>Ga0247824_10001567_pt1 | contig 12503 bp, 17 predicted proteins | sample 13C_PalmiticAcid_FD_194412 | JGI IMG/M metagenome (GOLD analysis project Ga0247824, IMG submission 194412) | Soil microbial communities from agricultural site in Penn Yan, New York, United States - 13C_PalmiticAcid_Day48 | ecosystem: Environmental > Terrestrial > Soil > Agricultural land...
CATGATGACGAACGTGATGGCCGGCATCGAAGACATCCGGGTACGAGCCGGCCATCACGTTCGTCATCATGGCCCCGGACGAGCCGCCCATGACATACACCCTCGAGGAGTTGCCCTTGTATTGGTCAAGGGTGTATTTGACCATGCTGACGATTCCGCCAGCATCGCCACCGCCGTTGTGCGTCAGACTCTGCGGATTTTGGACATCCCAACACTGCGTTGAGAGTTAACAAGCTGATCTTTCAACTTCGCCAAGAATCTTGACGAAAAGGGCCACATACGTTGCTCATCTTGGTCGTGCCAGCGTAAATGAGAATGAATCCAAGCTGGTCAGCGTATGAAGGGAGCTTGGTTTGGGAATACCATCCAGTCGCAGATCCTCCGCACGGATGGAGCTGTATCACAGTGTCAGTAACTTTGGTCAAGAAACGCTGAATTCTTCTGTTGACGTACAGCAACAATAACGGGTGGCGCCGCCGCGAGCTTGTCGGGAACGTATGTGTACATCTGCAGGCCAGTGGGATTCGAGCCGAAGTTGCTGACTTGCTTCAGAGACGCGCCCAGAGCCACGCCTGCAAGGGCGGCAACGTTGAACACTGAGTGAACAAGCATGGTGGGCAACAGATATCGCAAAGCTCAAGTAAGGCCGTCAATAGTATCGAGTTTGAATCGCTGCTGTGTGAGAACTGTTATGGAGCGCGGGGTTCATGAGACTTTTTAACTCATGTTGGATGCTAGTAACGACGATCATGACACCGAACTGAACATGTTCACATGGCTCGGCATGAAGGCACGGCAAGAGTTCGCTGTCCGGATAAAGTGACAAGGTTGTGATTTTTCAAGACCTTTCTTTGCGCTCGAACAGCCTGAATCTCAAATACTCGGGCATCCGCGGTAGCTTAGAGTGCGGAGGTAATAATCTCCACGGCGACCCAATTCGACTCCGGACAACGGATCAGACGGCGCCCAAAAGTTGATAAATGTCGAGGGTGATAAAAGCCGATCTTCGTTGCCGGTATCTACCTACCTCAATCCTTCTCAGACGCAGAAAACCGGGATTTCCTCAGCGCATGTTTGCTATTTCACGAATATAGGAGGCGAGAAATTCTGACCTATCTCCACGCAGGCTGTATCAGGGCAATAAATCTAACGACGAATGGTCCCGAACCCGAGTGCCGGGGACCATTAACAGCACGACACCTAGCGCGCGGCTCCTATTTTTTGACATATCTAGTAGGGCGGCTCGGAAGCCGGCACCCAGAGGCTCAACGCAGGTTCCCGTTATTACAGTTGGTCCTTGATTGAGAAGGTCGGCTGGTGATGGAGAGCCGGGAAAGGGCGTTGATTCGGGTCTGCTGAGCTGTCCAGCAGCGTTTTTTGCCTCGATGACAATCATGAAGGAAACGGAAAGAAGACCTGGGTGTTGTCACTTTGTGTGAATAGCCGCGGGACTCGGGAATGGAAAGGGATCGGCGCCACTGATGCTTGTAGACACACTATGTGTCATCGCCCGGTTGGAGCTGGCAGTTGAGAAACAGAGAGCCGCGGCCTCTAGCCCTGACACAAGGGGCCAACCTCTGACCTGAGAATCTCGTCTGCATCTGGGCAATATTTGCCAGTGCCAATCAAGAATGCTGTTGTTGGAAGGTGAAGTGAACACGGTTCCGTAGCTTTTCAGAGGTAGCAGACAAATATCTCCGGTGGCTGGCCTGGCTCTCGGATGATGACCAGCAGACAGAACGACCGCCAGTGACGGGTGATCATCTCCATCTGTGTCTGAATGAAGGGTGAAACTGCCACATTCTACACCGAGAGCATCCAACTACCTACCAACCAAGGAGACACTTCTGGGTGCGAAACCAACAAACCGTCTCGAGGGCCCTGCCACTTCGGAAAGACGGCAAGGCGCACTGACGCTGCAAGATTGATCTTGACCCAACGGCCACCATGCAATGCAACTCGGATGACGGAATAGATCAGCCGCCAAGAACTTGCTCAGGGGAGGGAAGGCGTTGCCGACGTCCCATCCGGGGTTACGACCCTTCTAGAATCCCAGGATACGCACTGTGAAACGCGCCCTTGTAATCCAGAGCCGCAGAGGCACTTGCCGCGGGGGGTAATGAGGCGACCAGCCGGGGTGGTCTTGACGGAGTTTAGGAACGGAACGCGGAGAGACCTGGGGTTTGGGTCCGGGCCGTTTGGGGCAATTCGGAGCCAAGGTTCGAGATGCGTCTGGGAATGCGAAACTCGCCCAGCAGGTTGGCCGACCCGGCTGCGAAATGCGGCTGTGCGACATGACGGATTGGGATTAGCGATTGTAACGCCGGCTCTTGCACACGGCTACGGGGTGACGTTGAGCTCATGTTTGAGTGTTGGGGGCTGTTTGCCATCATGATGTCGAACGACAAGTCCAGATGTCAACGACCAGAGTTAACGAGGACTCACCAAGGCGAGTATTGGGTCCAAGAAGGGGTAAGGTTTGAAGAAGGCTGTGGCGAATCGATTACATGTACGTTGAGAGGCAAACCCCGGATGCGCAGAGATGGCAGAACTGCCGTCTGAGCCGTACAAGGTGATTGCAAACAATGCAAAGACCAAACGACAGGTGACTCGGGTCACAAACGAGGGAGTGAGAGAGCAGCTTCATTGGTTTTTTGTTCGCTCAGCTAAGATATGTACTAGAACTTGAAAATACGTCCCCATCCGCTTCTGACTTGACTCGGGAAGCAGGCGACCATTGAACCCACCCAACACACGAGGTACGCCCAACGCAACTAGATGTGTACACGCAACGCTCAGAGCAGGCCAAAGAACTTGAGCATGACAGGCTCGTTTGCGGGCGCATAGTGCCCCACGCCCTGACCAAAGTATCCCACCAGCTTCGACCCATCACCATAGTTGATCTGGTTGTACTGGGCTCCCGAGGGCGAGCCGACAGTGCCATTGTTGGTGTTGGTCAAGCCCAGCACGGCCGACCACTGCTTCAGCTGCTCGTATCCGCACTGGGGTCGGACCAGCGTGTCCGCCAGGCCGTGGATGACCTGCATGCGCGGCCGCTTGCCAGAGTACCCGGGGTAGGCGTTGCGGACGTACGCGGCCCACTGGTCGGGGGTATGCTGCAGGCCCTGGGCGCACGTCTGGTTGCTGCCCATGGGCGTGGGGGGGGCGTTGCTGCCGGCGAGGCAGGCGAAGGCGACGCCCGAGTATGCGGCGCCGGCCTCGAAGACCTCCGGGTACGAGCCCACCATGACGTTGGTCATCATGGCGCCCGAGGAGGCGCCCATGACGAAGACCTTGTCCTTGTTGCCGTTGAACTGGCTGAGCGTGAAGTTGATCATGCTGATGATGCCGGTCGCGTCGCCCGAGCCGCCGTGCGTCAGGGAGCCGGCGTTGTTGACGTCCCAGCAGTTGCTGTACTGGGTGGTCTGCGGGTAGATGACAATGAAGCCGTTGTCATTCGCATAGGACGAGAGCTTGTTGTCTCCGAAAAACTGCCGGGCCGAGCCGCCGCAAGGGTGAAGCTGGGGAATTCGGGGTCAGTAACTGATCTTGCTTTGCCCACCTCGTCGCGACAGAACTTACAGCCACAATGATAGCAGGGTTGCTTGCGAGCTTGACCGGGACGTAGATGAACATCTGGATCGACGTCGGGTTGTTGCCAAAGTTGGAAACCTGCTGGAGAGACCCGACCGGGACCGGGCTCGTGGGGGTCGCTACAGTCGACGTCCTCGTCGTCGTTGTCGTGATCTGAGCAGCCGTGGTCCGGGTTGAGGTTGAGGTTGAGGTCGGGCCACTACCACCGCCGCCGCATCCGGCACCCGGCGTGCACTGCGCATACCAGGGGTTCTGGGTGGTGCAGCAGCTCCCACTCGCGCAGTTTGTCGGCCCAGTCCATCCTATGCCACCACATTGTCCCCAGACACTCTGCTGGGCAAGGGCGCTGCCCGCCAAGAAGGCAAGAGAAAGGAGGGCTGAAGAAGGCATCATCGTCACGCGGCCTGGAAAACAAGGGAGAATGCGGAGCGGGATGTCCAGGAGACGAGTTCTGGGGAGGCAAAGGAGCAGGTATTTGAACAGTTGCCTCACTGAACTGACAAGACTAATGCGGCAACAGTTCTTGACGGGATCCGCTCCGGACTTCCTGTTGTTTTCGACGGCATAACAACATCTCGGTTCACTACCCGACCCAGTGACCAAGTGACGCAGTGTAGTATCGTCGGTTGGGGAAACCGTAAAACCTCCGGACGCTCCAGTCCGATCAACAAGAGGAGAGGGCAGGTGGAGTGAGCGCTCATGCCGACGACCAACCAGCCTGGCTGGCCATGAAACAAGCTCTTTTTGCGAGGGGATCGTCAAACCAGGTCCCTGGAGTGGCAAGACGATCCAGTCGTATTTTGGTCGGGGTCAGTCCGGGGGAGCCCTGTGCCTGTAATCCCGCGACGGCTAAATTGACGAGATGGTCCAATGGCCGGGAATCGAACTAATAAACATGCCTATGCCGAAAACCTGGTTGCATGTGCTCCCAAGCCTCTCGGCCCGCATCCGAGCACGTGGAAGCGGGTGCAATTGTCGACGAACTGGTGGCCAGATTGATTGTGCTCCCATTGACGCGCCTAGAGGACGACCAGGGTCGCGGCGCACCGAACCCTGCATGCAACCCAACTAGAACGGAGGCTCTTCCCCCGGTTTGGTTCCCGCTTAAACCCCCGCTGGGCAATCTTATATCGGCAGTTGCATACGGGACAACTGTCGGGAGGTCTGGCTCAGCGGCTCCCGAGTCGCGTTTGCCTCACTCGCTCTCCGGTGACAACCCTTGGGTTATTGATGGAGGAACTCACAATAGACAACGACGAGAGACATGGTCAGCCTGTGACGGATGACCGGACGGCTGTGAGGTAAGTAAGGTAGGTAGGTACTGTACCTCGCTGATTCAGTGTGAGATTTGGTGATGGGATCGTGCTGATGTTGTAACCATTTTGCCTCTAGCACGCCTCTTACCTCAGGACGTTCAATTGTTCGTAGCAGCCATGACGTACATACATACAGGGTATACCATCTCACGCTTCTTAAAATCATAGGACCGGTTGTAGCAGTAGCGGGCTGAGCGTCCGCTACACGATGGAGTCAGCATTACATCCATAGGTACCTTACCTATCAGCGCCATATCTGAAGTACGAAGAGATGTATTACCTGCCGCGACGAAGAACCATTTCTTTCGTTTGTAGCCGTGTCAACGCCGCTTTCCTAGGCCTAGGAATGAGAGCAGTGAATAATGCAAGCACATTTCGCCGGTCCTAGTCCTGGTTCTTATCCGCTACATCTCCACATGGTGTGGAGAAATTGGTCCCGAGAGCAACCGGGATGTACTTGGAATCGTTGTTTGCGCCCCGGGGGAAGCGGCCAGGGAATGTCTCAAGCATAGACAATGGACAGGAGCCTGGACAGCAGCACTCGTCTCGGCCTTGGGAGGGGTTGGGTGTGGGAGTTTGGGGGAGGAGTTGAGGAAAAAGCTGAGCGATGAAGATGGTGGAGGGGCAAAGAGGCAGGGAGTCAAGCAAAGAAACTCAAGTTTCAAAAAGAGTTCATTGCTTGCATGATAAACTTAAGTACAAGTCAGATTGTCGTTGAAGTTAAGTGACGGAGGGGACATGGCAAGGACCGCAATGACAGAGACGGTTAATATGGGAGAAACTTGTCTGAATCTCACTTCAAGAAGTATAGCTGCTGGTTGAGAACCTGAGCGGTATAAGACTTAGCACATCCCTCCCAGAATCGAGTGGAACGGTTGAAGTCTAAGACCGTTATGCAGGAGCCTCCGTCCGGTGTGATAGACTCAACTTTCAGGGTGCAGTGAAAGACAGTAAAATGAGCGCTGCGACTGCTTCCACTGAAAATCGCTTCATTGATTGAACTCTCGTGTTCTGTTGCCGCCGACTTGGCCCACAGCCTGGCCAGCGCCAATCGCAGAAGGTAAGCTGGTAGGGAGGTACTGTTTTGAGCCCAACGGGTATTGCGAAGGCCTTCTGAGAGCCCAATGATCTTCTCGGCGGGGAGACAGCCCTCCGAGTCTGCCTCGCCGTTCCAACGGCAAGCTGCTGCGCCTGTGATTTGCCAGGACTGCAGCCTCACAACACACCGCGAGTCCCTGGCACCCCAAAAGTCTTCCCCATCACACCGCCCCAGAAATCAGTTTCCCGACGCAAACTTCCTTTCAACATCCCCTCTCACACTTCCAGTTGACACTATCTAATGGATCCAGTGAGTGCAGGCTCCGGCGTCCTGGCCTTCGTCGTGCTTGCTCTCAAGTCGGCCAAAGTCATTCACGCGGTGCTTTCAGCGGTGAAGGATGGACCCCAGAGTCTTCACCATCTCATTGGCGACATCGCCCTTTTGCAGGGCATCCTGGAGCGCCTGTCGAGCCTGCAGCCTGAATCGATCAACAACGGCGATGCGAGAGCTTTGGAGTCGGCCGCGAGCCGATGCGCCGACGACGTGGCCCACATCGAGGCAAAGCTCCAACGCCTGAGCGTACGACCAACCGACAGACACGTCGGCAGGCTCTGGAAGCGACTGGTCACGGCCGTCAGCGAGAAGGATCTGATGCAAATGCAGGGCCTCATTCGAGGCCATTTCACGATGCTCCAGGCCCAGCTGGGTCTGTCGCAGAGCAGTCAGTTGTCCCAGGCGCTCGACCATCTCAAGGCGCTCCAGGAGCAAGTGGCAGCGCTCGGCAACAGCCCAGCCTCGGCGACTGTCACTGCCCAACCAGCCTGTCAAACCACGGACGCGAATGCGACCGGCGATCCCCCGGGAGTCCCCGCGATCGACCTAGAGCTCGAGCAACGGCTCTCCCGACTCGTGGAATACATTGGCGAGAAAGAGAGCATGGTTGCATCAGAGGATGCTCAACAAATGATCGATGATGTTGAGGCTCTCCTGCAAGTGGCTGAGAGGGAAGAGTCCAAACCCGAGAACCAGTTCTGTGGCCGATGTGGATCTGAGCTGAATGTCTCCGGGGAGTTGAAGCTCATCCGCAGGCTTATTGCCGCAGCGCCTACACTATCCTTCAACGCAACCGGTATGCCCCTCATTCAACTAAACCTATCTCGATCTAACACGACGCAGGTCCACCTCAAGTCGTCTCCTTGGACGAACCGGGGATGACAGTGTCCCAGGATCGGAAACGCAAGGAGCTCGAAATCTCCGGCGGCAATCGCTTGGCTCTCCAAGTCAACCGCAGAAAGAAGCGACGTCGTGACGATCCCAGCTACACAGGTACACAGGACTTTATTGCCAGGGTCGTGGTTAAACTTGCAACAAAATCGTCGAGGCTGGTCATCTCCGTAAACCAAGCGCAGTTCTCGGCGGCAGGCAGCTTTTTGTCGATTCCGAGACTGGCGATCCACAACATCGTTCCCAGCCACTCGCCGATATTTGAACTGGCAAGAGAGGGAAAGCTCCAAAGCATTCTTGAACTCGTCGGAAACGGCCAAGCGAGTCCTCATGATCGAGACGAGCACGGTTGGTCACTGTTGCATGTAAGTCCTGCACATGATACGTTCCCCACGTTGTTTCCATATTTGCAGGACTGCTGACACGCCTGTTTGACTAGTACGGAGTTAAACATGGGCAGCTGGCGGTCTGCAAGTTTGCGATTGAGTCCGGTCTTGATGTTGATGAGGTTGCGAGGAACAACTGGAAGCCAAACACAGGACTGGAGTATGCCTAACTCATGGGTTTCACTGCAAGCAATTTTGCGGCGCGAACATGATCATGATTCTAACAAATGATTTCGCCACAGGGTTACTCCGCTACATCTTGCGCTTGGCGTTGACACTGGAGTTGCTCGAACTCTCTTGCAAGCCGGCGCTGATCCGACTCTCGAGATTCGCAGGTGGACGCCGTTTCTCTTCTGCGCGGTAGACCTCAATTGGGTAGGAAGGTTACATCCCTGAAACCCAAACATAACTAACAGTCTCCCAGCGCGCTGAACATTTGCGGCAAATTTTTGCCCTCGCCGCACACTTTGTCACCCTGCAGGACCGAAACCACATGGGTCTGACACCGTTTCTGAACGCCTGTACAACAGGCAGTGAAGTGAAGGATCCCAACAATCCTTTCAAGTCCCTGAAGAATATCAATACCTTGAGTCTTTTTCTCGAGAACGGGGCCTCCGTTCAAGAGCGAGGGGACGATGGGTCAACATGCCTGCACCAATTCTTCACCAACGACATCAGACCTCCGTCCGAGGAAGATTGGCATGATTCACTGAAATTTCTCATCGACAAAGGAGCCGATGTTTACGCAGAAGACAAGAGCGGGCGCTCCGTCTCTCATTATGCCTATTCTCGCAGCTGCCGGGACGAAGACGGTTGGTCCTACCCGGGTGACCTTTGGGATGCCGTTCTGGATGCCTGCGGCTACGACATTCGAGAGTTCAGAGAGGGATATCCACGGACTGCGGGATATACGACGTGGTACAAGCGAAGCGACTTCGAGGCACTGTGGAAGGAGCGTGAAGATCGATGCCCCTACTGGGACGATGCAGTTTGGTTTAGCCCCCTGGGCGAGAGGGGAAGTAGTGATGAATCTGAGTCGATCTGTTGCTGTTACAGGGAAAGTTGCCCTTTCCGATTCGATTCAGACGAGGTTTTCAGCGATGAATCCGGTGATATGGAACTCGATCTCGATCAGGGCGTTGAGGATGAGGAGAAGGAGGATGAGGGGTCCGAAGATGACGGGGAGGGAGAGGAGAGCAGCAGTGAGGATGACCAGGAAGATCAGGAAGACCAGGAAGATCAGGAAGACCAGGAAGACCAGGAAGACGAGGGGGATCAGGGCGACGACATGCCGCGGGAGCGATTACTTCCCTCGCAGGAGTGGATGTTGGAGAGGGACCCCCCTCTCACACCATCCTGCAGCTTCGAGTCCGAGATACCCGACGCACTCTCTGCCGGGGTTGGTGAACCATTCAGCTGGGTTCCTAATGAGGCAGCACAGGTGTACTCGTGGGATAGAGCAGTTGGGTATGGTGGAGCCCTCGACAAACCCTGGCTGGACAACGAGCTCTGAACGCTTAGAAATTGAGAGACCAATTGATCTCTATGTTTTGAGATAGTTTCATACCACAGAGTCAAGGAATGCCTCAGTCTACAATGATACGACGCCTGCAGTAAGAGGGATGACAACGCGACAACAGGCATGGAGTGCGATCAGCTTAGGCCTGGGCAGGGGTTCTGCTGCTGCCAGAGGTCAGAAGCTGTGGTGGGTCGTGGGTTTTAACGATCGACAGAAACTCGGCTGTAATGTAGAATATGCCCCCGAGGAGGCGTATCTGTCTACGTTGCCGTAGTCTCCGGTATACTGCTCCTTGATATTTCTTGCCCAATTCTTCTGGATCCTACTAAGATATCACAAGTGTGCTATTACAAACAATGTTTCAAACCCCATCCGACAAGCTGCCCACAGCCAGGGACTGCCAAACCCCCCGAGCTCCTTTCCAGTTCCAGTCACCTCCCTCTCTCACACCGAGCACCCGGTTGTAATAACTTCCTAACAAATAAATGAGCGCCACCGATCGGTTCGTAGCCCATCCACGCCCCTCTCGCCATCGCCCACACTGTGGCGATGACAAAAAAGCCGCGCCCGTGACCTTGCTGTTTCCACCAGCCCTACAGCATACTACAGCTGCCTCTGCTCTTGTTGTCTCCCCTGGTCTTGCTGGCTCCCCTGCTTCTTCCCCTGTTGCTGCCTCACCTGCGATGGCTCTCCCTGTTGTTGCTTCTCCTGAATCTGTTGTCGTTGCGGGGCCTTCTTCTGCTGTTGCTGCCCAAGTTGCTGCCCAAGTTGCTGCCCAAGTTGCTGCCCAGACTGTTGCGCTTGCTGTGCTTGCTGTCCTTGCTATTGGTGTTGATGTTGGTGCTGCTGTTGCTGTTGCTGTGGTACCTTCTCGCTTTGCACTGATGGCGGTACTGGTTTACCGCCCGGCTCCTGCCGCCGCAGGGGAATTCTTGAACTTGGTTGCGCAAGGAGGGGCTTGTCTTGCGGTGGCCGGGGTTTCTGTTGTGCTGAAGGCCGGTTTTGGGGTTGCTGCCGAGACGGATCCGGCATCCTGTTGCTTTGGTTGCTGTCCCGCCAGATCGGGAGCGGGGTCTGTGGAGGTAAGTAGGGTACCGGCTTGGGCTTCCGCATCCCATTTCCTTTCTCCTGGTGTTGTGCCTGTGGGGGCTGCATGCTGCCATGATTCTGCTGCGGGACCTGGCCGTGCTTTTGGGGCTGCGGCAATCGTGAAGACTTGGCCTGCTGTGGAAGTTTTCTGGGAATGCTGTCTTGATCCTGTTGCCGCTGCTGCATCTTTTTATGGTCTCCGTGTGGTGAGATGTCACCCCTCTGCCGCAAGGCCTGTGCAGGCGCTTTCCCCGACTGTTTAGCATGGCTGCTCCCTTGACCCCGTCCGGGTTGTTGGTGTTGCTTTTCTTGCGACCCCGAGCCGCCTGGGCCACAATTGGAGGAACCATGGAGGTGGAAGTTGAGCGGCGAGGCGCTCAACCAAAACGCATTCATGCCCTTCCAATCCGAAAGTGGCACCGGGTTCTCTGGCCGCTTGATAAAGGAGTCGGGGTTGGTGTGCAAGCATTTAAAAGCAGTGGGTCTTCCGTCGTGACCAAGCATGCTGGAAAACATGGGGGGCAAGACGCCGAGGGCAACGGTCGCTGACACTCGTCGATAGAACGCTTCTGGTTTCGTAAGGCCTAGTCCGTCCGGTTCGGTATATGGAACCTTTGAACCGAGAAGTCTGAACTTCGTGGTCCATGAGCTGGCGTCGCTCTTGAGATCCCTCGGGCTCCAGACCCCGAGGGCCGCACCAATCGTCATGGCAAAAGACCAGATGTCGCAGGCCTGACTAGGCAGGGCGCGACCAAAGCAGAGTTCTGGGGCCATGAAGAAAGGTGTGCCTACCGGTATCTTGTCTGCGCCATGGCCATCCGCTTGGACTTTGGGCATGGCAAGACCAAAATCCCCCAGATAAAAGTTTGGCAGGGTGTCTCCTATGGTGTGGTCGAACAAGATATTGTCGGGTTTGATGTCCAGGTGCATGAGTTTTTTAGCGTGCAGATACGCGATTGCTGAGGCCATCTGCTTGACCATCTTGGCCATCCATTTGGCGGGCGGTTGCAGCGGCGATGCGGTGTGGGAACAAGACTCGGATATGAGACTCAGCAAATTGCCTTCGTAGAGTTTGTAGAAGATCTGAAGCGATCCGCTGGTTCGACTGTATTGATACGTTTCATAGTGCACAATATTGGCCTGGTGAGATTGCCATGAAAGAGTCAGCACTTGGGATTCAGCGTCATTCGAAAGTCCAGGTAGTGGCTCGAGGAACTCACATGCGAGATCGTGGCCATGTTCTCAACCTCCTGGATAAGAGAGGCCTTCACACTCTCAATAACTCCCTTTCTCGCAAAGTCGTATCCTTTTGCGTGACCAATCTCTTTCCGCTTGACTTGCATGGTGGTGTTGATCTCCTTGACAGCCCAGAGCTCGCCGGAGCTGAGGTCGACGACCTTCCACACAACGCCGAACCCCCCAGAGCCAAGTTGTTGATACTTGTGAATGGACTTGTACGGCACGGATTTTGATGCGACCGAAGGGGTATGATGGCTGCGTAGCTCCATCGAGTGAAGGCCTGGCGGTTCGAGGTTTGCCAAGGGCGGCGTGAGGTTCATGCCCGGAACTGCCAGGCTCCGTGCCCGTGCGGCCAGGTAGGCCTGGGAATACTCGTTTTTGGTCACCGGGTCCGGGAACCATTTAAGTTTGAAGCAGGTGTTGGTACCAAAGGTGATGTAGATGGGGCGTGTAGTCCTGGGAATCACCCGTTGGCGTGGTCCTCTTTCGGGCGATCCATGGAGAGCGTAGAGAGTCGTCTCTTCGGGGTTGGCGTTGTCCACGGCAATGCGGACGAGAGGGGGTGACAGGTCTCGGAGTATGAGCTCTCCAGATTCAGCAAGGAAGAAGAAGAAGTGGTCATCTCCATAGTTTTGGTAAAAGCCGTTGCTGGCGGCGAGAGCGCTGGTTTCTCCCGATGCTGCTCGTCCTCGCCTCGGGTGTGGGAAACTTGGAAGCCTGACATCGTTGTTTTCGTGTCGCCCAAACGTCACGAGCGTCCCAGGCGTCTTTGTGTAATGGTCGGGACCAAAAACGAGGTGCTCTTCATCCCGGGAACTCCAGGCATGGTATGCCGTGTTGCTGTTGTTCTCGACGACACATCGCGCGTCCTCGTTCATCGGAATCAAGCCGAAAAGGAGCTTCACAGTAAGGGTCATGGTGACAAATGACAAGGTAGGTGACACTATCGGCAAGGTGGGAGAGCTGGAAACGGCGCGGGGCTGAGCAAGACGAGCCGAAGAGAAAGACAAGAGAAAGACATCTCAGGGCTGTGGATGACGACGGCACGAGCTCGCCTCGTTACCACGATCCTTGACATGGCCTTTAATGCTTGACAT
>Ga0247824_10001568_pt1 | contig 12502 bp, 11 predicted proteins | sample 13C_PalmiticAcid_FD_194412 | JGI IMG/M metagenome (GOLD analysis project Ga0247824, IMG submission 194412) | Soil microbial communities from agricultural site in Penn Yan, New York, United States - 13C_PalmiticAcid_Day48 | ecosystem: Environmental > Terrestrial > Soil > Agricultural land...
AGCTTGTAAGCTCGCCTTGGCCTGTGGTGGGACGTAGACGGCATTTCCCCTCTCCTTTGTACGCTGCTTTCTCAAGTGGCGCATGTTGGTTTCAACGTCGGGTCTATCCTGGACACGGTCGAGCAGGGACGGAGACGCCGGTTCCGGTACACTAGTCTTCCATGGGTATGAGACAGGGCCGTTCGCTCGGCATATCTGGTACAATTCCTGTTTTCTAGCGTCCCCGCTTGTCTTCAACTCCTGCAACTGCGATTCAGCGGCTTTAATATGTACTAGGTAGGTTGTGTGATGGAAGGAGACTTAGTTTCAAGGATCCACATTCATTAGGCTAAGAGCTCCGTTTGAGTCCAACTTCACTTACACTGAATGCCAGAACCACTGGAAGAAGCAAGCTGCATGAGGATATTAAGGATCCACTGCTTGACGCCCGCTTGCTCACCCCACACGGTGTCGTTATGATAGATTTCTCCTAAGAATGAAATAGCGTTGCGTCGGATGTCCATCTCCCACATTTGGTTGGCCGCGATCTCCCCGAGCCGTTGGCACACGCCCCATTGGAACGCTGGATCAAGTCGGCATGGCGCTTCACAAACGAATTTCCTGAATGTGGCAAGTTCCCCGTCTTGAATCATGATGTCTGCTCCTCGAAGCGCCGAGTACCAATCCCGCTTACGCTCAAAGCTGAGACCTTCCTGAAGACCATTTAGAAAATCCTGCCCACCTTCAACCAATGAGGTCACTCTAACATACGCCATCGTGACGACTCCGGCAACCTTGGATGCTCCGCCAATTCCCTTTTGAATATCATTCAAGCCATCCATGAATTTGATCAGGTCGAAGCTTTTGACGGCGCTCACTAGACCTGCTATTCCTTGGATCACCTTTCCTGTGCGCCGCATAGCCGCTTGCCATGTTGTTTCGTTATCCGGGACACAGAGGAGAGCCTGGTAGGCATAGGCTGCTTGGTAAACCAAGAATGGATCAGAGCTGTTCTTCAACTCTCCAAGATATGTGGAGAGGGGCTCGTGCAGCGTCTCACGATCCAGACCGGTAACATTTGTATCAGCCATGGCATCCAGTACGTGTGACACTGCCAAAGTCAATTGATGCATGTGATGCGTTGATTGTTGGTGAGTGTCTCTCAGACGCTTGCTGAGGAGATCCAGTATCTTGACTAGATCATCGGCAGCGAGGTAGCCTGGATTCGCACATTGTATCAATTGCGCGAGCCCTTCGAGTTGATGAAGGTTCAGCAGTCCAGAGTGGTCGATCCCTGAGTAGAACTCACTGAGCAGATCAAGAAATGAGTCATTGCTGAGAACTGGAGCCAGACACACCACCTCAGTAACAGCCTTGACATCCTTGATCTCATCTCGCTTGAAAACTCGGACCACTTCTGTGGCCATGGTATGGAGTCGCTCTTGTTCATCCGTGTCTTTCACAGTAGCCTGCAGCCACTTGTATGTACCAGGCTCCAGCGCTTCGTCAATCGAGAGAGGAAAATGTAGAAGATTGAGACAACGAGCCAGTTGTACGGTACTATCGAGTCGCTCGTCTGCTTCTGGGAGTTCAAATTCGACAGTGGGAGGACGCACATTTTCAACAAAGATGTGGGTGAGAGTATCAACGTTTTCATGATGTCGTTTGCGCGGTTTTGGACGGTCCAGAGGAGAATGGTACATTGCTAATGAAGACTGCGAACTTCCGAATAGTTGAGCGAGGCTGCTGTGCCGTGATGACCATGGTGAGTCAGGGTCCTGGGCATCCCCGCTATTGAATAGTTCCCATGATTGAGGTATGACACAAGCTAAGTAAGATGAGATGACTCGACAATGTGATCGTCCATCCACAAACGAGAGTCCTTTTTTTCACTCACCTAAGTTTCTCAGCCTTCTTGTAGCTGGCTTGAGCTCCAGTACCATATCCATGTCTCTCCAAAAGTTTGCCCAAGTCGAAATATGTGCTAGCGATTCCTTTGACGATGGCTTGGTTATCGTCATGCCTGGCCGCCTTTCTTGCTTGCGACAATGAAACTTCGGTATCATGACACAGCACCAAAGCAATGTCGATATCAGTTGCGTCGCGAGCATTCTCTAGATACACATTGGCAAGATCCAACGCCTGTTGTGGCGTGAGTGATCCTCGTGGTGATGAAACAATGCTGCTGAACCCCATTGGTCTTCTCTGCTGTTAACCTACAAATCGGACGACGACAGAGGTCAGCTTCATCCCGTTGAACACGTAGTCAAGTGATGTCGGCAGAAATACATGAGCATACTCTGGTTGTACGAATGCCAAATGTTGTGCAGCAGGTTGACGTTACTCCGTTGCTCAGTCCAGAAAACCACGATTCCTAGTATTTATCCAAAGGGCGTAAGTAATCGTTGTATCTGAATGGGAGCAATCACTCCGAAGACATCCTTTGACATAAACATACGCTCAAACCTTGGTCCCTTGTTTTGTGTCTATGTAAAGCCGTGTCTTCCCAAGGCTTTGCCTCCTCAGAGTTTTATGAGACCTGCGCCTGCCTCTTGTCAACGGTACCTAACACAGAGAAATGATGGTCAGAATCATTTTCATAGGTGGATGCATGTCGCTCTCAACATAGTCGTGCCTGGGTATCACATATCAGCTGTGGAGGCCATCATCACTTTATCAAGTTAGTACCTCAATAGACAGCAACGGTGGGTATCGCAAGGTTGACAGGGTAAGAGGGCGAGCGGGCAAGGGTGCGTGAAAAGTGAGAGGTGGTGGAAAAAGAAAAGGAGAAAGAAGCTTTCTGCACGAAGTCTGTGACTTTTTCTTGGGCTCAACCTCCCATGAAAAACAACCGCGGGCTTTTTTTTTTCCGCCGACGCTTGCTCTGTCCACAGTGATCCTTCCTTTTTACCAATGCAATGCATCCTCGGACTTCCGTCAACCCACCTGCAGAACACGGAAAGAGAGAGACTGAAGGAAGGGCTCAGTGATCTCAACAGACGACCACACAACGTGATGAACAACACTGATTCAGTACTTCAGAGCCACGACACTGCAACACCTTCCGTTTACCATTGAACAGACCCCTGTCAGTCTTCCCAGTCTTCCCAGTCTCAGTGAAAAAGGGCGTTCTCCGGTGAGTTCTTGATTCAACAGTCAACCGGATCCCCCATTCCACAGAGCCCTGTCCAGCTAATACTCAAACTGACCAATTTGGATCCTGAACGCACCTTGTAGCAACCATGCGAGCCACTGTGATAACCAGCGTGGATTGACATGGAGTCTTGCCAGCCGCACCAACACGAGGATGCATCAGCCTGATGCCCAGCCGCCGGGGTTGCGTGCAATTGCTTTCAAGCCCTGAACTCTGTCGTGTTTGCACTCGTTGGTCTGACAATGGACAATGATGTGGGCTCACAGGGGAGGCTTCCTCAGTAACATTTGTTTCTTCCTCATTCAGCCGCCAACGTTCACATTTGGACATGAAATGCCTCTTCACCAGCACAGCAATACAGACTTCGCCCAACATTACCTGCCGACATTGGTTACGCGATCAACAAAGAATGCAATCCGGAGAACTATATCAACCTACCTCCCGATGTCATTTATCCACCACTCTTCTCCCTCTCTATCGGACAACTCTCGCTCCTCACACTCGCTCGCCTTACCTCCAACTCGATTCTTTCTCTCAATCGCTCAAGAATCTCCTGGAGTCATGAAAGTCTTCCGTTCTGTTGTCCGGGCCGTAACCCTCGTCCTCGGCACTTCGTCCGTTCTGCCCATCCAGGCTCAACAGTTCCAGCCAAGATGCGTCAGTGAAGGCTCCTACACTTCCCTCGAAGGTCGCGGCCTGTATGTTCACGGAGGACGACGATACTCAATTAATCAAAACACCAATGAGACATTCATGATCGACCTTTCGGAATCCTGGAATATCAACAATCCAAAGTACAAGCAGCTGTCACCTGGAAGAAATACTAACTACGCTCCTGGAGGGATCACGTCCGATGGTGAGCTGTGGACTGTCATCGTCAATGATAACGCAATGCAATATAACACGACATCTGACAGTTGGAATGTGCTCTACGAGGCTAACTCGTACGAAACGTATGGCCAAACTGGAGCTATTGATCATGCGACCGACACGATGTACATCCCATTCGGATACTTCAACGCCAGGGGAGAAAGGGAGATGCTGAGAATGAACCTCAGGAATGGCCAGACTGCAAGCGATCGCAGACCATACCCCATTGGCGACCTCGAAGAATACGCTACTGCATGGAACCCAATTCGGAAGAGTGTGATCTTCGTTGGCTACGATGGCGTCTTTGAGTACACATGGAAGAATGGCTGGAAGCCGTTCTTCAGTAACGGACTCGAGACTCTCCCACTCCGATATTCTTGTCTTGTATCAGTGAGTGGTGGAACGAAGATGGCTTTGTTTGGCGGTACAACCGATGACGAGAAGGCTATAGGAGACATCTACGTTCTGGATCTGACAATGGAGGGAAAGGAGCGTTGGACCAAGGCCCCTGTAACCTCTAAGCAGAGATCCGAGATGGCGCGACAAGCGCCTGCATGTGGCTCCACGGGCGACCAGGTGATTATCTCAGGTGGAAACGCTCTTCCTGGTTATTTTGAATTCCAGTGTCCCAATCAACGAATGCTCGTATTCAATGTGAAGACCATGAAGTGGACAAATAGATACGTGGCACCAGGAAAGAAGTGAACAGTCATAGCTATCACAAGCAATGACAATGATCAATTAAAGATTTGTACGTCAATTGGAGACTCAATCGACCCTCTTGCGAAAGATGATGTTCCAGCGGAGATCAACGCTTTCTTTTCGATCGTCGGAAGTTCTTGTTGTGAGCGAACGAACCCATGAAAGTACGAGCAGTAGTATGATTAGTATTCGGCTCGAGCTCTTCTAAGGGCTTCCCAGCTGTCTTGGCCATGGAGAGCAATTGACTTCTCTATAGTATGCAAACAATAGATATATCCGGTAGTCACGGCAGCTGAGTGACACACGAAGTAGGCAGAGTAGGGACCAACCGTTGTGCCACATTTACCATGGAGCCCATAACGTTCCATTGCCTGCCTGCCGATGTTTTTTACCTAGCCGCAATATCATTTTACGCACGCTTTTTGTTCAGGGTCATCAACATACGATGTGTATAAAAATGCCTAAAACAATTGCATGCTATTTCAAGCCTGATGAGACAATGCGAGGAGGTAAATGCCCTCGTCCGGCAAGGATATCGTTATGGGCTCAGACAGGGAACAACTGTGCGGCTTGCTCGGGGCCGCAGAGACATTTGTCTAGTGGCCCTCCAGCCACGAAGGGCTACACAGCATCAAAGTGGCCCTTAACCGTACCAGCACAGCAATATGCTTCGCCCAAATCATCTTGCCTTCACTGGTTACGCTATCATCAAGGGCTGCAATCGGGAAAGCCATATAAAATCTACCTCCCAACGTCTTTTATCCGCTACTCTTCCTCTCGACATACTCTCATTTCAACTTTCCGACCGAATCAAGCCACGATGACTCAAGGATCCCTGAAGATCACAAGTGTCTTCCGTTTGGTTGTCGCAATCCTCGCCCTCAGTGCTTCGTCCGTTCTATCCATTCACGCTCAGCCTTACCAGCCCTCATGTGTCAGCTATCCCATATACGCTTCTCTCGAAGGTCGCGGCTTGTATATCCATGGAGGGTTTCGAATATACGAAGACGAGGGCATTAGCGATGAGACTTACGTGATCGATCTCTCAGAATCCTGGAATGTCGACAATCCAAAGTACAAGCAGCTATCACCTAGATCGGGAGGCATTTTCTCAGCTAGATCGCGAGGCACTTTCTCTCCTAGCGGGATCACGGCCGATGGTGAATTGTGGACCACTATCTATAGTCAGGAGGCGATGCAATATAACACAACGTCCAACAGTTGGTATCATCTCTTTGAGACTCATCTCGTTAATACAAGGGGCCATACTGGAGCTACGGATCATGCAACGGACATGATGTACATTCCGTTTGGGTACCACAACGCCAAGAGACAAGGGATAATGTGGAGAGTGAACCTCAGGACTGGTGAAACTTCAAGCGATGGCAGAGTATGCCCTTTGAGTCAAGAATACGCATACGCCACTGCATGGAATCCACTTCGAAAGAGCTTGATTTACAGCAGCGCCGATGGTGTATTTGAATATACTTGGAAGGATGGCTGGAAGCCTTTCTTCAGTAAAGGTCTTGGTGTACCCTCGGTCTGGAGTTGTCTTGTATCAGTGAGTGGCGGGACGAAGATGGCCTTGTTCGGTGGCTTGACCGACTTGACCGAAGACGCTGCGGTGATTGGAGACATCTATGTTCTTGACTTGACAAAGAAAGGAGAGGAGCGTTGGACCAAGGCCCCTATAACCTCTAAGCAGAGGTCCGAGATTGCACGGCATGGACCTGCATGTGGCTCCACTGGTGACCAAGTGATCGTTTCAGGTGGAAACCATATTATTCCTAATGGAACCCAGTGTCCTAAGCAAAGAACGCTTGTGTTCAATGTGAAGACTATGAAATGGACGAACAGATATGTTGCGCCAGGAAAGAAGTGAACATGTTTATTTCGCAGCATTTACTCCGTTGACCAACTGAATTCGAGAAATGGCGTTCCTTTTTCAGTAAGAGTGGAATCAAATTCGACATGTAACGAAGCAACTTCGCGACAAGCACAATACAAGTTTGCTGTCTTTACCTAGAGCAATCCTATCCGAGTTTGTAGTTCGTCAAGGTCAATCAGCGGACGGATGATGGGTCGTTGATCCAAGCTCTTTTTTGACTTGTGTGGGAAAGTCTAGTCACCATTTCGTTGAATAAAACGAGAGCCCGCCGATCTCTTTCTTTGCCACCCTCCCTTCACCTCCCAAGAGCCTCTTGAAGCAGCCTGGTAAGGCGACTCTCCCAATTGCTTATCCCTTCGCCTACCTCAAGTGTCTGTCAGTACTGACATTGGCTTGGCCTATCCACACCTAGCCTGCTTCCCTGCCAGTGAACCACAAGAGGCTCTTTTCGGCCAGCACAACGAAGCAGCTTGGTAAGACGAGTCTTTTTATTGCCTTCTTTTTTTCTCAAGCGTCCTGTTATGCACTGGTGTTTTCGCTCTGTCTACTCCCCTAAGCCTGCCTGCCTGCTGGGGAGAAAAGAGGGAGGGGAGGCCCGAGGTCGACCGGCCATCCATGGGCTTCGGCCCTTGCCTGGTAAGTGAACAAAAGAGCCTCTTCGTTTGGTTGTATTTCTCGGTAGACTGCATGAGGACTTTGGCTCGGGATCCATCGTCTTTGATGTAGGCTCGGCACCCCGTTCATCAAACGTCGCGTACACACACCGGAAGAACCAATAAGCTCGGGCTTATCGATCAAGATGCAGCCACAGACCCTGCACGGAAGGCAGGATTACTCAAAAGGTAAAGACAGCAAACTTGTACTATTGTGTTTGTCACAAAGTTGCTTCGTTACATGTCGAATTTGATTCCACTCTTACTGAAGAAGAAACACCATTTCTCGAATTCAATTGGTCAAAGGAGTAATGGGAGAGGCAACAAACTTAAACGGGATCGCTCTCATCCAAAATGCAGATTTGTTCCTGGTCGTGGAGTGTAATCGTAAGGATATCTTGGGCAGTTACTGCAACTGAGTGACACGATGAAAAGGCCCGCCGATTTGTCTTGTCCACCATTCATTCTTCCCCTCTCTCGAAATACCTCACACTGCTTTCCTTCCTCGCGTTTTCATCCACTACACCTCTCCAACTCCAACTCGATCCTTTAACTCTTGCACCACAATGACCCCCGCCGGAACCAGGAATGTCTTCCGTTCAGTTGTCCGGGCTCTAATTTTCGTCGCTTGTGCTTCGCCCATTCTATCCGTCCATGCTCAAAAATACCAGCCAAATTGTACCAATGAATCGATCTACACCTCTCTCGAAGGCCGCGGCCTGTATATCCATGGAGGACAAGACGTACCTGGATACATGACTGATGAATTTTTCATGATCGATCTCTCGAAATCGTGGAATGTCGACAACCCAACGTACAAGAAACTGCGACGTTCATTGGCCTCAGACTACAATCCCGGTGGGATCACGTCTGATGGCAAGTTGTGGACCGGCCTCACCGAACATTATGCGATGCGCTATAACGCCAAGACCAAAGCATGGCTTGAACTCGTCCCAACCAACATTACAGATCCCACAGGCCTAACAGGAGCCACAGACCATACGACCAACACGATGTACGTTCCGTTTGGGTACCCTAACGCCAAAGGACACTCGGAGATGCTGATAGTGAACCTCAGGACTGGTGATATCACAAGCGACGGCAGATCATATCCTATGAATCAACAGACGGGATATGCCACTGCATGGAATCCGCATCGAAAGAGCTTGATTTATGTCAGCAGTGATGGTGTATTCGAATATACCCAGAAGGATGGCTGGAAGCCGTTCTTCAGTAAAGGTCTTGGTGTGCCCCCAGTCTGGGGTTCTTGCCTTGTGTCAGTGGGTGGTGGGACGAAGATGGCCTTGTTCGGCGGCTTGACCAAAGACGATGCGATGATTGGGGATATCTATGTTCTGGACTTGACAATGGAGGGAAAGGAGCGTTGGACCAAGGCCTCTGTAACCTCTAAGCAGAGATCCGAGATGGCGCGACAAGCGCCTGCATGTGGCTCCACAGGCAACCAAGTGATCATCTCAGGTGGGAGCGTTCTTCCCGGCTGGAACGATTTCGAATGCCCCAAGCAGCGAACACTCGTGTTTGATGTGAAGACCATGAAGTGGACCAATAGATACGTCGCGCAAGGACAGAAATGAACAAACGTAGCTCTCCGGATTTCAATAAATACCACTCATGCCATGTTGCTTACAGAGACCTATCTGGTTGTGGTGCTTCGACCTATTGTTCCAATTGCCCAAGCTGCTCCACAGGAAAATCAGCACTGGCATCTGACGGTTCCTTGAATACCACACATTTCATAACGGTCAACATCTCAACGTCTTACTTGCCTCTTGTATCAGGTACTCAGGCTCATCAATGACCCCACGCTGCCTCAATAACTGCTTGTTGGAATCAGTCAATTCACGCGCACCTTGCATAGATGTGCCGGTTACGGTCAGTGTACCATTCGTGATACACCATTGTGGCTGGAGCCTACACATCTCCCCTTCTTGCAAGACATGCCACTTGAGTATTGGACCATCCATGCAGCCGGCGATCAGGTAGTGTGCACCAGAAGCTGTGTTCCAAGCGATGCCGGGGATGATATCCTGAAAATTTCGAATCACTGCTTGGCAATATCCAGTTGAAGTATTCCAGAGTCGTACTGTTTTATCCCAACCGCCAGACGCGAGAAGATCACCTTGTGGAGAATAGGAAATGCAAGCAACCTTGTCACTATGACCGATCATTATCGAACGACACTCTCCTGTTTGTACATCCCATATCCGAATTCTGTAGTCATAACTAGCGGATGCGAGTTGGTCGCCCAGAGGTGAATACTTGATGTCTCTTGCCCAATTGTTATGACCCTCTAAAATCCTGCAACAGAGCCCACCCTCAGTATCCCATACCCGTACCGTCTCGTCCATGCTACCGGATGCGATCTGGTTGCCATTAAGTGAATATATGAGGCTCAAGACTCCGTCTGTGTGGCCTTCAAGGGTCCTTTGACAATCTCCTGTGACTACATCCCAGAGCCGAATTATGTTGTCATCACTGGCTGAAGCAACTTGATGTCCTTGAGGGTGGTATGCGACAAAGTTAACCCACCCATCATGGGCGTTGAATACATGTAGACAAGTTCCTGATTCCACTTCCCATAAACGTGCCGATTGATCAGCGCTTCCGGAAACTAACCGATCTCCTTGAGGTGAAAATGCGACGCAGAAAACCGAGCTGGTATGGCCTAATAATGTGCGGCGATAGGCACCTGTATCCACACCCCAGAGCCGTATCGCGCAATCTCGACTGCCGGAAGCTATCAGACCTCCTTTTGGCGAACAGTCGATGCCGCATGTATCAGGACTAAGGCCACTTGATGTGAAATTAGATGCTCCGTCCAAAATATCCCATAGGCGTACTTTCGTATCGAAACTGCCAGACGCGACTTGACGGCCATCCGGGGAGAATACGACACTTACAATGCTGTCGCAATGACCAGCCATGGAATGGAGACATTTTCCTGTCTCTACGTCCCACAAACGTAAACAGTTGTCCCTGCTTCCTGATGCAACGTGGTTTCCGCTTGGTGAGTAGGATACACTGAAGAAAGGGTCGCTGCGCCCTGTTAGGACGTGACGGCATGATCCTGTTTCAACATCCCATAATCGAATTGTGCAATCATCGCTGGCAGATGCGATTTGGTCCCCTTGGGGAGAGTATGCAACCTCCCAAACTCGGTTACTGTGTCCGTAAAAGACGCAATTGCATACCCCTTCCTCAACGTCCCATAGCCGAACCGTGCAGTCCGCACTTCCAGAGGCAATTCGACTCCCATTTGGCGAGTAGGTGATGCTAAGGACCCCTTCGGTGTGATCAATTAGCGTCCGAAGGCATTCTCCGGTGACCACGTCCCATATCCTCACCGTCCAGTCATCACTGGCAGAGGCTATACGACCTCCTTGAGATGAATATACGACGCCATGGACCCAGTTGCCATGACCGGTTAAGGTATGTACACAATCTCCTGATTCCACGTTCCATAGACGTACCATCCCGTCTTGATTTGCACAAGCGATTTGATCGCTCTTTGGAGAGTATGCAACACGCAAAGCTGCCAGGCCATGACTATTCCATGTCTTGGTCCTTTCCCAGTTCGATGTCGAGTACACGTGGATATCGCCATTGTCAAGACTGACTGCTAATGAGCTCCCATCTGGCGAATAGACGCACGAGCGAACGTCGATATCATGCTCGAGAAATGGTAGCTCGCCGAATTGTGCTCCCTTCATCTGTGCTCTGCTTAGGTCTGTCTGCCGTAGCCAGACGCCTCGAAGGTCGACACACCTTAAATCGGCGTCCTGTAACTGCACGGAATCGAAAACGCCATAGCTAACGTCCGCTCCTGGGATCCGAATGCCTCGCAAATCCGACTTGATGAATTGCACACCTGCCTTGACCAATATTGTGATGGCATTGGCTGCTGTAGTACGCCATTTCATATCCGTCTTCGAACGCTCGATATAACCAAGGAGTTGCCTCTTGAATGCTGGTTCTTGTTGGACACGTTCGCCCAGGAACATCACAAGGGCATGCTCGTTTACCAAACTCCTCGAGTGTAAAGGCGAGTGGGTATCGAAATCTTGTTCAAGAGTGGTAGCCCCTTGAGGTGAGGCATGTCGGAGGTCAAGGCATCTTTCCAAGCTCTCGCCCTTTCGGCGACTCATGAATAGCTTTGATTCTATCCCGTTATCCCTGCCTTGCAGATCAGACACAGCTCGCTCCCCAGTCCGTATTCCGATAACGATCGGTAGATGAATCGATACTGGTTTCTATTGCGATTCACAATATGATATGGTAAGGCAACCTGTTAGAAGAACGTGGTTGCAAAGTGATTTCCGCATGAATGCTGCCAGATAGCATGATTCCTGTATACCTTTGAATGTTACTGGTGGTCTCCTACTCGTAAGAGTCTGGAGGTGATTCAGGATCTGGTCGACTCGTGGCGGCAAGCAAGGGCGCCTGTGTTGACCAAAGTAACAGAACCAGACGGATAAAAGTTGAGTTGATTGTATCACAAAGCTCTCAGGCTTTTTTTTGCCACTGCTTGTTCCTGATAGCGGTATGGCTGCATAGAGAGGGAGTGTTATTCCTCGACTAACAATAACCTCTGCCCGACAGGACTTGCCTTTGTTCAGAGGGATAGCGAAGGAAAAGGGAAGAGGGGTTGTGTTTGTGTTTGTGGAGGAAGGAGCGAAAGAGAGAAGCAAAGTGGGTTGCAGCATTCAGCCCAACCACAAAAGAAGTCACGACTGTGGGTTGTTCACCATGGTCATTGCTCAGAGACAGGAAAGCACACCAGGATAGTGATCGGCTCAGAGGAATGGATCGACTGGACACTCTTCGCCAAACCGGCCTCTTGCTCACTCTTTTGGTGTTGGCTCATCAAACACCCGAGACATCAACCAGAAGGTTGTCGAACGCGGACTGGAGGTCTCGACTTTTGGACACTCTATTGGTTGACTCCCAAGGACTGACCTCGGAAGGGCTTGTGCGGGTAAGGACAAGAAGTGAATTGGGCGTTCTATCAGCTCATGCCCTCTCACCCTTTCATGGCCGAACTGGCTTGCGCTTGTATTGACGGGCCATACAGGACACCTTGCCTTAGTCTGCCTCTCTCAGAATCTATCACGCCCTTCCTTTGGGAAAAATGTTTGTACACGACCACCCCGTGAAATTGACTTTCACGACGTCGTGTACATTCCTTGGTACAGTGGAACAAGAATGATGGATACAACCACTGACACCATTGATAAT
>Ga0247824_10001570_pt1 | contig 12491 bp, 21 predicted proteins | sample 13C_PalmiticAcid_FD_194412 | JGI IMG/M metagenome (GOLD analysis project Ga0247824, IMG submission 194412) | Soil microbial communities from agricultural site in Penn Yan, New York, United States - 13C_PalmiticAcid_Day48 | ecosystem: Environmental > Terrestrial > Soil > Agricultural land...
GACGAGGCCATCGGCAACGCCTGCACTGGAGCCCCATCCAGTGGCTACCCCGTGGATGACGAGACGCTGCCGCTGCCCTTACCGCCGACCACCGTCGAGGAACGCCTTGCGGCTGCCGTCGACCAGTGTGTCACCCACGCCCTCCAGGAGGACCGTATGCCTGATGACGATGATGGATACATCCCCGAACCAGAACGTGTCTCTACGGCCATCCTGGAGCCTCCAGTGGCCACGCGCGCACTGACCCCCGTGGCGCAGGAGGATGACCTCGAGCAGGCGTTGACCCGCTGGACGGCCCAACGCCAGATCGTGCAACGCTTCCTCAAGCACCAACTCATCGCCGGGACGGACTATTATCAACTCCGCATTGGCAAGGGGGAGACGAAGCCCTCCCTCAGTAAAGCTGGCGCGGAGAAGGTGCTCTCCTGGCTGAAATGGAGCGCCAGCTTTACCCCTGATACGGGCACCTGGGAAATGCTCGGGCGGCCCACCAACCTCGTCTGCTATGTCTGCCATCTGCATACGCGCTCGGGCGACGTGGTGGGCGAAGGGCGCGGGGCCAGGAGTGTCACCAAGGACAACGGGGACATCAATAAGGCGATCAAAATGGCGGAGAAGTCCTCGATGGTGTCCGCCGTGCTACGCACCGGGGCGCTCAGCGATTGCTTTACGCAAGATCTCGAGGACATGCAGGAGCCCGAACCGGCGAAGGCCACCGCGCCCGCGAAGGCCACGGCTGCGGACTTGCGGCAGCGCATCTGGACGAAGGTGCAGGAGCTGGCGCCCGACGTGAAGACCCGTGAGGCCGTCGAGGCGTACATCAAGGAACATACGGGCATGACCCTGCACCCGGACCTGTACGAGGCGATTGCGAAACGCTTATACGAGGAGGGACGCTGATGAGCTGGAGTGAACAGGTCTGCCGCTGGAGCCTGGCGTATGGCTTTGTCGATTGGCATTGGCGCTATAGCTGGCGCACGCCTGCCGGGTGGAAAAGCGCCTTGCATGACTATGCCCGGGCGCTGGGTCTCGATCCTGAGGAGGGACGCTGATGTCCCTCGCCCTCGCCCTCTTTGCCGACCTCTGCACCGTCGGCAATGCCCTCGAGCGTTTACGCGATACTTACGCGCCGATGACCGATCAGTGGCTCTGGCACACGGAGGTCCTCGGCCTGCTCGATGAGGCGATTGATACGTTGGTACGCAGCCAGGGGCTGGGAGGTGCAGACGATGGCTGAGCGCCCGTGTACCACCATGAAAGGAGCCGTAAATTGCACGCCCAACCAGCTCGCACGCTTCATCTCTTCGCTGGATGCGGCGGGAGTCTCTTATCCGACCTCCTCCTCGGCCACAGGCCTGTGTGCGCCGTCGAGATCGACCCCTACTGCCAGCGGGTGCTCCTGCAACGCCAGGCCGATGGATGCCTGCCCTGGTTCCCCCTCTTTGGCGACGTACGGCAGTTCGACGGCCATCCCTGGCACGGGCATGTCGATGTCGTCAGTGCCGGCTTCCCCTGTCAGCCCTGGAGTGTCGCCGGAAAGCGCCAGGGAGAACAGGATGCGCGCAACCTCTGGCCTGACACCTACCGGATTATTTGTGAGGTACGACCCCGCTACGTGTTGCTGGAACAAGTCCCAAATATCCTTGTTCACCCGTACTTTGGAACCCTACTCGGGGACGTGGCCCGCGCACGGTATGATGCGGTCTGGACAGTGCTGGGCGCTCACGACGTGGGTGCTCCCCATCGCAGGAAGCGCCTCTGGATATTCCTGGCCGACGCCGAATGCGCAGGGCGGGACAGGATATATGAGTGGCAGCAACCGGGACACCTGGCGACCGACCCTGGAGGGGGCTGTCCACATGAGCCCGTGCGGGCCACCGCCAGCGATCACCGCAGACGAGTACCGAGGGAAGGGGCGGAAAGCAGCGCAGAGGTGGCCGACACCGGACGCCAGCGACTGGAAGCAGGACGGACTGAAGGCCAGCCAGCGCCGCCTGGATCTGTACAGCACATGCAGCCTGAATGCGGCCGTCAGGATGTGGCCGACGCCGACTGCCCACACGCAGGGCGATTGGCAGACATATATCCAGCAGCATTTCTCTGCCGAGACCAGGAAGGAGTGGATTGCAGAGGGCAACCCGCTGCCAACGGGACAGGGACAGCTCAACCCGACGTGGGTCGAATGGTTAATGGATTGGCCGCAAGAATGGACGGCGCCTGGCCCCCTGAGCCCGCAGACGTACCACGCGTGGTTACGGGACTGCCACACCGCGTTGACCGCTTACGTGCCCTGGGCAATGGGTGGACGCCCTTATGCGCGGCAGTAGCATGGACCCTGCTGTGGAGACGCTTCCATGACGCCGACGCCTAAGCGCTGTACAACCCTTGCCAGCCATCTCTGGAGCGTCGGCGAAACGACCTATCTCAGCCTCCCCGCCGCTGATGGGTGGATGGATGTCTTCCGGTCGTGGCACTGTGCGCGCTGTGGTCTGCATACGTGGGCCACGGGCGCGGTCGACGTGACGACGCCCCCGCTCACGCCGGTGCAGTGGCAGACGCAGGCCACTGCACAACAGGCGGGGGGCGATCTGTACGGCCAGGCGGCACGGCAACAGGAACAGTGGGAGCGGCAGCAACGGGGGGTCAGCCGACGACTGCGGGAGGGGAGGCGATGAGCGTACTACTGATTCAAGGAGACGCGAGGGCGATCCCGCTCAAGGATGCAAGTGTCGATGTCGTGATAACGTCACCGCCCTACTGGAATTTGCGTGATTATGGCACAGGGCAATGGGTGGGTGGGGACGCGGGGTGTACGCATATCCAGACCTCCCTGAAGCCGTCAGCGAAATCGACCTTGAGCGGGCATGGGGACGATGGCCGCAGCCCCTATCTCGATACGGTGCCAGGCATTCCCTACAAGGGCACCTGCCCCCGCTGCGGTGCCGTGCGGGTGGATGCCCAGATAGGCCAGGAGCCCCTCCACGACTGCCTCGCCTGGGCACGCCAGGAGCCCCCGTGTGCTCCACCGCAGTGCTGGATCTGTGCCATGCGGGCGGTGTTCGCGGAGGTGTATCGTGTGCTGGTCCCCACAGGCACGCTCTGGTGTAACGTCGGTGATGCGTATGCAGGCAGCAGCATGACAGGTGGGCATGGGAAGGAAACCATCACCGGCAGCATCCAGTGGCAACAGGACACGATGTTTCAGGCCAGCCGAAAGACGACGGGTCTCAAGCCCAAGTCACTTATGGGATTGCCGTGGCGCCTCGCGCTGGCACTGCAACAGGATGGCTTTATATTACGCAGTGAGATCATTTGGCACAAGCTCAACCCGATGCCCGAGAGCGTGCAGGACCGGCCCACGCGGGCGCATGAGCAGGTGTTCCTGTTCAGTAAGCAGCAGAAATATTACTTCGATATGGAGGCGGTGCGGGAGCCACATGCCGATTTTCAGCGCGGCAATGCCGCCAAGCATGCGCAGTATGGTGGACATCGTACACATGGGTATGAGCACGAGGAGCATATTACGCGCTGGTCTATCGATGAATCACAGCGCTCGTATAACCCCAACGGCCGCGCCTGTCGCAGCGTCTGGTCCCTCGCCAGCGAGCCCTGTCACTTCGCACATTTTGCCACGATGCCGACCGAGTTGGTGCGCCGCTGCCTCCTGGCGGGTGCGCCGCGTGCGGTGTGTAGTGCGTGTAGGAAGCCGTGGGTGCGGACGGTGGAGCGTGTCACAGCAACGCCTGGACAGGCCGCAGGATATGCCCGCGACTGCCTTGCGCGCAATGATGGAGCCCGCGCCGGGCATTGGGTCGATATGCAGGCCCACACTACCGGCTTTGCCCCCTCATGTCCCTGCAATGCCCCCACGCGCCCGAGCACCATTCTCGATCCGTTCTGTGGCAGCGGCACCACCCTCCTTGTCGCCCGTGAGCTGGGCCATCACGGCGTGGGGCTCGACCTCAGCTACCCGTACCTGCATGACATTGCCCGTGAGCGCCTCGGCCTTGCTGCGCTGCACAGATGGACCGAGGGCGCGGCCCCACGTCCTGAGACGCATACGGACCTGCCGCTGTTCGCCACGCTCGACACGAACACCTCACCTCTGCTATGCTAGGGGCTGACATGCACCCTTTCCATGAAGGACACGCCTCATGACCATCTGCACGATATGCTCCGTCCCCACGGAGACCGACGTGTGCCCCTGGTGCCAGCGGACCAATCTCCCTCACGCGGAGGGACGCGGCCTGCCGCAGCCCTGGTGGATGGATGGCCGGGTGCCCCTCGCCCCGTGCCGTGCTGGCCTGCGGGCGTGGGATGGCACCCGCCCCGTGAAGGAGCGGGGGGGTTGGCTGCTCGGATGCACCGCAGGCCTGGGCTCCACGCTCCTCCGCTGGCTGTGCCTGGGCTCCGCCGTCGCGCATTTCTTCCTGTGGACCCTGCCCACATGCGCCTGGCTGCACTACACAGGACGCCTGCCGCACGAGGGCACGCGATGAAGTACTGGTACGGCATTCGGCATATACGCTATCTGTGGTGGTCGATGCGACTGGCGTACGAGCTGGATCGCATCCACGGAACAGGCCCACGCATGCCGAGCCCGGAAGACCTCTACACCTTTGACGCCATCTGGGAAGGGAGAGCATGAACCATCCACCTGAACCGCCGTACTTCACCCTCGTCAACCTCCTGGTAACACTGCTCGGCTTCGCGCTGGCCTTCGCGCTGGCGCTGCTGGTGCTCACCCCCTGACAGGAGCCCTGTATGCCAATGAAACGTGACCGAGAGCACCGACGGGCACGCGGCCTCTGCCTCAGTTGCGCCACCCCCACGGCGCATGGCACGCCGCGCTGCGAGCGCTGCCTGGCGAAGCAACGGACGTATATGCGCGCCAGGTATACGGCCCTACGCCTGGCGCACCAGTGCGTCCAATGTCGCCAGCCCCTGGCACGGGGAGCACGGTGTGTGGACTGCAAGGCCTATCATCGCGCACGCCGGGAGGAGACGCTATGAATGATGCACGCAGCCCCGGCCAGATCGCCTACGAAGAGTTCTGGCGCACCACCGGCGCCGACTTCCAAGGCGTCGCGTGGTCCATGCTGCCCCCCTCGACGCAGGCACGCTGGGAGGCGGCGGCGCAGGCCGTGCTGGCACAGTGTACGCCACAGGAGACGCCGTAATGGGGCGCGAGTTTACCAACCGTCAGCGGCGCAGCCAATATCAGACCAAAGGCCGCCCGGTGCTGGCTCTGGAATTTGACGTGTTCCCGGATGGAGCCGTCTCGATGTGGGCGCATACGCGCCATGAGATTCCTTTTGCGGAGATGCACGCCGCCTTTACGGCCATTCAGCACCACCTGGCCAGCTTTATTGCCGACGCCGGGATGTGTCCCTTTAACCCGGCCTTGCTGGCGCAGGCGCGCCAGTCCAAGGAGGAGGATGCGCCCCATGCGTGAGCCGATGGCCCGCTATCGCTGCCAGCACTGCTGGCGGAAGGTCCGCCGCGCGGCCTACTTTGGCGTGCACCCGCGCTTCTGGTGTGCCCGGTGCCAGGCCGCGCAACCGCACCGACGCCTCCCCGCGCGCCTGTGGCCCCCGCCGCCACGAGGGACGCTGGGGAATACGGGCGAGATGACCATGAGCGATATGGTTCTTGGCATCCTGTTGGTGATCGGGCTGCTCCTCCTTGTCACCATTGTGGTCCATGCAGCGGCATAGGGTGGCACCCAGCCGCCAGACGTCTGGAGGTTTCCGATGGACATCATGACCAAAACCTGCCCGCGCTGTCACCAGCGCCGCCCGCACAGCGCGTTTGCACCCTCCACGCAGTACCCGAGCGGCCTGGCCGTCTGGTGTCGGGCCTGCCAGGCCCTCGACGCCCTGGTACGCTACAAACGCCAGCGGGGGTATCTGGGGCCTGACGCCTGGCCCCCACCGCCCAGACCGGAGCCAGAGGACGCGGACGAGATGCGTAGTGTGCAGATTGTCATGGTCATTATGCTGGTCCTTGGCTTCCTGTTGCTGGTGAAAATGGTGGTCTATGGCGCAACGCTGGTGGAGGTCTCATGAAACGCCGCTTGCAACGCCTGAAGCATCTACGCACGCACCCGCTCGTCCCCCTGCTGCCGCTGGGGATCATCGGGATCGTGGCGTATATCGTGTTTGTTATCCGCCTCATCTGGGGCTAGTATGGTGGGGACTCTCGGTCGAAAACCTTGAACCTGGGAGATACCCCTATGCCCATACTCCTTGCAGCCTTTCTGCTCCTGCTCCTGCTCCTGCCCGTGAGCGTACAGGCACAGCCAGCGTGTACGCATTATGCCGCGCCAAACGGGAGTGGATCGACCTGTAGTCAAAGCGCTCCGTGTAACGTGGGCACATGGTTGAGCAGTCAGGCCGGTCCTGGCAAGGTGCTTTGTATGGCCGATGGAACCTACAAAGGCGACTCGCAGATGCTGGCGTTTTCCAGTAAGTCTGGCACAGCTGGCAATCCGATTACCGTGCGGGCGCAGAACGATGGGAATGTACTCATTGACGGCGAGTTTCAGCGCCGCCCTATCGACTGCAATGCCTCGTACATTACCGTCATCGGGGTGAATGCCAAAAACGGTCATGACACGACGACGGTTGTCCGTGGGCAGCACTGCACGCTCCGGCGGGTGGTGAGCTGGGCGAATGAGCCTGCAGATGGGGGATTGGAGAACGTCTGCGACGTGGGAGGTAACCATAACCTGTTGGAAGATATAGCCTGTTTTGGATTCGCTAGAAAGACATTGGCCGTTGGAGCAAGGGGCGGTCCTGGCCCGAACACCGTGCGCCGAGCGTGGGCGGAGCATAATGGGAGTCCCTATGGTTCTGCTCAGGGTAATCCAACTGATCCTATTGATATAGGGTACAATCAAGATAATGTACTCATGGAGAATGTAATAGGTCGAAGAAACATACTATCATCTGCCACCGAACCTGAAGCCCCTCTCCATGCCTACTCCACCCGCAACAGCGCCCTCCTCGGCTCCATCGTCTATGCCACCAACCAGGACAATATTGAGACGAGCATGATGCTCAACATCACCGCTGAATCGGGTTCTCACGCGGGATCTGGGCATGTCACCGAGAACTTCCTGCTGCAAGATGTGGTGCTGCTGGCTGCGCCCGTGCACGAGCACTTGAAGGGTATGGTGATTGATGGCGGCAGCGGCAGTCGTGGGAACGTGGCGCGTAATGTCGTCGTCGCGGCCCCTCAGGGCCTGGGCACCTGTAGTAGCGATGGCTGGGAGTGTAGCAACTTGCATGGGGGTCGTACGCTTGCCGAGGCCACCAAGGGGAAAACTATCTACGAGCTGGCCCCAGGCACCTGCTACCGCTACGTGAACCGCCAACTCACCAGTGAACCATTGTGGCCGTGGCCGATGCAGGGTCGCATCCAGGCCGCGCTGGAGAGCGCCCGTATGCCCACCAGGAATGTCACGAAGCATATTGAACAGACGTTCGGGCAGATTCCTCCGCAGTGCGGCGGGACGGGACCGGTGCCGCCGAACCCCTCTGCCGAGGTGCCCGTGCCACCCACCAGTGTTACGGCGGCGCTCCAGGGCAGTGGCGTGCTCGTCTCGTGGGTCGATACGGTGAACACGATTGCCACCGGGTACACGATTGAGCGCAAAGTCGGTACTGGCGAGTACGTACAGCTCACGGACGCGCCCACGCCGTCCGCCAGAAGCGCGGTCGATAGCACCCCTGGCAGAGGCCAGACGAACTGTTACGTGGTCTACACGCGCGGCGCCGCAGGCCCAAGCGGCTTCTCCCCGGCCGCCTGCGTGGCGGTGCCGAGCACGCCGGTGCCGCCGAGTGGGAATATCCCCCTCACCTGCGATGGCACGCTCGAGACCGGAGGCCGCATCTCAATGATTTGCCATCCCCAAGCTGGGAGGCGTTAACGCCTCGTCATGCACGGCACCGCGAGGCACTCCTGTAACGACATCCCCCCGGTAGCGGTGACGGCGTGGGACATCCCTAGTGGCCCGCTCCACCATACACAACTTTTGATGTGCCGTTCCTCCAAAGCATGGATGAGCGCCCCATGACACCCCGCCAGGAGCAGGCACAGCAGTAGCAGCGCGGGCATGCATCATCGCCCGAGCGGGAGCGCCCGCAGGAGCTCGATGATGCATAAGAGTAACACTCCAGGCCATAAAGGCCATGGCCTGACTGCACTGACGATGGTGATCACGAAGGCCGCAATCGCCAGGATGGCGAATATGGTGACAATCATGCCGCGTTCCTCATGCAGACACAGGCGGCATCGTCGTCTGCTGCTGCCCATGGCCCGCTGCGGGCATCTCCGCCTCCAGCAGCCCCTCTAACGTCTGCACCGCGCCCTGGAGCTTGAGCATCTCCTGGAGGAGCGCCTGGCGCCGCTGCTCGATGTGCGCCATCTCTTGCTCGACGCTGGCCTGCCGCGCCTTGAGTTCGGCCAGGCGCTGTGTGATACGCTCGTACATACATGTCCTTCTCCCATTACCACGCCGCCTCCAAGCGTTCCAACCGCGCCACCACTTGCTTGAGCGCTTCGACCACCAGCGCTTCAAAGCCGCGCGCGGCCACGGTGAGCCCGCCATCCGGGGCCGTACCGATCCACTGCGGGACGGTCTGTGCGACGTCTTCGGCGATCAGGCCATACTGCGGCCCAGGAAAGAGGCGAGCTTCCGGCTCGCGGTCCCAGCAAAAGGTATAGCCCACGAGCGTACACAGGAGCGCCAGGGCCTGGGGAATCCCGGCTAGCTCGCGCTTGAGCGTGCGACTACTGGATGCTTCCCACGGCCCTCCACCGGGCTTATAGCCGGTGCCCGTATTGATGGCAATGTTGCGTCCAATGTAGGCATCCAGGGTCGAGACGAGGTTATTGCCACTGATGTCTGCTGCCGCATTGATATTCCCGCCCACCGTGAGCGTGGCCGCGCCAGGGGCGATGGCAATCCCGACGTTGCCGCCGAGTTGCGTGGTGCCGGTCACAAAGAAATTGCCCTGCGTGCCCAGCGACCCGCTAAAATTGGCGCCTGCCCCGCTGAGTTGCCCTGTCAGGGTCGTGGGGCCGGCGACGGTAAGTTGCTGCCCGCCCACAGCAGCTGAGCCGATGCCAACCGCGTTAAAGAGCTCACTCGTGCCGGTGACGAAGAAATTGCCCTGCGTGCCGAGCGAGCCGCTAAAATTCGCCGTGCCGCCGCTAATCGCGACACTGGCGGCATTCTGGACCGCCATGGTGCCGAGTCCCAGGTTGGTGCGCGTGGTTGCGGGGTCGCCAAAGGTCACCGCACCGCCAAGATACACCGGGCCGCCAAAAGAACTCGGGGCCGTGCCACCAAAATAGAGCGCAGTACCCCCAGAAGCGGGGAGATTCGTATAAAACGCCGTCTGCCCTGTGAGCCCGATATCATCCACGCGAAAAATCTGTGAGGCTGCACTACTTACCGCGATACTCCCCCCCGTAATTGCCACCGCGTGGCTGTTTTGCGTGCTCATCGGCGGGCTCGTCACGGCGGCGAGCGGCGTCACCGCACTGATGACGCCGCCTGTCACGGTCAGGCGGCACAGGACTAGGGCGTTCGCCGGATTCGCGGGCTGCGTGGCGTTCGGTTGCCAGACGTAATGTGAGCCAGCCCGCCGGGTCCAGCCACTGACCGCCGTGCTCAGGTCCGTATGCAGCGCGAGCCAGTAGGTGCCGTTGCCGCCGCTCACGGTGACACTCACAGCGGGCTGGCTGACGTACACCAGGCGCGCTGGTGGGCCAGCAGCCAGGACATAGCCGGTCATACTCACAGCTGGCAGGGTCAGAGACGACGCAGGCACGGTCAGGCCCGTATGCGCGACGATCACCGCTGGCCCTAAGTCGCCCCATGTGGCTTGCATTTCTGCGAAGGTATCAGGGATCGCATGGGTCGTAGCCATCGTTAACTCCATCCCGTGATAGACGACCAGAAGCCGCGCACGGTGCAGCTTCCGGCGCTGTCAAACGTCCCGCCCAGCGCGCTGAGGATGATCGTGTACGCCGTGGCCGCAATGGGCCTATCTGCCGCATGGAACGCTTGCTGCGTCGTTTGCAGTCCTGCGGTGAGGCCGATGGTCCCCCACCTGTCCACGGCCGTACTGTCCCCGATGGCGATGCCCGTGAGCCCGTTGCTCGCGCCGAACTCTGTATCAATCCGCACCAGCGTGCCTTCGACGCGATAGCCGAGCGGCACGAGGTTGGGGGCGATAATCGTCCCCGCTCCTGCACTCGGCGTGAGGCCCGTGGTTTCATTCATGCCGTTGACGAGGCCCCCGGTCGGGGCGGGTGTCCCCGAGACAAACTCGTAGCTCGGCATGTCCCACAGCAGCACGCCGTCTGCGTCCTCCAGGCGCAAGTGGTAAAAATCCTTGAGCCAGACAACGGCTTGCCCCTGATCATTCATGATGATCGGGTTGGCGTGCGGGGTGAGATAGTAGGGGTCATGGTACGCCGCTTTGGGCGTGCTGGTATGCGCCTCGTAGGTGAACAAGCGTGCCCCGATACAGGGGTGCCCGTTTTTGATCGCAGTAAACACTTCCCATGCGTATAATACTATTACATCTTGTTCTATTATTGGTGCCACGTTCTCAGGCCCTTTCTTCGAGCGCTGCCACCCGTGCCGTCAACGCCTCAACCTGCGCCAGTGTTTCCTTGAGGGCCGCCGTAAGCCATGGTACAAATTTAGAATAGTCTATCTGCTGCGGCACGATCTCCCCAGCCTCATCCACCGCGTCTGCCTCACCCGTCACCACGCCGTCCACCACCTGTGCCACCTCGTCCGCGATGAACCCTACGCCGGGACTGTCGTCACTTTTCCACAGGAATTGCACAGGCCGCAACGCCCGCACCCGCTCCAGCGCCGCCGTGAGGGGGGTGATGGCATGCTTGAGGCGCATGTCGCTACTCGTGTTGAAGCTCGTGGCGCTGCCGGTCGTCGCAATGGATCCCACAGGGGTTCCAGCGAGATTCGCAAAGATCATTGCCGTCGCAATCCCGGTATCGCTATCTTCAGGACGGAGCACAATGCCGTAGGTGGTGCCTTTGTTATACTGCACTGTCAGCGCTTGATTGCTTAGCGGCGCAGCGCGCACGCCCACCGTCCCCACCACCTGCACCGTGCCGCCAAAGTAGGAGGGCGCGGTGCCTTGATGAAGGATGAACCATCTATTCGTGCCACCAGAGGCTGACGCATTGCTGTAGATAGCATTCTGGTCGTTGCCTGCTGGAATGAGTGGACTAATGCCAACACTGGCTAAGATCCGCCCCGCCACATCCACCGTGCCGGCAAAATAGGAGGGCGCGGTGCCGACGCACTTCACGGCAAAGCGATCCGTGCCGCCAGCCGCATTCAGCGTCGTCGCCAAGCCATATTGACTATCACCGCTGCGCTCCTGTGCAACAATATTGCCATTGGCAACGACGGCGCTCAGCGTCGCGCTGCCCAACGTCGCACTTCCCCCCGTCATCGCTACCGCGTTGGCGTTCTGCGTGCTCATGGTGCCCAGCCCGAGCGTGCCCCGCATGGTCAGCGCGTCCCCATCATCGAGCAGCGTGCGGGCAAAGGCCGTGAGCGCCGTGAGGGCCGCCACGTCGGTGCCGGTAAAGTACAGCATCGTATTGAGCGTGCCGGTGAGCGCCTCAATGGTCGTCAGCGTCGGGCCAAGGGTGGCATCGGCCCCAGGCGGACCGGGCTCGCCTTGCGGCCCAGTCGGTCCTGCTGGCCCTGCTGGTCCTGCTGGCCCCGGCACCCCGCTACGCAGGTAGAGTTGCTCGAGCCAGCGACTCCACGTCGCCGTGAGGAGCAACTGATCACGATAAATAAGCGCCTCGCGAAACGGCGGCGGGCTGAGGGTGCCGTTGGTGTCGGCCATGGCAACACTTTCTGCTCAAGATGTCGTCAGCATCGGTCGATAAGTACGGTAGATCACCAACCCCGCCCTTGGACGCCGGGGGCTAAAGGAGTCGAGAATGTTTGGTCTTCCCAATCCGTATCAGTGGCATCAGCCACGCCGCACGACCAGCTTCAGGCACGATCTGTGCGAAGGCATTGCCTGCATTGCCTTCTCTGGTCTCCTCCTCTTCGCAGTCTCCTGGCTCATGGGCTTTGGTATCCTCATGCTCATACTCATCGGCGGCTGGGCGGCCAGCAGCTTCGCCTGGTTGACCGAACTGCCAGGACGGCTGGAGATCGAACGCACTGCTGCCGAGATTAGTCGGTTGCTCGCGCAGGTCCCCCAGGAGCCCGCGTGGTGTGACTCTCCTCCGTCGGTATCGCGCCGGAGAATGCCCCCGCCTCGCGTAAGGCGGTGAGTATCCCCGCCATCTGGGCGGGGCCAATCTTCCCACCACCCTGGTTGATGGCATTGCGGATCGCGGCGCGTCCTGCGGGTGTGCCCATTGCCGCTGCCATGACATAGGGCAAAGCTTCCACACCGATGACGCCCAGGGCC
>Ga0247824_10001571_pt1 | contig 12490 bp, 12 predicted proteins | sample 13C_PalmiticAcid_FD_194412 | JGI IMG/M metagenome (GOLD analysis project Ga0247824, IMG submission 194412) | Soil microbial communities from agricultural site in Penn Yan, New York, United States - 13C_PalmiticAcid_Day48 | ecosystem: Environmental > Terrestrial > Soil > Agricultural land...
GACAATTGCGCTTCGAGCAGCAACAGACGAGATGTCATCGAGAGAACAAGTCGCCAACATGATGCTAGAGGGTGTTCAGTTCAAAGTTGATGTGGAGTGTAAGTTCCATCATTTTCGTCTTTCCAGAACGGAGCACACTTGGTGCTAACGACAACCAGGTCCTCACACAACTAACAAACTCCTTCGGGCACACTGTGAATCCCTCACGCTCGCTCGCCTGCTTGCTCCTTTCCTGCTCATCCCTTACAGTTGATGCCTCGATTGACTACACGATTCAGTCTAAAATCCTTAACTCAGACGTGATCTCAGATTTCACGCGACGGCCGCTTCTGGTTAGATTTGAGACGCCTTATTTCCAGCCTGCGGAAGAAATGCTTCGGTCCAGGAGTATGTCCCGCCCAGATGAGGCACCTATCGATTGGAACTGGCGCGTCTCAGATATTGACTACCTGCTGGAACAGGACTTTATTGAGCGCCGGAAGAAGGAAGATATCCATGACGAAGAGCATGCTCAACGCGAAATGGGCATGTAAAACAACAAGCCCGAATCTCGTCTTTCATCCCTATCGTCTTCTCGCAGGAAGTCAGGAACTTGAAACGTTCCAACTTGGAAACCTACCCCCCTCGTTGGCAATAATAAAAACAACCGAACAAGCAAAGCGAGGTCGTTCACCATCAGCAACTATCGGATCCGTCTTGTGGCCTCCATATTTTGCCAAATGTTCTTCTGGTACAAAATCAGTTTATGCAATTAGGTACTAAACTTCCATCTTTTCACTAGGGGTATCTGTTCTAATCGGTCCAGGAGCTTCATGCTCAACCTCTTCTTGTAATGCCGTGGCAGCCGCTGCTTGAGGGTGATGGTTCGGGGGGTTGTTGGGCATCAGGAACGCACACACGATGATACCCAGGACACCCAATCCAACAACGCCCAACAATCCGTTTCGGTAACTCCGAATCAACAGCTCCACAGGGATATTTTCTGCGCCTGGACCATCTTTTCCAAAGTCTACAGTGTTCTCAGAGATGACTGTAACGATGGCCAGTCCCAAGGGAGCTCCGAGTTGCATGCCCGTCGAGTACATGGCTCCAACAACGCCTTGATCCTCGCTCTGTGCATCCTTCAAGGCGGTGATTTGGGCCGGCAAGACAGATGTTCCTAACCCGACAACATGCACGAGTAACCCCAAGAATGGCAGCGTCCAATACGAAGTGGTGTCCGTGACGAATCCAAACATGAGTGCAGCCGCACAGCGGAAGATGAACCCTGTCAAGATAAAGGGCTTCAATCGATACTTAGGCAAGATCTTCCCCAAGACTGTAAACGTCACGATCGTAGCGATGCTATGAGCCAAGAACGCAAGGGAAGTCTGCATCGAGGTGTAGCCCATTACGTTCTGAAAGATCAAGGTGGCAAAGTAACAGAATCCTTGGAACTGGCCTTGAAGGAACAAGATTGCCACAAACGCAGACGAGAAGTTGCGAAGACGCCAGATTCGAAGAGGCATGATCGGATTCGCGACCAAACGTGTTTCGATCCATAGGAACAGCCCCATAAGCAGCAACCCCACGGCCAAGACAGGAAGTGTCTGTACGGAAGCCCAACCCATGGCGGATCCCGTCGAGATGTAATAGATGATGCAAATCAGACCCGATGTCGCCGTCAGGGCACCACCTACATCAATCTTGACCTTGCTGGATGCGACGGGTGATCTTGTAGGGATAGCCACAACGCCGAGCGCGAAGAGGATGAAAGAAAAGATGGACGAGAACCGGAAGATCCAGTGCCAACTCATCGATGAGATCAAAGCACCAGCAAGGAGAAGTCCAACCACTGCTCCTGCTGCACCAAAGCCTCCAAAGATCGAGAGGGCACGGGTGCGCTTGGGTCCGGCCGGGAGAGTCGTAGTGATGAGTCCTAGAGCGGTAGGAACGCTCATACTGGCGCCAATACCTTGAAGTGCACGGGTGATACAGAACATGACCGGAGATGTGGAAAAGGAAACGATCAGGGACCACAAGCCGAACCAGATCTGTCCGATAAGGAAGACATTACGGTGGCCGTACATATCACCGACGCGACCAGCGAGAAGGAGGAATCTGGAGAGTCGAGTAGAGCAACGGATGTTAGATGAATAGGTCCACCACAGCAATGAATATGCAAAAAGATCAGGCCCGTAGATAATGCCCTTACCCTCCAAAGGTGACAATGTAAGAGCTCATGATCCACTGCGTAGAGTAACTGTCGAACCCAAGACTTTTAGAGATATCGACGAGGGCCACCGTCATTGCTGAGCCGTTCACTAACAGCACCAGAATACCAGAGTTTGAGCAACGATGAGTTCTAGAGACAGGGGCAAGCACGTGAAGTTGCCATTGCTGATGACAGTGTTGTGTGGATGAACTTACTGATATCGATGAACTGCGCTATAGAAACAACATAAATCATCCCCGGCGCCATCTTTGTCTGGATCCAAGCCATCCTGCTTTGGGTTGCTGAGTGCTCCTGTTGGGTTATCGTTGAGGCAGCGGATGACAACTCATTTGACTTGTCAATCGTAATGATCTCGCTCTCTTTCTCCTTGGACATTTCCGGAACCTCTACTGTGTGTACCGAGTCCCTGCTTGACATGTGGCTAGTCAGTGCTTTACTGAGCGTATGGTATGTAATGGAGAGATGGATTGAAGTATATACAATGTTCGGAAACTGGAAGAGAAGACTGATAACAAGACGAAGCAGTGCTCGAAGACACCGTATTTATGAACGCCCGGAATGCTGATCTGTTTTAGGTTTGGCGCATCTCCAACGGGTCCAGTGGCCTGGGAAAAAATCGGTGTCCGCTATGGAACTCCTTGCGCTCCAATGCAGGGTCGGCGAAAGGAGTACTGACAACCACTGTCCAACTGCTCGCAACTTTCCATTCCGCTCAAACATGACTATTTTGAGAACAGCCCACTGTAGGATGGTCGCCGCCACAAACTAACAGCATGAATCATATTCGATGACCAGAAAAACTGCACAACGAAAGTCTGTTCTTTAATTGCAAGAGGGGCGTGTGAGGTTGTAGGAGTGCGAGAGAGATGGTGAGACGACTATGGGTCCAAGAATTACTTCTTCTTGTTAGCCTCCTCCTCCTCCTTGGCCTTGCGACGAGCCTCACGAATACCGTGAAGACGAGCAACCGAGCGGGCCTTACGGTGCTGCTCATAGGCAGAGTTGGACTTCTCCTCCTCAGTGATCTTGCGAGCCTTCTCCTTGGGCCAGACCTGGGTGACAGGGAAGACGGGACCAGTCAACTGGGTGGCACCAGCAAGCTCGGCGGCCTGAGCATCACCAGACTTGACCTTGCCAGCCTTGCGGGGGAAGACAATCAACTTGGCCTTGTAGGCCTTGAGGCGCTGAGCATTGAGTTGAAGGGACTCCTCAGACTTGTTGCGGCGGCGGTGGTCAACAGAGACACCAATGGTGAGGGCCTCCTTGCGACGGATACCGGCAGCCTATGTAGACAGGACCAGTCATTGGATTGTTAGATTCATTTGTTCCTTGGAAACTCTTTCCTGGAAAACTTGCAACATTGTGTGGTATGGAGAGGATGAATGTGTCTTCTGGTTGATAGGTCATCGTCATGGTCGATTCATGCCGTCCCGACAATTGATGTAGATCGATTCAGAATCCTGGTTGAAGAGGTATGTTTGATCGAGTCCACGGTTGGCGAAATCTAACAGTTACACCTCCAAGAGTATTCCCTTTTTGACCCAAGCCGTACCTTGAGCTCCTCGAGAGTGAAGCCACGACCAGCACGGAGCTTGGTGTTGTACTTGACGGTGGGGCAGCGAACTGCGGGGCGGATCAAGCCATCAACTGGGCGAGGAGCAATGCGAGCAGCCTTCTGGACACGCGCAATGCGTCTGGACTTTTTGCGACCAGCCTGGTTCAACCAGACCTTGACACGGGTCTGCCAGTCCTTGCGGAAGTGCTAATGTGGCATTGAGTAGGAGTAGGAAGCAAAAGACGGTTGTGTAAGTGAACTATAGATTGTTGACAAGCCCGGTAATGGCTCAAGATCGCAATAATCTTTTTTCCCGCTTGGAAAGAAAATCCGACGAGGTCAAGGATTGAGGAGGAAAATCCAATCGTGCTGCACTTTTTCAATGCTTATTGAAAGAAAGAGCACGATTTTTTCCATATCAACCTGTCGACCTCCCGATCCTTCTCCGTCGAGTGCAGCGTGGTTCAACACAAAGGTACATACGTTTCCGGGCAACTGATTGTTGTGCTTCATGGTCTGTTGAGGTGCGTCAAATACAAGGTCGATTCCAGTTTTATGACGGGTTCGAGTTGAAGTGCGTTCGATTCGTCCAAGTGATCAGCGATCAGATTCAACATAGGAAAAAAAAAGAGGAGGGATGCAAAAGAAAAAGGACACGAACGTCAGTAACAAGTCCTGTCTTCAAGTGTACATTGCTGTCCTTAGTCCGGAAAGTTGAATTGCTAATGATTCCTGATCCTTGATCCTCGAAGAGCTGCAAGAGCGAACGTCGAATAGATATCGTCTGTTCGTGACCCATGGGGGCAGTCTGTCGCAAGTTGCTGAGGCCCGCCTCTTCTGCTGAGATACGTGTTCGTTGATCACAGTAGGGGTGATCAAACGATGCCTCATACCGCTGTTGATCGGACTCCGGTTTGGTGTTTATCCTGACTCTGAACTGTGGCAATTATGGACGGGAACCCGATCGAGCTGACAGGTGAACTAAAACGTTGATCCCATCATTCACTGACAGCGCTTGTTGATGTGAACGATCACTCCCCACTCTCCGCCCAGGTTGATCCAGAGGGGTGATGATACAGAGGGCTGCGAGAGACGCCGATGATTCTGCCCTATCTCTACTGCCAATCGCTCGATGGATGGATGTATCGACTGCCACTGAAGTGTTGGATGCATGCTTATCTCCGCCCAGATAGATTTTTCACCATGTACCAGTCAAGGAGAATTGAAAGAAAGGAGGAACCAACATGCTCCAGCAATCACACCTAAAAATTGCTTCCTCTCACGTGCAACGAATCTCGACAATGGTGGCCCAATGTCCTTGCTGCTACGCCCAGCCCTTCCTCAACAGGCATTCTTTCTCGTTTTTACTTCCTCGGCGAGAACACCTCACTTTCTCGCTTTTCATCCGCCTTCCTTCCCCAAGAAAGCTCCCGCTCAAGAAGCACCTCCTTTCCTTTTCTTTCCTGCCTTCCCTCTTGCCTTCCCTCCTACCCTCTTGCCTTCCTTCCTGACTTCCTTCTTGACCTCCTTCTTGACTTCCACCTTCCTACCTTCCTACCTTCCCACCTTCCAAACCCCTTCCTTGCAACCTTGCTCTTTGCTTCAAGCCGGCACTCTTGGTAAGGAAGAACCGCATGATCACAAGTTTGCTTGTTGCCTAGTACGTTTGTCTGCATCAGATACTAAGCTTCCCTTGGACCATGCTCTTCATGATTAGACCCAAGATTGTCCGTCAGCACCGCTCGAGATGACCACGGGACCCTCCGGTAAGATCAATTTCTGTTTCCTTTGGCATTGTGATAAGAGTCATCACCAACTCCAGATACTCATCCCCGTTCCACCTCTTCAACTTGTCTAGACCATCACCTCTTCCCGCTCAACTCTGCTTTATGCTCCTCGCGATGGGGCGTAGAGTTGAGTGGGGGGGGGTGATCTCAAGCACCGTCCCCCAAGTTTCGATATGCGCGTCCGCCAGCACGCTAACGACACTTCACTGTGCCAAGCACATACTACATGTAACTGGAGCGAGACCTGCTACGGATTGCTTCCTTGATGAGGCGAGCGAGGCGTCTTTGCTAGCCATCGGGCCTAACACTTTGTTGACTATAAACGCCAATACAATCCATGAGTTGGATTGCGACTCGTATTATGACACATGCAATTGACCCTGAATCGGTAAAGGAATGAGGTGAGGATGACCTATGTTTCGGTCTGACGCGTCCAATAACCGCCTCACTTTCAGACGGCACTTGTGGCACCGAGGTTCTTTTTATTAGCTTTAGCGTTAGCTTATGGTATAGGATACAAGTACAACACGGCAACCCTGATTTTCTGCATTACTTGATCTCCTCATCGTGGAGGCCGTTATTGGAGTAAGATGATGTCACCGGATCGTCCTCACCCGAGAGTTCTTCAAGAGTCTTGCCCTTGGTCTCTGGGATCAGGAAGGTGACGAGAAGACCAATCAACATGAAGAGCGCAAAGATCTGGAGCAATTGAGGGATGAACTGGTTCTGTCCACCGTGATCCTTGAGTCGCGAGAATCCGACTTGGGCAATAATCGCACCCAACTTGCCAGAGCCTGCAGCGATACCGTGGCCTGTGGAACGGTAACGGGTGGGGAAGACCTCTCCTGGGACAATGAATGTTGTAGAGTTGGGTCCAAAGTTCTGGAAGAACTGTGTGGCAGCAAAAAGGAAGATGAAGAGAGCAACAGAGTAGTTCTTGATCTGGTTGTATGCGAACCCAAGGACGCAGAAGAGGATGCAGGACATGACGAAACCAATGATCTGGATGCGGATACGACCCAGACGTTCGATCGTGAAGACAGTAACCCAGTAGCCAGGAACAGCACCCAAAAGGACAATAATGATCTGACCGACCGCTGCATTCCAGCAGGTGCTGAAGTTATCACCGTGAACATTGGAAAAGTTGATCGACGACAAGATGAACGAGTTGTTGAGACCAATTCCATAGAAGGCGACGTCGAGGGCAAACCAGGCCATTGAGGTACCGAAGAGAACCTTGAAGTTTTGCCACTTGGAGAAGTAGGAACAAAAGTCCGACATGGAGCCCTTGACGATCGAAGGGTTGGCGATGGCAGCATCGTTGGCATCATCCTCAGACTGAAGGTGGTTGCGGTTCTCGTTGAGGACATTGGCAACATCGCGCTCAGCCTTGTTAACGTTGTTCTCAATATCGAGCACATAGCGAGGGGTCTCTGGGATGGTCAAACGGAAGTAGACAGCAACAAGGGCAGGGATGCATCCGAAACCGATCAAGATGCGCCAGACATAGTCCAAGTTCTGGGTGTTTTCGATGATGCTGGTCTTGAATGCAGAAAGGAGGATGATGGCCACGATACCGGTCGTCAAGTAGCCGAAACCTTGCATGGCAAAGACTGCGGCCATCATGGCACCACGACGGTTAGTGGTAGCAAACTCGGAGGTGATGACGGCCGACAGTGGGTAATCTCCTCCGATACCGATACCAACAATCAGACGCCAGATGATTAAGGCAGCAGGTAGGGAGAGGGTGTAACCGTTTCCAGAGAGGGATTGACCAAGGGTAGCAACGATAATGATCATCAGCTCGACACCGTACATTCTCTTGCGTCCGAGTCGATCTGCGAGATAACCGAATCCGACTTGACCAATAAATGTTCCGACAGAAGCTGCAACCTTGATACCCAAGTCCAAATCTGCGGGGAGTGATCCATTAAAATAGATCATACCAATCATCGGGGTCACCAGGTTGATTGCGAAAAGATCATAGGCATCTGTGAAGAAACCGACACCAGCGACAAGACAAGCACGGATATGGAACCAGCCAAACTCGGCATTGTCGATCTTTGACAGGGCTTCACGACGACGTTGGTTGAGTTGAGCTGCGTCCAACTTTGTTGTGTTGTAAGCGGACATGATATATGACGGGGATAGAGGGAGGGAGTGGGGGGAAGGGGCGGAGAGATGATCAAGCAAGGATGAGGGGAAAAAATTAGCGGGTGCAGACTGCCAGGGTATTTATGTACTATCACCTGCAGGGTGTGTGCAATGTCAAATTGGGACAGAAGAACAGTGTTGCAGGAGAAATGGGCCGAAAGTAGAAGCTATCGCAGCCCATTGGCTACCGAGCAATGCCTCGGTGCCAGCGGTTGAGGAACGTGGATGAGAGGAGAGCTTTCGTGGGAGGCTAAGGCAAGCCGAAGGTCATCCTGAGGGAATATGTGTGTGAATGGATCGAAAGGCGATGAAAAGGGAAAAATTCGTGCATCTCGACGGGAGAAGACGAAGGCGTTGGCCACAAACACCCGGTTCTCCCTATTGGCTTTGGCGCATTGTTCAAGGGGTTTGTCGCCCAATGGTTCCGTGCGCGTGGTGCTGTCAGGGAACTGATTGGCGGAGCTCTCGCGAATTAGAGTTTGAACTTTGGCGTGCACCCTCTCAGTCGCATCTCAATTGCGTGCATGGAAAAATGGAACTTGTCAAGAACAATGAAAGGTCTTCTGCCGGGGCCATGTAGTACATCCATCCGTGGGTTGAATCTTGGGATCGTTCATCCCTGCGCAACCATACCAGGCATCACTTAAAGTTATAGGCCTATCAAAGCTACACTGGCTTATGTAAATGTAGCGATTGTTCCCTCGCCTTCATGAAGTTTTAGCGGCCCATTACAAATCATTCGATCAACTCGAACCAGTCTATCAACCACACGTTGCAAGCTTATCTTGCAGCCATTGGATCGTTCTCGGCCCAGACCCATCATCCATCTGCCTGATACGCAAATAAGGACGCTCTGCATGGTCGGATGGACATTATGTCCAAAAATGAAGGGTGAAATGTGGAACGTGGACAGATTCGTGTCCAAGAGAGGTGGAGGCTCGTCGTTTTTAGGTGCTAACAAAGTTCAGATGTACAAATTCAGCTGCTTTGGTGATACAGATGTCCATCCACGTTCTCGGAACCAGTAGATTGCATTGGTCCGCCTTGGATACCATCCAGCTGGACATGCTTCTCCCCCAAGTAGTACTGCTCTTCAAACCCAATTGTTGCTGTTCTTCGCAAATACAATTCAGGGCGAAGGGTGAACGCCTCAAAACTGATAGCGATCGAGACCGAACCGGGGTTCCGAAGGAATTCTAGAATGACAAAGCGGTATACATTGACGACGGAACAACGATTGTTTAATGTACAAATGCAAATGCTGATCTGATTACTATCTCACTTGGAAGCCATTACAGAGTCGCGCTGGGTGGTCTGAGACATGAACGATCTCATGCGCTCCATCTCGAGTTCAGAGTTCGCCCTAACCGAGAGGGGTTTCATGGTCCTGCGCTTGATAAACTTGTAGAGATCCGAAAACAAGATAAAAATCACGACCGTGGCAAGGACAATACCCCACTCATAACTGATCGAAGAATGCTTGAACAGATTGTGATTCAACCCGGGAATGTAGATGCAAGGAATCACGACAAGAGCGCCAACCACGATCGACAACCAGAGCATCTTGTTTCGGCGCAAAGTTTTGAGGTTCGAAAGGGCCCAGCTGCTATCGCGAAGGCTCCTACAGTTGATAGCTTGCGCCAACAACAGCAATGTCAACGAAGCGTATGCGGTCGCACGCGCCTTGAAGACTCCTTCGCAGTCGTCCGAGTAATGCGTGTTGCACTTGCTTCCCAATTGACCATTGTTGAATCCAAAAATTACAGTGCAGAAGGCTGAAAAGCTCAATGCACCCATGGCCAGGCCATAAACAAACGTATCCATGATAACTTCGAATGAGAACAGTCCTTGCTTGGCGGTTCGAGGGGGTTCACGCATGTTGGATTCACTGGCAGGCTCAAGACCAAGACCCATGGCGGGAGGTGAAGACGTAATCATGTTCAAGAACAAAATCTGGACCGCACTCATGGGGAAGACAGCATTGTGATCATTGTCCTTGAAGGCCAGTCCAACAATGAGGACAACGATTTCGGCAACGTTGGTCGACTATTTGTTTGGGAAATTCATGTAATGCGATTGCGGGGTTGTCAGCAAACCATTGTGCAACTGAAGTCGTGTTACATATTAGAGACAAGTGCGTGCTTACCATGAGATGTGCAATGAACTTTTGAATGTTGGCAAAGATACGACGACCCTCGGCAACAGCTTGAACAATGGTGGCAAAGTTGTCGTCGGTAAGAACAATATCAGCTGCCTGCTTAGCGACGTCAGATCCAGACTGGCCCATAGCGATGCCGACATCAGCAGCCTTGAGAGATGGAGAGTCGTTGACTCCGTCTCCTGTCATAGCAGCGAAGAGCTTGCGGCGATGGAGGGCAGCGATCATCTTGACCTTAGTGTTTGGTGAGCAACGAGCCACTACACGAGGTAACTCCTCCAACTTGTCAACATCCTCATCCGACATGGCATCAAACTGGCTGGCAGTCATGATCAACGGGTTATTCTTGATGGGGACATCCTCTGGGATAATAGCAACTTCTTTAGCGATAGCGGCAGCGGTGGAAGGGTGGTCGCCAGTGAGCATGTGGACTCTGATTCCTGCGTCATAGCATTGAAGCACAGCTGGACGTGACTCGGCTCGAGGTGGATCGTAAATTCCAACCAATCCTAGGAAAACCATATCCTGTTCGATTTCATCGCGAACCAGATCGTGGACAAGATCTACACCTGGTTGTGGCTGGTAGCGTCGGTACGCGAGAGTCAATACTCGAAGTCCCTTTTCCGCAAGGACATCGATCTTCGAACCAATCGTGGTCTCAAAGTCTTTGGATATCACACCTCCCTTCTCCTCCACCAAACTACGCACGTTGTCTCCATCAAGATAGTGCGTGCAGCAACCCAGGACGCGCTCGGTGGCACCCTTGAGGAAGATGAAGTGATCCTCTGAGCCGTCTTGTTTCGCGGGTCCTTTGTATAGGACTGACATGCGTTTGACAGATGAATCAAAGGGGAACTCGGTCAAAAGCCTGAATCCCTCCTTCAGTAGGTCAGGTTTGGCGAGTCCGGCCTTGTACGCGAGAACCTGAAGAGCAATTTCGGTAGGATCGCCGATAGCGGACCATTCACCGCGGTTCTCAGGGTTGGTGGTCTTGCGGATCTCGGCCATGTTACAAAGGGATGCTGCTTGAAGGGCCCGAAGGAAATGGTTGCTTCCAGAGCCATTCTCTACAAGCTCTTCCTGGCGTTGGTTCTCATTTGTTGTTGCTGTGAAGTCACCTTGCCGGTAGATCTGACCTTCGGGATTGAAACCTGTGCCTGCAATACGATAAAAGCCATCGCCAGGGAGCCACATGCGGACAGCGACCATCTTTGATTGCGTGAGGGTACCAGTCTGTGAAATGAAGGCGACAGATCAATTGAATCGAATGGTTAGTGAGGCGCTTTTCAGCTGTGAGTGTGATCATAAAGGATTGTCTGTGAAGCCCTACCTTGTCTGAACAGATGTTGGTGACGGCTCCTAGACTTTCCAAGCTAGCAAGTCGTCGCACAATGGCCTTGACCTCGGCCATTCGGCTGACACCAAAAGCCATCGTCAAGGTCACGACAGCGACCAAACCCTCAGGAATCATGGCGATAGCAACTGAAATGGCGTAGATGGAAACTTCTTGGCTGTACTTGAATGAGTGTACCGCAAAGACAATAACCACCAGGACTACGGCTGCTAGGAAGATGAAGTAGGCCATCTTGTTCAACCGCTTCTGTAAGGGAGTAGACTCGTGGCTGTCAGATTGCATGATAGTCGTTGCGATTTGACCGATTTGTGTCTTCATGCCGGTGCCAACGACAATTCCCTTGGCACGACCTTTGACCACAGTAGTGGAGGAGAACACCATGTTGAGACGATCACCAAGTGGCTGGTCGAGGCTTTGGATGACTTCAAGGTTCTTTTGAACCGGTAGAGCCTCGCCAGTGAGCAAAGCCTCGTCGGTTTCCAGGTTAAAGAGCTCAAACAAACGGCAGTCAGCACCGACAACGTCTCCATCTTCAAAGATCATGATGTCTCCAGGTACAGCTTGGTTGTTGGGGATCGTGGTTCGGGTCTCATTTCGAATGACCTTGGATGTGGGAGATGACATGTTTCGAAGGGCTTCCATAGTCTGCTCTGCGTTATATTCCTGCCAGAAGCCGATCGCGGCATTCATAATAATGATAACTAGGATGACTGCACCTTCAGTATAGTCCTTGGCCGCAAACGATATGATCTATAAGGTATGGTTAGGCGGAGATCGGGAGAATTAGAATCGAGTGGATCCAAAGATCGGTGCTTAAGGCTCACTATGACATAAGCGACTTTGCAAAAGTGATGGGTAGCGCAGACTTACCGTGGCAACCAGCAGGATGAATACGAGGGTATTGGCAACTTGGCGCCAAAGCACCTTGTACCATTTCACACCTCCACTTCCTTGAAGCTCGTTGGGTCCATATTTCTTGAGCCTCTCATTGGCTTCTCGGGTGGTAAGTCCTTCGAGGGTGTTGGTAGAGAGCTGCTCAGCAACTTGTTCGATAGTAAAGGTGTGGTAGGGTACCTCTGGCTCGACTTGGATCGTCTTGCTCTTTACCATAACGAGAGGGGGAGGAAGATGGTATGTAGAATGAGTGGAGAGTGTTGGAGCGCGGCTGTCGTTTTGAACGTGCAGAGTGCAAGGTTCGTTGTGCTACTGTTGGGGGGGGGGGGGGAAGGAGTGGCTGTGGCGAGCTGTGTCGGCGTAGGTTGCGTGG
>Ga0247824_10001572_pt1 | contig 12486 bp, 18 predicted proteins | sample 13C_PalmiticAcid_FD_194412 | JGI IMG/M metagenome (GOLD analysis project Ga0247824, IMG submission 194412) | Soil microbial communities from agricultural site in Penn Yan, New York, United States - 13C_PalmiticAcid_Day48 | ecosystem: Environmental > Terrestrial > Soil > Agricultural land...
CGTTGAAGGACATGCAAGGCACTGTAGCAGCGCTGAAGGAAGTAGTTAGGAAAGCAGAAGGATTGACAGACTAGCTGCAAATAGGATCTGGCGACAATTGAAGTGGGTACTGGTGACAGCTTTTCCGTTGTTTTTGGGTTGCCATTGTGCTGCACGCCAACATTTCGGTGACGTAAGAAGAGCCAGAAAGGCCTGGGGTGATCAGCGACTGTTTCGTCCCCTCATCCCTTCGCTATGGCTGGTTCAAAAGTTGTCTTTGGTAATGCAGGAACGTCAAGTTGCAAGAAGAGGGGGCAGCCTTGTTCAAATGACTTGTGCTAACTGTTGGCGTACTTGTTGTCTTGCTTGTTTCCAGTGGGCAATATTCCATACGAGCAAACGGAGGAGCAGCTGATTGAAATCTTCAGCGAAGTCGGGCCGGTTGTATCCTTCAGGTATCCGGGAAACGCGATGAGACCAGGATGGAAACAGTATCGAGGATCTTGTTCTGTCAAAGGGTGAGCACAAAGTCTTGTCTCTGACTCATCAATATGGCCTTTATACTTGCTTTAGACTGGTTTTTGAACGGGAGACAGGAAAGCCCAGAGGCTACGGATTCTGCGAATATCACGATGAAAGGACAGCAGCGTCAGCGGTCAGGAACCTCAACGGGAGGGAGATCGGGAACAGGTCGTTGAAGGTTGACTTTGCAGAGACAGATCCAGCCCGCAACAGCGGTCGCGATCAGGAGGATGGACCTCACGCTAGAAACAGTGGGTCAGGAACAGGGCCGCCTCCCGTTATGCCGCCTCACCTGCAGCAACCACCCTTCATGCCCCCTCAAGGTGTACCGGCTCGACTGGATCCTCGAATCGCCAATAACCCAGGAGTAGCAGCCACACATCAGCCTAATCACCTTCCCATTTCACATCCACCGCCACCTATGCCACCTCCTATGCCGCCAGGAACCAACTCTGCAGATGCTATATCGGCTGTGCTAGCTACAATGACGCCGCAAGACGTTTTTGGATTGGTCTCGTCTATGAAAGTTCTAGGAGCCAGTGAACCGGAAAGAGCAAAGACGGTTCTACACGAGTACCCGCATTTGTCATACGCCTTGTTCCAAGTACTACTTATAATGAACCTGGTTGAGCCAAGTTCTTTACAGGTACCGAACCGGTTTACGCCTGTCCTTGTCATCAGACCAAAGGGCTTCAATGTGGGTATTGACTAACATGAGGGTACTTAATGATAGCGAATGTTCCCAGCAAACCCAGGACCACCACCAGCTGCAAGTGCTACTCATCAACAGCTCCCACCTCCACCCCCAGGGATCCCTCCACCATCACATTTGGGGATGCCGCTACCACCTCACTTACAACAACAGCAGCCGCAGTTTGTACCTCCAGGGTATCCAGGTATGATACCGCAGCCACATCCGCAGTCGCAGCCGCAACCGCAGCTGTCTCAACCTCAACCTGTAGCACCTTCTCTTGGTATGTTTGCGTGCTGTCGTCTTAAGCCCCCGGAAGTATCTAGTGAACGAGGTACTCATGTCATTGCCTTTCCCTAATGTAGATCAAAAAGCATTGGTTGCTCAGGTGTTAGCACTAACGCCTGCGGACATTGCATCGCTTCCAGAGGACCAAAGAGCCAATATACTGCAACTTAGGGCACAACTCATGGCTGCAATGTAGATTTCAACTGATAAATTTGCAGGACGGATCACTGCAATTTCAATGGAGAGTCAGGCTAATGTTTGTGGGTTTGTGGGTATGCCTGGCGATTGATGCATTGTCCATGCCTTAGCTGTAGCCTTTTCACTTTAAAACTACAATATCATCAACTATGTCCAGTTTCAATTGCGTATCGCAGTTTCGGTTATGGCTGTCTTGAGGTGGTTGACAAGGTCCGTCTCCGAGGCGGCAGTCTGCCATTTTGATTCAAGTATCAGCACGCTGAATGTATCGAGGAAAACAATGGAGAGACTTCTTATCTCCTTGCCATACACATGCGTGTTGCATGGATGCCAGTGCCTTCCTCCCTGTGGAGATCTCGATCCAGTTCAGCCACGTCTTGAGGTAGAGCGAGCAGGCAATATCAGCATCAGGGGACATCTTATCATTGACTAACACGTCGTGTTCCCTAAATGCATATCCCCTTAAATGCATGCTAACCATGCCGACAGACCGTATGCATTTATAGAGGGGCAACTGATCCAGCCACAGACACGCCAAACTGATCTTTCTGTCCTTTGTCCTCTCATCATTCCTTTTTACAACTGTCGTGGCTATTGACTCTTCAGTAACATGTTCTGCGCAAGTAAGTGTGGGATCTACCTGCAGTCAGTTGATTTGAAAGTCGTACACGTCTTATGGGCCAGGCAAGGATCAAACAAGAGATCTTAAACGGATCAACGGCGTTCTAATCTCGTTTTGAAACCACTCCATCCAACTGTACAGTCTCCGGCGAGGCTCCTGAGCACCCCGTGGTATCCAAGAAGAGCGGCCAAGTCTATGAGCGCCGCCTGATCGTCAAATACATCGAGGATAACGGGAAGGATCCTGTCAATGGCGAGGAGCTCTCGGTTGAGGATCTTCTGGATATCAAAACAAGTACGTTTGCAACCAGCGCCTATCAACAGAACGCGAAACGAAGAAACACGATGACGTTGAGGCAGAGAGATGCAATGTTAACACCTATGTGCTGCTTTTAATGTTCAGCTCCGAGCACAGTGAAGCCTCGACCTCCCACCATGACTTCGATTCCTTCGATACTATCGGTCCTTCAGAATGAATGGGACTCGGTCATGCTCGAGACGTTTACCTTGAAGCAACAGTACCAGCAAGTGCGCCAGGAGCTCAGCCATGCTTTGTACCAACATGACGCTGCCTGCAGAGTCATCGCCCGACTGATGAAGGAACGCGATGCTGCACGAGAGTAAGTAGTACTCTGATGTGGTGTTATCGTTGAGAAGCTAGAGCTTTTTACTAACAGACCGCCTTTTTGTGGGTTATTTGAATACTAGGGCTTTGGCCAATGTCCAGGCGCATTTGGGCACCAAGGCCACAACTGGAGAGACCGCAGATGTTCCCATGGAGGATGCCTCAGGGCTATCAACTGAAGTTCGGGAGAAGCTGGAGGCGACGACTGCAGTCCTGTCGAAAACTCGCAAGCGTAAACCCAATGTTACAGCAGAGGCTGTTCAAACTTATGCTCAACGCAAGGTTTTCCCTGGCTTGCATACAGCCCGTTCACCAGGCATTACGAGTCTGGATTTGGACGCTAAGAACGGATTGGTTTTGACTGGAGGCAACGACAAGAACGCTCTCGTCTTCAGTCAGTCAGAGGAGAAGGTCGTTGCTACATTGAAGGGACACACAAAGAAAATCACGCAGGTTGCTTGGACTGGGCGCTCGGAAGAAGCAGGCATGGACACGGCTTTGACTGCCTCTGCGGATCACACAGTTAAGATCTGGAGCGCCTCCGAGAGCAAGACCCACCAGTATAGCGTCGCGCATACACTGTCGGGCCACACTGCAGAGGTGACTGGATTGTGTGTGCATCCGATCAAGGATTACGTTGCCACAGCGTCAATGGATTCGACCTGGGCTTTTCACGATATTGAGACGGGATCAACGTTATTGACCTCTCAAACAGACGATGTCACCAAGGGTTATTCTTCTGCATCGTTTCATCCAGATGGTCTTTTGTTTGGCACGGGTACAGCAGACTCTACAGTCAAGATCTGGGATGTTCGTACAAAGGAGTCTGTTGCCTCGTTCGAAGGCCATGTAGGGGCGGTCAAGACGATGACATTCAGTGAGAATGGATATCTGTTGGCCGCCGCTGGAGAGAACAATGAAGTGAGCATCTGGAATTTGAGAACGTTGGAGATTGTGCAGAAGCTGAAGGTTGCTGATGAAGGGGTGGTCAATGCTCTCGCCTGGGATCAATCTGGAACATACCTTGGTGTCGGAGGCACTGATGTCCGGTAAGCGACGTACAGCCAGCTTTGCTTGTTTGCTCGAGTGGTTCTGTCATTCGAACATTGCCTTACTCAAACGATTCATGACCTCTCTCATCTTTATAGTATCTTCAAAGTCAAGACATGGCAGGAGCTGGCTAATCTTTCTGATAATACTGCCGAGATCACAAGTTTGAAGTTTGGACCACTGGGCGACTACCTTGTCACTGGTGGTTTAGACCGTAGTATCCGTGTCTTCGGCATTGCAGAGTAGCATGTGCTGTGCTATACAGCACACACATGTGCAAGGCGATCCTGGGAGTTACAGACGTAGAGATTAACGACGAGCGAATATCCGTTGACATTAAATTGGCCCAATCCTGGACATGTTTGTCATTTATTGTGTGTGTGTTTGTACAATGCAATGCATAAATAGGTGATGACAATGGACCTTTCTCTATGCGAAGAGGCGCTTTGAGTAGCTGTGCAATGAGTGAACACCACCCTCTGCTTGAGCGGCGGCGGTACGGCGTTCGAAGCGGACGGTGCCACTGCGCATGCCCTCCCTCAATCCATCAAGGCTTCTAACGCCGATATCCTGGAGCGAGTGCTGGAGACCAGTGAAAAGGTACGGGACAAACTTCTTGATCGAACCCTTGTCGACAACAGAGCCAGAGACACCCTGTGCCACTTTGACAGAGTCAGCCTCCGAGTAGTAGCGCTTGGTGGAACCATTGCCTCCATCTCCAGCCTTCTCCATGGCGTCAAGGGATCCCATACCACGGTACTTCTTCAGACGCTGTCCATCCAAGTAGAAGTATTCACCAGGAGACTCGGTTGTGCCAGCCAAAAGGCCTCCCATCATGACAGCAGAGGCTCCAAGGGCCATGGCTTTGGCGATGTGACCAATGTTACCAATACCACCGTCAGCAATAACAGGGACACCGTACTTGGAAGCGAACTGGGCGACCTTGTAGACAGCAGTACCCTGAGGGCGACCACAAGCCATCACTTCCTGAGTGATACAGATCGAGCCAGAGCCCATTCCAATACGGAGTCCGTCAGCACCGGCGGCAATCAAACGTGCGGCCTGCTCCCAGACGACAACGTTTCCGGCAATGACCTCAAGATCAGGGTAGGTGGCCTTGATCCATTTAACCATTTCGATCTGGTAAGACGAGTTGCCCTGAGAAGAGTCCAAGACAACAACATCCAAGCCAGCAGCAACCAACAGGTCAAGACGATCCTTGTCATCGGGGCGAGTTCCAATGGCGGCACCACAGAGCAATTGCTTGGACTTGGAGGCCTTGCTGGCAAGAGGGTAGTTCTGGTTCTTGAGCAAGTCGGAGCGGGCGAGAAGGGAGCAGAGCTCGCCGTTCTTGTTGACCACAGGGAGCTTGCCCTTCTTGGACTCACGCAAGATACGGTTAGCCTCCTCAAGAGTGACGCCTTCATGAGCAATGACCAGTTCGGTGGTCATGCAGGCCTTGAGCAGGGTAGTATGGTCACTAACAAACTGGATGTCGCGAGCCGTGACAATACCGATCAGCTTGGAGCCAAGCTTTCCGTTTTCTATACAAAGAAATGTACCAGTGAGAAAGTGTTCAGATCGGAAACCCTCCCAGTTTGCTCCTCCTGTAGTGATTGAGGAAAGGGGTCCTCTTACCAGTGATAGGAATGCCACAGAAACCAAACTTTTCCTTGATAGCAAGAACGTCCGCCACGGTGTGGTTCTCGGTCAAGCAGATTGCATCGGTGATAAAACCATTCTCGAACATCTTGACCTTGCGGACCATGTCGGCTTGCTGCTCAGCCGTGCAGTTGTGATGGATGATACCCATACCACCAAGTAGCTGAGATCGCGAGCGATAACGGAGGTGGAAGATAAGGTTTGCCATCGTGTGAGTTTCAATTGCAAACAAAGCAACGGCCATACCAAAAGAAGCAAGTTGCGGGGAAAGCGGTGCAGCAACCCAGTCACCACTCTGACGAGGGCTGCAGAGAGGGTGCGAAGAAGAGAGGAGGCCGACTTACAGCCATAGCGATAGCCATATCGGTCTCGGTGACGGTGTCCATGGGCGAGGAGATAAAGGGGGTCTTGAGAGTGATGCGCTTGGTGATCCGAGACTCGAGCTGGACGGCATTGGCTTGAAAGTCGATGTAGCCAGGCAAGATCAGAAAGTCATTGTAGGTCAGGCCGCCTTGGGTGATCGAGTCCATGAGCTCCTCGGCAGAGAGGCCGTCGCGCCTGTGCTTGGTTCCGGCAGCCTCAAGGTCTTGGAGAGCGAGGACAGGGTCGGGATACTGGTCTTGAACAGTCATGATGGGTCCAGTCGTATAGGGTGTGTGAGGGGGGGTGGACTACAAGGAGGACAGGTGGAAGGACGATGGAGGTTGACCCAGACCAGAAGAAACCAAAACCAAACCAGAAAAGAAAACCCCAGAAACCAGAAGGGAAGAACAACGCCCTTTTATACCCTTCCAAGTGAAAGTTTAGTGGCGCATGTCCTTGTAAAGGTAAACAATAACAATCACAAGGCAGTCGTATGATGGCGCTCCATTCTACAAAGGATGTCTTGGCTGGGGACTCCAGCCTGATATTGTCCGCACAATATCGCAATGGCAATGTGAACAGACGAACACGACAGAGTTCTGGTGCATGGATTGGATTCATTCCTATCTTGTTCCTGTACGCGCTAGCTGAGAAAGTGGTTGCTACAAACATCAGCCGAACGCCTGAATGCAGTGTTCTCATACGCCGATTCATGGTCCTGCGTGAGAAAATCTCTGGTCCTGGACGGGTGAAAAAAAAAATGCCGTGGTCACATGTTCCCAACGATGCCAAGGACAGCGGCGGCGCCTTTTCCTTCTCTTCAACACCACAAGGAGAGCATGGAGCGTGCAGCGATCAGGCCGTTTATTCTCGTCAAAAGTAGCGTCTCGCGTCGAATAGCTTGCGTGCATCAGCCTTTCAGCCGGTCTTATAACACTCAGCAACAAAAGGCGTTATTGTCCAGATTCCTGAGTGACGACTCTCAGTTCAGCAGCAGGGGCTCGCGGATACAGCGCCATGGACCAGGCCGAATAGCACTTCACATATCCGATGACCAGAGTCTGAGGAGTGCAGTACTTAGTAGCGCTCGATCAATTCATGCAAGACGACAGTATTCAACGGCCATCGTGGCTGCTACATCTGAACAATATCTACACCATCCGCAGCAGACAAAGTCGGTTTCTTCATCACTACATGCAATTTCACCGCCATCTCTCAACGATGCAGATATCGACACCAAGATCGTAGCCCAGGCTCCTGTCGAACTCTCTTCTGAGCAACGGTTCTTGCTTAACCAAGTCATCAACAACGGTAAATCCGTTTTTTTTACAGGCTCTGCCGGTACAGGCAAGTCGGTACTTTTACGACAGCTAATTCAGGAGCTCAAGGAAGTCTACATGCCAGGTCAAGTGGCCGTTACAGCGTCCACGGGAATCGCAGCTTGCAACATTGGCGGAAGCACACTCCATTCCTTTGCTGGAGTTGGGTTAGGGACAGGAACTGTCGAACAACTACTCAAAAAACTGGCCACGAGCAAGGGTGCTCGCGCACGATGGAGAAAAGTAAAAGTCCTGATCATTGATGAGAGTAAGTTGGAAGCATTGTCCACTCCAGTTGCTTGTTGCTACCACCTCACAGCCAATTTATCGATAGGTAGCGCACAGCCATGTCAATTGTGCATCCTCTACTTATCCAATTATGTATTGTTGTTTGAATAGTCTCAATGATTGACGGGGATTTGTTCGACAAACTGGAAGAGATAGCAAGGACGATCAAAAGGAGCGAGAAACCCTTTGGAGGCATTCAGGTAAACAAGCTCTCCGTAAACCACCCTGTACCTTGTTCTCTTTCATTTCAAGATGCGCGATTGCGGACCGAGTTCCTGCTGTTTAATTTTTGACGACCTCCGTCCTATCCGCTCAGCTTATCATCACAGGCGACTTTTTCCAACTACCACCTGTTGCTGCGGGAAGTGTCGGACCTGATGGACCATCACCCAGCGCATCCCCAACGTCACTTCGACCGCGACTTCATGGCTCCATGTCTACAACGACTGTTCTCAGAGGGGGACTGGATGACCAGGATGAGAATGATATCGCATTTTTGGAAAATGATTCCAAGAGTCCACCTTTAGATGCGTCTGCTGCAACTACAGAAGCCAGCGAACCTAAATTATGCTTTGACGCCAAAACGTGGAATCAGTGTATTCAGTATACCCTTCAGTTGACAGAAATCTTTCGACAACGAGACCCAAAGTTTATCAAGATGTTGACAGAGATGCGTCACGGTAAATTGTCCGAAGAGACATGTCAAATATTTCAGCAATTGGAACGGACACCTGAATATCCTGACGACGGGATTAAGGCTACAGAGCTGTTTGCTCTACGGCGTCGGGTCGAGCAGGCAAATGAACGACACCTTGCTGAGCTTTCAGGACCAATGTACGTCTATGAACCACAAGACGATGGACCACTGAAGCACTTTATGGACAGGTATTGTACTGCATCCTCGAGACTGAAGCTCAAGGAGAGCGCACAAGTGATGCTGATCAAGAACTTGACACCGAGCTTGGTCAACGGATCCATGGGGCTCGTCGTCGGATTCCAGGAGAACATGTCGTACGATGAGGATACTGGAACCTGGAACAAGAGTCATTTCCCGGTCGTTCGGTTCCAAGGAGAAGAATACGATTTGGTGATTAAGCCAGAGGAGTGGAAAATGGAGATGCCGAATGGGGAGGTTATGGCGTCCAGGATTCAAGTGCCATTGATCCTGGCTTGGGCTATGAGTACGTGTTCTTTGTTCAGAGTACTTGGGGTATATTGCTTCGATACTACCTTCATTGTCCGCTTTTTTGTTCATGTCGCTTTTACATTGTCTTTATCGTTGCAGGTATCCACAAGTCGCAAGGCCAGACGATGAGTCGTCTCAAAGTTGACATGGGCAATATTTTTGAGGCTGGTCAGGCATACGTTGCACTCTCGCGTGCAACCTCGCTGAATGGATTACAAGTCCTCAACTTTAAAAAGCGATCTATTCAGGCACATGAACGCGTCGCCGAATTCTACGACAAACTGAATACAGTGTCCGAGTTGATAGAAATTGAAGCAGCCAAGGAGTCAGCGAAAGGCAAGAGGACGAGCAACAGCAAAAGGACGAAATCCAAGGCATTGTAAGCCGAGGTAGAGGTGAACACAGCCTAGCGAATCCGGTAGCATTGTCATGTGTGAAAGGCGTTCTTCGTATGACGGAGAAGCTATTCTCGCGTTCTAAAGATTGGTGGACTAGTTGTGCGATAAGCTGTGCAGGTAGAGTGAGGAGGAGGAGGTCTATGTCATCTAATGTACTATGTTGCTTTTGGTGTTTGGATGAACAAAAATGAATGCGCAGATAGAAGAGATCGGCATGCTATGGAGGGATCCTCGCCACCTGCTAGAGGCCGAGTTCCCGTTTGCTGTACTCGTACACGACGTACGAGATACTAACGGCCGGTACAACCTATCGCAGGACAGAGATGAATGGGAGACAGTGAGTTGATGGTCAAATATGTATTGAAATAGTCGGACCCGAATATACAGGAAAAGAATACTTTACCTTGGTGAGGGTTGGAACCATGCCCTTGTAGAATCCACGGATACCCTCTTTCTCAAATGTCTTTGTAAAAACATCCAGTGTTGATGTGTACGTCTGAGGATGCTGAGGAGTTCCTTGTGCTTGTAACCTAGACATCAGGAAAGGGACCGCCAATGACATGTCAAACATCGTATTTCGATATAACATTCCCCATTCCCATAGCCATACAGTCTGAGATGCCCTACCTTGTACGAACGAGACTCAATGGATAAACACTTGTCGCACCAACACTGCCACTGATTGTTCCGCATGCCAATAAAACAAAGACACTGGGCCTTTCCAGGGACTTTTCCTCGCTCCCTTCATCCCCCTCGTGCACCCCGGCCTTCCATCGCATGTATCCAAACTTGAGCGTCTCGAATACAGACAGGTCAATTGCTGCATAGGGGAATATCCCTACCAGCGAAGGGCCTAGCCCACGATAGAATCCGCGCAATCCCGCCTTTTGCCAGATCTCTCGAACTACAAGCCGCATAGACAGTCTTTTTGTGCCAGCTCCTGCCATGGCCGACGAGGATGATGTTGCAGATAAAGACGATGAGGTGGATCCTGATAAACCAGATGAGAACGTGGTCGCTGTTGAAGACGACGATGACATTGATGCACTCTTCCCTCCATGGGACCCGCCCGTCGAGGACATGATTCTCGTCTTGATCGTCTCCAAAGGGTAGATGGAGAACTGGGATACCAATCCTGCGATCCCTCCTGCAAGGAACCTTCCCGAAGTTGCGATATCTGTATGGTGTACCTTTGCCCCTGGATTGGATGAACCTTCGGGATAGTAATGAGGTTGTACACACAATGACGGGAGGTGGCTCACGATGAATGACTTGCTGGTTTCATATGTATAAAACTTGATTGCAGACTCTGGTGCAATTTTGATAATGTTGAGTCCATTGCCTCGGAAAAATGTCCTGACCCCGCCTTGATGGTACAACTCAGTGACCGCATTCCAGAGCAAGCGCTGCCTGACTGGTGTCACAGCGTTGGCATTCGGACTAGTAAACTTGGGTATATGCTTGAGACCCTCTTGGGCGACCGAGCCCGTCAAGGTGGGCATCGAGTTGGTGATCAGATAAACCTTGAGTCGATCCAGTGGTGCTGTTGTTGTTCTCGAAACAGCCCCGGCAATAGCTCCAGCCAAGAGATACCGCGCTACATAGTCGTTCTCTGAGGGTGGCATTACGACATCTCCATCGACGCCTACCTGTGCCACAACTTCTTGGACATAATGGAAAATCTCCTTGAGAGTTGTTTCCCTTGGAAGCAACTGTTGGTAAAGGAGATATGTTAACATGGTGGCACTGTGTTAGTTACTGCAGGGCATGCTAACAATAGATGTTGCATCATCGTCCATCGATCCGTATTGCTTTGTGTTCACAACACAATTGAGCCCCTGACTTGTCGCCTTGATCCATCCGTGCACTTTTTTTTTGGGAATGATTTGGCTAAGCCGACTCTCCTCTCCCCTCTTCTTGTAGTGAGCAATGTCTTCCTTCCGGTCTCATTTTCTGCTTTCCTCATCCATGCAGCACATTGGAAATGACAATGTAGCTCGCGTCGGTGCTATGGTTGCCTTAAGACTTGCAATCACATCAAGCAATTAAGACACAAATGTCCTTACCACAAGGAAATCACGCCATTCCTCAAAGTCAATCATTCCATCGCCATCTTTGTCCATCGCCTTGATAAATCGCCTAAGGTCTGCATCTGAAAGGTTGATCCCAGCCTTGGCAAGCGACGCCTGAAGTTCCTCGGGCTGAATTTCTGAAGTGGTGTGAAAAGAAACGAGAACGTCATTATCTCAGGCCAAAAGGAACTACTGGTGTATCTGGATAGACGATGGAGGAAACGTTTCCCCCGTTGTATCTATCACACTTTTTTTTTTTTTTTTTCTCAATCTTCTTTTTCTCTCTTTTCTCTCTCACTCTCTCTTACCGTTGTCATTGTTATAGTCGATCTCTCTGAACAGGCTCCACAATCTCTCCTCTTTTTCCTCCAGGAAAACTTCAAAATCATCGTACCGAACATGTCCATGGTGTTGATCGTCGATGTCTTTGTCATTGTCGTCACGGTCGTTATCGTGGATCGCATCCGATCTGTCCGGATCGTGGTCACCGCCGCTCTCAGGCGCGCTGCCAACACTATCATCTCTACTGCCACTGCCGGTACCAACTCCATTGCTGTGACCGTCATGTTCCCTGGATCTCCGTGAATGACATAATTTCAGCAACTCGTCTGCATAGCGCCGTTGTACATTCTTGTCTGGTGTGACCTCTGCAAAAAAGCCGACCAAGGAGTTGGTATCGAGGAAGCCCGATCGCTTCTGATCCAACTGATTGAACTGTTTGCGGATCCGGATCTGTCGCTCCTCACGAGTCTCATAACGAGTCCGTGGACTGTTGCCGTCGCTGCTGCTACTAACTCTGTCTTCCTCAAGTCGTTCTGTATCCTCTTGAAGCTCCTTTTGAGCCGCCTGCGATGGATGTTGTAATTGTTGGTGATCCAGGCTCTGTTGTGGCTGGTCACTGCTTTCCAAAGGCACAAACGAAGGATCAGAGTTGGATCCGATATGACTGTCAGACGAAGCCGTTGCCTCGGCTACCTCGGGTGCAGTCGTTAATGAGGCTACGTCCTTCGAATCCTGCTGGATACTGCAACTGTCGCTGCTGTCCGCTCCATGGCCTTGCTCCGAGACGGCTGCCTTTTCCTCCTTGGGTTGCATCGGCAAGTCCATCAGTCTGATGGAAGTGCGATCCTTTGTTGCCTCGGCAGGGACTGAGTCGACGGCGGTCGACATGGTCTGCTTTCTCTGTACAAGATAGAGTGGAGAGTGGAGAGTGGAGAGTAGGGA
>Ga0247824_10001574_pt1 | contig 12482 bp, 12 predicted proteins | sample 13C_PalmiticAcid_FD_194412 | JGI IMG/M metagenome (GOLD analysis project Ga0247824, IMG submission 194412) | Soil microbial communities from agricultural site in Penn Yan, New York, United States - 13C_PalmiticAcid_Day48 | ecosystem: Environmental > Terrestrial > Soil > Agricultural land...
GGGGCGAGAGAGTCGTTGAAGATAATGAGGGGGAGAGAGAGAGAGAGAGAGCGAGAGAAAGAGAAGAGTTGTGAAAAGAGTGACAAGGATGGTGAGAGTGGTTGAAGAGAAGAAAGAGAGCAGGAAAAAATGCAGAAGAGAGCGGTGGATGGAGTGTGAAGGAAAATCGATGGTTTGAGGCGAAGAGAAGAAGAATGCAATGCGGTTTAAAAAGGGTGAAGGGCCTGAAGAAAAAAAAGCCCGATCTGCAGACCATGATCGAAATCTTGTTCTCGAACAGGAAAAAATTCCCCAGTCCACGCAAGGGACACGTAGCCTTCATTTGATTCCAACCCCGCTTGGTCATCCAAGTTTATGTACTCTTTCACAGGGGATGCAGTGGATTAAGGTGGTCGTACGAGTGGAGAAGCCCCTTCTCTCTCTTTTCCCTTTCACGTCTTCTTGTGCCAGACAAGCTTGTATGACTCTACCGACTCTGGATCCACATACTTGGCAAGCCCCAACGATTTGAACCGCTGGTCAATCAACAACCCCTTGCTGAGCTCTACAATCACCAACACTTGGAGATGGGGGCAGTACAACAGTGCCTCGAAGAACCGGCTAGTCGTCGCTCCTGGTGCTGCCACGTGCAGCTGCTCCAACCGTTTGCAGCTCTTGGCCAGGCTGACAAGTGACTCTTGCCGAAAGGCCATCCCGCTCTGCGTCATCCCTGCGCGAGGCAAGATGAGATTCCGCAAGTACCGGAGCTTGGACAGCGTCTGGAAGGACACATCCGAGATCTGGTTGGCATCCAGCAACGAAATGTACTCGAGTCGCAGACAATTGTTGGTCAGTTCGAGCACAACATCGTCGTTGATCTTGGGCGCTACCGACTCGATCCACGAGATATTGAGATGGCGTAGATCAGGGCAGTGTTTTGCAAACTCGATCATCTCGTCAGTGCCCAGACTCTCGTCCGAGTCGAGTAACACTAGTTTGGTCAAAGCTTTGCCGCAAGTCCGGGCCAGCTGCCGAAATGTCTCCGAGGGTATGCTCTTGCACCGCCTTAGCACGAGTTCTGTCAGGGGGTTGGTGTGCGTTGCAAACGAGTGGAAGGGGTGACCGTTCCCAACAGGCAAAATGGGACAATTGTAGTTGGCGAGCGACAGAATCGACAGCCGACGACATGACTCTGCCAGAGCTCCCCAGGGAATCACTCCCTCCTCCAGCTCGGTTGACACCTGGCGCCCTGTCGCAAATATAAGCGTCAAATCCCGGAGTCGTTTACAACAATGTTCTGACAGGGCGAGGACGACATCAGGGGTGATCCAATTGATAACAAACTGGCCGTTCTGCTTGTCCACTACGTCGTGCGAATCGATGATCTCGATCCGTTTGACAAACTCGCCGTACTCGTGTGTCGATGAAAAGTCGGCGTTCTCGACCAGTTGCAGGAACTCGGTGAGCTCATCTCCTGCCATCCATCCATGAAATGTACGTTCCTGCCACAAAAGAGGCGACACAACATTGTTCCATCTCTTGCAGACAAGACTGACCGGCCCGAGGTGGTTGTACAAGGTATAGGTGCGATGGTTAAGATAATCGTAATGCTGGATAGCAAGGAACGAAAAGATGTATCGCAAAAGCGATGGCTTCAAGGAATGGATCCCAATGGGACCTGCCAGAGCGTCCGAGTCGTCTTGATCCTGCTGATGCTGATGCAGGTCGGCGGTCGAGTTGTTGTAGCTTGCAAAGTACGCCAGGTGGTAGTATGGACTTGAGAACTGGTATGGATATGGAACCAGGCTGGCCAAGCTGCCCTGCTTGAGGGTCGTAGCCGAGACGAACGAATACGTTGACGACGTTGAGGACGGGGCTTCCGAGGACGCCGACGGGGATGTGATTGTCATGGCCTCGACCGACTGTTCGAGCTCGAGGCTGCTCTCGAGAGCCATGGCTTTTTCTTCACGCTGTATGGTTTTGGGGGGAAAGAAAGGTTTGGTGGAGGTCCAGACACGGAGTGCTGGATGATGAGCAGGCAAGTGAGGCTCTCAAAGGAGATGAATGCGCGTAGGACAAGACTGGCCGCCCAAGGGTGAGAGTGGGAGTGAGAGTGGGCAAGTGGGTGAGAAGGAGGGAAAGGAGGGAAAGGACAAGGGCGAGGAGGAAAGAGGAGGAAAGAGAGAGGAAAGGAGAGAAGGAGCGGGTAGCAAGAAGCGAATGAAGTGCCGAGTGTGAAGTCAAAAAGAAAGTTGATGACAGGAAGGGTTGGTGTGGCCTGCCCATGCCATGTCACACACATGTCGTTTGTTGACAGGCCGTGCTCACGACCTGAAGTGAGAATTGCATCGATTGCCCCATCGATAGGACAAATGCCTCGCTGCGAGTCGGCAGAGTACCCTTCAGAGTCCGCGAGTCCACGACACGACCAGCGACCAGGGCGATTCGGGTACCGCTCTCCACACAAGGGGAGCATCTTTGATATTGGGGATACATTGGCTCAGCACCCACCCGCCTTTCATGGCCGGGGCTATCTGTTGAGTGCATGCTTGGGCGGGGAGTGTCGACACCGTGGGAATCTTCCATTGACATGATGTCTGGGTGGACACGCTCGGCAATCTACGCCGGCCTGAGCTTGTCGATCTTTTTTGTCTTTTTGACATAAAACAATAGTGGATCTTGCCTCGAACCCCCACGGACGCAGCTTCCTCGTCCTCTCGCCTCCTCTGCTCCTATACATCCTTATTTGGCTTCCAATGGGTACGTTGTTCCTCCCCACTCGTTCCAAGTACCTTGGTCTTGCCAATCTCAATCTCTAATCCGTGGAACCGTAGGCGCAAATCGTATTTGGGGTGAAGTGTGCAATCGATCGACGGATGCCAACCTTTCAATCTAAGACTCGACGGAGAATGTCAGCCAGGGTACTAGAAGCTGCACCCCCCCGTTACATGTCCCGTATTCTTGGCAGACCACGAAGCGCTCCTGTCGTGCTCCTGTCGTGCTCCTGATGATGCTACCACCAACAAAGCGTCGATTGCGACAACAAGACAATGCCAGTCTCATCAAGCAAGCCCGTAATCCAGCCCTGAACTCGATATCGAATCAAGATAGTCTGTATGGTCTGTATTTTATTGATGATGGCTGTGGGTGGTGCATGTTGACATTTTGGATTGCAACTCAATGGTTGACTCTATTGCCCAACATGGAGTGAGGTTCATTGGGCTGGGAATCCACCATATTCCCACTGTCCCCCTCCCTGTGATGGTGCTGCATAAGGGTACGCCTATACATGATCCAATAGGTTGGAAATCTCCGAGTCAGCCAAAGTAACCGTAGACATTCTTTTTACAAATCTGATCAAACAAAGACACCCTTACCGTAGTCCCATATCCATAGGGGGCAACATGTGCTCCCCAGTGTGGCTGTTGTCCATACGCTGCAGCCGCTGGGTCTGCCACGGCCGTTGATGCAGCCTGCCCATCCGCTACAACACCGTCTGCAGCGCTCTCTGTACTGGATCCCATGGCGACATCCTCCTGTCGCGGCTGCTTCTTTGCCCGATCCTCGTCTGCTTGTTCCACTGCTGCTCGTTTTCTAGACTCGACCACGAACACCGAAGGTGCTTTGATATCTGCTTCTAGCTGATTGTAACGTGCTGCCGATGATCCAAATTCCATCACAAAATCCAGGTACATCTGTCCAAAATCGTTCTTGATCGCTTCGGGTAGACCTGAATACCGTACCTGTTCAAATACGCTCGACACCCGCCTCTCAAAGTCCTCACCTATCCGACATCATGTACCACAAGGCATTAACACTCTACTCTTGAGGCAACGAATGGAATCGAGCCGCAGCAACTACAAAGTACGAGTCTCTTACCAGGTTGATCCATTTCAAACTGAAGATATGTCGAGAAATAGAAGCGACTGTCAAACTTTCCTTCGCCCGTCTTGAAGATCTCACGCGCCCGCTCCACATCCTTCTTGGTCTGCCATAGAAATTTGGCGTACAGTGTCACAATGGCTGTCTGTGTTGTCTCGTCCACATTCTCCTGTCCAAGCTGTGATACATACACACTCTCTGCTGCCGTCAGATCATTGGGTGTTGTGCGTCTTTCAAAGTTTGCGAAACGCACAATCGTATCGATATGTCCAGGCACTAGTAATAAAGTGGCCACACAACATGTCAATGGCCTCATTCGTTTGAAACAAGTCTCGAGCACCAAGGGACAGCGAACTTACAGTGTTGAAGAACCGTCTGGTATTGTTGACGTGCCGTGTCAATACCGCCCTGCTCTTCCTCAACCAAAGCCAATGTGAGACGTGACGAGGGGTTCGAGGGGGGTACCATTTGAGCAGCTCGGGAATAAATGTCACTCAGATTTTCCAGGTTGCTTTGAGTTCGTGCCCAGGTACCGTATCGCAGCCAGAACTCCTCATACAATGCCTATTTGAGATCGTCAGGACAGGGTTAGCTTTTGAGCTATGGTCACCATGTATGCATGTACACGAATCATTAACATGTTTGCCAAAGTATGGAACCCGCCCGGACCACTTACACATGTAACAAGACAACGCTCATAGAGAACACGAATACGCTCCACATCCCCTTCCGCTTCCTCGAAATCAAGATACCGGCGCCAGTTGGCCAACTGTGGCAAATCCATGGGTTTGACATGAAAATATGGTCGCTTAATCTCAGCCTCAAATGGCCACCTCTTATTCGTTTCTTCTGCCGTTCGAGCGTGCACTTGTGCACAAGTGTCCAGAATCAACTGACGTATCTCTGGTTCCTGCGGTTCAACAATCTGCTCCTCGGATGTGGATTCAGCGTTCTGATCTGGTTGGGCAATTTTGGAGGCTACAAGTTGCGCTTTGTAGCTCTCATATTGTTCCTCTGAGATCAGCTCTTTGACCGGATGTGACGCCATTAATTGAGCGTACCTATAACAAGACGCGAGTGCAATGGGGAAGTAAATGAGGGATGGATGGTCAGCCATTCTCCCTTATCCAAACAGACCCCACCCTGTTTCCTCATGGCAACCCCCCTTCCCTACATCCTGGCTCTTACTGTTGATAGAATCTGGCGTATTGGTGCTGTGGAATCTTGATGATACGCTCCATCAGCTTGGCCAGCTTGGGGAAATCCTGGTCTTCCTCATAAAACGCAATGAACTTGTCCCAAAAGACGTGAGGCATAAAATCCATGCCGACGGCGTCTGCTCCGCGTTCAAATAGCCTATTGAAATGACACAGAGACCATGCAGCAAGCCGTGAGTGCTCGACACTTGTAGAGATGCGTGGGCCCATTGCAAAAGAAATGAAATAAAAGAGAGTAGTGTGGCAGAGGTATCGCGTCACATTTGGTCGTCGCATGCTCGTTCGTTGGATCGACAGTGCTCAAGAACAGCCCAGTAGCCACATCCAGAACTCTAGCATTGGTGGAGCAGTGTCCGGTAGGAAGCATGTCCTCCCAAAGGACGTTTGCCCAAGGTGTACAGGGATCAGGGTAGGAAACATGGTCATTTCCTGATGCGGAGAGAGATTTCCACGTCAAGCAACACAAAAACAAAACCGTTGGCTTGCCCTTGCATCCTGACAGACATTGATTTGTTCCAGTGCAATTGACGTCGCTCCGTCTCCATGCCATGCCATGTCATGCCATACCATGCGTCGTGTAAATGAAACAAGTGAGAGGGAGAAGGAAACAAAGGGTCGGCTCCGCGGACGATCTCTTCGAACAATATTCAGCTTGCACAGGGTAATCCACGAGTTGTCCTGAAGATCCACCATTGTAGGCAAGGTGTCCTGATAGTATCTGCTCAACAGGTATAGTCGAAAACAGGCAACGCTTCACCATGCTTTAAGAATAGCAAGAGCATGAATTGTTTGCAGCAATATATACGCTTGCTTCGCGAATACAGACAGCCAAACACCAAGTGCATGATAGAGAGGTGAAAACAGCAAAAGAAACACGACAAGAGAAGCGTGGTAGGTCACTCACCGTTCAATTGCGTCACGATCATCGGGACGATGATCCATCACAAACGAACAATATTGAACCCATAGATCAACAGAATTGGAGATGCTCTTGACTCCACGCTCAAAGATCTATTGTTCCAGCAAGTTGTTTGGCATTTTTTCCAATGATAAGAATCACGTCTTTTACGCCGACGAGAACACATGGTGATGAAGGTTGATGTGGGGGAGGGGGTGTACTGTACCTCGACGGCACCTTCTACACCTCTCGCCATAAATTCCAGGTCCGAGTACTTTTTCCAGTATCCAAAACAGAGCGGGAACTGGGTCAAAAAGGCATCATAGATGGTCCTGACATTGGAAATGTTGGCAGGAGGGGCCTCTGGGCCGAATCCACCGTCTTGTCTATCCGCAAGGCGCATCAGTTCTTCCCATGCATCAAAATCGGTGGGTGTTGCCTTGACGACCGCCCAGCATCTATCCCATGATTCTATTAATGTTGGGTCTGTTGTGGTGGGCATTGGGGCCCCACTTGGTGTAGTTGTTGGGGGCTCTGTCAGGCCGGTAGCGCCCTCTTCACCTTCATTATGCTCCTGTTGCAGCGATGGCTCCTGCTCCAGCTGGCCATGACTGTTATTGTCGACTAGAGTTCCGAGAGAGGGAATTGAGACGAGTTGAGTTCGGACACAACGGAGCACTGAGGAATATGACCCATTCCTACTGTTTTACAATGGCTACAAAGCGTGCTAACCTTCTGCGTTGTCCATAGTTTCTTGTTTGTCGCCGAGTAGTTCTGGTCCTGATCGTGATCGTGAAGGAGATAGCAACTGGATCTAAAGGAGAGAGTCGATGCAACTGGGAGATCCGGCCGCATCCATGGGAGCTACGTCATGCCACTATTCGTCACGTGCAACGAATTGGGCGAAACTTGGCCTCCAAACCAACTGCCTCCACCACTCTTTCTCTTCACACAACTTCGGTCTTTTTGCCATCGCGACAATGTCTTTCAGCTGCGGGTGTAACTCGGCAGAGCAGCCAAGGGAGCCTCAGTTCAAGAAGTCAAAGTACTTTGTAAGGCTTCCGTATCCTCAGAGCAGTGCAATGGATACTCCCCGTCGCTGCTGCTGTCATTCTTACTTCACATACACTCTCTGTCGCTCGCTTCTCTCACCCTCTCTCAAAAGTCGCCTCTCTCTGATCTGTCCATCGTGAATCTATTCTCTCTCCATCTTGTTTTCAGGAGGACGTAGCTGCTAGCTTTGCTGTCAACACCAAACATCAGGTATGAGGTGTGTTACATCTGTCAAGTCTGCCTGCCTTATACTCCATATTGACCGTTTTTCTTTTTTCATGTCGTGGTAGACTCTCTCTGCACAGTAAGGATAAAGGATAACTGTGTCGTGTGATCACTTAGCAACATTGTGTTTGGCCGCCACGGACCCCAAGTTCCAACGGAACTCGCATCCCCTCTCTTCTTAGTTACTCATGGCTGGTTGAAGCGCGCCGAGAGATCCCCAAAAACGCTGTCATTGAAGCCGAACTCCATAACCCCGCGGATTTTGCAAAGCCCATTAAGATCAATGCCATGGAGCTCCAAGCACAGGAAGGCGAGTCACCCTGGTATGCCGATGTGATCCTTTGTGAGGTGTCTTCATCCTCGGTGTATTTTGGGCAGATTCGCCTCCCGCTCAGACTCCAGCACCTCTTGTTACGCGTTGCAATATAGGCGTAATCGTCGGTTCTATGTGCTCTCCCCTCGACTTGATACGCTCAACTGTGGGCTGCACCCGGTGAAGCTGACTCTTTACAAGGACGAGGTAAGGCCATCATATTGCTACCTTCAAGTTATTTGCATGATGCGTAACCTTGAGGGTTATGATATTTGTGCAACCACAGGCGTTGACTCCACACCACCCTCGTGCTCTGTCGATCGATCATATCCAAATTTCAACTCTAGACCAAGACCACTGTCTTGGGGACCCATGAGAATGCCATTCTTTCCCGTGTCGACACCCAGTACTGCATGAAAGATGAATTCATATCCAAGATGAAAGAAGCTGCCAAGAATGCCGAGTGGAAGTCTGTCAAGGCAGAAGGATCCAACGTTCAAAGCACATCGGGATCATAGACTTGTTTAACATCAAGCTCCCAGGCCACTGCATTGTCTCATAATCTTGCACGGCCGAAACATCGCATGGCGTTCATCCCATGCACTCCTCTCTTCCTCCTCTCCTCCTCCATGCCCATCATTCACCATCGCCTGTAGAGAGGAAGAGTCGACTCTCCAGGGTCCGTCGCTCTCTGCAACGTCGGTGTGAATGAATGGCAAGACTACACAGCAGCCACATCATGAAGTAAAGCTTGGTCTCGAGCGCACTTACATCATCCTTTTTTACTGACTCTTTTCGATCTGCAAACTCATTCTATCCACACGCTCCTGTACAGCTTTGAGTGTCGTATTGGCAGTCATGATTTGCCTCCTTGCCTTCAAAAGCTTTTGCACTGCTGGTTCGACCTCTGGTGGTGCAGCTGCAGACGCCATGAAGAGTTGTAATTCTATAACACAAAAAGGAAAGAGTTCACTTTGGAAAATCAACAGCTGCTCAACAGAGTGTCAAGGAACCGCGATACGCTCGCTCTATACATAACCACGATGGCTCGTTCCTGTACTTACCAGCCATGAGGCGCTCTATCTCCTTGGCGAGATCGGTCTGGCTTTTGCGCACGCTGACAATGTTGAAGTCCATCTCCTGCACAATAGGGCCTAGTAGCGACATGATGCCATCCGCCAATTTTGTAGTATCCTTTAGCTGCTGTCCATGTTCCTGAGCATCTAAGATCGTATCGCTCTCTACAGACTCGAGTGGTACTGTCCCCGGAGTTGTGGCAGTGTCAGATGGATTGACATTCTTCGACGAGGTTTGGCTTGTTGGTTCTGCCTGGCCTTCCACGAGTGTCGATTCGGCTTGGTCGCTGTCGATGGCGTCTGCGACTGCGTCCGAAATAGACTCTGTGGCGTACCTAGGGTCCGGCTTGACAAGAACGGGTTGCGGGTAAGCGCTAAGGTCCCGCCTGAAAAAAGACATGGTGAAGGTGAAGGCGAATGACGGTTTGGACGAGCTTCAACGCTCACTGTGATGTGCTTGCACGTGACTGGTTGATCAAAAGGCGGAATTGCATCGCGAATTCGCGAGTCTGGATTTGGCTCCTCCTTTCTTCCATTCAAGTCCCAGAAATATTCAGCCATCCACGGCAGAGGATACGGCAGAGGCCACGGCAGAGGTTGCAGTTATGGAACACCAACATGATATGGACGGTCTACACTATGGTATCCAAGGTAGGCTTCAACAAACGACAGCAAAGGGAGTAGTCTCTTGATGCAACAAACGACCTTTCTCACTCACAGTGAACTCCTTCATGAACTGAAGACACTACTCAGGAGCAAAACTTTGAAGAGCATTGTTCTTTTGAGCATATCCAGAACTTTGGCCAACTTTTTCCAGGTAACTCATTTCTATGCAACATTGCACTGGCGCAACACATCGGTAATTCAACATCTTTCTCTTTCTCTTCTCAGAGCTAGACCTTGGTGAAGACCTCACGCAGTTCGTAAACTATGAACTATCACCACTCGAACAACATACCCAGCTTGACTACCTGCCTTCAGACTCTTTCGATGACGAGCGTCCAAAGGAGTTGCCACAAGAGTTTCTTTCCCGTTGGCTAGAATGCTCCTTGTCATCCTCGCTTCTTGAAAGTCCACGTGTGAGTCTAGCCTATGGACGAGCGCAGTATCTCTCCTGCGTCATATCACCACTTGTGGCCCCACTTGTCACTGCCAACGTCATCGGCTGGATCTATAGACTCTGTGGCCAACTGCCTTGCCAGATACTGCCCAGCGAACCTGAATGCGCTCTATCTTACAAAGCAGTACTGGCGCAACCATCGTTGCATCCGGCATTACAAATCTTGATTTCTTGGCCAGCCAGGCTCGCCTCGCGGCAGAGCGATCACGTCTCCTTCGATCCGAGTTCTTGGCGTACCTATGCAGCACCCATGGGCTTAGACTCGCTTGTCCTAGTCGCAAGCGAATCGACTAGCATCAGGGCACATCTTGAAAACACTCTGCAACTTATTCATATGGGCCTTTCGGGTCATTCTGGATCCCGTGGACGACGACAAGACGACATTCGTGGCCTAGTACGCAAGCTTGATCAAGCAAAGGTAGAAATGAAGAACCAGACCCGCCGCATTGAAGAGTTGAAAGCGTCTGTACGGTCCGAAGGCATTCTCAATCGACAAAGAACGTCGATACAAACCTTCTACGAGAGCCTTGAGGAGCACTACTCGATACAATGTGGCGAGCTGGATACAAGGTATATGGATCCGCCAAGCACCATAGCAAGACAGGAGCTTTTAAATGAACGCCGCTTGTTGGAGACGACGGCTAGGAGGATCCGAGAACTGGACAAGACGCTGAAATACTTGAAAGCGTGCGATCCATGGCAATCCAGCAACATTCCCCGTGCCACGATGGCGGACAATTGCTTGGATCCTGAACCACTACTGTGCATTCCTGCTATTACGCCTTCAGTCGACAGAGAAACCGCTTTGCCGGCCGACTCTATCCCTTGCACTTTTGAACAACTTTGGAGAGCACGCGCTGGACTGTACAGTGTCCCTTCACCACATGGATATATCGCTAGAGCCCCTTCTGCAAGCGTTGTCGGGTCCGATAACGTTCCGCTCTCTTTAGATCAGGCATTGAACAACCTAGACGAGCCGTGCCAATACTTTCGACCTTCGATCTTGCAGGCGCGTTTCGAGCGTTGGCTTCGAGAACATGAACCCGAACAGAAACACGATTGTGGGCGCAGCAAAACCGTTACGGATGAGGAAGACTTGTTGCTCCTAGAGGCTGAAAGCGACATTTTATACTCGGCACATATGGATGTAGATACTTACGAGAGCTTGTGCCAGAAACATAGGCTGTGGGGGCCTGGATCCGGCAGAGAAGAAGTTGGAATGGCGAATCAAGGCAAGTGCTGTAGGGCATTCTATTGACATTCTTGTTGCTGCCGACGTTGGTGAAGGTCCTTTCTTTGCGCTCTATATGCTATGGTGGATCGATCTCACCCGCATTGGCGTCGCTACCATAGCTTCTGATGCGGCCAAGCCATGTAACAGTACGCACACTGCCCACTCGGAGCGACATGCCGATGGCCATGGCTACGTTGATGGCAATGAAGCGCTGGACCCACTAGACAAGTTTTGTACAATGAACGGACATTTTGACGAGGATTCAAAGGATGCGAGAGGCGAACCCACCATGCGCCTGCCCCGGATACTAGCGTGGTCTACAACCAATATAGACGCGATTTTGCTTGGGAGTGTCATACCATCAAGAGAACCTGACTTTATCATCGAGGAAGCACACGAAAGCCACACTCAAGGTACCCTGTTGCAAGGCAGTGTCAAGGAAGTGTGGCCGAAGCTTGATAGACAACAACGAAAGCATCTCACGGTCTCCCTTGTCCGAGTTGCGGTTACTGTATGGAACAACTTTGACTTTTTGGGAGGAAGCAGCTTGGAAGAGTTTCTGGACATGAATGTGAGGATCCGTTCGACCAGTTCAGACTTGATGCCGTTGCAAGACGAAACTCAGATCCATGAACGTACACAGCTCTTTCCGTCCGGGAACATAGCGACAGCGATCGAGGTTGATGTGGTGATGAACGAACCATCGAGACCCAAGACGATAGCACCTGCCGACCGCCTCTGTAGGCTCGAAGACGAGTTCATGACCCGGTCATTCTTGGAGGCTTTCAATGAGGCTACAGTGCCCTTGAAACACGGGTCGTCCAAAGGAACTAGGCTTGAAGCAATAACTTGTAACAGCAATGACCTCGGAGATGATGAGATCTTTCCTGCGCAACAGGAAGCTAAGAACGGAATGATTCTTGGTTCGAACCCATTGAACCTTGACGACACCTGTGTATCGCAGCGCATGACAACAACTAGAGAAAGAGCTCAAGAAAGCATCGCCACTCAAAGCAAACCTCACGTTCTGCCCATGCGAGGGATAGAGGAAAAGGAGCATTCATGGATGCGCCAGTTGGACTTTTCACTGGATGATCTGCTTGTCCAAGTAGGGCCTAGAGCAGAGTCGCCGACAAGCCAAGACACAGCGAGTTTAGAGGACGCTACTGCACCGTGGACAGCTCAGATTGTGGGTTTATCGAGATGGAAGACGTTCTGCCCCGTCAGGGCAGAGGTTGGAGAGTGCAGCGAATGGCTGCCACGCAGTGCGAATGAGACTCAAAAGCTGGCTCGACCATCCTCGTACCCCCTTGTGCATTTGTTGAGCCTGCCCGACGTGTTTTGTCCAGTAGAGTTTGGTGGTCAAGACGGCTCTGCCGCCGCGGAGGTCGACCGTGAGAAAGCATCCCAGGAACAGCAAGGGCAATTATTCGATTTTGCACGACTTTTAGCGCAACAATGCCCGAGAGCTGCAGAGCTTCTGAC
>Ga0247824_10001575_pt1 | contig 12482 bp, 11 predicted proteins | sample 13C_PalmiticAcid_FD_194412 | JGI IMG/M metagenome (GOLD analysis project Ga0247824, IMG submission 194412) | Soil microbial communities from agricultural site in Penn Yan, New York, United States - 13C_PalmiticAcid_Day48 | ecosystem: Environmental > Terrestrial > Soil > Agricultural land...
GCGCCGCGCCCGCTCCTCCTTCTCCTCGTTGGCGCGCTGCCGCGTCTCGTCCAGCACGGGCAGGCTCAGCCCCAGCGGCCAGCGCGACGCGCGGCTGAGCGAGTTGTAGCTGCGCTCGGCGTCGCGGCGGACCGCGTGGATGCGCGAGATGGTCTGCGGCGGGCGGGCGAGGGCCTTGAGGACCGACTCGACGTTGGCGTAGAGGGTGAGGAAGGTGGTGAAGAAGGTGGCGTGCGGGGAGGCGTGGGAGGGCGCGAGGGCGCGGACGTAGGTCGCGAAGGCGGTGATGTGGGAGGTGGGGAGGAAGGGGAGGGTGGCGAGGTGGCGAGCGAGGAGGGTGGAGGATTCGTGGAGGTCTGGTGTGGTGGGAATGAAGAGGTTAGTGGTGCTGTTTGCCAGAGGTAAGGAGAGGGGGAGACATACCGGTGACGACATTGCCGACGACGTTGGCCCGTCGCGCGACGCTCCGCGTAGAAAAGTGCACGCTGCGAACCATGTCGCGCGCGTGGTCGGTGAACTGCTCGACCTCGCGGAGATCCTCCACCGGCTCAAACTCGTCGTGCACCTTCTCCATGAGGGCGTCCGCCTTGAGTTTGCTGCGCTCGGCCATCATGTCGAGCTGCAGGTCCGGCACCAGAAAGAACTCCCACAGCATCTCGTGCGTGGCAAACGTCGGGTGCTGCAGCAGCACCCGCAAGAACCAGTCCATCCGCACCTGGAGGTCCTTCAGCACCGCGCGGCTGGGCCGTGAGGGGATCTGGATCGGCGAGCGCAGGTCCGCCAGCGACGGAATCCACGACGCCGGGTTCTCCATCTGCAGGAGCTTGGCGAGGTGCTCAAAGTCGGTCAGGGACCGCCGGCAGGTCGTGACGGCGTAGCTTTGGCTATCCACCGGTGCGCCCGACTTGAGGACGAAGCGGACCGAGGCGTCCTCGACAAAGTAGGCGCGGACGACGCCGGTGGTCCGGGAGTCCATGGACGGTATGGCAGAGAAGAGCGTCAGATCGTCGATCTTGTTCCGCACCTCGTCGTCCTTGGCCAGCTCGACCGCCGTCAGTCCCCTCAGCTCCCGTGCGGCGACGTCTACCCGGGGATCGCTGAACAGCGTCCGGACCATGTCGAAGCGGCCGTATTTGCTGGCCAGCATAAGGGGCGTGAACTTCTTCTCGTTCGTCGCGTTGACATCGACGTCGCACTTCTGGAGAATCCTCGTGGCCAGGCTGGCGTCGTTGACAATGTGCAGCAGCGTGTTCCCTTTGATATCCACGTGGTTGTCCAGGTGAAGCGGCTGGCCGTCCCCTTGGCTCTTGGTTGCTGCATCTAGTGCTTCCTGGACCATGGTCGAGTAATTCGGGTGGTCGTAGGATCGGCAGAGGGCAAACAGCGGCGTCTGCTCGTTCTTGTCCTTTTGCCGCCATGGCAGCATCCTGCCAATGCGTTGTATTAAGAAGGGTGCGTGAAACAGGTAGTGGGCGGCACTCCTGCCCCAGGTGTCCTGGATCGCCAGGTATTCGCTAATCCTGCTGTCGCTCGTAGACTCCAGCAGGAAGTCGAGAACCATGTTGATGGTGGCCTCGTGTCCTAGTTGTACAGCAGCGCTGAACAGCGTAGTCCCTTCGTTGTTTTGGTCGTCTAGTATGGTCTCTGCAGAGTAGTACTCCCTCAGGGAGAGCAGGTATCTCAGAGCCTCTGGTTGTTTGTTCTGGATAGCCATCATGGGAACCGACTCGCCAAACGCGTCTTGGGTCTGAGACAGCCGTTCTATCGATGTATCCCCTTCGATAGCGCTAAAAGTCGCAATGCTCATTGGCATCGACCGGAACGAGATCTCGGACCCGCTGGACATGCTCCTGGTGTCCATGGCCACCTTTTTGACTCGTTTTGGTGGAGGCATGGCATCCTCCTCCGTGTCCGTCCCGTTCTGGAAGGGGAACACATGGCTGAGACCAGACCCCAGGGAGAAGCTTTCCGAGGCGGTAAAACTCAACGAGGACCGTCTCGAACTCCCGTTTGTGAAGCTCCAGCCACTCGACGACCGTCTTCGCGAGTGGGAAGATCCGAATAACCCCTCGTCATCCTCAATGGCATCCTCGTCTGGTTCCATGATCTTCCTGAGCTCAGGTAAGTCGCCTTTTGAGGTGGCATCCCATAGGGCCCTGTTCCGTCGGCTGGCTCGCCGCAAGCCGCCGGAGTCGCGGTCGAGGTATGATAGCACTGCCTCAAAAGTGCTAAGGGCATATCCCATTTCCCCGCTCTCGACATCGTCGATAAAGATGAACCCCTGAATGTAGGCCAGCCGCGCCTGCAGATGCTTGATTTGTGCCTTGATCACAACGTAGAGAAGCAGGGACACCAACGTGTCAGCATTGATCGTCATGGCCGGCTTTTCAGTTGCTGACCCGGGCGCTTCACCTGGTTGTGGCGCATCTGAGAGGTGGGTCGCCGCCTTGGTTGTAGAAAGAAGGATTTCCATCATCTCCTGAGGGCAGCTCGCGTGGGGCATCTTTCGGAACTCCTCGACGGCCCGCCCCAACCTGTTGATCACATCACGCTTGGCGCGGTTGCCCCCGTCAATGACAACCCCCAGCTGCGAGATGTCGATGAAATCCATCTGCCGGATTTTGGCCTCCAGCTCTAGGTCCTCCTGCCTTCTAAGCGCGGCGAGGCGTGGGAACAGCATGTGGTGGACGTTCTCGGCGATGTAGCGTTCGATCAGTCGCTCGACGAGGGGACCCGTCAGGTCCGTGGTCGCGCCGAGCAGCGAAAGTTGCTGCCTGTCGACGCTCTGAAACAGGTCAATGGCTGCCGTGACGGCCGTCTCTAGCGCAGTCCTCATCACAGTTTCGTCATCTTCGAAAGTTGTCTCATAGGCTGGCGCGCCGTTGAATCCAGTGGCAGGCACTTGTCCCACGTCGCTGTTGGACCTCGCTCTCTTCAGAGCCGTGGCTATCGGTCCGTCCGGCTCCGGGTCCGGGATGTCCGCTGCTGATGGCGGCGGCGGCAGCGGCCGTTCGAAGACCTGTGTGAACTCGCGAAACAGCTTCTCCAGTCCCGATTGCATCTGCTTAGCAATGGCCGGGAAATGGTTGAGCAGCTCATGGAAAGTCCTAATATCCTTCTTCTTCGGCGAGACGGCGGACTGCTCTCGAGCGTCTGCCAGTGCCTTGGCCAAGCGCCGTTCTCCTTCGCGAGGCAGCGGCACCACGGCCGGGGTCACCTTGACGTCGTCCCATGTTCCAACGAGCGGGCGGGAAATGTAGTAGATCAGCAACTGCCGCGGATCGAGCGTGTCGGGGTACCAGATGACGTCGTGAAGCAGGTTGGCTTGCGCCAGCGATTTGAAGCCTGCGATCAGAGGTCAGCGTCTTGCCACCGGAGCACAAGCCATCCCAGAGCGAAAGCAGGTACCCTTGTTCGTGTAGATGCAATTGTCCTTGATGATGAGACTCCTGCCGTTGAAGGTGCTGTACACCCTGGGCTTCCCGCGCATCTCGCGCAGGTTCTGCGCGGCATCCTTCCCTCCGGCCTTGGGTATGGGGATCCGCACGACATGGCTCGCCAGGAACTCATCGGAGGCTATGGAGGCCACCAGGGGCGCGCCCGTCTCGGTGTCGCGGAGGTTGAGCAGAACATCGGCGGTAGGGACGAGGAGGATGTGCTGTTGGGGCGGCAGGCACTGGGCGAGGATGGGGCTCTTCGAGAAGGCGCTCAGGAATGGGTTTAGGGGTTGCATTCATTCGACGGGATCCGCGGCCGCGTTGAGTGTGAGGGCGTTGCTGACGGTGTGGCCACCATTGGGCAGTGTCTCCAGCTTCTAAACCATGCAACGGGCTCTGTGCCGTGGCCTGGGAGACGGGATCGGTATCACGGATTCGGAGTCTCGGGGACACGGCGAGCACGGGCTGACGCAATGCACTCGGTTTCGGAGGGAGGGGATGCCGTCGTATTCTATTGCGCCGTTGATGGATCGAGAGAGGACCTTGGAACGATGTGCCCAAACGAAGGATCGTGACAGGTCGCCAAATTCTTTGAATGTCACGAATGGTGCAAGTTACAAGAGCATGGAAGTTCGAGAAATGGAAACTGGAAGCTCGGCCGATAGCGACGCCCCGAGCATCAGTGACGCGAGGCAGGGATGTTCCAGCGGCGTCTTCTCTGCATGTCTGTGCGTAAGTATCGGCCAGGACCAATCATAGCCGGCAATGGGCGATCTCCCGTCAACGAAGCGGGGCATCTGGCTGGGTTCAGGAAACAAGCAAAGAAACAGGGGCAGTTTCTGCCGTATCGATCGTATTGAATCATGCTTCATGAAATACAGAGTAGCAACTTTGAGGACTTCCTTGCACCAACAACTGAGTTTGTGCACTTTCATACCACAATACTAGATTCAGCGTTATGTAGGGCTAGATGTTGCACTCTGGCCGCGGCTGACTTGTCCCAGCAACTGCCAACTCTATCTGGCACAGAGCGGTAGCGTATGTCCAGCAAGGTGGTTGACCGGTTGCATGTGCATACCTCTACCCACACCTCCGAGAAGGCTGGCGGAAAGACCGTTGTGGTGGAGCGGCAGATCTGCTGCTCATCCGACTACGCTCAGTGGCCATTCAACATGGCCCCTGCGCTTGGTAAGTCAAGATCACCGAGCATCTACATCGGTCCACGTGGCTGCCCTTGAGCTACCGCGCGCTGTAGTTTGTATGCAGGGCATGCCTCCCATGGACAACAAAGCCTCGCATCATGCAGGGACGTCGCGTGGCAGCCTACTCGTGTCTCCGTGTCTCATAAATATCGTATCATTTGGCCGCACGACCTTAGGCCTTGGCAGCGCCGGCCTTGATCAGCAGAATGTCGCCATCCTCAACGACGTAGTCCTTGCCCTTGGTCATGACCTTGCCCTTCGCCTTCACCTCGGATTCGTCGCCGAGCTCTTTGAGGACGTTGTAGTTGTACACAATGGCCTGGATGAACGTCTTCTCGAAGTCGGTGTGGATGACACCGGCGGCTTGCGGCGCCTTGGTGCCGTTCCGGATGGTCCATTGCCGGACCTCGTCGGGGCCAACAGTAAAGAAGCTGCCCAGGTTGAGTGCCTTGCGCATCTGGACAATAATCTTGGGCAGCGCCGACTCGGCTCCGACGTTCTTGCACTCCTCGGCGACCTCGGCATCGGTTTCGTACCGGGTGAGCCGCTCCTCGAAGCAGATGGAGATGGGGATGATGGGATCTCCCTCGGCGTGCTCCTTGATCCACTCGACAACCTTGGGAAGATACTTGTTCTTCTTGCGGATGTAATCCTTCTCCGAGAGGTTGACCAGGTAAACCACCGGCTTGGCCGACAGGAGAAACAGAGGGTTGATGACCTCGACCTGGAGAGTAGTCAGCGCCACGTCGCCATATTGGATGCAGCAATACGGGATGATGGAGTGGGTGGATCAGAATGGGGTTTTTATCTCAGCATGCACTCTGCGTTTGGTGAGGCATTCAACGAGCTGGGTTATAAGATCGGACCATTGGTCCTTTATCATCATGGAACGGCCGGGGTGGAGGATGGAAACAAAATGGTCGCTTACCTCCTTGGGAGCCCAGGTGCCCTTGCGGACGTCCTTGCCGTCCTTGAGCCAGGCCAGGATCTTCTCAATCGTGGCCTCCTCCTCCTTCCACTGCCTCATCTGGAGACTCTGCCCGCCCTGGCGGGTCTTCTTCTTCTGGTTCTCGAGCGCCTTCTCGACGAACTCGATATCCTTCAGCCGCAGCTCCTCGCTGATGATGTCCAGATCGCGAACTGGGTTGACGTCGCCCTCGACGTGGATAATCTCGGCATCGTCAAAACACCGCACGACCTGGAAGATGGCATCGACGGCGCGAATGTGAGACAGGAAGGCATTGCCCAGACCGGCACCAGTCGAGGCACCACGGGTCAGACCGGCAATGTCGTAGACTGTGAGGTTGGCAGGGACCCGCGACTTGGGCTGGTACTTCTCGCACAGCCAGTCGAAGCGAGCATCGGGAACGATGACGCGCGCCTCCTCGGGGTCAATGGTGGCATAGGGGAAGTTCTAGCGTGGGGCATCAGCGACGGCGGTTCTTTAGCGGTCTCGAGGGCGGGCACGTACGGCAGGGTTGCCCAGGTTGCACTTGGTGATGGCCTGGAAGAGCGTGGACTTGCCAACGTTGGCTAACCCAACCTGTTTGCGCGAAGCGAGTCAGCCGAGCCGAGGAGCTGCTGTCGACCAAGGCAACCCACAATGCCGCTCTTGAGGTTGTTGCCTGGACGGCCCAGGAGGATCTTCTCCTCGACTTCCTTCTTCTTGGGAGCCATGGTTCTGCGTTTGCTGTAGTGACGAGTGGAGATGTAGACGACGGTGCAGTCAAGCACTGGCTTCTTGAAAAACGCAGAGCTAGCTGCGGGGGTGCGAAGGAGGGGTAGGGAAGAAGCGAAGAAGAAAGATCGGATGGGGGACGTCGTCGCGACGAGCTCGTGGACTGGCTGCCACGAGCTGTGCTATGAGACTGGTCGCTGAGACAAGTGAATGCCTAGCGATCGTTTTGATCCTGGTCGTTGCCAACAAACGCGGCGGTCAAGAGTGGTCAATGTTGGGCCAGCGTTTTTGAGGTGTGAGGTTGAGGTGAAAATTTTGGGCGAGCTCCCAGCATGGCGGGGTTATGAAACTCGCAGCTTGTGGGGCCTGGGCGCACGAGCCAGCTGCAACCTGGAATGAAGCAACAGGGGCTGTGGGGACATGTGGGTCTCTCGTCGGCATCCAACCTGGAAGAACCGAGCCTCTGAAGTGCCTGGAGTTGACGCTTCAACACCACCACCATCCAACCCCAAATCGGTTCTTTGACCATCGCCCTTTCAGTCAGTGTCTGAGACTGTTGCAGTTAACCAACTTCTGACTCTCCATTGCCCCACAACAAGCCAGTTTCCTGGATCGCCGTTCCAGAACCGTCTAGCTCGGAACATCCGGCTCTGGTTGGGGAGCTCGCGTCTTTGTTCCCGGGGGTTGCTTGGCAGCCTACCAGCCCATGACCTCCCAACATCATCTCTCCTCTACCTAGGTAGTTAAGCCGCATCTCTCGCGCACTCCCGACATCAATCGCTCTCAACTTCCTCCTCTCCGATCCCCAAACCCTCCAACGCCACCATACCACAACCGCGCCCACCGCCCACCATGCCGACCCGCAAACACCAAAAGAAGCCCTCCCGCTCGCACCGCTCGACCCTCTCCCTCCAAAAGACCGAGATTCTCATAAACATCTACGACCTCCTCCCCCCGGGCCGCATCACCTCGCTGCTCTGGCACATGGGCACCTCGCTGCTCCACTCGGGCGTCGTGATCAACGGCAAGGAGTACGCCTACGGCGGGCACGACCGGCGCGGCCTCACGGGCGTGTACTGGACCAAGCCCCGCACCGAGCCCCCGGGGGGCACCTTCCGCTGCGAGTACCTGCACGGCTTCACGCTGGCGCCGCAGAACGAGATCGACGCCATCATCCGCGAGGCGTCGGACGAGTTCCAGGGCACGGGGTATAACCTGCTGACGCGCAACTGCAACCACTTCACGTCGCATCTGTGCCGGCGGCTGACGGGCGAGCCGGCGCCGGGGTTCCTGAACCGCGCGGCGAGCATCGGGGTCGCGCTGCCGTGCGTCGTGCCCAAGGAGTGGATCGAGGTGCCGGACTTTGAGACGGCCGACGGCGCGCTGCTGGACGAGGACGAGGAGGCCGGGCAGGAGAGCGAGAGGGCGAGGATGCTGAGGTCGTCGGACGAGCAGCCGCGGCTGGTGGGACAGGAGGATCGGGACGCTGCGGAGTCGGAGTGGGATAGCGAGGAGGAGCGCCGGCTCGGTGGGAGTGGCAAGGGAAAGGGGAAGGCTCCGGTTCGGGATGCGGCGGGGAGGGTGCTTCCTCCCGCGGAGAGAGCGCCGGTTGCTTGATGGTTTTGTGTTTCGTTTTCTCAGCGGTTCTTTTCTCGGCATTGGGTTGGAGTTGGATGGGTTTGGGGGGATACTTTGTTTGTGATACCACGGTAACCTTGGCGGGCTGGATGGGTATCAAGATTGGCGTTGTGACGGGGGAATTGGTGATGCTTTTTCGGTCTGTGTCACCAGGTTGGAGAACGGGTTGGGTAGGACGGGCAGCGCATAATCGGCACAAGAATGGGGTTCACGCCAGGATCTTTCATGCTTAATCGGATTTGGTTTTATCTTGCTGGTCCAGAATGTTGGCTGAATCACCGGGAATCTTCCACGGGTGGAACGTGGTATGCAGAACGGCACGGCCGAAGAGTCCTGACCTGCTCTCGAGATATTCTAGATATTCTCTGCGGGACGGTACATGCCATCTGCCCATTAATCTTGCAGTGGGGTTTGATTTTAGGAGCACATAATCACTGTGTAAGGCCTCCAGCTGAAACTTGTACTCGTCGCCCGAGCCATCAGCCGTTGAGCCAGCTAAGCTCTGTGACCGGCTCTCTTCCTTAGAGAGGAAGGCTGCCTAGCCACAGAGGTTTGGGGTGTTTGGACAAGAATGAGTTAATATGCCTGAGGTTTGGTCCTGAGTTTGTAGAACGCGATGCAACAGTTTTAGGAGAGCCATGCCAGGGTCCAGCCGCATCTACTGGCCGACACTCGAGCATGACTCGCAATTCAGCCTCTCACCCAAAGCAATTAATAATGTCTAGCAATACTGCTACAGGTCAAGAGTATCTAAGAGTATCAACTTCGGGCCGGCCAAGCTCACGCCGCAACGCCCTGCCCAGCCAACGCCGCCTTCGCCACCTTGCCATCAGGGCCCTCGGCACCCCCATCCTCCACGCCCTCATGCTCGCGATTCCACTGCAGAATCTCCTCGCAGATGCCCTCAATGGTGGTGCACCCACCCTTATACCCGATGCCACCCTCCGCCACGCTCTTCCTCGCCATCGAGTCGTCGACCACGGTATGGATCGAGATGCTAAACACGGACGGCTGCAGCATGTGGATCGGCCCGGCCGGCTCCTTCCAGCCGAGCACGGTCGTCAAAAAGGGCAGGCGCGTCAGCAGCAGGCACCACGCCTCGATGAGGTGGGCGATGAGCAGCATCAGCAGCGGGCGCTGGGGGTCGACGGTGACGCGCGTGACGGCGAGCTCCTCGGCCGCGCGGTACACGTCCGCGAAGGCGATGGGCGGGCCCGGGTCGGTCACGTTGAAGGTGCGGCCGGCGCAGGCGGGCGCGTCCGAGTCGGGCCGGGCCAGGGCGGCCTCGAACTGGAGGTGCGAGAGGGCGACGTTGCGCGAGTTGACAAAGTTCTGGACGACGTGCGGGATCCAGGTCACGTTGTCACGCATGCGGAGGAGGAGACCGAGGACGGGGTCGGTTTTCTGGCCGTAGATGGGGTTGCCCGGGCGGATGGTGCCCGTGCGGAAGCCGGGCTGGTTGGCGGCGCAGATGGCGCGCTCCGCTTCGGCCTTGGAGTAGGCGTCTGTTGGCGTCGGTTAGATGTGTTGCGTCAGCGTAGAGGGCGGCGCGTGGCTTACAGTTGGAAAAGAACCGGTCATGTGGGCGGAGGGGCGAGTCAAAGTCCTTCTCGTTGGCAACCTGGAAGTAGTCTGTCGGGCTGCTCTGCCACGGCCAGATCCAGAACTTGGGAGGGACGATGCTGACGGAGGCAGACGAGGTGGCAATGAAGATATCGGCGCCAGCTGCGCGAGCAGCCTCGAGGACGTTCACGGCGCCATCCCGGTTCACGGCGCTGAGGCGGTGGTAGAGGAGCAGGCTGCGCTCTTGCGGCCGGACAGCTGCTGCGGTGTGGAAGACGGTCAGGGGCTTCTTGGCGACAGAGGCAGGCCACGGCTTGGAGAAGGCTGCTTCGACGGAGGCCCGAGAGCTGATGTCAGCTTGCACAAAGTCACTGCCGGCAGCCGCCTCAGCCATGTCCCGGCGGTTGAGTGGCACAAAGTCGACGACGCGGATGCTCTCAGGGGATTCGCCGCGCTGCAGCAGCTGTAAGACAATGTCGCCCCCCACGAGGCCTAGAAAGGGATCAGCACCATTCAACGCCCTGGAATGTCTCACAAGGAGTTGGGAGGTGCTCACCAGACCCGCCCACAACCACATACCGCCGGTCCAAACGCGGCGGCAGGAGCTTGAGAAAGTCGATTGGCTTTTGTTTGAGACGGTCGTAGGTTTCTCGGACTTCCTGCTTTGACCAGCGCCGGGGCGAGGCTTTGCGGGCTTCCTCTGGCACGCTCTGCATGGCCGAGTTGACTCTGATCAGCCATGCCGCCGCCAGGACGACAACGGCAACGATCACCGCCCAGCCCATGGTGACGAGTTTAGGTAAACAAACAATGTGTAATGGATGTAATGAATGTCTGGACGCAAGCAGGAACGGGCTTTCTGGGTGATTAAATAGGTCTGAGATGCAGGTCCGAGGCACTGTAGTTGACTGAGAGAAAAGGGGGTCTAAGAGCTGGCAGAGAGCCTCATCCGGCAGAATAGCTCCGTTACCAGGCGCGGATACTAGTATTCCGTACCAGTACAGTAACGAAAACACCAGAGTTATCCACCTTTTGCGAGGTTTGTTGCGATGATTGGCCTGTTGCGATGAACCCTGCAGCAGTTGGCCAGGACAGACCGTGCAGGGAAACAAACACCAAGACAACGTAGAAGTCCTTGACAGAGGGACGGCCAGGCAGTACGGAGCCAGGCATTTAATGAATTGGGAAATCGAAAATCACATGCAGATTTCGACTACTATCTGTTCTGTGCAACTGTTGCTGTCCCAGTGTCGCAGCACCGGCGGTGGACACCAGCATCGGGGGTGACGAGAGGGTCTTCTCCGCCCAACATGCCATCAACACGCCCACGAGAGACCCAAACTTTGAGCTGAGCGATTGACAGACGGCGATTGGATGTGGAGCTCGGCCTCACCCATTGTGGGGTTTGCGATCCGCACGGGATCTCGTGGAGATCGCTGCACGTTGGTGCGGAGGGTGCTTACCTCATCATTGAATGTCGACGACCTCACCTCCATCTGTGCCCCAAACATCCGAGACACGGCGATGGCAGGCCGCAGGGGGCGCGGGCCATGCTTGGGGTGAAACAACACTGGCACTCACCTCGCTCCCCTCCGCGAGGACGGACACATCTCAGCTGCCGTTTCTGGACAGCCGGGACCAACGGAACAGTGGACCGCTCGTCTTTTTCCTTCGGTGCGTGTCGCGGAAATTGCACTGCTTTCGCCGAGCCCAAAGTGCAAGTGCCCTTCCATTCGGTCCCTTTCCCAGCCTCTTTTGCCTCCGCTGGCGGCAGCAAACACGATCCGCACAGCCAAGACCATTTGGGGACGGGGAGTGTTTGAGATGGGACGCATGATAAGGAAGGGCCAGGCACGTTGCACGGCTGCCAGGGCAGACCACTCGCTCGGGCAGGGGGCTGGGGTCCGTCGTCTTGTGAGCGGGTTGGGCTTCGTGATGAGCATGGAACCCACCCGCGACCATGCGTGGCCCAATCAGCGGCCGCCCAGCCGTCCAGGCATCGTCAAAGTCTCGCGCTCGAACTTCCCATTGTTGCCGGGTCCCGGCTGCCACTCTGGCGGCGGCGGACCGTTTGGCTCTTTCCCTCGGCGGGGAATTGTTGGCCGGGCACCTTCTTCCCACCGCCAACAACAAAAACTTGGAACCCGGAATCAAGAGTGACTCCTGTCAGGCGCATCTCCTTCGTCTTCCGCAGTGTTGCATCCCAATTGCATCTACTTTTCGTAGAATCAATCTCGAGCATCAGCTTTCCCCCGGCTTTCCCGACCAACACAGATCTATTCCCGCCTCTCTCACGCTCACCATGCGCCAGAACATTCTGCTCGCCGCCCTCTCGGCGCTCACCGTCGCCAGCGCCCAAAACTTCACCATCAATCCCGGCACTGTTAAGCCCTCGGACCGGGGTATGAATTGCTGACCAGAAATCAATCCTGCTGCGCGCTTCTGTACTGACCGTGGGCCAGCCGACTGGTGCAACGCCGAGTACAACACCTGCGGCAAGCTTTGCGGTGGCACCCCCACTGCGAACGACTGCGATGTTGTACGTCGAGAATCGCGTGTTCGCCTCGTGAGAGCCGTGGTCTGACAAGCGTAACAGAACACCCTCGACTTCGTCTGCACCTGCTCCAACGGCTCCGCCCCGGGCCTGCAGTACTATATCCAGACCATCCCGACTGTGAGTTTTTCTGCTTCCGCCGACCCGGACGGAGCGTGGGTTTGCTAATCGCCCTCACAGTTCATCTGCGAGAAGGCCTACTCGGAGTGCGTCGCTGCCAACACGGCCAGCGCCAAGGCGCAGGATGAGTGCAAGACCAACATCAAGAGCAAGTGCGGCACCTTGGACCCGTCCAAGGCCCAGGTCGGCGGCGGGTCGAGCGGCGCCACTACTAGCAGTGCTGGCACGGCTCCCACCACCCAGGCTGCTGCGTCTTCGTCTGCCGGCCAGAACGCTGCCAGCTCCTCCAC
>Ga0247824_10001576_pt1 | contig 12480 bp, 9 predicted proteins | sample 13C_PalmiticAcid_FD_194412 | JGI IMG/M metagenome (GOLD analysis project Ga0247824, IMG submission 194412) | Soil microbial communities from agricultural site in Penn Yan, New York, United States - 13C_PalmiticAcid_Day48 | ecosystem: Environmental > Terrestrial > Soil > Agricultural land...
CTTTCTCTTCCTCTCGGTGAAAGTGGCGTGAGGGATTAAAGTTCCAATTCGCAACTTGCGTTGTTTTTTTTACCATGTTGTGGTTGTGCTCTCAAAACGTACCTGCTTGCGCTCTTGGTTCAAAATGAGACAGTAAGACCCATTGGATACCGAAAAACTAACCATCAAACCTTCGTCCCTCTCTCTACGTAGTGCTCTTGGTGCCTGCTTGTGCTGCTGTCTGGATGTAAGTTGACGGGAGAGAGAGAGAGGAAGCAGTCGAAAAACAACAATCAATTCTCGCGTGGGTGTGGAAAGCAATGTTTTTGCCCAACCATGGAAAACTAACATTTCACCCCCGTCCTGATCTTCATAGTGCTAAACCTTCAATGGCACAAGAACTCGAATGACAAACAACGACGAAGGAACTCTGATACCAAACAACGCGAGATCATCTCTCTCTCCCTCTCTCTCTCCAAAGAACCTCCCGGTTGATGAGAGTGCAAAGTCTCAGCTCTAATAAACTTGTCTTTGTATGTATATACACCCACACACCCACACACCTATACACAGTTGTCAGGCTTATCAGGGGTTTATCAGGGTTTAGGATTTAGGGCTTTAGGGCTTTGCGCATCATCAAGTTTGCCCTTTTACCTCCCCACGTAGATCCCATCAAGTCTCACAAAGACCACGGAGACTTGGCCCAGAAGCCACCCGCAATTGCGCGCTCACGATTGACAATCCATGGTGGAAATGCGATCATATTTTACGTGCGGACAAAAACAGCGACAACGACGGTTTATTACTCGAGGATGGCAGTGACATTACCATTTTTGTGGTGAATCATCAGCTCGACGGATTTCTGGATCTTCCTCTTGAATGCTATGAACATTTTGAGAGAAGATATGAGCTGATCATGACTCGTTTGGTGGTCCTCCTTTGGGATTTGCGGCTCCGCCACGGTAAAAAGCACGGGAATACCCTCAGAGGCAGTTTCGTCCACAGGGGCGGTTTCCTCCAGAAGGGCGGTTGCGTCTACAGAGGCGGTTTCGTCCACAGGGGCGGTTGCGTCCACAGAGGCGGTTTCGTCCACAAGCCGAACCTCTATCAACTTGAATTCATAGTTGACAAACATGATACCGAATGTGCGGAGGTCCTTGGTCCTGATGCTAGGGAAATTTTTCTTCATCCCAAGGATGTTGTTCGAGAGAACAATTCCCAGCTTCCTGAGATCATCCTCGCTCCCTGTGGGAGTCGGCTTCGCCTCCATGGCCATCACATCCATTCGAATCCCTTCGATACGCAGGAGACCATCGTGGCGATAATCAGTGCACGTCAACTTCTGCAAGTTGAACGCCACTGAAGAGTCCGCCATTTTACGCTCCGTCATCATCAGAAGCGTTTCTGGGACCTCCAGCAAAATGGACATTAAATGTCCGTAGACAAATGTGATCAACCAGCCCTCCATCGCCGTGTTTTTCTCGGAGTATACCCTCCATAGCCACTTTCTATTGAATTGAAAGGTAACACCCTTTAGCGACAATTAAAGGTCCATCTAGCAATTGCATAGTCAACATCAGCAATTCTACTTACTGCCAGAAGATATTACTCCAGATGTAGTCCTGCTCCTCTGGAGAAATATCCTTGAAATCCACCTTCTCAAGATCAGGATATGCCTTCTTGATGAGGGTGGAGAGACGCAGGTCATCCTGGAACACCTTGTCAAACTCTTTGGACTTTTGGAATTCGTTGTCCAGAGCCAACTTCCGCTCCGCTTTCCATCCGTTGAACGCCCGGACTACGTTGGCTGGCACCAACTTCATCGAGTCGGCGGGCAGGGTGTTAATACACACGAACGGCGCTCCAGCCCAGGGTTGTTTAGCGCTTGCTTTCCAAGAAGAAATCTTGGAAATGTAGTCGGCGTTTCGAGTAAGGACTCCTCTCTGCCCTTGAATCGACGCCGACCTCTTCTTAGACTTTCTAGAGGCGCTATCCGACTTCAATTGATGTGGGAACATGAAGCCAAGTCAGTCCCCGTCATTCAGGTGAAGTGTCTATACGATTGGAGGCTCGAGTTATCATACCTCGATGTTGCGTTTTTCAATGAGCTCAATGAGCTCAATGAGCTTCAAGGCTGCCTCTTTGTGTTCCTGACCGACGTTCTTGTAATCGCGGACACTTTCCAGCGAAGCGAACCAGCAAGAAGCGACATCACTGCTCGTATAATATTTTTTGAAGTCTTCAAAGTTCCACGAGCTTGGCGATCGGGTGCCAAAATACATATGAATAAAGGTCATGGTGTAAGTCTATAAGTGTGGGTGGGTATCGCGGGAATCTGTGGGTATTAGCGTGGGTAAGTTGCGCGGGGTATTTGTAGAAGATAGGCGAGATCTGATGAAACTGAGCCTGGTCGCGTATTATGGCGCGAAAAATCTAGTCAGAGATGCATGGGTTTCGTTGTAAACAGAGATGCAGCCACCACATATGTCAGCTCTGCCCTGAATACCCACCTCTAAACTCCATTAAAAAAACGTTCCCTTGCAGGCTATAGACGGGCCCTCCCCTCTCAGTATCGCCAGTGTTCAATAAAGAGACTGCAAGAGACTGCAAGAGACTTCGGAGAAGAGGTGGTCTCCGACTAGTTTCATCCATTATGGCGTCCGGACACTGTTGACAGTCCGCCGAAAATCCTTAGTTCGTCGACAAGCAAGGGGCGCCGGAGCACTTTTTACATGGATTTTGTTCGAGGATTTTTAGAGGTTAAGGGGTGTTCAGGGAAATCAGAGTATTTTAGAAAGGGCGTCCGCCAGGCACAACATGCTGACGTCAACTCCGTGTGGCAAAAAGGGAGGCTGACTCATCTCATCATCCTTACCTCTGCCATGATCAAACCAGCCTTGAACCCATGATGACTTGTCCTCCTTCCAGACGCTACACACAATGCGATATCTCTAACTCTTACTCAGTCTCTGGTTGCGTTCTGCGGATAGACTCAAGCTTTGTCGGCTCGAACTTCGCTTTTATGGGGTGTAGTTCCACCCTGTAGATGAAGTGCTGTATCCATCTGGATGGCTTTCGCAGGTCCGGTTAGCAGCTTTACGCTCTTACTCCCTGATGTTCTGCTTAAGGATGGCCCAGCGCGAGCCGACTATACTCTGGCCAAGGTGAGTAGCAATCAACCCACGATAACCCATACTCCCGCAAGGTGACATCCCTCTAACAGTCTCTTGTTACATTCTTTGGATACATCTAGCTTTGTCAACTCGAACTTCGCTTTTATGGGGCTCTGTCTTTGTGCAGTTCCACCCTGTAGATGAGGGGCTGTATCCATCTGGATGGCTTTCGCAGGTCCGGTTAGCAGCTTTACGCTCTTACTCCCTGATGTTCTGCTTAAGGATGGCCCGGCGCGAGATGACAATAGCTTCTACAAGATTGCGAGGATGTGGTTATCGACATTGCTAAGATAAGTCAAATGAATATTGATACTCTTTCGTAATGACCATTGTCTATTTCGATGCTCTAACATTCCTTGCTACTATGTTCTCCTCAAGGAATGTCTATTCCAGGCTTCGCCATGTCTGAACGCCCATCGGAGCTGACAAGTTGCTTTTCAGTTGAGCCAACATTCCAAGTCGAGGGTAAGGGATCCTTTGCATTGTTGTCAGTGGCCTCGAATGGATCTTTATCACCATTGGTTTCGTGTTTTAATCGTTTACTCTCATTCTATCGTTGTCCTAGTTTCTAGAACTCCAACATTGGTGCTGACCAATGCCATCAATACACCCACATCCTCAATATGCAATTAATAAACCAGTCAATTCACCAGAATTGCTGTCATCGGCTTAGAACATCGGCTCGCCCTGAATCTCGAATGGATGCTCGTTCGGAATGTCGAATGGAAAGGGCTCATTCAGGACCTCGAATGCGTCCAGGTCCTCCCAGGATGGAGTCAGTTCAACGCCATGCTCCGCTGCTGCATTGATTCCCGCGTTGGTTTGGTCATCTTGTGCAACGAAACCAGGATCAGGCGGCTGGTCGCTGGAAACTGTGTATCGTAGACTAGTCTTGATGGTTTTCATCCACACAGAAATAAACATTTCGCGGGTGATGCGAACAAAATAGCGATCCAGCATTTTCTTGAGATCTGCCGCAGTTGTTTTACCTTGGCTATTGAAGGCAATCATGTTCTTGATGATTCCCCATATCATCTCAATTGGCTGAAGCTCGCAATGGTAAGGTGGAGTCTTGAATATGATGTGGCTACCATTTTCCTCCGCAATCTTCTTAATGGTATAGCTTGGTGGATGATCGGTGCTCTTGACGTGGTCCAATAGTTCATCCTTGGTTGGCTGGTGGTTTGGACCCTTCGATGAGACTGGCACCCCATAGCCGTGTACTAGGAGCCATTGTTCGATTTCAGCCTTCCTGTTACCAGTGGTAGGCTTTTTGTTGGTATCGTGGAAATGGTACTTGGCGCCGTCAAGGTGGATGTGGCAACCATGAAGACTGTCAGAGATCTCCTATCTCTGAATCTACGGTCACCTGACAAAACCCTTTTCTAGAACGATCGCGCACCTCCCATCAACAAGAGTGAGCAACTTAGGATATTCATTGTGAAAAGAGATCATTCATTGTGAAAGAAGAGATGAGATGACTAGAGAGGAAAAAAAAGATACACGTGGAGATGAACACGATGCGGGGCTGTGTTGTTTTCGGCTATGTCACAGGCATATCAAGTTGAGAGGGGAGGGTATAGAATCTGCGAGAGTGGTGAAGAGAGAGAGGGGAGGTTGAGATCATTACTGTTCCGTCGAGAAAAAAAAAGAGGGGGATGAACCATGTTTGGATGACCCCCTATCGTCTTGCGATCGGAAATGTCGTTTTGCATCGCATGCAGCTTAGTAACATTCGTTACTCTCATAATGATCCATCTCGCTCCACTCGGATTGCCTCCACGGTGCGATCTTGTCCACCTTGGAAGCAGCAGAGTCCATCTGTCCTGCCTTCTTGCCCTTGGGTTTGGACCGGATAGATTTGTAGTACATCCGTTGATCCATCTTGAGTTGAGTCTTGGCTTCACGGGACAGCGGCTTGTTCACCTTCTCTACATCGTCCTTGACGCGGAACTCTTTGTGATGTTCTGCTGCTAAGGACTCATTGAGGATGATCGTCTGGAACTCGGTCCTCTTGCTATTTATTAATACCGAGTAAGACAGATGACAGTCGTGTTAATAATCCCATATTTAGACGGAGCAGTGCCACAAAGAGCTTTTTTGGAGGGGAAGGTCGAAAGGTCGCACTGATATCGTTGGAGTTGTTGGAGTTCCGGCCTCCCCTTGGTGTTACTACTGCGCACAGAGGAAAGGGTCCATTCCTATCCAATCCGCACTCCATGTGAAGCCATCAATGGCAAGCTTTGTCCCACACTGAGAAAAAAAAAAAAAGTAAAAAAAAAGCCTTACCCAGGTCCCACTTGGCTTAACGGCTCGAGCGGGCTGTCTCCGTTGCCACGTAGAATACTGTCAACATAAATCTTGCACCAGTTCTTCTTGCGGTCACTCCGCTTCATGGCCTTGGAGGTGCTGGTTGATTTACCAGCAGCCTCATGTTTCTTGTTCAATAGCCTCTGGGCCTGTTTCGAAAGGGTGGCAGACTCGTCGCCATAGCCATAGGAGGCGTTGGACATGGTAGAACAAGTGGAAGAACCAGAGTAGGAGCGCATCATCTGCACACTACGGTGTTCCTGTTCCAACAGCTTTTGTTTGAACCAGGCGACTCGTTTCTTCTCTTCTGCTTCCTCGTGCTTGACCAGCCGAAACCAAACCTCGTTCATTTCTTGACCCAACACCACAAAGTTGTAAAACTTGCGGGAGAGCTCCGAGATAGTTAGCATTTGGAATGGAGGTAGATAGGCAAGAATCTGTTGGAGAACGTTGGCAGGCAGCTGGGAGAAGAGATCTTGACGGTGCTTTCGCTTGGTCTTCTTGTCTGCTGTAGCCAGGACAAGGTCAGACTCGATGCTCAAGGCCGAGTCGGATTCGGATTCGGATTCAGAATCGGAGGCAGTGTTGTTGTTAGTCAGGGAAAGTGTGTAGTCGGGGTTGGACAGCGCTGGTATCCCTATCCCTGCGATTGCTGGGCTAGTTGTTGAAGGGCGCAGCTCGACGAGGTGTGGCATGGTTGTTCTGGAGTGTGAAAGAGGTTTGTGGATCGGGAAAAAGAAAAAGGTGTTGCTTTGAATCTCAGTGGGCCGCGGAGGTGGTCACTGCGAAAAAAAAGCTTTCCAGTGCATAAACTGACAAGAGCCCAGACCATGGCTTGATGTGCGGATGATCATTCATCATGCATGATTTTGGCATGGTTGCCGATTTTTGAGCCGGACATGGGAGATTCCGAGGACACACATTCTCTCTCCAACTGAGGTTCGCTGGTGGTGTTGTAACCACATCTGTGGATGGTGCGTGTTGATATTCTCAGGGGTGTGAAGAGGAATGGTCATTGTCCTCGAGGACAATAGCAACATCCAGCTATCTGCGGCTCGTCATCATCACATCACACAGTACGTATTGCTGTAGGTGCCATGACATTCACTGTTCATGGATCTCATGAGAACCGAGAGGCTCGTTTACCGCCTGTCTGTGCTGCCGTGCTGATTGCATTCTGCCCTGTGTTCTGAGCGGCGGTTGTATCATGACCTACCGCAGAGGTCCTCTTCTCAACGTCCATCATCGCCAAAATGATCTGCTGCTGCTTCGTCAGATACGCCTCCGTTTCCTCGATCGTCAATGGCAAGTCTGAGATGGGTAGCTTCTTGTAGTACAATGACTTGATATGTCCCGCAATGTTTTCAATGTCTTCCAGGTCTGCATCCAATACTTCCCACCAGGCAGGACTGGTCGGCAGTGGCACCCCCGCTTCTCGAGCTGCCAGCCAGATTACACTACACGCAATTGTCGGCGGTTGATAGCAAATGTATATACTCGTCCTCAGCCTGGTGAATCCGACATATAATTCAAGCTTCGCAGTTAGTTCACAGCACCATAGCTTGCTCAAAGCAGTCATAGCAGTCATGGGTTTGTTCAGAGCTGACAGCAACCCTACAAAGAGTACATACCCATCATTCATGAACCCCCATGCCCGTTGTGGGATTGTAGGGTGCTCTGTTAGCTCGAGCACCTTCAAGTAGTTGACCATGATCGCGTATGGAAGTTGTACATGGACGTTGAATCCGAGTTTCTTGAGGATCTGCATCTCTGCTATCACCACTGCATCCTTGAGGTTGTAGAACTCCTAAATCGTCACAATCGAGTGCAGAAACCACAATACACGATGAGTATCCTTTTGTTTCCACCGTAGACAGTTTCACATGCAAAGTGGTCCATGGCACAATGATTACCTGACTGAAGAGAACCAGCGGGTCGACGGGTCGACGACGGAACTTTTTGGTCAAATGGTCGATTACATTAACTAGGTCCGATAAGCGACATGGACACTCCTCCACTTTGGCTGCTAGGAATATGGATCCCATGCTGATATCCTTATGAGGGCAAGAGAGAGAGTTGGGTCCGTAATGAGTCTAACAAGTTGGTGTTATCTCGCTGATCCTGGTGAATCCACCAATGTCACTAATCTCCTGACTGGTGCACTTACTCGGACAGCAAACTTGCGCAAAGAAGCCAGATAGAAGAAGCGCTGAAAGAGGATCTGAGCTGTTGCCATCGCCACCTGAGGTCTATTGGCCACAACACACAAATGTCTCGAGTGTTATTCAGCGTAGGAGGGAGTCTCATACACTCTGATGCCTTGTCGACTGCCTTCATGCGTTTGCTTCCAGAGTCTGTCGTCTCATACATTCCATTTGCATAAAGCGTGTCCCGATCCAAGAGTTGTATCCTTGCATGACTTACAGTTTCAAGAGAATACCTGTGGTCTGAATAAGGTGGCAACCAAGCTGCCGCATGTTATCTTCTTGTTCCTCTGTGATCCCGTCCTCGCGCGATGGCGTCCTCTGCAGCTGCTCCAGCGTCAGAAGCGCATTCTGGAGAGAGAGCTTGTTCTGCGACATGATCGAGGTGGATTCAGATGTGGCCGGCGTGTGTCCGTCAACGCGATTCAAGACGTTGGAGCTGTTGCAAAAAGAAAGAGACGGCTTTCCAAGACAATGCGTCACGTGCATGCTACGCTTTTGCTGGACCCGCTCTTGGGAATGACAAAATCCTGACGCGCGGGAGACATCATTGGAAAAACCTCGCGATAAAGACTCGCCTTCGCGCAATGGGTCTCACTCACTCTCTTTCCTTCACTTTCTGCACTCTTCAAGCTCCTTCAACGACCTTCAAAGATTGCCTCCCCCCCCCAACCCCCAACTCCCAACTCTCACTCCTAAGGATAGTTCTCGAAAGAAAAGAAAAAACTGCATCCGTGCTTGGGTCAACGCGCTGCACAGACACACACCCCTGCACTCTGTTCAGACATCCCTCTCCTATTTCTCCTCTCCCAGCTTTGCTTCCTTCTCATTCGCTCTCTCATTCCTTCCCACCTTGCTCATTCCCTTTGACAAGCTGAGACGACTCGCTTTACACTATGGCCGACAAGCAGAGAAGGATGGACACGAAAATAAGGGTAAGTACACCGTCATATGCAATTTACACATGGTGGCGCGTGGGACCATGTGTTGGAGTTATTGCACAGAAAACACGAATGGTCCGTTGGATGTGAATGGTTCTCATGGGTGGGAATGGTATGAACTCACCTTGAACGAATCCTGACCCTGCTTGTTAAACAGAGCTCGCCACCATCGAGTCCTCTTATGCCACCAGCCCCAAACCAATCCCGGAACAGAGACGCTGCTGCTCCTGGACCTTACTCGGACAACAAGACCCCCAGAGCTCGGCCGCATGAACGACCCAATACGACCCGAGTGCAAGCTCCGCCGGATTTTGCGGATGCTCATGAATTAGCTCGTGCTGTAGTGCCAGTCGCTGGAACCAAGATGGAGACGGTTCGCCGCTTTCTGATCCGTCTTTTCCTCGTCTATATGGCCTACACTCTCGTCTTGGTCTGTCCATCATTGCAACCTCGTTCGTCGAACGCTATCTGCGATGGTACCGGACGACTTGTAGACTGGTTGATCCCGTACAAGGACATTGCTATCCGCCAGGCTGATGACACCTACCGCACCTATGCGGAGCCCTATGTCAAGCAGTATGGCCAGCCATTGTATCAGCAAGGGCACAAGTACTACATGGAAGTTGCTCACCCAGTAGTCACCAGTGCCACAGACAAGATCAAAACCTCTTATCACCAGCATGCGCATCCCCATGTCCAAAACGCCATTCATAAGACTGGCGCCTATATCTATTCGGACAAGGTCAAGGCCCATATCAACCAAGCACATGAAGCAGTCCATGCCTGCCAAATGCGTGTTCATGATGGAATCGGACATGTCAAGCATTTACACTCGGTCCATGTCCAGCCCGTCATCGACAAGGTCTCCCCTCATGCGCAGGCCGCCTGGCATCGCGCCTCTTCGAGTACCATGAAGGGCTATGATGCATGCTCTGATATGTACATGAAGCAAGTCAACCCTTACGTTCAGCGTACCCTCACCGTAGTCCTGAACGCGGCGGATAATGTCAGATCGTGGTGTGTAAAGCACACGGATGAAATGCTCGGCAATGGTCGTACTGCTCGCCACGCGGCTGAGAAAGCCAGGAAGGCCGAAAGGAGAGCCCAAGAAGCCGCCAAGAAAGCACCTGCCGAAAGTCTCAAGGACAAGCTTCTCAAGAAGGCCCAGATGGTCGAACAGCCTGTGGCCGAGGAGGCCGAGTACTTGAAAAAGCAGACCGATGAAAAGGTACACGAGGCAGGCAAGATCTCTGAGAGCATCAAGGACACTGTTGTTGAGAAGGCTCATGAGGCTCGGGAGGCCATTGCACGCAAGGCAGACTATCTTCGACAAGTAGCTCAGGAACAAGTAGTGCGCGTTCGAGAGGCTGGTGCGTACGTTGTCGACAGCATGACAGGTGCGTCCCATCATGCCAAGGAAGCCTTCAGTCATGAAGCGGAGCACATGGCCAAGCTTGCCAAGGAAAAGAAGGAAAACTTGGAGCGACTTGCAAAGCAAGAGGCTGCAGCATTGAAGCTGGCTGCTTTGAAGAGCGAGGAAGAGGCTAAAAAGTTAGCTGAGCAGGTCGCTGCCAAAGTCCGTGGCGCCTACGGTACTGCAGAACAACAGGCCGAGAACATTATTGCCAAGGTGGTCGAGACAGGCAAGGGTGCCGAGAAGGCTGCTGATGAGAAAGTCAAGACGGTCAAGAAGGCTGCACAGGACCACGTTGAGAATGCGGAAGAGATGGCCAAAGAGAGCTTTGACAGCGTCCGAAGCTCAGCCGACCAAATTGTGATGAGCGGCAAAGAACAAGTCGACAAGGCTCAAGAATATGCTGCCCAGAAGATCAAGGATGCTGGTGAACAAGCTGATCGTGTCAAGGACGATATGAAGCACAAGGTCAAGGATGCTGGTGAACAAGCTGATCGTGTCAAGGACGATATGAAGCACAAGGTCAAGTATGCTGGTGAACAAGCTGATCGCGTCAAGGACGATATGAAGCACAAGGCTCATGATGCAACGGCCGCTTCCAAGGCTTCACTGGATGCCATGTTGAAAGGAATCGAGGCATCATTTGGCAAGTTCTACGAGTACGAAGATACAGAGTCCAAAGCCCTCTGGTCAAAGTTGCAGAACGCGATTGACGACCACGTCGAAGCGGCCAAGAAGTCATCCCAGGATCTTGAGAAAGCGAACCGTGAAGCCTATGAGGAATTCCAGTCGTACGTCAGAGACTGGCGCAACCAGGGAGGAGCTCTTGAGGACCGTCTCTCGAAACTCAGTCATACCTCTGTGGACTCTATCAAGAAAATCGGATTGAAGGCAGATGAAGAGCGGGTAGCAGCCATGTCGAGAGCGCAGGCCCTTTCCAACAATATCGAGGTTTATCTCTCTGGACTGCGGGAGTTTTTGTCCGATAGACTGGCAGCATCAATGGCTACCGCTGCTTCAGAGCTAGAGGTCTTCAGGGGAACAAGCAATGAAGACGACCACAAGACGGTGCGTGACAAATTGGAGGAGCTTGAAAAGTCGGCACGATCCAAACTTGAATCAGCCGGTTCCGAGGCTCACACCAAGGCCAAGCAGCTAATGAAGCAAGCTGAAGATATCCATGCCGATGCAGAAGTCAAGTTGCGCGACTATGCTCAACGCACACGTCAACTGGCGTCCAAGGCTCGAGATGAAGTCAAGGGCAAGGTTCAGTCTGTTCAGGAGGGTTCTGAGGACTGTATGTATGACCCCGAAGATATGAAGAGGCTTCCGGAGGGAGGACCTGCTGGTTTTATCACAGACGAGGCGGAACCTCAAGTTCGAATCGCCGCAGAGGAACCAGGATCGGGACATCGCCATCATCGTCACTACTGACCACATGAGAGAATATGATTTTAGCCATTGCAGAAGCGTTCGTGTCGTGTCAAGTGAAGCACTCAATAAAATGACTTATGGACATTTGAATCAAACTGTCAATGTAGGTAGAGGTGAGGTCAACATACCTTGAGACACCACTAGAATCGCAAGCACAACTGTTGTGAAGACAAGTGTGGAAGGCATGCTTAACAACAAAACCCCCGTTGTCGACCCAACAGTGATGGCGGCCAATGTGCCTTGATTCCACGGTCTTATGCAAATGCTATCTGCGTCTTGACATGGCCTCCACGGATGCCATATGCACTCCCGGCTTGCACCCTTTTGGTACCCGGTAGCCAGAGGCTAAGAAGGGTACAACATAACCTCAAAAGGCTACGAGGCGTTAGCTCTGTCTGCCGTATAGACAAGTGTTGAAGGCGTGATTAACATCAAGCGCCCCGGTTGCCATGCACAGCAGTGAGAGTGTGTCGAAGACACGTTGGCATATTCATATGAAGTCTTGGAGAAGAGTGTGTTGAAAACGGTGAAGACCAAGAAGGAGAAGGAGCGAGAGCTACTAGCGCTATGGAAGGAAGGGAGCTTGAGGTGTGGAAAGAGGGGGGGCGAGCGAAGATACGCGAGTTGAAGGAAGGGGATAAACAGTGTGAGTGTTGTGAGGAGAGGACGGGTGTGGGAACTCGAGTCGGAAAGTCGAAGGAGAACAAGTAGAGGTATGGGTAGCGGTGAAGAAGAGAGAGCAGAAGCTGCGTGGTGGAAAGAAGGGACGCGAGCTCTGAAAAGAAGAAGACACGCGTGTTGCTGAGGCAGGAGAACGAGCAAAGGTACGCGTGCTGTTGAGGCGGGAGAACCAACGGAAGGACGGGAGTCGTAAAAGGAGGAGGCGGAGAAAGGAAGAAGAAGAGTTCTTTGGTGATTACCTTGGCGCCTTGACGCCTGGGCACCTTGACTGGTGAGTAGTTGGAGTAGTCAAGAAGAATGTGAAGAAGAAGAAAGACTGAAAAAAAAAAAAAAAAAAGAGAGAA
>Ga0247824_10001577_pt1 | contig 12479 bp, 5 predicted proteins | sample 13C_PalmiticAcid_FD_194412 | JGI IMG/M metagenome (GOLD analysis project Ga0247824, IMG submission 194412) | Soil microbial communities from agricultural site in Penn Yan, New York, United States - 13C_PalmiticAcid_Day48 | ecosystem: Environmental > Terrestrial > Soil > Agricultural land...
GAGAGGGGGTTCGTGAGGTAGTTTGGGGAGGGGACGCAAAAGGGAAGAAACTTGGAGCTACGGAGAGATGTGTCGGGGATGTTCGTTCCCGCGTTAGGGAAAGGGAAGGATAAGGTTGGGGGTGTGGATTAGCAAGTGGGAGACGGGATGGAATAGAAGGGAATATGATATACCTTAGGATAAGATGGGGTAGGATATAGGATGAGACGGGCAGGATATAGGATAGATGGTGGTATATGAGATGAGATGGGGTAGCATATGGGATGACATGGAAAGGGCGTCCTGGTGACGATGGGATGGGATGGAACCGACAGGCATCACAGGACTGGCGGTTGGTTGCTAGCTACCAGGACATGTTTGTGTTGAAGGGTCTGGGATATGGCAACTGGGTGGCGACCAAACAGCCCCTGAAGAACATCTGGAGAGCATCTTGAACGGGATAGAGGAGGGAAACCGGACGAAAGACAAACACTCAGCTATCCAACAACAAAACCATATGTCGACTACGATCCGATCTGTGGTTTTGAAAGAGAATGCGTACCACGCCAACTTCTAGCACATCTCTCTCTGCCCGTCGAGTCAAACAGCCGTCTTACATTTGCAGTTTAGGACTCGAAGGTGGAGTGAAGGGAAATGAGGCTGAGTGGTGATAATTTGATCCCCAGTCCCGGAATCTTGACTTCCCGAGACATTGGCCTCAGCTTCACGTTAGTTCCACCCGGCTGAACAACACGTGAGAAAGCCACAGCAACCAGGCAGACAGAGAGTATGTGCCGAGCTCGGACTCTCGACATCAATGTAGACCACCATCGTCCCGCGCACCGCTCCCGAGTTCCACAACGCCGGTAACCCACATCAGTAGTCCAACAGAGCACAACACCGCATGAGCACCAGGGGCAAACGTCACTCATGCCACGAAATCAAACCAACGGCACAAACAACACCATCTCGCCTTCGACGCTGTCCATTGTCCAGTCTAAGGTAGTCTAAATCCAGCACGGAAATGCACCGCTGAGACAACCCAGCCACAAAAACCACCCGCTCCGAGGTATCGCTCGATCGGCATCACTCAAAGATCCAATCCTCTGTCAAAGAAACTCAACGCTCGATTCAAAAACAACCAAAAACCACCACCAAAACACTCTCATGACCCTCGTTCGCCACACTGCCGATCTGCCATGTACAAATGCCCTGCCTTGCGCTGTACCATTATGTACCCCATTTCCCCATGTTGTATGCACCCCTTGTCTTGTCTTGTCTTGACACTGTATCGACCCGTCCGTCCGTCCATCCGTCCGTCGAGTAAAAAAACCCCTTTCACAAAAGCGTGATGCGTCCGTCCGTCTGACTGACTGTCCCAGCGACCGGTATTAAAAAACAATGGTAACATGGTTAAGAATGGCAATCTGTTGTATGCTTCAAACGAAGCACATCAACAGAGCAAAAAGGAGTGCGGCGAATGTGCAAAATAGCACCGGTCCGAGAAGCAGAAAGATTCGACATTCCCTTAGGGGACGAGGAACAGACGCTTAGAGGGCGAGGTAGCCGAGGAGAGCGGCGGCGCCGATGGCAGCCATGTTGCCGACCATGGTGGGGGCAGCGCCGGTGGACACCGACGTGGCACCGGTGGTGGTGCTGCTGACCTGGTTGCCCGAGGTGCCGGTGGGGCCGGACGAGCCAGTCGAGGTGGTAGTGCCGTTAGAGCTAACAGAGTGCGACGTGGACAGGGTCGCGAGAGTGGTGGCCGACGAGCTGGGCTTGGCCGTGGTGCTGCCGGTGGGCTTGGCGGTCGAGCTCTTGGAGGTGCTGCTCGAGTCGGACTCCTCGCCGTTGTTAACGACCTTGATGCTCTGCCAGCTGCCGGTGCGGTCGGTGTAGTGGTACTCGGTGGCCTCGGTCGCGCCCTGGCCGCCCATGTAGTCGACGATGCGGAGGCTCTGGTAGTAGCCGTCGAAGGGGATGTCGCCGAAGTTGGCCAGGCCACCGGCCCACTCGATGGTGCCCTGGGGCGCATCCTTGCGGCCGGCAACCCAGGTGCCGAGCTTGATCTGCATGGGGGACTGGGGGTAGCCGGCGCAGCCCTGGACGCCCGTGTTCATGAGCGTGCGGACGACGACGCCGTCGATGAGCCAGTCGAGCTGGGTGGGGGTCCACTTGATCGTGTAGGTGTGGAACTGGTTGATGGGGTCGGCGACGGGCGAGAAACCGCCACGGTCGTACGTCTCGGTGCAGCCCTTGCTGAAAAAGTTGGTCTGGACCCTGGCGAGGTCGCCGCCGAGCCACTCCCAGTCAATCTCGTCGAGATCGTCCGACTGCAGCACGAAGCTGGTCACGATGCCCACACCACGGGCGGCGCGCACCGTCACGTCGACCTGGCCAAAGAAGATGTACTTGTGGGACGCGATGGTGGGCGCGTCCGTCTCCTTGTTGATGGTGAAGACGGCGCCGAGGTTGTTGTCGTACTTCAGGCTGGTGCCATCGGCGAGCTTGAAGAAGCTGTTGGCGCCCTTGCGGAAGTCGATGTCGACGGGCTTAGAGCCGACGGCCTTGGGGTTGGGGCACCCATCTACCACCCAGTCAGTCAGCCGCATGAACTCGAGGGCATGGTGCATCGGCAGGGGGACTCACCGCGCTTGGTGGGGTCGCACTCGGTAAAGGTCTGAGCAGAGACCAGCGAGGCCGCGAGGGCCACGGTGGTGAGGAACTTGGCGAGCATTTTGGATGTGTGCTTGTGTGTGTTTGAGGTGTCTTCGCTGGAGGTTGTCTTGGGAGTCGGGGAGGTCTGTAGGGTATTAAAGTGAAGAGGCGGAGGCAAAGGCCGAAGCGAGTGTGTCAAAAAGGGAAAAAAGTGCCAGAGAGGCTGTCAACGAGAGACTGATGAAGATGGAAGCGATTGTAAGGGCCACGAATCCCGGGCTTGTGAAGCGATGATGGGAAAGAAAAGGAGGAGTGAGATGGAAGGTGCTGAGCGATCAGGGCTCCATCACGGCTTTCAATGGGCAGGTTGGTTGCCCCTTCCGGAACCCCCTTCGCCCAGGGTTATTGCTCGTGTTGGCCCCTGCCCCTGGAAGGATTCTGGGGCCGCCCAGGGATGCCCAGGCCTGCGGCCTGCCTCGCTCGAAAATCCGCAACAGAGTCAGCCAAATGTCACCTGCCAAAGCCGCTCAGGGGACCAGACGCCGAGGGCGGCCGGCCAATCCCGTCGCGCACCGCTGCCCAGCCTGGCTTGGCGTGCAGGGGCTGCCTGCTTTCCCGTCCATGCTGTGCTTGTCCACAAAAACCCTAGCTGCATCTCGCAGCAGAGCCACTCTCAAAATTCGACTTGGCAATCTGGGCGCCTCTGGGCGTGATGCATTGGCGGTCCAATCCCGCGGTGGGAATACGAGCCGTTGACGGTTTGTCACCAGACCCCGAGGAGCCGGGAGCCGTGCAGTGGCTGCGTGTTTGGAACCGCCTTCCCGGGGATAACAACAAAGATTTTGACGGCCGGATTCCGAGGCGCGATGCGGTGTTCGCCGTCGTGTAACTATTTTTACCTCTTGTCCGATCCTGCGCTACACGTGTTGTGTGTGCATGACACAACACCGGCAGTTGGCCCTGCTGACAGCCACATGGAGCCAAGCGCTGTGATGTTGCTCACCCGTCGTCGGGGAAATGAGGGCCAAGCCAAACTCTGTCCCTCGCTGAGACGTCCATGTGGAGCCCCGGCCCTGGGCGGATCAGCGGCACGAGCGTGCGACTTGGCTGTCCATGATGTTGCTCGAGCTCGGCGAAAACAGCTTCTTGTGTCATATTGAGGTCGAGTTTCCACACATGATTTCATGGTTGCGAACCGACGGCGCAGGGCAGCTTGGGCGGCGCAAGCCGAAAGGGTTCCGCGAAGTCTCGGCCAATCCAGACAAAGCCTCGTCAGCCCCTGCCGCTGATCCGCTCCCAGTGCGCGGTTGGGCCGTCCCCGCGGGTGTGGCCATCACGCAAATCGGCCCGCATTGCTGAGGGAGGTCGGCCGACAGGCAGCTGCGGCAGCCAGCCCGGTCATGCAAACATTGGATGGCGGTTGCCACTTGCCAGCCACCGAAACAGTTTGCCGGGCCTGCGCATCACTGAGCAAATCTGCGTTGCTCATTGGAGTCTCCCTCCCAGCGCCTGAAACAGGAGACCGGAACAGCCAAGACCCAAAACCCCCCTTTCGCGGGGCACTTTCCAGGGAGACAGGATCCCCCTTGGTGGCAGGAGATCCAAACACCTCCCACAGTCTCGGTGGGTAGCGAAGTTTCATGATCTCCGTCCAGTTCCCGGTTTCACTCGGCCAGCGCAGAAAGTGAATACGAACCAACAGGAGGAGAGCCCCTCGAGAGCCCTCACGCGGACCAACCTGACGAAGAGAGGAGGCTCACCGCAACGTTCCATCAATAATCCGAGTCGCTGAGCATGAATGTGTCGCGGCCCAAGCCCCTCGGCCTCGCCAGATTTTGACCAAGAGCCGCGGTCTTGTTTGGTGCACAGTCAGCACTTTGCTGCAAGTGAGGGAGCTCCGTTCCTGAGCGGGTGGGGTGAGAAGCCTTCGTATCGAAACATCACGCGCAGCGAAAAGGGGGCTGTGTGCTGGTTGCTCTGGCAGAAATGCAGAAAAACCAAGGCGAATATCGACCGAGACTCGGATTCGGTATTTGTGAGCTTTTACGCATGCCAGGGTCATCCATTCGCAAGAAATGCGGTTGCTATCTTTATCTCACGGGCTAACTGGGCGATTTTGGTTTGCTGTTCGGGTTCGGGTCGGTCGACACCGTGGCCGGCCTTTCTCGGCCCTCACACTCAGCCTGCGACCGGGGTGCTTAGTGTACGCAATGCTTCCGGGTCAAAGATCACCAGCAAACATTGCGTCCAGAGCAGTTGATAATCATGACTTATATGTATGACGGTAAAAAGTTGTTCTGCTTGGGGGCCGAAAGAGTCAAACAATTACGGACCCGTGGTCCAATTTGCCTGCATCGCTCGCACAAAGACCTTGCAGCAGAAGAGCCCTGCAGCACGGCAAATGAAGGGTGATTTGCGATGTCTCGGCCATCTCCTCGCGGTTTGGCAGGTGCTGCATGAGCGGCTGGTTGGTCGTTTGTGATCTGCCCTCGACCGGCAAAAAAGACCAACAGACATTGAACATGTTTATCAGAGATGATGGAAAAGCGAAGCAGCCAAAAAAAGGAAGTGGCTTCTCTCCCGCCGGGAATTGAACCCGGGTCTCGAGCGTTGTTATGAGGGGCTTGCCCACTGACAAGCTCACATACTGACCACTATACTACGGAAGAGTTGTGGATGTGATCATCCACCGTAGCTGGTTGGTTGGCAGCGGAGCCGGACCCAACGTATATCAAGGCCCGTCATAATCACCTGCCAACATCCAGCGGATGGGTTTGTCGTGGCGAGCACATTTGCCATTTATTTCCTCAGTATTTACCAGACATGCAGAATGGAAAATGTAGAACTGCAGGGGCGGGTACCTACTTGGTGCGATGTCGGCTTGCGCATGTCGTGTTCAGCAGCAAGAACGTCACAAAGCTGGAGTCTTGTTGAACCCGGCATGCCCGGAACCGATCCGATCCGAGGTCAGATCTCGGTGCTCCGGCTTGGCACGGACCGGGCCGACACGAATTGCCCGATACGTTCGGATGGCATCCACTGATTCGTCCGACCTTCCGCATTCCCCGTCTTCGTCATTTTTCAGATCCCCTCCATTCCTCCTTGAAGAAGACTAGTTCTCCTTCCGCCTCAAGCGCCGCTCAATTCCAGAGCTCACGAAGAGAGCCCGCTCCTTCCAGGGTTGAATGCGCCTTCGTCGTCTCCATCTCTCTTCTTTCTTCAACACGATCGCGGTGACGCCGTTCGGAAGAGCCAATACGAAGTGGTCAGCCTCCATCCCGAGACAGAACTTGTTCTGCAACAGGCAAATCCTGGGGATATCACACCGCTTCACCCGCACATCAAGCAATATCCCCCCTTCCTCTCCCGGTCCTCCGACTCGCTAGCATTGACGGCAGGATACTGCTCTCGAGGATCAAGTTCGTCAGCCATCTCTTCGATAAAACCGATACGGCACGGGGATGCCGTCCCCTGTCTGGCGTTTGCCTCCCGCTCCGGCATCTCCGAGCACGAGAAGCTCAGAATAGCGATGATCGTCTGGATCCGCAAGAGGATGATGTGCCACAGTATATCCGTACCTAGACGGTGGTAAAATGTAACAGCGGTTGCGGAAGGTCTGCAGAGAACGGCGAGGCAGTCCGTCCTTGAACTTTTGGGGTTCGAGGGGTGATTCCAGGGCTGCAGGGGAAGGGGGGGGCGCCTGATGGGGTGGATATTTCAGCAAGTCAGGTATGTCTAGATTCTGGAGAGAGGTGCAAGTAGCCGAGGTAGCGTAGTGTACCATGTCTACACAATAAAGATGAGAACTGCCTTCGACCATGCGTTTGCACTTGGTGCAGCGCCCCGAAGCCAGGCAACTGAAGAAGGGGCGGAGCCATCGTCTAGCTGTCTTTAATTCCTTGTGTTTCAAGACTCTTCTCTCTGGTACAGTCTCTTGAACTTGAGGTTTCGCTTGGCAGGGACAAGTCAAGGAGAAAAGGGCCCCGCATGAAGATTGAGACATCGTTTCGCAGGATGTGCGTTACCGTGGTTCTTGCCATTACGCGGTGCGCTCTCAGTTCGGCCAGTTAGAGTTGTCTTTGTTAGCTTGCAGTTACTCCTTGAAGCAACTAGGGAAAGAAAGAGGAGTTAGACTAATGGCCGTTGGTTGCATCCCTACATGAGGACGTGGTTACTACTCGTAGCTCAACCGTGTAAGCCGTCCACGGTCCACTTCACAACTCTATCGCAAGCACCGCTCCAATCCCAGAACTTGCGTCGAACACTTCACCCTAAGATTGCAGTATATACTGGTCTACGGATACGGCAAATGGTCCTGTATGGTCAAGCAAAAGCTCACAGGCTGAGCGGCGGCTCCCGGCTTGCTTCACATCGGGCACCCTTTGGAGCCTTCGCCAACTCCTAATCCCTAAAGTGCGTGGACTAGGCCGCCTGCGGTAAATTCAGTGCAATGTTTTAAAGTCTGCAATAAGAAATAAGACATCCATTTCTCTCGCAGCGGCAAAAAAGAAAAGAACTCTCAACTTCCCGCAAAAAGCTGCAGCAAGGACTCGGCCAAACTCCCGCCGAGCTGGTCTGACCACTCTGCCATAACGTAGTCAAGACCACATCAACCCTTCCGAGAGACCCCCCGACAACGACGGAAAGTTACCATTACAAATTCCATCAACCACACTCCACCACAGCCGACGATGAACCACGGCCCCTCCCCCCACCACGCCACCTTTTCCAGCCGTCTCCTGGTGGCGTGTGTCCGAGCCTCCCACCGTTACACAACACGCCCAACCCTTGCGGCTAGCTCGGAGCGATCCGCCCTCCCCCTCAAACCAGGTGTGGTGAGAGCAAAAAGGCCGCCAAGCCGTGACACAACAGCAAGGGATTGACGCCTGACAACACCCCCCTCACGACCGATGGTGCTGTCGCACCACGACCGGCCACCTCTTCGCATTCCCAAAGACGGGGAAGCTCGAGTCATTTGGCCGGGGCGTGTACTCTGTGCTCTGGACTTGGAGCTGCAAGCTGGGTACCGTGTTGACTAGCACCTGGGCGCCGTCGTTCTGTGATTCAATGTCAGTGGGGTGGTGTCGACCGAAGTTACGACATTACGCTCCAATTCCGTCTCGGAACAGAACACAGAGCATGGGACGTACCTTTCGAATCTCGATAGTCAGGTTTTCCTGAAGAAACAAGACCACCCTGGCCGGGGGCAGAACCCCCATGCTCTGGTCCCCAATGAGCACCTCATGAAGCGGCAAGCTGATAGTGGCCATCCCCTCTCGGGGCATCCCCAGCAACGCCATGCGCCCAACGACTGTCCCGCCAACCACAAGCCGCATGACCGAGGGGAGTGGCATCTCGCTTCTGTCAACGACTATCTCCGCGGTGTAGTAGTTCCTGGACTTGGAACGGCCCGCCATGCTCAAAGACCGCATCTGGCCGAGGCTATTGGCCCCCTTGCTATAGAGCGAGTTGACTTGCGCCCTGACGTGGCCGGCCCGCGCTTCTGGCGGCATCGCCCAGTTGGGCATTTCTGGGTAGGTGTAGCCAAACGTGGTAATGTTTGCAACCGTCTTACTCGTGTGGAAATTCAGATTCTCGTCGAAAAAGGGCTTCAGGGGGCTGTCTGCTCCGACAGTGGTGTTCATAACGGTTGCGTATTGGCCGGTAGAGAGTCCGGTGACCGTGAAAATGGCTTCCTCGTGATGGATGACCTGCCACATTGCGACGAGCCGGTCAACGTTGCTGTGGTGCAACATGCTACTTCGGTCAGCGTGGCAGTGTTAATTTTGGGGGTCAGAGCACACATACAATATGGGGTCAAAGGCTGACCAGTTGAGGTCAGAGAAGGTGCCATTGCACACCGACAGCGCATGAACAATGTTGTGGGGGAACTCGAAGCTTGAAACACGCCATCCGGAACTGTCAAAGGTCTTGGTTCTCGCAAAGATATCGTACTATCCCTCGTTAGCCGCTGGCCAATGGTGATGTGATGTCCAGAGTAGAACCGAAGATCCTCCTCTCAAGAGCCATCATTGGCGGAATTGACATACAACGTCGCCGGTTAGATCCTGGGCTGCCGATATCATTCCCGCGTTGGATGCTGTAATGTTGCTGATGATGTCCCCGTCGCCGAGACACCGGATTGTCTGAGTGCGGGTTGCCAAAAAGCCGCCAAAGCTCGACTCGACCGCAGGCCGCTTGAACTGATAGCCCCGGAGAGGGTTTGGGATCTCCAAGATGCCGCACGGGGCTCTCACAGTCACATTGACGGCGTAGACTGCGGGAGGCAGGGTGGGATCTGACGCCCAGTCCCAGTAGGGCTGCCGTAGAGTCTGGGCCGCGGCCACATACTGAGGCTGGAGGTCCAGAGGATACTCGGCCGCAATTCTCGCCGCATGAGAGACCAATATTTGCTGCGCACAATGTTAGTCAACGAACCCGCGTGTTTTGGGGGCTGTTCTCAAACCTCAAAGAGTGCCACGTATGGCCGATGCCAGGTAACGAAGAGGAGGTCCTTGGTGTCCCCGATCAGCTGACGGCTCGCCAGGGGTCGGCATGTTAGGCACACATACGCCGTGAGGGCAGAAGCCCGTAATCGGGGCCCCGTCTACATGGCAGACACCGTTCCACGCACTGTGAGGAAATCCGTGGATACCTCGTCGAGTGTAAGCAGAGGCTTAAGCCGGTTTGGGAAGGGGATGGCTCAGGGGGTATGCATCAATACCTGTGATCCCAAAGTAGGAAAGCTCGTCGGTCTCGTCGAGTGCCTTGAACTCTGACAAGGCAAGCATGTAGAGGTCCCTGTGCGCGAATCAGACCAAGTGTTTTGTCAGGGTGCTGTGTCATGCGTTACCACTGCGGCCCTCCCCGCGCCCAGAGGGTGTTGATGTTGAGCCTCGCGGGCACCTGGCCTGTGATTTTGTCGATGCCGGTCTTGACGCCAACTACGGGGAAGGGGGAAGCAGCGGGAGCAGGGGCTGAATGGACCCCCGCCCATGAGAGAGCTGAGATGATGCAGATCGACGTCCTCCACATTGTCACCGTTGACATCCGGCGGTGTCGTGGGTCCTGTCGGGCATGAATTGCAGGCTTTCCCGGGGAAGGAGCCGGAGCCAGTGACTTCAGCAACAGCTTTGTGGCGGAATACTCGGCAAACTCGTCACTTTAATGAGGCAACAAGCGGACTCAATTCCCATGCGTTCCACAGAGGCCGAGGCCCATTTTGGCAGGGCAATGTGTAACGATATGACGAAACCTTGTGGCTCTTGAACACAGCGCCGCTCCAAACAGCGAGGTCGGACCTCGGTGCGAGCAGAGGCCGTGCCCACTTCTGTTGGTTCCATGGGGAATCAGAGTGGTCTGATTTCTTGGGAAAGGCATCGTGGCTAAGGAGTGTTCCAGAAGGCGCGTGGTTGCCTTTGTTTATCGAATCGACAGTCAGTACGGAGTACCTACCGTGAGAACTGAAGGATGGAAGTGAAGTCAACATCCGCTGTCTGCGGCAGGAGCCGCCGCCCGTTCGGGTGGGGGCAACATGACACGGTCGAACAGCCTCATGAGTTAGGTTGTGCAACCTGGAAGCTGAAGTGTGCCTCACGTCTTTGTCGTTCTATGGATGTTTTGCCGATTGGCTCCCGACTGAGGGAGAGAGGCGGTAAGAGCAGCCCCCGGGGCGTTAACCGTTGGACCAGGCCTGAAGTGCCAAGGTGTTGCCTGCGTGGGGGTTCTACCTGGTATGTTTGCTCCTGCCCACATCACGGTGGTCAGCCCCTGGAAGGCTGGCCCCGGCGGTGTGACGCCATGGCTGGACTGCGAGGGGCAGGAAGGAGCAAAAAACCCAACGAGTCACCTGCAACATCTCGAGCCCGACATCGCGAGTGGCTTGCGCCTTCCCTGCCCTGGCTCGAAGGCGCCCTCCCCTCCCCTCGCCGTTTTCAACCTGGAAGGTCCGAAGGTCCGGATGTTTTTCTGGAAAGTACACGGCTGCCTTGTGCCACATTCCATCAGCCCGTAATCATCTGTGTACGACAGTGGCTGGGTCCTTGTTGAGTCCTAAGAAGCACAGCTGGCTCTCGGCCGGGGGACGAAACTCTCCCTGGAATGGGTTTCTTTCTTTGTCATTTCTGCGGTTCTCCACCTTTAATGCTTCTTCCGCCCACCGGGAACTCTGATGTTGACAGGGGAGTATGCTTGACATGAATCCGCCGTGTCACCACCTCTCGTGGGTGTCTCTCTGTGGGAGGTCGGGATGACCGAATATGGGCTGTTTCGGCTCCCGGAACTTGGGCCGGGTGTGCGCCACTTCGATTCCGTACTTCCATCCCTCATACGGCAATCAATAGTTGGACAGGGAGAGGCAGCCAGGGGGTGAAGAACCGCGCAGCCGGGTTAAGCGCGATTGGAGCGCCGCCTTTTGCCTCTCGTTGCCAGGATTAACTACGGCGGGCAGTCCCGAGAATGGAACCCCTCCCCTTTCTCCGTCGGTGGCTCACCACAATAGAAGCAGGTGGCTGAAGCCGGAAGCAGCAACTCGCAGAGGACAGGGAGTTAGCCCAAGTACCCGAGACATATGTACAGATACGTACCCGGCGCCCGAGTTCTTTGTGTCTCACCAATACCCGGAGTCCTGGAAAGCCCCCTGCGCAGCCTCTTCTCTTTGCAGAGGGCTGGTCCATCGGCTGCGGGCGAGGCCGTCGATCGTGCTGTGATGGTACCCAAGGCTTGCAGGGGGCTGGCTTGGGCTCGACGCCTGGTAGAAATCCGACATGGTACTCCGCCGTCGACTCTGAAACGCTGTCTTGCAAAGGTAGGTCCCGCCATCTCGAGGTCGGTGTCTCTTTGCGCAATTTGTTCCCTCGCGGCCTGTCATACTTGAGAGTGATCCACCACGTGAAAATGAGACAACATGGATGAACCGAGGCAAGACAGGATATCTCTGTTGCCTTCTAGAATCTGGTTGTCACCAACACACAGCAAGGGAGAGGAGACACTGAACAAGTGCACTGAGGAGACGGTGTTGAGAGAAACTTGAACTTTTTTGGGGAGGCAGCCAGCAGCTGCCCAGTCCCGAAGCAAGCAGATGCTATGAAGGGAGATGAGAATTACAAAAGAATATCGAACTCGAACCCATGCTTGCCATGTTTTTGTTCCCACAACGCCGAGAGACAGAAATGTCTATCTCTTTTCCCCGTTTCCATCACAAACGCCCAAAAAATGTCCCGTATGACGACCCCCTTCCAGCCAGGAAAAGGGGGGGTCGTCTCCTGTTCATGCTCTCATCCCATGCCAAATCAAAAAGAGAAAAAAAGAAAACACTCGCTAGGCCCAGGACTCATTAGAGGCTCTTCTCCAACAGAACCAGCTCCCTGAACCCGTCCTTCCACTTCCTCGCCTGCTCCCCGTTCGGCTTGGGCAGCGGGCTCCGCGCGTTGCCGCCGTAGCCCATCCACCCCTGCAGGCCCGACTTGACGCCGACGACGCCGCCCTGGATGGCGGTCCAGTCGCCGGCCGCGACCACCTCCTGCATGGCCTGCGCGTCGGCCGTCTTGCCCTGGTTGAACAGCTCCATGGTGCGGATGCACGCGCGCGGTGCAATGTTGGCCAGCCCCGCGAGGATGCCGTGGCCGCCCGCGACGAGCGACTGCACGGTGAAGTCGGCCGAGCCCGCGAGGACGAGGAACTCGGGCCGGGCCGGGTCGTGGCGGGCCCCCGCCATCTTGCGGGTGGCGGCCGCGACGCGCTGCAGCTTGCCCGTGTTGCCGCACGTCAGCTTGACGCCGACGATGTTGGGGTGCTGCGCGAGCTGGACGATGATGTCGGATGAGAGGTCCATGCCGCCGACG
>Ga0247824_10001578_pt1 | contig 12478 bp, 11 predicted proteins | sample 13C_PalmiticAcid_FD_194412 | JGI IMG/M metagenome (GOLD analysis project Ga0247824, IMG submission 194412) | Soil microbial communities from agricultural site in Penn Yan, New York, United States - 13C_PalmiticAcid_Day48 | ecosystem: Environmental > Terrestrial > Soil > Agricultural land...
TATGCTTCAAACACAAACAGCCGAAGCTGCGTCCCCACCCAGCAAAGCTGGCTAGGGCGTCTTGGTTCCATATCCCATGTCGCATAAGCAGTGAACTACCTCCTACGATGGGATGTGCAGTTAGAGATTTGAGTGTATGTGCAATTAAAGATCGTTCAATTAGGGAAAGGATCTTGCGCCAGACAATGCACACTTGTGTGTGCTGCATTCGCAGCCGCGCATCTTGGCATCTGTCGACTTCGGATAGTGGTTATTCCGTGAGGTTTAGGCCCTCTACCTTAATTGGTGCATGGGTTCGAGTCCCATAGTCGACATGAGATGTATCTTTTGCTTCGCTTTCGTTTTGCTTCTTAGCTGTGTGGAGTTTTTTTTTTTTTTTTGGATTGGGTCAGCCACTATCCGAGGCAGGGTTCAAGTGGGGACAAGTCAGGTGATTGACTGGGTTTTTGCCTTGCACCCACTTTGCTTGGGTTGATGCACCTTTCGCTCTTCCATGGATTCAGACGAGGACGACGATTCTCTCGGCCAAGAGACAACAGCTTTAGCCGCTGACGGTACTGCCTCAGTGAAGGCATTCTCACTCGACAACCTTCCCTCAGAGTTCGTGGCATTCCTGGCCAAGAACGAGATCGATCCAGCTATTTATACCGTCAAAGACCTTCCACGATATGTTCGCTTGAACCCAGATCCGCAACGGACCATCACAGCCCAGGAGCTTGAGAAGGAGCTCGGTACCAAAGTTGAGACTGTACCCGGTTTGGAGGCTTTTTGTAGGTTGAGTGGACAAGTTAAACTGCGAAACACTCAGGCGTAAGTGACAGCAAGTACACTACAGTATAGGAGGGGCAAATGTGGGGCGATCATAGCGAATCGTGGACTCACCAGCATGAATGACTCGTGGACAACAGGTACAAGGATGGCAAAATATTCGGCATGGATCTCAGTTCAGGGCTGGCTGTGTACGCTTTGGATATTCAGCCAGGAGACCATGTCCTCGACATCTGCTGTGCGCCGGGTATGTACCGCATCTGACCTGTTTGATCCACTTTTCGGCTCTTTGCAGGGCAAAGGCTGACTCTCTGCGACTTCGTTCTTGCAACCTTCGCTAAATAGGCGCTAAGCTCTGTATGATCGCAGGGCTGCTGACCAATTTTGGCCAAGAGCCAAATAACAGTTCTCACGACAGAAAGGAACGCCGCTTGGATATCACCGGGACCGTTACAGGGGTCGACATTTCGCAGCACAGACTATCAACGTGTAGAAGCTTGCTAAAGCGTCATCGACTGCAACAATATGCCAGGCTCTTCAGGGCGGATGGGACCACATTCGGGGTTATGAGGCCAAGTGCTATAGACACCATACGAGCAAAAATCATGGCAGGGGAGAAAAACGACGACGCCAAGGAACGTGGGCACAAAGAAGAGTCGAAGAAAAGACCGTCATCAGAGAACAGCCAGAAAAATGAAGGAGAAACTCTTGTCGGATCTAGTGATGAAACACGGAAGCAATCGCACATGGAACACACGACGGAAGGAGTGGGTCTAGTTAAGCGCTCAAAAGGATCGAAGAAAGCCTTAACGGTGACGGTAGATTACGAAGGGCGAACTGATGTAACCGTCGATGGAATCGAGGTGAGCTATAGTCAGGAAAAGATGGTGCCGTTCCACGCACCCAAGATGTTGCGGAACGATCCTCAGCTTCAAGGTGAAGGATACAAGTATGACAAGGTGATCGTTGACGCAGAATGTAAGTTTGCTTAAGGCCAAAAGGATGAAATGGATGGTAGTTTTCTTCTCACCAACTAATTTTCCCTGTCATCGTTGCACTCGATAGGCACACATGATGGATCTATTGCCCATATTCTCAAGTATGAGACCTGGGGATGGGATAGTTTCCATAAGAACTTCATGTCGCAAGATCGTCTTGATTCCCTTTGCGACCTACAGAGAGGCCTCCTTCTGAACGGGTTTCGATTGACAAAGAAAGGCGGAATCGTCGTTTACTCCACTTGTTCGCTATCAAGGGCACAAAACGAGGATATTGTCGCATGGTTTCTAGCCAAGATGAAGGGCAAGGCTGTTCTAGAGCCACTACCAAGGCACGCTCTTGGGATAACTACGGCAGATTGCAAAAGACCTTGTCAGTCTATCATCTCCAGCGCACTCGGCGTGCAGTCCACATGCGATGATTCACATGGTTCTGTTGGGCATGGCGAAGGGCGTGGGAACCTGGAGCAGGAAGCAGAGGTTGGGCAACTGTGCGATCACGTCATGGGTCTATGCCTGAGATACGACCCAATAGCAAGCAACACTAGCGGATTCTTTCTGGCAAGGATACGGAAGATTGAATAGTGTTCAATAGTGGTATATGTACTACTATCAACACAGGTTTGTCTCCTCTCTGCACCATCTACATCTGCCGTCTTTTCTTTGTCAAACATTGAATTGACCCATCTCACCTTCTCGTACACTAGACTTTTTTGGTCACCCTGCTCCGACCTGCATGAGGTGAACTCTCCATGACCTTGTGTTTACATCCCACTCGAGTTACGCCTTTTATGTCCATCTTGCTCCGACTCAGATACGTATCGTTTGGCCAAGATCGCGTTATCTTTATTTACCAGTGTTCTTTCGCCCTGCTTATACGCTATAAGTCTCGGCTAGAGGCCACCAGTAACCACGTAGAACGGAAGATCGTCCTCGGATTCGAATGAATTATGAACAGGAGAAGGGGAAACTATACACGTAAACATGGAGGTGGAAAAAGGAAAACCCAGAGGACACACCCTACGCTCGTAATGTGCAGCAAGACGCGAAGTGGTAGAAGATATGGAAGGGGTGGATGCTATAGAATGATTACAATGAACACAAGTGTACTTCGTCAAGGATCGACCAAGCCAGGCAAAGTCGAGCACTGTCGTTTAGGCCTGGGCAGCATTCTCGACGTGGGCAGTGGCCTTCTCATTGACGTAGCTTGCTTCACCCCTGGCAGCAGCAGCAGCGCGGGCACGCTTGGACTTGACCTTCAGGTAGATGATGGCAGCAATGACGACAAGCCAGTAAACGCAGTAGCCAGTGACGGTTCCAACCGAGGCAATGTTGTTCCATCCAACGATCGAGTTGCAGAAGGCAGCAAAACCTTCGTTGGGATCGTTAGGGTTGCCGTAATTCAAAGCCCAAACGTTGGTACGAGGATCAAAGGATCCAGCATCGTCAGCATCTCCACCAACAATCTTGTTCCACTTGTCCATTTCATAGGCATTGATGGCCTTAGAGAAGAGGCCAGCAGCAATCAACAACAGGAAGCAAGTGGAGCCAACAAAGAAACGGTGAAGAGTCAATTGGTTTCCTCCCTTGTAGATGATGAATCCGACTAAGGCTCCAGCCAAAATACCGGTGATGGCAGCGAGCGGGATAGACTTGGGTTCAGCGCTGAATGTCACCTAATAGCGTTATTCCAAGTGTCAGGTAACGTTAGGGACAGGTGTCGTGATAGTGGTCATTGTACGCTCACGGGTGACAAACGTGGAGATCACTTACTCCTCCCACGAAGATCATAGCCTCCAAACCTTCACGAAGAACGGTGATCAGGGGCAGGATCAGGAGCGCGTACTTGCGGGAGCGTTTGCCGATGCTCTCGTTGTTGTCAATTTTTTCCATGGACTGGGCCAACTTTCCACGCCACTTCTCTTGCATATCCTGCGACCTCAACATGGCCAAGGCCATAACCGTGATCATAACACAAGCGAGCAAAGCAAAGGTACCCTCCCACAGCTCTTCATGAGCGGCAAAGACGTTGTTGGCCACCGAGTTCCTGGTTGAGGCGTGCAATGGAAGAGGAATCGTTGAAAGTGAGCATGCCATGCAGTTTCTTATACAAGTCACCATCATCAATTGGAATGCGGTCTTACCAGACGGCGATAAAGACACCACCGATAATTAACGACAGGACAAGACCGAGGATGACGCCGATCCACACGTGCCATTTGAGGCGACGGTGGAGAGCAGGATCATCGACGATGACCTGGGCAATGAACGCGAGCAGGACTGAGACGATGATGGCTGCCTCAGTCGTCTCTCTGAACAAGATGAAGAAGATAGGCGCTGAGAACACAGATCCCATGGTGGTGAGCTATAAGGCTAAGCAAAGGGAGAGGGAGGGGGAAAGACTGTTGCGGATGAAGCACTGCCCGGCTGAAGGTCTTGTTGAGAAAGAAGGCAAAGTTGCGACGATAAGGCGAAAGGGTGAGAGGGAGGAAACACACCCAGGGGGAAGAAGGAAGATGTCCTTTATAAGAACGGAGGATGATACTTATTCAATGGGTGAATAGAGGCCCTTGCAATGTATATATGTGAGCACAAGATGGACTTCTGCACACGGCTTCAATGACCCCCTTCAATTACTTCAATTGTCTTGAATTGCTTGGAGTCAGACTGCAGTCTAAAGAGCTCAACAGATGAACGGGTAACCTTTGTGCACGCTTGGACTTGTACACATTGGCAAGCGTCAGTCTGTTTATGTTGTGGTTCACCATCGCGGGGCATCTCTTGGTGAACACCCAATCCACGACCATATGACGGAGCGAGAGCCAAAGATGTAAAGCTGCAGCTTTGCGGGCCCAAGTGTCCTCGATCGGATTGAAGCAATTGGGAGATTACCGGGGTTAGTCAACAAGGTGAACATCAAGGGCTGATTGCAAAGGGAGACCTTTCCGGCCTCCATAGAGTCACATTCATCCTAACGATCTGATAAACAACCTAGGCCTTTGTGCAAGCGAGAAATTTTTTTTGCTCACTGGTGCGGTTATCAGATCCAGAGTCAACTTTTTTTTTCCCTCACTCATAGATGTCGAGGAGGACACGACCGGGTCTATTGAACTCAATGGGGCTCATATTCCTCTTTCGTATATACCCTTTCACGGCACGCATTCTTTTGGCGCCGGTTCTAAAGTGTTTTCTTACAGTCCCCGCTCATGTAGAGTTTTTGTGCTTGTTGGCCCGCTGCTTGTTTGGATGGAAACAGAGAAGGAGCAGGAGGACAGTTGTACCAAACTCAGTAGGCTGACACCGCATCTCTGTCTGAGAATGGCATGGAGCCACAGAAGGTCAACCGAGCTAAACCAACTGTGGCCATCCATCTCGCCAAAGGCTCAGCCTAGAACGCGACCTTATTTTGATTGCCCTATCTCACCCCCATCATCCCACGCGCCCCTGAAAGAGGGACCAAGCGGTTTATTTGCCCTTCGCTCTCTCGCTCTTTTACAGACTGATCGTAAACACACACCTGAAGGCGTTTGGATCGTATTAGTCCTTGTGCACCCCGAGATCCCATGAGACACGAACGGCAACCATTGCTGATGACTTCAACGGACATGACGGGGTGTGAAAACACAAGATGGTGCACACGAAGGAAAAGCGGGCACAACGCATCCATGGAGATGGAACTTTTAGAAAGTATCGCGACGGTACTCGATGCTTCCTTCATTTGTGGTCATCGATATCAGATGTGAATGAACCTGCACAACGGTTCATAGAGTTTGGTCCACGATAAATCCAAGTCCCTGTCGGGTCCTCAGCCAACCCAGGAGCATAGTGAACCCGATAAGACGATATCAGAGTTCACGGTGGGAAGATGGACGAAGGCCAAGAACGAGCCATACATCTAGAACGCGCCTTGATCGCCTCGAAGGTCAATTGGAATTAAGAACGCGAACACAACATTAACATTCTTGCAGATGAGATGTGCAACTACTAAATAGCGTAGTTGAAGACCGAGATCGTCAGATGACATGGCTCTTTGGTTGATGAAGATGGAGGATGAACGAGTGTGCTAATGCAGACATTGGTGTTACAACGCGACAGTGTGTCATTGTGTGAACAAGAACGCGTATTTACCGGTTGGCCTTCTAGTGCAATTCTCTCTTTGACAGGTCGCTTGATGAATAGGCAACAGGAAGGATGTAGTGATGCTAGTTGGGTAAGAGGCCAATTGAAGATGATCAAATTTTGACCTGGGTACCGGCCACTTCCTTGGAGATCGGAAGGGGGGAGGAAAAATCTTATCAGATCCTTCTCGATGAGCCAGAGCCGTTTTTTTCCTGACTCGGGACCGATATTAGTCCGAACAATGCCCGGTGATGTCGAGCTGGCCTTTGTCGGTAGTATATACTCGTACTCAAGGTTGGACCCTTTGGTCACAGGCACGACAATCCAGTCGATCAGCGGGTCCAAAGGTGCTTGTTGGTGAGTATATATGTACATAAGCCGCAATTGATCGGTGAAGGTTAAGAGAGAAAGGAATGAATAAAAATTATAGCTATTGCATTTATCCGTGGAACGCCATGTGTGAATCGGGTTCCTTGCTGTTCATACAAGGCGCGAGGTACTGTGGGTCGATGCTTCTTGTGTCCTGCTGATGCAGTTGTCTCTCCTTTGCAGTGGACCATCTCGTTTCTCGCCGCCGTTTCGTCTGGACTCACAAGAACAGAGCCAAGATTCTCACCATCTCATCTTCTTCTCGCTTTTTTTTTTCCTTATAAGTTCATGAGTTCATGCAGAAGGGGATATGTGTGTGTGTCCAGTTCATGGGTCTGCGGGCACAAGTGTGCGTGGAAAGGAAGGAGATAGAGTGTGAGCAATGAATGTTTTGTTGTTGTGGTCCATGGTTGGGTGTAGAACTTCAGTTGAGATGTGTTCTGTGTCCAACGTCGAAAACAAACACCGCTGGACTGAATGTTTGGATGCATGCCAGCAATGCATCTGATAGCCACTAGCACACCCACTTTGATCTGATAAAATAAACAACTCAATTGAGCGAGGGCAAGACGGTAGAATTAGGCCCTCTCTTCCCCCTCGCTTGCTCTCTCCCTTTGTGCCTCTTTCAGTCCAACCGACAGAGCGAAAAGGTGCAGAGAGAGATGTGCGTATGAGAGAAGTGTGTGTGTAGTAGTATGAGAGAGAGTTGTGTGCAGTTTCGGTGGAGACATGATCTCCCACTGCGTGGATTGTGTATGTACCTCCTGTTGTTCATAAATACGCCCTTTCCCAGTCCCACCCCTTCTTGTCTCTCACCTTCTCTCTCAACCTTTTCTCGAGTGATCGGACAAGGACTTCGTCTCATTCCTTTCTCATTCTCATTCTCTTTCACCCACCCGCTGGAGCGAACAGTCTGAGAAAAACCCCCCGTCTTCCGTTATCGTCGTCATGTTGCTCCCTTCTATCAAGAGTCTTGCCGTCCTCGCTTTGGCGTCGACCGTCGCTCAGGCTGCCGTCGTCACCTACAACTGGACTATCACCTATGTCAACGCCAACCCTGATGGCCTCAAGGAGCGTCGCGTTGTTGGTGTCAATGGACAATACCCGTATGTGTTTGCACCTTGTTCTGTTGCTTCCTTCTGCACAGCAAACTGTGTATGTGCGCTCCTTTTTATCTCATCAACTGACCTGCTTTGCTTCGCTCCCACGCTTTTTGGTGCTTGTACAGTGTCCCACCCATCCATGTCAACTTCAATGACACCTTGGTGATCAATGTCATTAACCAAATCGACGAGCCTACTGCCTTGCATTCGCACGGTCTGTTCCAGACAGGCAATGCCCAGATGGATGGTCCTTCCATGGTTACTCAGTGCCCCATCCCTCCTGGCGCCAACTTCACTTACACGATTCCCATTGAGCAACACGGTACCTACTGGATCCACGGTCACGCTAAGGGTCAGTATGTCGATGGTCTCCGTGCTCCTTTGATCATCCATAACCCCAACGATCCCTACAAGTCTGATGGCGAGCACGTTGTCGCACTTGCTGGTAAGTCTGCTTAATCACTCTGTTATCAACGCCGCACATCGGTTCTATTGAATATGTTCTAACAGAAGTTTTTGATCCACTTGTCCTCTTGAAGACTGGTATCACAGAGAGCACCAAGAGATGTTGGACTGGTACCTGTCCATCTTCAACCCTAGCGGTGCCGAACCTGTCCCAGAGTCTGGATTGATCAACCATCAGAAGGATGCCAAGTTCGAGTTCGCTCCCGGCAAGACCTACCGTTTCCGCATCATCAACATGTCTGCGCTCGCTATGTTCCACGTCCACATTGACGGACATGAGATGGAGATCATTGAGGTCGATGGTATCGACGTTGAGAGAACCAAGGTCTCCAGCTTCTATGTCACTGCTGCTCAGCGCTATTCCATCCTGGTCACTGCCAAGAATGACACCTCGACCAATTATATGTTCCGCGCTGACATGGATCCCGCCATGTTTGATGTCGTGCCTCCAGCATTGGAGCTGAACATTACTGGATCCATTGTCTACAACCCAACTGCTCCTTTTGCCCCCGCAGAGTACTCTCAATGGGAGGAGTTCGATGATGCCACACTTGTCCCTCTTGTTGCCGAGGCTACTTCTACTCCTGATCAGATCTTCACCTTGAACGCCGCCTTCAACGTCTTGAATGACTACAGCAACAAGGCCACCTTCAATGATATCACCTATGTTATGCCCAAGGTGCCTACCTTGTACACTGCTCTGACCACGGGCAACCTTTCCTCCAACCCTGAGGTCTATGGCAAGTACACTCACCCCATGATTCTCAAGCATAACCAATGGATTGAGATCATCATCAACAACGACGATCCTGGCAACCATCCTTTCCACCTTCACGGCCACGTCTTCCAGATTGTCGGACGCAGCGAGGGCAAGTACGATCCCGCTTCAGGACCTTATCCCGGTTACTTCACAACCCCCAACCCAGCTCGTCGCGACACTGTCTTGGTCCCATCTGAGCAGAATGTTGCCATCCGCTTCCATGCCAACAACCCTGGTGTCTGGCTGTTCCACTGCCACATCGAATGGCATCTCCAGGCCGGTCTTGCCACGACCATCATCGAGGCTCCCGAGGTCATGCCCAGCGTTCTCAAGATTGACCAGTCTCACATTGACCATTGCAAGGCTCTCAAGATCCCATACAGCGGTAACGCTGCTGGCAATGAGGGTTTGGACCTCACGGGTGCCAATGTTGGTCCTGATCCTCTCCCTGGAAAATTCACTACCAAGGGAATTGTGGCATTGGTCTTCACCATCATTGCTGCCTTGTTGGGTCTCGCCACCGTGATCTGGTATGCTCGTGAGGACGATGCTCACCTCGCTGCCCAGCTTGCCAAGGCCAGGTCCTCTGAGGAGGAGACCCACTAAACAAATCTGCTATGACAAGTGAGTCTTTGATTCAGCTAGCGAAAGAAGTAAGGGAAGCAAGCGCATGCCACCGACAATTCTCGAAGCTTGCTGTCTCAAGGATCTGTAGAATTCCCCCTTTGTCATCAAAAACTGTTGGGTCTCACGCCTCTACTTTAGCAGCACCTGTATAATAGCGATTCTTATAATCACCAATCTCTCTCTCTCTCTCTCTTTCGGCAGGGGAGGTTCTATGATGTTCAGATCTTTGTAGTTCACTCGCTTCCCGACTTGCATATACTTTTTTTTCACCCGCGCTCCGCTACTTCTCAACTGAGAATAAAGTAATTACTCTGTTCTTTGACCGTGATCATTAATGATGTTCGTATATAGTACTGGAATATCGCAGTCGTAACGGGCTGGGGGATCTCTTTGTAGTCGTTGTATATTGTGTGAAGAGCGCAATAACTCGCGCGTCAAGCCTTTTTGCTTGTAGGACAACTCGATGCACTCACGCGTCAAGCTTTCGCTTGGCCTCAGAAATCTGGGTCACATGATTTCAGTTCTCTCGATATGTGGTTGTGGCACCAGAGCGACCAAAGTTCTCTCTTTTGATTCACTCTCATAACCAGTCATGGTATGGGCAAGCATCCGATGGATGTGTGTGTGCGGAGCGGCGATCCATCTATCCATCTATCCATCTATCCATCGATCGACAAGGGAACACTGGTGCCATCCATTCTATCGACATCTGCGTGGACATTGACATCGAGACAGACTATGGACAGGATCTGGATTCAGACACTATGATCACAAAGCAACGAAATGGGCGTGAGAGTGGAGCTCCTCCTTAGGAATTTCCTACCTCAACTGGGTGGAGATCTTGAAGGATCACTTTGATCTTGCATGGTGCAGGATCTCGACCGGCTTCAGAAGGATCCTTTAGTCGAGTGCGGATTGACCTTGAACTCTCCAGCAAGAGGATATCAAAACTCATTCTTTTTGCACAGAACAGTGAATGGGAGATCAGGGAAGCTTCAGGATCGCAGCCTAACCTGGGAACCAGACACCCTTACCACAGGATCATACACCACGATCGCTAACTTTTGAACTCTCTCCTTCCTGCTTGTGTTCTTCCAGCCTAAGCAAGTTCAGGACATCAAGGAGTTCCTCGAGATCGCCCGCAGAAAGGACGCCAAGTGTATGTTGGATACTATATCGTCCCTTTTATGTTCCTTGGATCAATTGAATATGGAGGACTCGACATGATACCAGGATACAGCAACATTTACGCGTTTTGATAACAAACGACGAGACATCCATTGTATTGGGCTTCATTGGGATGAGTACCACGTTCCAGTACCCCTTTCACCCATGAATCGAGGGGTAGGACGACACCAAGAGGCTGGGAGGTTCTATGGAGGTGCAAATGGTTCAGGAACACATAGGAAAGAAGACAACATTAAGCATGCGGATTATACAGGAAACTACCCTCTTACTTCTATGTACACTCAACCACAGAGCTTTGAGGCGGCTAGGAGGAAGACAGCTCAAGATGTGAACATGTTATGGAATCGGCGTCTAATACGTTCATGTCCCTTCATTCCCGTTCCTCTCAATAACAGCCGGCCGCATCAAGAAGAACGGAAGCCAGACAAAGTTCAAGGTTCGCTGCTCCCGCTACTTGTACACCCTGGTTATCAACGATGCTGCCAAGGCCGAGAAGCTCAAGCAGTCTCTTCCTCCCAGTATGTCTCTCTTTCTATTCCTTGCACGGGCTGGCTATTGTTTGAAAGGTTGTGTGACATGGGAACACTGTCAGCTTACGTACAATGGTTTATTTTGTATTCTCGCAATAGCTCTTCAGATTGAGGCTATCAAGAAGTAAGCTTGTGTCCTGCCGTCAACTGCTTGAGGAATGGAGAACAAGGAATAAAATAAACCATTCTGAAGAATGACCTTTGCATCAGAGGAGACGCGGCTTGATAGGCACATTGGGAGCGACACATGTGGACAGAGTTGTTCGTGAGTGCAAAGCTGTGTACCCACATTGATGATACACTCCTGATGCTGCTGTGTGAGTTTGAGGAGGATGTTGATACATGGGATGAGGAGTGTGTCCAGAAATCTCGTCTCAAAGAAAACTGCAGGATCTCCTAGCCACCCATGAGGCTTGAGCCCGAGATGCTAGCTGCCAAAGTTTAGAGATCCAATCAACCTCAAGATACTCTCGTTCCTAGACGACTATGAGTAGCAATGGGCGTTTTCACGGATGTCTGGGCCACGTTTTCACGCACTAAACCCATGTAACATAACACACTATGGTAGTCTAGAATTGAGAGTATCTCGCGATCGGGTGATTGGATCTCTTTCAAACATTACAGTTGGCATCTTGGGATCAGGCCCCATGGACGTGGGTGGGTGGGTAATAGATCCTGTAACATCGTGCGGGATCGGTTTTTCGGAGAGGAAGTTTTCTTTGGGACGAGATTTCGGGAGGACCAACCTTGCGATGGCCATACCTACTCATCCTATGTATCAACATCCTTTCAAACTCACAAGCTAGCATCACCGGGGATGCTGGATGTGGGTACGTAGCATAGCAATCTGGCGACCATGGTTTGGGGTGGGAAAACACGACCCAAAAATTCATGCGAAGCTGTGCACACGCAGTCGACACGAAGCGTGACTTGGTCGTCCTGTGAAGGACCCATGTGCAAGCATGGACTGCCCAACGAAACTCAAAAAACTCAGGAAAGTGCAATGGGCGCGACTCACTGTTCCTTTCTCTCTTTCCTCTCCACCCCCTTCCACACTTGGACACAGCCTCGCGACAATTCAGGGCAGCGCCAAAGGACAAACGGGTCAACAAGTCTACAGGAAACACTCTATCAATCACTTTGACGTGTATTGCTACTTCCTTATCCTTTTCCTTCTCGATTTCTCATAACCCCCTCTCCCCAGTGGGAATCATAAAGCAACTTCACCATGGCAGCTCTGGCAAAGATCCGCGACCTCTCGTTCAAGACATCCATTTACGGGATCGAAGAACGTATTGTCCTGGACATCGGATCCTGCTACGTCAAGTGCGGTTTCTCGGGCGAATCGCGACCACGACAGTTCATTTCTATGTTCCTGTCGGACGAAGCTCTGGATGATTACCTCGGGCTACGACCAGCACATCGACAGCATTTCGGACACGAATGCAACGAGAGTTGTAACGATCGAACGAGCGAGACTTATCGAGGCGCACATCCTTTAGAGGTAAGAGAAAGAGAGGGGGTATCTCGTCTTGTGTTGGTTGGCTACTT
>Ga0247824_10001583_pt1 | contig 12463 bp, 11 predicted proteins | sample 13C_PalmiticAcid_FD_194412 | JGI IMG/M metagenome (GOLD analysis project Ga0247824, IMG submission 194412) | Soil microbial communities from agricultural site in Penn Yan, New York, United States - 13C_PalmiticAcid_Day48 | ecosystem: Environmental > Terrestrial > Soil > Agricultural land...
GACCTTGAAAGGTGCAAACAGGATGAAGGGCATGGATTGCGGTCTTCGTGGTGGAGCGGGCAACGGGGTGATGGTGATGTTGGGGCTGTTTACCACATCGGGGTGGGGTGAGGTTTCTGTATGACAACTTAGCAAGTGAAGTCGACCGTGAAGTCGCTCCGGAGCCTCTTACCAAGAAACCCAATCAGGTTCACCTTTCCCCCATGCTTGGCTATGCTCAACGCATGGTATGTCATGCGGGGGCTGCGGCCAATATCGCCGAGAACGAGGATGTGGACAGAGACACCCCCCTCTGGTGACCCTGCAGGAGGCCCATGATACTTGGTGAGACTGCATGCAAGAAAGGCGACAACAACTACCGCGCCAATGGTGCAAAGAGCAAGAGCAAATACCAACAGTGTAACCATCTTTGCAGAGTTGCAACCTCTCCGGTGAGGTTACCAGTTGCTGGGTTCACTCAGGTGCTGTTGACAGGTGGCATTTAGAATGGTTCAAGCCCGAGGCTCTATGGTGGACGTCTGAGGTGGATGCGTAGGATTGCAAGGTGAGAGATAAGAAGCCCAACACCAGGCCACGTCGTTGCTCAGAACTTGTCTGCAAACAAGCTCAGCCTTGCAATTGAGGGAGGTTGATATTCTCAGCCTCGTCCCACGTCCCAAAGCCGTCCTCCGTGACCGAAGCCGTGTGCCCCGTGTTGGTTGTCCAAGGCCTGATTCGACCGCTCGCGGGCTACAGGGTCGGCTTGGTGGATGGCGGGGTGACAGGGGTCTCGGCGGGTTCTTGGCCGTGTATCGAACCAATGAGAGGTTCGGACTCCCAACCGACCCTGAGAGCCTTTCCCCACAGGTTCAGGGGGCCTCGATGGGGAAGAGCGGCGACTGAATCCCGCGACCGGCAGACAGGGGGATGACGGAGGGACAGACAAACAACGAAACCGTGCCTGCGGCGGTGGAGTTGGCGTCACTGCTTGCTTGTCCGCTTTATCAACCCCCAACGTGAAACGACCACAGCGGGCACCTCCCCCGGCACAGTTCTGACCAACCCCGAAAGACGGTGACGCATCGGGACTGCATTGGCGATCGTGCGCTTGGTCAGTGCTTGTTGTTCTCTTATCTGATACCCAGCAATTGAGCCCTCAGTGTTGATAACCGTGTCGTTCTTGGTACAGGACACCGAGCCCAGCCGAGCCACCACCGCCGAGCGACGTTTCAACAATCGTTGTACCCGAGCTGCTCTCCTCGACAGAACTTCCGATGCGCCTCGATAGGTGACTCGAGGAGCGCCGATGCTCCTGACCCCTATACACTCCACGCCGACCATTGCAGTTTAACCATCGACACCCGCGAACGATCCCCACCCAAGAAGAACATAATGGCGTCGCCTTATGTCATGCCAGCTTCGGCCTTGTCTTCCCACCACCACCATGGATCCGAGGACACCTGCTCACACTCGCACTCGCACTCGCACTCGCACTCACACTCGCACTCTCACGCGCACTCCCATGCGCACTCTCACTCCCATACCTCCTCCACCACACCATCTCTGACGTCGTTGGGTTCCTCGCGGAGTCGCAGAGATTCGCGGGCCAATGGCGCGCACTCCCACACCCGAAGCCACCAGCGCGACAGCAACCTTTCTCAGTACCGAGCCAACTCGACCGTCCCGATGCCCATAAGCATTCCTCCGCCGTCAGCGCCTTCAACACAGTGGAAGATGGAATCGACGCCTGGGGGGAAGTCACTCTTGTCGCCTACCTCTGCCAGCTTTGATGCTGCTGGATTGTACGAGCCTCCGGTTGCGTCACGGCCACACTCCCACAACCACAACCACTCCCACTCCCACAGCCACGGCCATGATCACGACCACAATCATGACCACGATCATCACCATGATCACCACGGCCACGATCACGGCCACGGTCACGACCACCACGGCCACGACCACTCGGTAAAACGGTCGAAGTTTACTACTTTTCTGCTCACGTACACCGCGAGGTGGCCGCTGTTGCACGCAGTCATGACGGAGAAGGACTCGCGGAGGATATTTTACTTTATGAGGTGTGTGGCAGTGTGTGCCTGACAAGACGAACGACCTTAACTGACTCTTGCGCTCGCAGTCTAAACCTCACGTTCATGATGATCCAGGCGTTTTACGGCTACGTGACAGACTCGCTCGGCCTGCTCAGCGATAGTGTACACATGTTCTTTGACTGCGTGGCGCTGGCAGTCGGCTTGTTTGCCGCCGTGGCGAGTAAATGGCCTCCGAGCGAGCGGTTCCCGTACGGTTTTGGCAAGATCGAGACGCTGAGCGGGTTTGGCAACGGCGTGTTCTTGATATTGATCAGCGTGGAGATCATGACCGAGGCGTGTGAGCGGATTTGGGAGGGCAGGGAGACCAAGAGGCTGGGGGAGCTGTTTGTGGTCAGCACACTCGGGCTGTTGGTTAACTTGGTGGGCATGATGGCGTTTGGCCATCACCATCATGGGCATGGACACGATCACGGCCATTCGCATGGTGGCCATGACCATTCTCATGGCTGCAACGGGCATGGGCACTCGCAAGACGAAAAGCACGACCACAGCCACGGTGGGCATTCCCACGGGCACTCTCACGACAACGAGAACATGCACGGCATCTATCTCCACGTCCTCGCCGACACCCTCGGAAGCGCGGCAGTCATCGTCTCGACGATCCTCACCCACTTCTGGAAGTGGTCCGGCTGGGACCCGCTCGCCTCCTTCCTCATCGCGGTCCTGATCCTGCTCTCCTCCCTCCCGCTCGTCAAGTCCTCGGCCCGGCGGCTCCTCCTCACGATTCCGCCAGAGATCGAGTACAACCTGCGCAATACGCTGTCGGGAATCACGGGGCTGCGAGGCGTCGCCGGCTACGCGGCGCCCAAGTTTTGGATCGACGATCGGCACGCGGGCGAGGCGGCCCCGGCGGACAAGCTCTTGGGTGTGATGCACGTCGTCGCGGCGAGGGGCGCGGATATGGAGGATGTGCGGGACCGGGTCAGGAATTACCTGCTGCAGCATAATATTGATGTCACGCTGCAGGTTGAGCGGGAGGGGGATACGAGCTGCTGGTGTGGAGTGGGACGGAGCCCGCTCTCGCCGCTGTCGGTTTCACATCGGGTGACGCACAGCACTAGTATTTTCTAGGGGGATCTGAGTTGGGTTGGGTAGGGTGTACGATCCGCGTGGGTATTGGATGTTTGTATGGGCCATGGGGTTTGTTGGATGGATTTGAGGTGGGCATGTTTTGTATCCATCTCAAGGTTCTGGGTGCATTTCTCAGGGGTAATCGGGAGCCAGGATGATGTTTTTGTTCGTCAAGTACATGGAAATCGAAGGATCATCTGGGAACCATTTTGCATACCATGGCTCGATAAAGATGGATCCGTACCTAATTAAGGTTCTGCACTTGTGCCACGCATCGACATCATCCACCTCCGTATCCAAGCAGTCGGGTCTGTGATGGCAAGGGATCGGGCCGATGCCACCCGAGGAGCAACCCCAAGGTGGAAGGGCCTCAGGCCGCTCTAGTGGGTCAAACTTCCTGCTGTCTTCTTTATTCGCTTTTATTCGAGATTTGGTTCAACATGATAGAACAGAATGGAGATGAACTGTGTACATTCATCGCTTTGGGATCTAGCAGAGGCGGTATCTATTGCCCCTCATGCCGAAAACCGCGCAGTCAACCCGTGCAGCCTCGCGCGAGAATGGGAGGCCGCCGGCTGTCTTCGGTCGTCCCACGTCTTCACAACACACTCTACGAAGCCAAAGAAACTTGCGCTTGGTCAATGACGAGGACGTCGCTGTTCTCGTGGCTGGTTGCGAACCTCGAGTGGTTCGAACAAGGGACAAACCCCGGCGAAGGCGATTCAACCCAGCCCGACGACAAGCAGCGCCATGTTCATCTTGTTCGTTCGAGTTGCAGTATAATGTCCCGGTCGTATCTCTGTGGCTGCCTCCCTGTTGAACGGGCTGAATGGCGGTAGGCAGAACTGGCGGGGTGAGATCAGCTCGGCAAATCACGAACCTCTCTCGTCCTGCAGTGTAACCAACATGCCGGGAGACCTCCCTCCCCACCCTTCGATGCCAGCCTCCGCGCGGCGCAGTTGATGCCTTGTGTCCATGGGGACACGGTGTGAAAGGCGGTATTGTTACTCACACAGGTCCGTCAGACATCAGATATCAGAAAGCTCGATGGCTCTTCCTCCTGCTTGGACCAGTTCAGAGCAGAACAGCCGATCTTCCCCCGCAACTTGCACCTTTCCGTCTTTCCCCCTTTTGTCAGTAGTCCCTCTCTACCTTCTCTCGACAAATACTCAGCCAGCCATCACCTCTTCCACTGAGCAAGGGACACTTCTCGTCCCTTTGCCGCCAGCATCTCAGGAGCCAAATGCAACCACAACATGGCGCCAAGTTCACAACCAAGCATGGAGTTCCTTTGGCAAGAAGCCCGAGTGCAGTTTCTGGGCCAACTCTCGGGTCGCCAGCAGGCACAAGAGGAGGCCCGTAGGGAGCACACCACACTAGAGGACACCGTCAAGTCGCTTTCACAGGCCAAAGACAAGGCAGACCAGGCATATGGAACCAAGTTCCATGGGAAACCGGTCGAGGTCAAGTTGAGTCGAGTGCTCCACCGCCTCGATATCATCCTCAGCATCGGGGACGACGCAATGAAGTTTGCCCCCGCGGGAGCGTCTTACGTCTGGGCCACATTCCGTCTGGTAGCCTCGGGTATCGCCCAAGACTTTGAAACGTGTCAGTTCTTGGTCGATGCTGTCGATCAGATTTCCGAAATCCTCCTGCTCTGCGAGGTGTACGCGAAACGCCAGTTACGCCAGCTCAGGAACCTGACCCACGACTCACAGTTACTGGCTGATAAGACACTGGAGAAGATTCCACCCCTACTGGCGCTGGTGCTGAGATTTTCTCATGTTACGAGACGGCTGGCTCTCGACAAGGGGCGTTTTGGACGGACATTCTCAATCATGTTCGGTGGCGCCGAAAAGCTCAAGGCAATCTTCAAGGAGGCCGAGACCAAGCGTGACGAGCTCAACCGTATGGCGGGCCTTGCTTTCAATGAAGCACTCCGGGAGATACTCCAGGATGCTCAGTTAGATGCCGCCGCTATCCGCAAGACCCTTGGTGACCTCGACTCCTCCAACCGCGAACTTTTACGGATGATCAAAGGTATGGGGCAGTTCGGTGAGGAGATCACCAGTGTGGTGAAGGAAATAAAGCTGGAGCAATCGAAAGAGCGGGAGGCGGCCGAAAAGAAGCTGTTGGATGAGGAGTTCCATGACCAAATGCGATGGCTTCGATCCGAGGGTCTCGCAGACCTGCATGAGCCCAGAAAGATGCTCTACGACAACCTGGCTCGGAGACATCCCAGCACCTGTGAATGGGCCATTCAGAACGAACACATCAAGGCATGGCTGGAGTCGGCGTCACCCGCCCCCTCGGCGCGCGTCAAACGACTCCTTTGGCTCTCGGGAGAAGCCGGATTTGGCAAATCGGTTCTCATGTCGTATCTGATCGGTCACTTGGAACGGCAACGGAAAGGACCTCGTCCCAGGGACGGCCCCGTGGTCCTGCCTTTCTTTTGCAAGCTCGGGAACGACGCGTTTCAAAAAGGATCCAAGATCTTTGCCCACTTGCTGTGTCAGCTGTTTCATCTTTCGGGGGTGGAGGAAGCTTCCGATAAGTCAGACAAGACGGCCCTGTACACCAAACAAAGGTGTGTTGAGCTGGTTAGGAGGTTGAGGTTGGAGACGAGGTCGAACGAACCGACGATCAACTCGGCCAGAGTGTCCATCTTCTGTGACCTCGTCAAGGCGTTTGGACAGCGAGTTTACGTGTGTATCGACGCGTTGGACGAATGCGAGGACAGAACCAACGGGTTGCTGAGCACCCTGGTCCAAATCGCCGAGACAAACATGGATGTCCGGGTGCTGGTCTCGAGTCGGCCTGAACCGGACATCTCCAAAGCTTTCATGGCACATGGCCCGTCGCAAATCGAGGTTCAGAAATCGATTACTGAGAAGGATGTTGCGGTATACATCGCGGCATCCTTACAGGGCATCAACCGATTTGATCAGTCCAAACGCAAGAAAGCCGCTGTGGAGATTGCAAAGAAGGCCGGTGGCATGTTTCGATGTGAGTATTCGTGGTTACTCAGGATCAAGATCGAAAGAAAGGAGCTAACCAGACTGGTGCTTTCAAGACGCCAACTTGGCGGTTGAGGGTCTGAAGACGCCAGCAACGTTGAAAATGCCATTCAAGAAACTCATGGACAACTTGCCGAACGGAATGACGGACCTGTACGAGCAGGAACTTCGGGCTCTCGAGCCTGAGAAACGCGAAATGCTCATGGTTGCTTTGAGATGGGTTATCTGTGGCGAGGGCCGCATTTCCCTGACGCTGGTTGCAGATGAGCTTGAAGACAAGTACCTACAAGATGATGATGACGGTGATGATGATCCAAGAGTTGTGGATGGTTGGGATCTGGATCTCAACACCCAAGGCAATACTGGCAATGGCGTGGAGCAATATCCGCAGCTTGGAACAACACCCAACGGAGCCAACCACGAGCAACAGCATGCGGGAGGCACGGAAAATGGTCCAGAACGGGACTGCACCCATCACTTGAAGACTGCCGGGCGCAACTTTCTCAAGTTCGACGAGGAAGATAACATCACACTTCAGCACACCTCAGTTAGGGACTTTATCAGCCTCGGACTGGAAAACCGCTCTCACGGCAATGGGGAAATGCTATGCCAGAGATGCAAGGGTCGACTCGCGGTTGTTTCCAGAGGCGAGGCCAACCCAAAACATGGTCAGCTCATGATGGCCCTCCGGTGTCTGAAACTGCTCAACTGCGCTGCCTTTCAGCACGAATTCCTCCCTGTCCAGCCCTCGGTGCTACACCAACCAGTATTTGCATCCATCGTCAAGCGTTCTGAGCCCCGCATGACCCTCAGAGATTCTGGTTCGGATTCCGACGATGCGGTTTCCGAGTACGATACCGACAGCGTTCAAGAATGGGTCGACGGAACCGCTCGCTACGGGCCCAAGGATGCCATCTCAGTATGCACGCTGACGGACACCTGGACCGGACGGTCACGATCGACAATTCTCGGGCCTGACGGCCGCACCGATGGTCGGGACGCGCTTCGGTATGAACTCACCCACTGGCATTACCACGTCAAGGAGGCGGAGAGGCTGTGGCCGGAGGAGGAACGTGTCACTGAAGAGTGGCTCGTGCTTTACCAAGAAATCGAGACGTTTCTGGACACCACGGAAACCTTGCAAATCTGGCAGAGGAAGGTCTTGCGATCCCGCGTGCTCGACGAATTTGACCATGCCATCCACATTGCGTCTCAGTATGGGCTGCTCCATTACATCCGACGATACGTCGACGCTGGTGGCGATGTCGACGTGGAGAACGAAAACGGAAATACTCCGTTGCACCTTGCGTGTCTCCATGACACAGGTCATCTTGCCGTGGAGCTCCTGGTTGGGCACGGCGCTGATGTGAATAAGCGGGCCACAAGAGGCAGAAGCGACGGTGACACGGCTCTGTGGTACTTGGTACAACAAGGCGGCCCTTCAGCACTGGTGAAGTACTTGATTGATCACGGTGCCGACGCCTCGGTTGCGGACCAGGACGGCTGGACGATCCTTCACGAGGCTGTATGGGCTGGCCAATTTGAGACAACCAAGACCTTGCTCGAGTGCAGCTCGGTCAATATCAAGGAAATTAGCTCCGACAAGACCGTGCTGGGCTGCGCCATGGGGACGCCCAACGTTTCCGAGAAGATCATCAAGCTGTTGGTATTGAAGGGGGCTGACGTCAACCACAGGGGCGCTGACAGATGCACGCCACTATATCGAGCAGTGGAGTCAAACGATGTGGTGGTTGCCAGATTCCTGCTTGAGTCTGGGGCCAAGGCCGACGAGGCTGTGGACTTGACAGGCCGGAAGGCGTTGCATGAGGCCATAATTCAGGGGAACCTGGACATGGTCAATCTGTTGCTGACGCACGGAGCGAGCGTTTTTCAGCAGGACACTGGCTTTAGGGACGCCATCCGTTTGGCATCGGACGCGGGATCAGTGGGGACTTTGGGGGCCGTTCTCAACGCCGTCAACAACATCTGCGATGTCACAGCAGCGTGCTCCGATCTGGATCTGAGTGGAAACACCCTCCTCCACAAGTGCGTCGTGATGGGGCGCAACGACATCGTCCATCTTCTTCTGGAAGCTGGCAATGGTCGCTCCATGCTCGAGCAACAAAACTCAGATGGAAACACTCCGCTCCAGTTAGCAGTTCTCCACGGCCACTTTGACCTTGCGCGACTGCTTGTTGAGCATGGCGCAGACCCCAGGATCACCAAGAGGGCTCGAGACTCGGTGATCGAGCTAGCCACACAGGAGTGGAGCGCGCTCAACATGTCCAACGCCGAGTTTCGCAGACAAACGGTCGCGTTTCTCTTGGGCGAGGTCTCGCCAATGCCACAGCTTCTACGGCGGCAGATACTCTCCTTAGCAAGCGTTTTCGGCTCGGCGGAGGTCTACCGGCGCATGGTCGAGCGCGACGACCAGATCGACTGGATAACGGACGCGCACGGCTGGAACCCTCTCATGGTGATGCTGCAAAACCGTCACGCTGAGGTAGTCAATCTCCTACGGTCGTTTGGAAAGGTGCAGTTAGTGGGGGGTGCCTCGAGCCGACCCTTTGAGCGCGGGCACCGGCCATCCAGTTGGCATGCACCCCCTGGCCGTTCCCGGCGGAGTGACAACCTCGAAGTACGCGGAACACCTGCCATCTCAGGTCATGGCGGATTGATGACGCTGGAACGGGCAAACCACCCTGTTCCATTTGGAACGTCACGATACTACTGGGAGATGACAGTCGTCCAGTCTACCGAAACAGTCCTGGGCTTGGGGTTCTGTGATGAGCCGAGCTACATGATTTGGTCGTCACGAGGCACCAAGACCGCTGGAAATCTGTGGATTTATTGCGGCATTGATGGTACCGTGGTAGGAAGCACTGGGCGGCTTGCGGACATGGCCCCTTTCCCTCTGCGTGGTCTGAGCTACCGACAGGGAGATACAGTTGGGTGCGGAGTCGACTTTGCAACGATGGCTATCTTTTTTACTAAGAATGGACACCTCATTGGTAAGTCCACTTTCCTTGTTTGGAGAGTACCCAATCCCCCTCGTTACCAAGGGTCTATGGCAAAGAGTACTGACACCAGGTTTCGGCGTAGGTGATGCGATACGAGATGTCCCACACTGCCGATTGTTTCCTGCTGTTGCAATGGGGGCGGAGGACGCGTGTATTAGAGCCAACTTTGGGACAGATCCAAACAAGCCGTTCATGTACGACCCAAGTCATTACGGGATACGGAGGGAGCTGGAGCAACGGAGTGGTTTGGCGGAGCATGCATGGGAACGTTAGGCGGGAACTGTGGGCTTATTTTCTCGCATTTTTATCCAAGTCCACAAAGAATACTCATGGTAGTGTATTCTATCGAATTCCAGAGACGTTTCTGCCTTTATACGGCCTGTTACCCCTGAGATGGTGGTGGCTGAGGTTGGAGGCAGGGGGAGGGTTAGGGTTGAGCCTCACTGTCGATGCTGTGTGGCAAATGCCGTCTTCGCTCGACCCAAAATGGCTCATTCACATGCAAATCGCCAAGGGCAGTCTTGGCACGCACACCTTATTTTCGACTGCGTGGGGCGATGAAAGGCAGCTGCCGCGTTCCCGCATCATGCGCCCGGGTTGCAGAAGCGATCAACTGGAGTCGCTGTCAATTGGCTGGGAGATCTCTCAGCCTCGTCACCCATCCGTCCGATGCAGACGCGCCTCTGTCCGGACGATTGGAATGAGACGGCGGCATCGTCCAGCGAGTTGGCCACCTGCCCCTCCATCTCATCTCCAAGTCTCCGTGTTGCCGAGGACCGCCGTCTGAATTTACCCCACGTTTGGATGAGGCCAGGGATCCACCGTCCCACGGGGTGCGGCCCAGGGTCCAGTTGGCAGTTGGCACGCGAACAGAACAGACGCAGAGAGATTTCCGCTTGAGCCGCCAGGAGCGTCGAACGATTAAAGAAGCGAAATGGTGGCGGCTCGATTTCGCCCGAGGCATGTGGTCAACTGTGTTCTGTGAGCGTGTCTTTTTTCAGGATACAGATTTCCAAAGAGTGGGATTGCAACTGGTAAATCGAGAAAAGCGCAACGAATCATTACAAATTCTCAGGTCGGAATAAACTTTTTGTTCAGTGAAAGTCGCGCTGAGGCTGAGAAACAAGCGTCCCTGGGTGCAAAGTTGTTCGGTGCCGGAGACCGAATTCCACCCACCAGTGAGGGCGGGGCTGGGATTCCCTTTTGCCGAGGTCCCAAGTCCGGGTGCGTGACGTCCATGGCTGAACACTTGCGACGGGCCGAGAGACCTCAAAACCCCACTGACCACCATCCAACAGCCAAAACCAGAAGCAGCCGCTCGCACTCCTTGCACCCCCTTTGACATTTGAGCTTGAGACGAAAACCCATCTTGATCCGCGTGCCATTCTTTCCTATATTTGTCGTCTCCCAGCAACGCGGACTTAGCGGGCAATTGCCGAGCACTTCCAAGCCCAGGCACACGACTCGGCACTTGGCGACGCGCTTCGTCTGAGAAAGCGCGTGCACAAGCGACGAAACACTTTGCCGCATCCTTTCTTTGGGATTGACCCTTTAAACACAACACAAGCACCATGACTTCGACAAACTCCCAGCCCGAGACCGCCGCCGCGGTGGTCAACCAAAAGCTGCAGTCCGCCCTTCCTCCAGCCGTCGCCCAGAAGCTCCCCCACATTCCCGAGAGCAAAGATGAGCTCAAGGCCGAGATCAAGGCCGAGGCCAAGGCTGCAGCGTCCACGGGCTTTGCCCAACTGCGGTCGTTCGTCGCGGGCGGCTTTGGTGGTGTGTGCGCCGTTGTCGTCGGGCACCCCTTTGACCTGGTGAAGGTGCGCCTGCAAACGGCCGAGAAGGGGGTCTACTCGAGCGCCATGGACGTCGTCAAGAAGAGCGTGGCCAAGGACGGTCTGCGCCGCGGTCTGTACGCCGGCGTTTCCGCCCCGCTGGTGGGCGTGACACCCATGTGTATGTGCCCCCTTCCTCTTACCTTTGGATCCCTAGCAAAACCAGCTAACCAACCCCCCCTTTCCAGTCGCCGTCTCCTTCTGGGGCTACGACCTCGGCAAGTCCATCGTCCGCTCCACCAGCACCGTCGCCCCCGACGGTTCCCTCTCCATCGCCCAGATCTCCGCCGCCGGCTTCTTCTCCGCCATCCCCATGACCGCCATCACGGCCCCCTTCGAGCGCGTCAAGGTCATCCTGCAGGTCCAGGGCCAGAAGAAGCTCGCCCCCGGCGAGAAGCCCAAGTACGCCGGCGGCGTCGACGTCGTGCGCCAGCTGTACAAGGAGGGCGGCGTGCGCTCCGTGTTCCGCGGGTCCGCCGCCACCCTCGCCCGCGACGGGCCCGGCTCCGCCGCCTACTTCGCCGCCTACGAGTACATCAAGAAGGTCCTGACCCCGAAGGACCCCGTCACGGGCGAGGCGAGCGGCAAGCTCAGCCTCATGGCCATCACGTGCGCGGGCGCGGGCGCGGGCGTCGCCATGTGGATCCCCGTGTTCCCCATCGACACCGTCAAGAGCAGGCTGCAGACCGCCGAGGGCAACGTCACCATCGGCGGCGTCGTCAAGGGCCTGTACGCCAAGGGCGGGTACAGGGCCTTCTTCCCCGGCTTTGGGCCCGCGCTCGCGAGGGCGGTGCCCGCCAACGCGGCGACCTTCTTGGGCGTGGAGCTGGCGCACCAGGCGATGAACAAGATGTTCTAGTTACAAAGTTGGAGGGGGGTGTCGGCGTGCTTGTCTTGTTTGGTTATAGATAGACTTGCATGTTTGTCGCTTGATGGGTTTGGTCTTTGTTCGGGTATGCGGGTTGGCATTTTTCTGTCATGGGATACCTCGTTGTGCAAAAGTCGTCGGGTATTTGCTCTAGAGAGCGGAGGAGTTTGGGTTCGTTCGCATTGAGCATTAGATTTGAAGCATTTTGTTTTGGTCTACTCTTGTTTGTTGCCTGGTGTTTGTTTGAGATGGTGCTCTGCTGCAACGGCCGTTGTTTGGTGCTGCCATAGACTTCAGATATCTCTAGACATAGATTACAGCTCAAAGAGACCGGTGTTTGTGTATCAGAAAGGAACACCGTTCTCCCTTGTAAGTACCTGGTTCTTGATACTCAATAAGTGGTCTATTCTCAGGGCCATCCCGGTCACAGCCAACCTCTACCAACAACCACCCCCCATCACCACCACCTCCCCAGGCCAAGATGCAAATCAACTCAAAAACTTCCCCCCACACGCGCCACACAGCCCCTCCCCAACAAGCCTCCTCACCTCCTCCCGCC
>Ga0247824_10001584_pt1 | contig 12457 bp, 15 predicted proteins | sample 13C_PalmiticAcid_FD_194412 | JGI IMG/M metagenome (GOLD analysis project Ga0247824, IMG submission 194412) | Soil microbial communities from agricultural site in Penn Yan, New York, United States - 13C_PalmiticAcid_Day48 | ecosystem: Environmental > Terrestrial > Soil > Agricultural land...
CACGAAACAAGGTGATATCGGTATGTTATTTGGCACAATCGCTCTAACATTAACGTGGCGCCTCCATGTTGAGCGATCAAAGCAATTGACAATATTCTTCTGGTTTGAACTGATAGATTACGAGGCCGTCGTCAAGCTGTCTGATGGCTTCAACGGCGCCGATATCCGCAACATTTGTACAGAGGCTGGTATGTTCGCTATCCGCGAGGAGCGCGACTATGTCATTCAAGAAGACTTCATGAAGGCTGTCCGCAAGGTCAGCGACGCCAAGAAGTTGGAAGGAAAGCTGGACTATCAGAAGGTTTAAAGGGCAGAACAGAGAATAAAAGACGCTTTTCGAGCGCCAATGCGGGTTTGACGTGTCGTGACACTTGGCCCATGTAGGGTGCGCCGTGCAAACTCGTTCGTAGGAGCCATCCAAAAGAACTGGATAGTATGACTTTGGACATGCTGTCTGGGTGCTTGTCGATAGCTGCGTTTCGGTGATGAACAGGCGAGTCTTTGAAAGGTCACCTTCTGGCGCGAGTGCTCAGTAAATCGACAGTGTTCCCCTTAACTGTGCAAGTTGATTAAGGATTGTGTCCCACAGTCGGTTGCTCTCTCTTTCACCATTCGAGACTCAAAATGGTACGACCTAGAACCGGATGGATGGATGGTGTGCCCCGTTGGCCATGCATCCATCGCTGTATCCTCGCCATCGATACCAGAATACGCATACAACCATCATTATTGTCAACGGCATTCATGGGTCATCGTCAGGAACCATTGTTGAGGAGACCATCACTATCACACTTGGACATCGGCTCGTTCATGGCAACTTTTTGAAGCACTACTCAAAACGTCAGACCACTCTTGATCGAACGGGTCCGTTACACTCAGGATGGGTGTTATTGCACTTCTGGCACAGGGACTTGACAGCATAGGCACTACTTGTCAGGACTTCAGTCAGTGATCAGTGTGGCAGGCCTTTTCGAGATCAACACTCGCCATACTGCAACTATGTTGAATAGCAAACGTTTTGACCAGTCAGGAGATCTCATCACGCTACATGACTATACGACCTGTTCAAGATCTTCTGATCAGGAACCGGGATCTGGATCCTGTTCACAAGGATAAGAGCGGTCACCGCCTTTACAGGACCGCTTGTAGGTTGGAGGCCACCAAAGTTACCCCCCGAGTTGCAGTCTTAATAACCTCCCTACCTGTCTTCCTTTGCACGCTTCTACAGTCCGCTGAAGACCAGACCAACAAGAACGTCATGCGCGAGCTGCGTCTTGAGAAGCTCGTTCTCAACATTTGCGTCGGCGAGTCCGGAGACAGACTCACTCGTGCCGCCAAGGTGTTGGAACAGTTGACCGGACAGACCCCTGTCTACTCCAAGGCCCGTTACACTGTCCGTACTTTCGGTATCCGTCGTAACGAAAAGATCGCTGTCCACGTCACCGTCCGTGGCCCCAAGGCTGAGGAGATCTTGGAGCGTGGTCTCAAGGTCAAGGAATACGAATTGAAGAAGTCCAACTTCTCAGAGACCGGCAACTTCGGCTTCGGTATCCAGGAGCACATCGATTTGGGTATCAAGTACGACCCCTCCATCGGTATTTACGGTATGGACTTCTACGTCTGCATGAACCGCCCCGGTAACCGCATCACCAAGCGTCGCCGCGCTGTTGCCAAGGTCGGCTTCAAGCACCGTGTCACCAAGGAAGAGACCATGAACTGGTTCAAGCAGCGTTACGATGGGTAAGACCACACTCATGATACTGTTTGCTATGATCATAAGGATGCCAATTGGACGAGTGAACGCATATTAACTTTTTACTTTGATCTATCTTTTAGTATCCTCGTCAACCGCAAGTAGATGGTTGTCAACCAGGATCAGTGGGCCTCATTTCTTTCCCTCGAATAAATGTGTCAATCTTCGTCAAAGAACGACCCTCAGAACACTGCAGGCGAATTGTATCAGCAGACGGATGGGATCAGGAGCTTTGGCCGACTGTCGAGGCCTTTGGTCTCATGAGAACTGGAGCGATGTGTCTTTGCAGTGTGTGATTCTTGTGATCTGTTCTCGTACTTCATGGAGCTGGGATATGAAGAGTGTCAGCTTTTCACTTTGAGCCATCGGTCTTCACGGAACAGATGGTTGAGTGGTGGCAATCGAACTTGAATGATTGCTGCATTACCCCCCTTATTGCAGCGGTACCTAAGGAGTCCTGCATTGAGAAAACCCCCAGAGTGATATGTAATCCGCACTTTCCCTTCTCCAGTACTGGAGATGATGCCAGCCCTTGTGGAGATGCGTGGATGTGGCTCTGCTCTATCTGGTATTCGTTCTTGGAGCAACCGTGGAGCACGAGCCACTCTTTTCGTGCAACACACATCGCGATTTTGACCAACCAGTCTGCAAACAATTTGACTGATCCACCAAAAGGCCCTGGTGTACTTGCAGGACACTATGCCAATGTTCAGACAGAAGGCTGCTGTGCATCGGCAGTTTGCATGGCTCTCGCATGATCGACTTGGGTCTATTGCTTGACCACGTCAAAGGACTTATCCACCGGGGGTTTTTTTTGTCTCCCCTTTGAACTCTGACCCTGGGTTCTCCCTTCCTCCATCTCCTCTTGGTGTGAGAAGAGTGTCTCTTTTATTATCTCTCTCTTCGTCTTCAAGGGGGGTCAGATCACACGTACCACCCTATCAATGCTCCTTCAATTTGTGGTGATAGTCATGAGCAAGAGGGCTGGAGTCATAGCGAGTGTTTTACGTGTGCTATTCAGCGCTGAACTCCATAGGTCCAGGGACCAGATGGAGGTTAGAGCAACCTCCTGGGCTCAGTCGTCTACCTGACACTGTTTGCACTTTGCCGGATCATATGTCTTTCGGAATCGTCTCCTTTCCCTCAAAGTCCATCCTGCAGTACCAGAAAGTGAGCGCAAGTACAGTCTCTGGCTCATATTAGGTGCGGAGACGTTGAGAGAGAGAGGAAAAGATGTGTGAGAACTGAGATCCTCCTTGGTCAGGGATACGAGAGAGAGAAAAGAGGAAGAGCTCTTGTATTCTTTGACTTGCTTGCTTCTGAGGAACAGCTAAATGACAAGTCCCGCGGGACGAGGCCTGCAGATCCAACAGAGTGTTCAGCTTGCTGGGTCAAGGACCCCCGCGGTCATCAGTCAAAATTTGCTTTGGATAAAAACCTCACATCGAAATGCCGTCGTTTTTTCTTTTCTTCTCTCCTTTGCCCTTTGCCCTTTGCCCTTTGCCCTTTGCCCTTTACCCCCACCCCATCCACGCCTACGGCGCGTCCTCCCTTCCTTCACTACCCCAGCCGTTACCTCGTTCATTTGATCGAGGTTCACCGGACATCTCCCGCTCCCATACCAAAGAGCTGTCGACACGATGGCAGGGTCAAACGCATTGTTTAGAGAGATCCATCGCCACTACAGCGATACAGAGTACCCCCGCTCAGAGATGTACGTCCGAGGATTTGTATACTCGTGTCTCGTCAACCTTTCACACGGTATGGACACTTCTGGTGTCTTTGGCCTATTGAGTTCGGAGGCCAGATGCGCTTACCTCGCAAGGATCCTGACCTCGCCGATGAGTGTCGACGCTGGACGTACAGGCAAAGTGTTCTCCTTCCAGTACGTAGTCCTATATACCACTGATCGGTGTCTTGACTCGCGAGGCTATCTGCCAGTCCGTTATGGCAACTTTTTCCAGCCGTCTGTACTCTACGGTATACGCCCATCGGAAAACATTCCTGGAAGTTGGCGTCCTGCGTTGCATGGGCCAGTTCATCGAAAGAGGCTCCTTGTTGGGTGAGTCCACCGATGGCAATCGAATGACCGTAGAGAAGTCCTTCAGCCAAGTACCGTCATTACAGCATGCGCTGTTGGCTATCACTCGACTGGTATATCAACTGAACAAGTGAATCGAGGATGCCAAGCTTGAGCTGGAGAACACGATCCGTGCACTCTCTGATCAGTAGAAAGCCTGTCCTTCTACGGATATTACTGCATCCGCACAGGACCGCTTCATGGGCGAGATCCTCGCCAAGGAGATCGGAAAGCTCGTTGTCAAGCCAGCTCTACGATGGATTCGAGAGAGTCCCGATCGTCTACAATCCGTGAACCAAATATGGCTCTTCTGTCTCGCGTGTATGACCCTCCAGGCCACCTGTCTCAAAACGGTCCACGACATGATCACGATCGCTGTGATATCTCATCAAATCAGTATTGTACCCACTCGAGGGGCTTACAAGTACCCGCCCGCCCTTCCTTCCGTCCAATTGTATCCCAGATGCGCCCCATTTCTTACCACATAGTTGGGGGCGCCAGCTGGGCACTGTGTTTCGGCTCTACCGGGAGAACCTTGAGGAATGGGCTCACAGCTTTCCTGGACGCCCTGTCGGAAACCAACCAGAGCAAAGGGGATGGTTTGTTAGAAAAAACCGTCAGTTCCAATGTGGACGTCTACACAAGCGTCCAATTCATTTCGGTGGATTGTGCAGACATTCAGCTATTGTGACATTTGGTCAGCCGCACCAGGTTAGAAGGAAGCCTTATGCACAGCGCAAGGAGTTTTGGGAGCGGTCCAGAAAGCGTCTGATGCAAGGAGCACTGGTTTTCATGGTCAATCTCTCTGGTGACAATGGGCCTGGTTCACTTCTAATGCGGGATGGTCAAACGTATCATGCTGTCCTTGGGATCATTGCAGACCGTGACATCCAAGAACTCTCGCAAAACGAGGAGTGCGCGCGTATTCGCGTTTCTCTAGTGGACCCTGAGCTGTACGTGGCTATGATCGATTCCACACTTCCCTTGAAGAGTGACCAGAAGTTGAAGCAGTGATTCCTAATGGAACCACGTGCCGACTTCTTCGAACACTACCGACCAGTTCTAAAGGTCATACAAACCCAAGATCCCTCAATGATGCCATTTGGGAAATACCTGGCTCCAACCGGTGAGGCCGAAACCAAGATAGACCCACCAATGTACGCACGCGTACCGGGCTTCCAGTTCGATCTGTCGATCCTGATGGAAGGGAAAAGGTTGACACTGGATGTTCCAGTCGGGAATCGGTGGACGCGGCCCTACATGCTCTGGGAAGGGCTCTCCAAAAATATCAGAAAAGTACAACAGACTCTCAAAGGCGAATTGCCTTGGAAGCAGATAGAGTGCCATCTCAACGCAAATTATCCAACGCAACTGAAGCAGCTTCTCGAACAGCCATCCGACATCTGCGATGATCACACCGTTCGCCACAGAACATCACATGGACGACATATGTTCAATCTTTGGGTCGAAGGGGCCGATCTTACAATGATGGAGAGATAGAGCCATCAGACAATCGAATCCAATAGCACGCTCTGGTCCGACACGGACACGAGACCTTTTGGGATCCTTGACGAGGAGGATGTAGAGTTGAGTGAGGAAGTCCTGAAGCAGTTCATGTATGAAGTACAGAACGCCAACAGACCATTGGAACTACTGGAAAGGAAACGTCTGGCTGATTCATGGCATCAACAAATACGCGAGCCATTGACATAGGAGTTGACCCATGACCTCAAGGCTAAGGCAGCAATGGAGGAGAAAAATAAGTATTTCGTTGAGATTCGCCGAGACATCCTCCGTCGAGCCGCAGTGATTGGTACATGTATGACCACAAGTGGAGCAGCGAAGCACCAGGAACTCATCAGCGCCGTTGCCCCAAAAGTCATAATTTGCGAAGAAGCCGCCGAGGTTGTCGAGCCTCAAATCCTCGCCACACTCACGCCATCCACGCAACATCTGATTCTGATTGGCGACCATATTCAGTTGCCACAGATTCAAACCTACAACTTGTCCTCGGATTCTCCTATCGGGCGGCATTACAACCTGGATGTCTCTTTGATGGAGCGACTGGTCACTGCAAAGGTCAACCCATTACCACTGTCCCAACTCACCATCCAGCGTAGGATGCGGCCTGAAATCTCGAGTTTAATCAGGAACACCCTGTATCCAAAATCCAAACCTCGAGGATGGTGATAACGTCGACCACCCCGATGTGAGAGGCATGGCAAGCAACCTCTTCTTCATGGACCACTTTCATCCCATCGACGCCAAAGACCAATACGACCCACAGTCGTTTTCGAATACCTTTGAGGTGAAATGGTCGAGGCCTTAGTATGCTACCTAGTCAAGAATGGATAGGATCGTCCAGGCGACATTGCGGTTCTGACTCCATACATCGGGCAACTATTCAAACTTCGAGCTTGTTTGAGCAACAGCTTCGAATTGGCGATAAATGAACAAGACAAAGGTCAGTTGGACATGCAGAACGCACAGAATGAGGATGAGGACTGGATGGACGAAGATGAAGACACGATGTCTGTGATCGTGAATGCTCTTCCGAAGAGTCGACTCAGACTACAAACGATCGACAATTATCAGGTAAGATATCCATTTTGTCTTATTGTGTTCTGTATGCGCGTGCTGTGGTGAAACTCACCTGTCCTGCTTCAACTGTGATTTTGAATCCTTTCGTAGGGCGAAGAGGCAACCGTTGTGATCATATCTCTGGTCCGTAGCGACGTACGAGAAGACGGGACAACTGATCCTTTTGCGTCAATTGGATTCCTAAAGTCTTCGAACCGCACGAATGTTGCTGTCGCGGGCCAAACATGGAATGTATCTCATCGGCATTGCCAGTCTCATAAAAAAGGAGCCTCACGGAATCTGGCCCCAGGTCATCGCTGAGCTGCGCCAATCAGGGCGCATTGGCAAGGGTTTTCCTATTGTCTGCAAGCAGCACCCAGAAGTGGAAAACGTCCTGAGCACGCCTGGCAAGCTCCACAAATTCTCACCCGACGGAGGGTGTGATCAGCCGTGTCGGTTCAATATGTTGTGTGGGCATGTTTGTCCCTTAGCATGTAAGTTGACCACGCGGTGACCTTGGCAAAGGGACAGTCCATCCTGACGTGTTCGCCGAGGTACAAAGTTGGTTGATCTGCTCTCCTTGCTTGTCCTTAGGCCATCCCAGAAACCTCGAACACAAGAATACAGCCCTGCATGCGGCTCCAACCCTAATGCAACCGCTGTTGTCGTATTCTTACTATTCATCGGGCTCAAGGATTGACACTACCAAAGGTGTTAGTGGATCTCAAAAGTATGTTTTGCACTGGAACCATATCTGTCCCAAGAGATGCGGAGAGCCATGCGGCGACTGCATGGTGGTAGTGGATCCGATGATCCTACAATGTGGCCATACTCTTGAGGATCCCAGATGTCACCCGACGAAAAACCGATCCCACATCGAATGCGACGAATGTCAGAAGGCACCCGACGGCAGGAGGAGGGAGAATCAGGTGGGGATCATTGCTCAGACAGTCCACGAAGGCTCACCGTGTCCTCCTTGAACAAGACTTCAACCATGCACACTGCAAGACAAGCAACTTCAGTTAGACATGAAAATGGAAAACGAACAGGCTGCGCTATCCAAAGGGGTTAACGAGGCTCAAGCACGATTTGACGAGACTTGTAGAACACTGGAGATGTGAAAAGACCTCTTTTTGGACTCGCTGTTGAAGACAGAAGCCCCACCGCGCAAGGATCCCCCAAAGATCAGGATAAGGCGCCTTGGGAAACCTGACAAGTCCTCTCCGTTTCCACAGAGCGATGTCGAATCTATTTCAATCATCTATGGCATACCGACCGCACATGAAGTAGCGTGGAAACCCATTGTCAAGCCTCTGGTTGAACAGTTCATATCTACAGGTTCGATTCAATACCCTCTTCGTCATTACATCTTTGGCATTCAGCATGCTAAAAAAAATTGGCACCAGTTCCGGATGGTACTGGTTGGCCCAAGATCTGATCAACTGCACGCAAGTGCATGTCATGATGCTGAATGAAGATGCTCTGCGAGGAAACAACAGGCGCCGAATGATCCAGGCTCGCCTAATACACCTTGATTTGATCTGTAAAAGGACGCTGTGGATTGGGTTGAGATCCCTGCCAACCGACGAGGAGGCTACTGTAGCTCCAAAGCTACAGCTGTTGCAAGCACAAATGGAGACGGAACAAGCCAAAGCGAGGGAGGATTGTACTGAGGGAGGGTTGACATGCCATACTCACGCGACGGATGATTCTGGATGTTGTTAAAAGATGCTGAAAGTCGGGTGGGTTTCAAGGTAGTATACACCAAGTCACCACGGCCTTACATATTTGTTCAGCCTGGTTCTCCGTGGTGTTGTTGATTGGCTCCATTGATGGAGCAACACGGATTGGATTCGAAGACTTATGGCAGTGAAGATCTCTGGCTGTTCGGAGATTGAGACGAGTAGGGAGAGTAGGGAAGTGAGTGAATGAGGGAAAATGCAACGGACAGGCAAATTGGGCCCAGATTTTAGTGTCAAGGGATACTTTATTGCTCCGCTGTGCTGTACTTTGTCTTCAACGATCCCATTAATAGCTACATCTACGGTGTTGTTCTAAAGCAGGCCACTGGAAAATCTGCGCCAACTACCCATAATGCAGCCATTACATTTTACATTGCTGTCGGTAAGTGTCCATTCATACATGTTTGCCGTTGACTCCTTGAGGGACATCATCATCAATGGAGGCTAACCCCCTCTTCCTGTTCGTGTATCACACAAAACTGCACAGGTTGTTTTCGGTCTATCTGCGACTATCAATGGTCCTTGGTTGGGAAACAGGGTTGCTGCTTCCGAGAAGCAAGAGATTGGCCAGGACGATGGAACCCTTGAAGCGAACATGAATGACAAGTCTGCTCAGCATTTCAAAGATCCCGGAGTGAACATGGTCCTGAGTTTCGCCGTCTTCTCGACTGAATACCGAATGATCTACGCCATGTTCTTTGGCAACTCGATTGCTGGTCTGGTGTTCCTGTCGCGTCTCGCGAACATTGTCAAGGATATTTTTGGCAAAGACGAGGCTGTAGCTGCAACCATTGTCGCCATCAATGGGGATTCAACTTGGGAGGACGGTTGTTCTTCTCCACGGTTTCTGATCGTCTGGGCCGCAAGAATTCGTTCTTTGTCGTGCTGTGCTCCCAGGTCATTATCGCCATTACCGATCATCATGGAGAAGCGTGCTTACTGGGCCTTGGATCTTGACAGCATGCTATGGTGATGGGTTCGGATGTACCCCAGCCTTTTTGTGCGACATGTTTGGACATTCGAATATTGGAGCTCTTCACGGCATCATCCTCACAGCTTGGTCCCTGGCTGGTGTCGGCGGAGGTCTTCTCTTCACCGGCATCTATAACCATTTGCTCGAGACAGGACACACGACCAAAGACCCTGGGTGTACTCTGCCAATTTGCACTGGATCCTGGGTGTGGTCTGCGTTGGATTCCTGTTCCTGTTATTCGTTGGGACCCATGTTCATGACAGACTGCTGCCCAAGGAAAAGGGGAGATTGCAAGGATCAGGTTATTCGGGCGATTGCTCAAGATTGGCACGAGGTGGATGACCAAGGAGACTGAGGAGTCAGAGTGGGCGGCGTTCGTGGACCAACACCGCAAGGAGCAAGCAACGTTCACACTCCCGCCTCCCATTGTAATAGACCATTGCCTTACAGAACAACTTGTCTTCAATAATACCTCTTGCTAATCTAGTGCAGTGCGGAGTGAATGGAAGCTCAAACTTCCAACCTTTTCTCAAATAGGAAAGGGTCCATTAGCATGGCACAATCAAATGAATGGATTGCGGACACACAATGTCTCTATTTGTGTAGCGTGCAGGGACCACGATCAAAAATAGTTTGTCAGGCACAAAGGGACGACCCCGATGGTGATCTCCTGTCGTTCTCTCTCTCTCTTGAGAATCAGCAGTGAGGGCACTCAAGATGTCGATGGAGCTGCGCAGGTTATGACCGTAGGTGAGAGGTGCAAAAGATGCAGACGATCTGTAGAAGGAGAGCATGCATAGGCCCCGCGGGAGCCGTCCCACACGCGATGCAATGAATGGTAAGAAACGGGTAAACTGCACGGAGAACCATTCATTGCAATCTCTCTCCGCTCACACTTCTTTGTTTTCTCTTTGTTCTCGCTCTTTTGCACGCTCTTTTGCATCTATTCCTCCCATCCTCTCTTTTCTTCTTTGCTTCGCTCTCCCCCACTCTCTTGTTCTGTGCTTTGCACCTTCGAATCGGTCTTCTAGCCCTCATCGACCTCATCCCGATCAACATTCTCTCATTCCTCATCACCTCACCACTACCTCAAATTGTTCCCCCCCACCTCTCTCCACAAGTCTAGTTGTAAGTCTTCCACCATCTCGCCACGACACTATTCAGTTGGTTAACACCCCTATGTTCAGGAACAAACAACAAATCCCTGCAGTCTAAACCATCAAAGATTGTGCGCAACCAACATACCTTTCCCCATTCCTTTCGATTGTCGAGGCGTATGTTTGCTCGGCTCGTTATGAGTTAGAGAGACGCAACCCAAACTGAGAAGCAGATGTACATTGCAAAACCAATATCAAAGTGCTCTCAGGTATCTTTCTCCTATCTCTTTTTGCATGACCAGTATGCTGCCAAATGGTTGTTACACATTCGCTCTTATTATGAAGGCCTAGTTCGCCTCTCCCTCCCTCTCCGTACCCTTTTGACACTCACACGATGCCAGATCCCCTGTCTCTATTGTCGTTCATCCGACAAAGGCATCCAGTAACAATAGGCCGTCGAGGCCTTTCCCTCTCCCTCCTCCCCAGCCCTCCTCCTCCAAACACAGAAGGTTCTTTTTGTCAGGAACCATCTCTATCTTGCGCGAAGCAAAGGCGAGGTCTTCCATCGGATGAAATATAATGGGCATGGAGCCCAAATGGAGCCCATTTCACCAATGGGGCGGCCCAGACAGACAATTCAGGACATCAACACCATTATTGTCCACGGACAGTAAAAAAAAAAAGAGAGCACGCTGCTTGCGCACCATGATGACAAACCCGGTGGCGAGAGAGGAGAGAGGAGACTTAGGGGTCGAGGGGGAAAAGGAGAAGGTGGATGATGATGAGATCGGGAAAAGAGCATTCGTCCAACATTAGAACAGACCGTTGTATCACTAACCTCAATCCTTTTTGTCTACCTGAATGGTATCCTTTCCTTCCTCCCTTTCTCAGAGTTCTAATGTCATCCAAGCAAAGCTCGGGCCACATGGTTTCGTGGTTGTGGGTAGCGACCTCGTTGGTTTTGGTCGGATTCTTGGGCGTATCTTCAGCAGCAGAAGAATCATGCGCACCTTGTAGTTTGGCAGAGGAGGTCTTGAAGAACTGCAACTCGTCGCTGCAAATGTCGACGTGGCCCGGCAAATTCACATACCAGTAAGTGTTCTGTTTACTTCATTTTGTATCACTCGCAAATCAATGACAGTTGAAGATTGTAATCAATAACAATGGATCGCCTCCTTTATAGACCCTTGCCTGTTCAAGCACCGTGCGCGTGCAACAAGAACTTCTACGACCAGGTAAACAACAGGAGATGCGCTTCTCACGTCGTGGAATAGGGAAATCACTACAGGAAGAGCTGACGAGTCCCTTTTACTCTCGCACTTCATCCACACACAGGTAGAAACGTGCGTCGCCTGCCAGTCATCCGATACGGCTAAACTGCAGGTTCTGCCATTGGCAGACTACACAGCTGTCTGTGCGTCAATGGGCCAAGGATTCCCAGCCTTCTACTCTCCAGTAAAGACCACTAGCGCTGTAGGACCAGCCCCCACCAGTTCATCACTGCCTTCGACTGCGCACCCGGGCTCTGGATCAACGTCCCATAGTAGTCTTTCCCCAGGAGCTGTGGCAGGCATTGTGGTTTCTGTGGTTGCATTGATGGTGGCTCTCTCCGTCGCTGGATACGTCTTTATGAGGAGACGCGAAATTGCAAAGGAGAAGGAGCGCGAGGAAGTGTACAAGTACCAGGAAAGAAATGAGACATACGGGGAAACGACATTGCCTCAATACACGGGTATCCAGTCCTCATTGCCGACTTTACCCCAACTCACGTAGGTGATTTTGATGTCGTATTCGAGAAAGGAGAGAGAGAAACAGTGAGGAGGCGATCATGCTGTTGAAGAGTGTACTAACGCTGCCGATCCACCCTTTTTATTACCTGTAGAAACTTGCGAGTGATGAACCCAGACAATGATGTGGAGGAGCGCAACATTGGTTCGGATTCCAAACTTGGACATACCAACGGATTTGACGCGCCGCGACAAACGCCCCCAGGATGGCGCCGAGGAAGCTTTGACGACGACTAAAGCACATATTGTTAATAGACCTACATGCAAATGAGGGAGAGTCTATGGGACATCCTCAGGACTTTCATTGAAGAGTATATACCACACGTTTCATTCAAGCATTGTCCAGCGAAGCCATACCCCCCATTTTATCCAACTGGCGACTCTGGAAAGTACGCCTTATTATTGAGTTTTTTTTTTTTTTTTTTTGCTAATAAAACTGGGATTC
>Ga0247824_10001585_pt1 | contig 12455 bp, 8 predicted proteins | sample 13C_PalmiticAcid_FD_194412 | JGI IMG/M metagenome (GOLD analysis project Ga0247824, IMG submission 194412) | Soil microbial communities from agricultural site in Penn Yan, New York, United States - 13C_PalmiticAcid_Day48 | ecosystem: Environmental > Terrestrial > Soil > Agricultural land...
CACTTTGGCTCGCAGGTGCTCACCCCCCTCGGCGCCCAGCAGTGCTTCCAGGTCGGCGGCGAGTACCGCGCCCGCTACCTCGCCTCGGGCTCGCCGCACCGCATCAACGGCATCTCCGAGTTCCAGCACGTGCCGGCCCAGGTCTGGGCCAGCGCCCCGGACCAGAGCATCCTGCTTGGCACCGCTACGTCCTTCCTGCAGGGCCTGTACCCGCCGCTGGGCGACATCCAGGCCTCGGACGTGTCCATGCAGCTCGCCAACAGCTCCTCGGTGAGCAACCCGCTGTCGGGCTACCAGTACGTCACCCTGCACGGCGTCAGCGACGACTCGCCCGAGACGGTCTGGATCAAGGGCGACGACGACTGCCCCGCGGTGGCCGCCGCCTCGGCCGACTTCAAGGTCTCGGCCGAGTACCAGTCACGCGTGGCCTCGACCCGCGATTTCTACCGCAGCCTGTACCCGCTCGTGCACGAGATCTACCCGTCGGCCGACAGCCTCAGCTACGCCAAGGCCTACGACATCTTCGACGTGATCAACGTCGAGCAGCTGCACAACGCCACGTCCCCGGCCCGCAACGTCACGGCCGACCAACTCCTCCAGCTGCGCACCCTCGCCGACAGCGCCGAGTTTGGCCTCAACTTCAACGCCTCCCAGCCCGCCCGCTCGCTGCACGCGCGCACCCTCGCCGCCTCGGTGCTGAGCCACCTCAACGACACCGTCACCTCGGCCGGGCAGAACCCCAAGTTCGCCTTGCTCGCCGGCAGCTACGACACCTTCCTCGCCTTCTTCGGCCTCGCCAACCTGACCGCCGCCTCGCCCGACTTCTTTGGTCTCCCCGACTACACCAGCACCATGGCCTTTGAGCTCTTCACGCCGGGCACCACGTTCGACCGGGACGACCTGCGCGTGCGCTACCTGTTCAAGAACGGCTCCGCGGGGGCCCTCACGGCCTTCCCGCTGTTCGCGTCCGGCAAGGCCGACCTGCCGTGGGCCGACTTTGTCAGCGGCATGCAGCAGCGCGGCGTGGGCACCGCCAGGGAGTGGTGCAGCGCCTGCCAGAGCGAGGCCGTCTTCTGCGCCGCGTACGCCGACGACAAGTCGGGTGTCGACGTCACGTCCGCCGCTGGCGGTGACGAAGGGAGCGTTCTGAGCAGGGGCGGGTCCATTGCCGTGCTGGTCGTCATGGCGGTTGCCATCCTGGGCAACTTTGTTTGGGCTGCCATGTGGCTGGTCGGGCGCAGGGGTGGAAAGGAGGAGGAGACCTTCCCGGCCATGGGAGGGCCCGTCAAGAGCGTGGGCAGCCACAGCGACAGGGAGAGCGTTTAAGCGGCTGTCATGGAACGACAATCACGAACGGGGTCTGATGACTTGCTTGAAAAGGGGGGACTGTTATGAGATCATGAGACAATCTAAAATACCTTCATTTGATATTGCCATCTCTTCTTGTCATTTAACCAAAATGTGCCGTCATGTGACACCAAAGTGCACGTAAAAGTCGGCAGAAGGACCTGCTGGTGCCCTCAGGCCGTTTCTTTCGATGCTTCCCCGATATCAGCGACAGGTTCTGGCGCCTATTCCTGCTTCGGGAACGGCTTCCGGCCATAGACAACATAACTGCAATGCCACAGTCAGCAAACACCATTACAGCTCATTTTTCGGGTTCCTTCCCCAAGCCGCGACTTACATGGGCCAATAGGCATGCACACTCGTATCCCTCAGCACCTTCTTCGCCTTGTCCGCGAGCGCGATCGCCTCCTCGGGCGTCCACCCAAGAATCCTCGTGGCCGGCGCCAGGAGGGCCGGCTCAAGGAGCTGCTCCATGTTGTACATGCACCACTTACCGAGCGTCTTGTACCTCGGGTCGCGCGGCCACGTGTTGGTGGGCCACTTGAAGGGCCTCTCGACGACGTCCTCGAACCCGGCCGCCTCCAGGAGGCCCTTCCATTCCTTCGCCGCCGTTAGGGGCCGGCCGGCCAGCTGCATGGCGTGCGTCAGCGTGTCGATGTACGTCTGGAGGTCCGAGTCCTTGCGCAGCGTGCCGTCGTCCGAGGTGGCCATTACTAAATCCTGGGCTTCAAAGTAGCCGCCCGGCGCGAGTTGACTGTTGGAATACGTCAGAGACCAAGGCATGGTTGGGGTTGGAGGATTGGACGACCTACTTGAACGCCTTTTCCGCAATGGCAGCGTTTGAGGCGAAGCTAGCGTTCATGGCGCGACAAAAGATAAAGTCGAAGGGTTTGGGCCATGTCCATTCCTTTTCGAGATCATCGACCTGAGAAGAATTAGCTTCCGGCTCTTAATGATCAGAACATCCATCACCATGTCACCTCAAAAGAGCAGTTTGGCGGCACACTGTGTTTCAGTTAGCCACTCATCACTTCGAGTTGTAAAATTCGGGGAAAACGGACGAGTCTGGCTGCACGGGACTGAGGTCTACTCCGACAATCTATACACGGGGCGTAGTTAGTGGGTGAGCCACAGTGCGATAGCCATTGTTGTCGAGGTATGCCCACCTCAGACTCGGGATGTTCGTCCGCTTTCAGTTCCGTATCAGCTCGTCTGTGCTTGCAGATTGTATCAAGAAAGCGGGCACTCACCATACTCGATGCTCCAGATTCCTGACCCCGTGCCAAGGTCGAGCACCCTCTTCGCCCCGTCGCTTAGTGGGGAGAGGCACAGTTTGTCGCCGAGTGTCACCTTGAAGATATGATGCTGCATGTCTAGTACCAGACAAGTCAGCGCCCGCCTGTTCCCTTCACTACCTGTCTCCTGAGAAATACGAGACTCACCTAATCTCTCAACCTCGGCCTGTATGCGGTGTTTAGCGGGCACGGCTTGTCATTTGGCAATCTTTTGTGATGCACCCTCGGAAAAGGCAGCACGTACATCATCGTTGGGGAACATGTATTCTGCGTGCGTGTCAGTAAGACCAAACTCAAACACAGTAACAGCAAGGATCCAGCCGGTAACGCACTCCCTGCGCTCATGGCATGGTAGGTGCGGCCATTCTCTTGATGATAGGCCAGAATGCTGGATCGCAGCGATGTCAAACTATCCCTGAAGGGCTTCAAACGAGCACCGCTTGGTTAGCTGCGCGCAGAGAAGAGGAACGAGTCGAAACCCACCACGCTGAGCGCCGAGTCGGCGTCGGTTAGGTCATCGTCGGGCACCTGCCAGGTTTATTCTTAGCCGCTGGGGAACGGATAGACTTGGCGGAAACTAGGGCACTTGGGACAAGACCTACAAGCTCCGCGCCATGGGGCTGATGATCAACGAAATCCGGGGCTGCTTGTTTTTCGGCCATCGTTGATAAGCTTTGTCCGCGCCGGAGTACCTGGATGCTGAGGATTCAGTCAATCAAGAAACGAACTGACGACTGAGCACCCTGCCCTGAAGTACCTGGAGGAGTGGAACGGTTTCTGGTTGACCATGTGCTGTGCCGTTGGCGCCGAGCGCCTTAGCTTGGGGGGCCAGCACCCGGATTGGATGTCTCGAGTTTGGGACATCTGCAAGACGGCCGCAATGCAGGGCTTCCAGCGGCCAGCGCAGGAACTATCCATCCACCTGGACAGTTTTGATTGGGAGAAACGGGCGGGGACGCAGTCCCGGATGTCCCTGGCGCTGTTTCCTATCAGGCGACATGCACTAGTAATGTGCTTTGCCCGCTTAAGACGGACCGCGAGGTGCGTTTCCCTTCCAGACATCTTCTTGGCTCCTCTTTTCTCTCTCACACTAAACCCGTTGCCGCTGGCGCGTCACTTTCCTCGCAGGATCAGCTGCTGAAAGCAATACCATGAGCCAAGCGTTCCCCGCTTCCCCTCTTCATGATACTACTGCGCGCTTGAATCGGAAAACACACGGAACAACTCTCGGAACCAGCACGGCAGCTCACTCAGGCCACCCAACAGACATTTTGGAAGCAAGAGGGAGACAAGACGAAAATAGTCTAAATATGAAGCAAAATTACCCTCCCGCTAACGCCTGGAAATGCAGACAAATCTATGAGACCTCTAATGCAACCCGCTGACGCCCGTCGCAGCCATGTACTTTTGGCAGTTGACCAAATGCTTCACTTGCTCGCCCACCTCTTCCAACCGCCCCAGCACCTTGGTGTTCCCGTCCACAAATCCCAGCAGCGTGTAGGGAATGTTGGTGCTCTCGCAGAACTCCTTGACGAGCACCTGCAGCTTCCGCAGATTGTGCCTCGGCACCCGCGGGAACAAGTGGTGCACGGCCTGGAACTGCAGACCGCCGTGGATAAAGTCCAGCCAGGCTGGGCAGTCGACGTCCATGGTCGTGCGCAGCTGGCGCTGGGCAAACGACTCGCCCTCGCCGAGCTCGGCTGTCGACATGCCCCAGTGCGAGAGCGTGATTTGCACGTGCAGCGGCATGGTGACGATGTGCGAGACAAGAACGAAGGCGACGCGGATGGTCCAGGTGGGCAGCGTGCACAAGAGCAACCGGTAGCCAAAGATGTACCAGTAGCACGACATGAAGGCGATCTCGACGGGGCGGATCCACCACGCCTTGCTGTTGCCGAGGGACGACGACTTGGCCGAGAGCACGTGCAGCCACGAGAGGAGGTAGAGGTTGAAGCGGGCGATGCCCATAACCGGGTAGTACGTGTACTTTTGGAACGGCACCAGCAAGTCGGCGACGGCGTCCCAGGCAAAGGTGAAGTCGTAGTAGCTCGAGTGGATGCCCCGGAAGAAGGATGGAGAGGTGGCGAAGAGGGGCACGTTTTGGATATCGGGATCGTGTTCCTGGTTGCAGAGAGTCAGCGAATCATAACCCCAGTGTAGAATCAAGACGCGGATGACTAAACCTACCGGGTGGTTGGTGATGAGATGGTGCACGTTGTGGCTGCTCTTCCACCAGCCGATGGACAGGCCGCAGCAGAAGTCGCCGACGAACATGGCAATCAGGCTGTCCATCTCAAAGTTGCCCGTGATGGCGCCGTGGGCGGCGTCGTGAGCCGTGAACATGATCTGGTGCCAGAAGAGCCCCAGGAAGAACGCCGACGTCATGTACCACTGGTGCCACAGGGCGACCATCGAGGTGGCGAAGAGCGCCGTGTACCGGGCCATCTCCTTGCCATACTCGAGATACGGGCAGTTGTAGTATCCCTCGTCGTGTATCCTCTGGTGCAGCGCCGAGTACTTCTTGGCGATGTCCTGCTGCACCTCGGGGTCCAGCGGCGGGTAGTCGGCGTGGTCCCTGTCGACCTCCTGCTGTTCGGCCCAGTCGGTGTAGGCAGCGGCATCGCCCGCGAAGACCTTGCCCGTGGCCGACGGCTCCCAGAGAGGCTGCTGGTGCTCAGGTGCCGGCGACGGCGACGGCAGCTTGGTGGTGGTGGTGGTGGAGGGTGGGGTAGAGGTTGCCTGCTTTTGGTAAAGGCCCCCTCGGATCGGCGGTGTCTTGTTGGTCCAGATGCCTGGTGGCTTCCGGCCAATCCGGAACGCCTTCATGGTCTTCCATGTGGCGGGCACATGGTACCTGCAGGAGTTTATGTCAGCACCTTAACATCAATAGCCTCTGGTCCCTGCGTCTATAATAAATTCGCCGGTTCAGGCAAGCCCTGGGCGCGAATGAAGAAAGGGGAGGATTACGCCTTGATCTCGTCAGTCGCATCTTTCCCGACCATGTGCAAGATTGCCAAGCGCCCACCAGGATGCTTCTGGAGCCACGAGTCCAGCTTGAGGACGTAGTCTTCGAAAATGACAATGATGTGGCCGTCCGCGATCAACGCGTCCACGGCCGCAGCCGTCACTGTCTCGTCGCGCTTCATGTTGGCGCGTGGGAATGCCCGTCGACACAGGGCAGGCGTAAAAACGAAGGGCAGCCACGGAAAGTGTGGGCAGAAGCTGGCGGTGGTGGAAGGCGGAAAGAAAGAAAGCGCCGGGGGGGGGCGCAGAGAGCTTGAAGAAGGAGAGATGGGGGAACTTGAGAAGGGTCCAACAGGCAGGTCCAACGAGCGTGCTGCCACAAACGGCAAGAGCAACCACCAAGAGCAACCAACAAGGTGGGACTGGATATTGGACCAAAGAGGCAAGCACACCCCACAACCCGACCAACGATGACACGTAACGCACCGCCCGCGTGGAAGGTGGGCGGGGTTTCAACCTGCAAGGCCTGCGTTCGTCCAGTCGACAGCGGGCCCAAGGCGCCAAAGGGGCTGGAGAAAACCCTCATCTCCCCCTTTTGCGCCAAGCGGTGCGAGGCCAATCTCGTGGGCGACTTGGCCACTGCCTTGGCGCATGCAGGTCAGTGGATTTTAACCGCGGAAAAGAGGAGTGCAGAGGAGACGAGACCGAGCATGGATGGACGGGCAGGCAAGCCGCGCAGCATCTGCGCGCCATCGTGGGACGATGGGTTCCTGGACCTGGCTTCGGTTGGGTCCATCCGGGTTGCTGGTGTGGAATCTGTCTGCGCCAACGCACCGCTTGTCAGACCCGAGAACGGCAGGCGGTCAATGGTGAGCGCAGGATGCCCCCGCAAACACACGCAACACGAGACGAGTTGAAACGCGATCTCCAGGCGCAGCAGGAAACGAGGAGCCGGCCAGACCCCCTCTCTCGACGCCAATGCCATTTTACCCCGTTTCTGGTTGCCGCTCTCCACAGGACGGGGCGAGACGGGGCAAGAGTGCCCAGCTCTGAGCCGGTTTTGGAGCTGAAGGTCAGTCCCAATTGGAGACCGGGACGCGGTCCAGATCTCTGGGCGTGGGGCCCCACCCTTTCCAGAATTTCCCAACAGCGGGGCCTCGGCCCGGGGGATGAAGATTTCGGGTCGGCGCTGCAACCCAAGACAGACTCGTCCCATGCCAACAACGTGTGCCATGCGCATCGTAAGTTTCGGCCATTACTGCCAAGGTACTTAGCTGTCGAGGGATTTTGCTGCTAAAACAGACAGGCTCCGTTCTGTGCACATACGGACACCACCGCGCGACTCTTTGCCCTTTTGCCCTGGCGAGCTGACAGGTCCACTCGCCCAAATACGACTGCGGAGCTCCCTCGGCCAAGCGAATTTAAGCTTATTTATGAAAACCGCTTAGCGTGTGTTCAGCGCGGGTCTAGCGCCCTAGGTTGAGGGCTGCGCCCCCGGACCACCCCACCCGTTTTCGCATGTGGCCCGGCACCACGAGTCAATTCGGCCGAAGCTCGCCCATTTCCCCCTTTCCACCCACTTTCCCGTTTCCACCAAGCGACGGATCCCTGCCCATTTCATGTTCCGCGTACACGTCCACCATGCAATTCGACGCTTCACTGCTGCGGACTCCGCCGGGTGACGACGACATTCATGTCGCTCTGGATGAAGACGCCCCCATTGTACGACTTCCACGGATTTGCTGGGTCGAGCAGCGTGAAGTCGAAGCGGCGGAGGAGCTGCAGAGCAAGAACATGGATCGTCAGCGACACTTTTTGACACACCCACAACAGAAACAACAGGGAGCCCCACCTCAACAAACGTCTTGTTGAACTCGATCAGCGCGACCGTCTTGCCCAGGCACTCCCACCGGCTGCCCGACACAAACTCCATCATGACCGTCTGCTCCATGAGCCGCTGCTTCGCGGCTGGATTGTCGAGCCACCTCTCCGGTCGGAACAGGTCCGCGTCGTCGCCAAATGTGTCTTGACTTCGCATGATGCTCCAGGGCGACCACGCGACGTTGGTCCCCGCGGGGATGCGCACGCCGCAGACGACTTGGTCCGTATCCGAGATTTTGGCCAACATGCCAGTCGCCGGCGGCCATATCCTCAGCCCCTCGCGGATCACGGCCTGGAGGTATGGCAGGTCCTTGCCCTCGGCATCCGTGATCGGCGCCGAGATGCGCCCTTCCCTGATTCCGGCGTCGATCTCGGCCTGGAGCCGGCGGTAGACGAGCGGACTGGTCATGAGGAACAGCAGCGTCGCGCGGATCGCTGTCGCCGTCGTGTCGGACCCGGCAAACAGCTGCACCACCGTCTCAGTCTCCGCTTGCTCCCTGCTCAGCCCATGGGCGACGAACGAGCCGAGCATGTCCCGCTTGACGACGGGCTTGTCGCCGTACCGCTCGGCCACGGCCGCCTCGGCGAGCTTCATGACGGTGCCGACGCCCACCATCTTGCGCACGTCTGGGAGGACCCACCTGAGCCGCGGTGACTGCATGATGCTGAGCAACCAGGGCACCAGTGTCACGAGAAGAAGGATGGGCAGCGTGGTCTCGGTCGTCTTGATGTAGTCGAACATGTCCTTGTCTTCTGAGAGGAACCCCAGCTGTTTGCCAAACGCGAGCGACGATATGACGTCCAGGGTGAAGTACTGCACCTTGCGCGCCAGGTCAAAAGGCTTGAACTCGGTCTCGGTTGACACGTATTTTGTCTCGATGAGGGAAACCAAACCGGCCACTCGGTCGTCGATGAGCTGATGCAGATTATCGACATCCTTGCCGCTGTAGCTGGGCACAAGCTTGGCCCGCAGCTTATCGTGGACCTGGTCGTCCAGCGTCGAAACGATGTTGTCCTTGTAGGGGTTGATGCGGAGCCCGCGATACCACGGTCCCCGTCGCCACGCCGAGCGCACCCTCCACATGCGTCGCAGTTCTGCGCCGTCGCCGCAGACCACCCAGTTGGGCGCGATTCTCGCCACGGCCCCTTGGTGACAGACGAGTCAGGAAACAGGGCATTCACAGCATGGTCTTGAAACACTTGCCATATCTGCGGTTGACATCTTGCAGGACAAAGTTCATCCGGCCGCTCGCCTGGGCGCGAATCATCCAAAAGTCAGTCCATCCGGCCCAGGAGGGCCCGGGGATGTGCCTCAGCCTCGCAAAGTCCCTGATCCGCAGTATGGTCAAAGAGAGGATGACGAGACCAAACCCCAAGAGGGTTGTCGTGAAGGTTAGGTGCAGCATCGCGGGATGTCGTGGGCTCCTCCCTGCCAGACCAGTTTGAGATGGAAGGATGGCGATCACCGAGGATAAATACGTGAAGGCACTGGCGACCTGGGTGGCAACCACCACCATCTCGTCACACGCTAATGTGTGGCGCCTGGCTCGTCCCGCCTGAGGAGCGAATGAGGTTGATCAACAGGAGCTCTCGCAAGCATGACGGGGTATTGAAGCCGACGCCTTGCATTGGCAACACCACCATCCAAGTCTTTACAAACCTGTCGAGGGTCGGCCTGCCTGACAAAGCCATAAGGTAGTAGTCTACTCGTTTAGCTTTCAGCCAACCACATCTTCCGCGCCGTCACTGATCAGGATTGCCACTCCCTTTGGCGAGCACACCGGTCGTACCTCTCACGTCACGGTTGGGCTTCGAGACCACCCCTGAGATTTACCCCTCACACACCCGCAAAAGTCGACTTGATCTCTGACCACTCGTTTCAATTTTTCCGGACAATCATAACCTCGGGAGCTTGCGTCTAAACGAGTTCTTCAGCCCAAGCCACCGCGCACATCCGCCCTAGGCAGCGCACTTCTCCCAGTCGTAGCTGACACCCTGCTGCAGCCCGTAGTAGACAGTCTTGCCCTCATACTCCAGCTGCTCGGAGCTGACGGTTCCCTTGGCGCCCTCCTTCTTGGCCGACACGGTGAGCTCCGTCCGGAACTTGATGGTGCCCGTGCCGCACTTGGGGAGCGGCCACTGCACCAGCCCATTCACGGGCGTGTTGTCGTTGTACGATCCGGAGGCGCGCGGGCCCGCGATGGTGAGGGTGTCGACGATCTGGAGGGCACACGGCATCGTTAGCAAACCGTTCCCTGATAGCGAACACACACCCACCCAGCCCAGCAAAACAACATCTCCTTGGGTAGTGAATGAGCTTTTTGGTTTCACTCACCTCCTCCCCATCGGTAAAGTACGTAAACTTAAACCTCGCCTCGACCCCCTCCTCCAGGTCATACCGCGCCAGCACCTGCGTGCCGTTCTTGTGCAGCTTGAGGCGGTACCCCGGCACGGCGGGCGCGGCGCCCTCCTTGTCCAGCTCGGTGTAGGCCAGCGTCGTCTCGCACCAGACCGACGCCTCGGGCGCGCCCGGGCCGACGCTGGCGCGCAGGTGCGGGTACGCGAAGAACCAGTAGTAGATCTCGGAGCCGTCGACCGTGTTGGAGCCGAACGTCGGGCGCGTGACGTGGGGAGGGGAGGTCGCGCCGAAGTCGGGGCAGCCGGGTCCCGAGAGGGCCGTGATGTTGAAGTTCCAGCTCCAGGGGAGGATGCGGAGGGCCGAGGTGTCCCTGGGAGTTGGGTTGGGGAGGGCGAGGGCGGTGCCCACGAGGGCTGCGAGGATCTGGCGAGGCGATGGCATCGTGTTGTTGCGCGGGGTTGATCTCTGGGAACAAGAGGTTGGTTTTAGTTGAGATGGAGAAGCCGAAGACAGAGACTCAGGGTCAAGGTGTCAACGAGCGAGACTAAGGTACCTTATCTAGATGGACGTGGATCGGCCATCGGTGATCGGTGATACTTGATCGGTCGGGGATAGTGGATGGGCAGGTGTCGGACGACGGCGTACCAATCTACGTCGAATCTCGATCCTCTGTCAACCTTAATGAAGTTGCATTGGTGGCTGCTACCTGTTCGAGATGTGGATCGAGGACCGATCCTGTATCCCCGCGTGTAAATCATAACTCTTCTGGCAAGATCCGGAGCACCAGGAGCCGAAAGCTCCACCGGGTTGGCTGCTTTTATCCAACGGGGTGCCCAACTGTAACGCAACGCGCAGTGGTGAGGTCCATTCGTTGCTGCCTGCTCAACAGAGTGAAGTGTCACGCTCCTTGGCAATATCTGGATATCTACATCCCGTCTCGTCTAGTATTTGCCTGCGTTTAACGTTGCATCTGAAAGGGCTTGGACTTGACGTCAAAATTCCCGAGTCCGAGATCTCGGACTTGACACACCGAATGCGTTGCTTGAGTAGAAGGCACAAGGCACAAACCAAGAGATGCTCATAATTCAAGCCATGAGAGGGCGTGTCTCCTTCCTGCTGTGGTAATCGACGGGATGAAAACCGCCAGGGCCTTGCGGGGGGTGTTGGGAAAACTGACTAGATGGAGATGGATGCTCGTTCAAGGACGATCCCTTTGAGCTCTGTCACATGATAGATCTCTGTGCTTGGGTTTTCCAAGACCTGGATCCTCAGAGAGCTCAACGCAAGCAATTCAGACAGGAAGATTTTCTCTTCGTAGGTACTGATCAGGGGGCCAGGTTGCCCGAAAGTTTACACATGGCATATGAGCGTGGGGCGCGACATGAACCACAGCTTGTTAAGCTCTTGGTCATCCCCCAGGTCCACATGCCGCCCGCACAGATGCGGGTTGAAGAGAAGTAGGGTACGGTGTTCTGCTGTTTTTGTGCAGTGCTTCGCACCTGTTTAGCACAACATAGCCTGACTAGCTGCATGTACGAACCTGCACCTAAAGCAGTTGGGCGAGTGTTCAGGGGAACAGATGTCAAGCTAATGATATATCACATTGACGACTAACGGTTCTCACGATTTCAACAACTCTTGACTGAGAAGAAACGACAGCCCGAGCCAAGTAGATACCCTCCTCAAATAGTGTCCTTGCAATGCGTAGAAGGTGACTCCCTAGTGGCGCACTTGCTCGAAAAAAATGAACGCGGTCCCTCTCCTCCTCGTCCTGCCTGGATTGCCCTCCTTGGCTTACAATGCGGCTTCGGTGGGGTAGCCGCAGGTGGGCCGTCGTGGGAGGCTTATCTTTGCCCTGCCAGGGAGGTGTTTAGGCGTTGTGCTACATCCATCCCCTATCAGCTAGCTGTCTCCCATATTCAAAACCTCTCCAGGACTTTTACTTACACACTTGTACGACCTGACCTGGTTGCGGCCAGAAAATGTCACGCAGCTGTTGACGCGGTGGACAATGCTGGTGTCGCCGCTGCAGTTGTCCCCGCTGTAGAAGGTGCAACTCTCGCCGGTACCGACGCGGATGGATGAGATGGGCAGGTGGCCGTGGCAGCCTTCGCCGGGAGCGCCGTTGCGAGCGTACTCGGTGCACGTCACGCCGGGCATGCTCTGGCCAAAGGTGTAGCAGCCCGACTGACCGTTGCCGCCGCGAAGGACACGGTTGCGGTTCTGGTCGTTGCACGTATGCGTGTCGAGGTAACCGATGACTGACGAAGGGTGTGAGTTTTGGGGTTCCAGGGCAACATGATATCAGGGGGTATGTATACTGACTTTGCCAGGCAGAGGCGACCTCGGCGGCTGCGAGGAGCGAGACAACGGTGGCAAAAGTGAACTGCATCTTGAATGACTGGGTGGATAGGTGTTCTTGATAGGTGAAGTGAGATGGTTGAGATGATAATTGAAATGGGTTGAGGAGAAATGGCGGTGATGGCGGCGGCTCAGAGCCCTTTTTTATACCCGCCATCTGCCCCCTTTTCTGAGGACAATGGCAGTATGACTCCATTCGCAACTCGGATCATAGCCGAGCTCGCACTTCCACTCGACTCATGATGCTT
>Ga0247824_10001586_pt1 | contig 12450 bp, 15 predicted proteins | sample 13C_PalmiticAcid_FD_194412 | JGI IMG/M metagenome (GOLD analysis project Ga0247824, IMG submission 194412) | Soil microbial communities from agricultural site in Penn Yan, New York, United States - 13C_PalmiticAcid_Day48 | ecosystem: Environmental > Terrestrial > Soil > Agricultural land...
GCTTCCAACTGTACACGCATCAGAGTCGGATGCAATGTCGCTGCTGCCGCCATCGGACAAGTGCGACGTGTTTCGGGGAAAGAGCATGGGCGGGAACAATCCACCAGTCACTGCGCGTGTTGCTGCTGACGAACTGGCCGTTGAAGACGATTCGCTCTTGCGATGGACCTTTGGGGGGCGAACAAGTGCAAGTTCAAAGATACCAGATGTCGAACTACCAAGATGGGACTGCAACGACGCTATTGCCGTTGTCGCCGTCTTTGTTTGGTAGGTTCCACGGTCTGTCTGCGAACGCTCTAGTGTTGGTTGACTGGAGAACCATCTGCTTTTCGATTTTTGCTTCGGAACTTTGCCTTTGTTGGTCGGGGCTGGAGGGCGCGATGAAGATGCAGAGGTGTCCTCCGATACTGTTCGCGATCGATCCGTGTCCTCCTCATCTGTCTCATTCTGTACGCGACTATATCGTCCGACCATCCCCCTTGACTCGATTCCACCTTCATCCATATCCTTGTCGCCAAAGTGGTCATCATGAATCGTCATGCCAAACCCATGAGCATTAGTCTTCCCCAAAGGGACATTTTGTGGATCCGAAGGGGCACCTAGCGTCCTGAGCGTGCCATCGTCGTCATCTGCATCATGATCACCTTCGTCTCCAGTGCCTTCACGATGTCCGTTGTTATGGCCACCCTGACCGCCCTCACCTCCTCGACCTCCTTGACTGCTGTTTATAATGGCTTGCTTCCGCTCATCTATAGCTCGCGCCATCTCGAGCTGTCCTTGCAGCTCTAGAATACGGTCTTCGAGTTCTCGGTTCCGCATAGCTTCTCTGGACCATCGATACTGAGCATCCTGAAGCTCTCGGTCCCATCGTTCCTTTTCGCGAATCATAAATTCTTGCATAGCGTTTGTCTTCCGTTGCTGATCAGAACTTTGTTGGCCACTGCCCGATTGATTGTATCCAGCAAGCCAATTCATATCAGATGTACTGCTCTGGTGACGCAAGTTGTTGGATGCTTTGCGACGGATCGAGTGTTCCCGTTCAACAACAGATGCCAGACCATTCTCCACGAGATGACTTGCTCGGGACATGGGGCGTTCTTCATCCACTTGTTCATCCTCACTCGAATCCTCGTCGACATGGGATCGCGCTGAGAGTACGTCTCCCACTTCGCGTCCTTCGTGGATGGCCATCTGTATACGCATATCGTCCAGGACCTGAGATTGCTGCGAGACCTTGTTCTTCAAGATGCGAGCTTCTTCTCGCTCGGCTGTAAGAAGCAACTCCAAATTCTGCCAGCGTCCAACCACAGTCTCCAACTGACGTTGCATCTCATGTATCTTGCCTTGTTCCGTTTCCCATACTACAAGCTGGCGAGTCATCTCCTCGATTCGTTTTTCGTACTCTTCCATCTTCTTGAGTTTTGGCGAGAGATCCTCCAGACAATTCTTTAGTTGGAAAGTTCTATAAAGTCGTCAACAGGTGTTAAGGATACGTCAAGTTCCATGGATAGATGCGAGTACAAGCTGAACATTTTCCCACTGAAAACAAACGGAACAAAAACCATACCCTTTACGTTCTTCAATGAGCTGTCCTTCTTGAATCTCCTGGCTTTGCCGCGTGTCATTGATCTCCTGCTTAATACGCTCGAGCTCAAACTGCAACTGTTTGCGCTCATCCCGGAAGTTCTGTAGCTTGTTCTTCACATCCGTATCCCAGTGTGTCTGCTTGTTTTTCCGTTTCTCGAGCTCGCTCTTTTCCTTTTCCAGTAGCTGCTTTGTTTCCTGCAGCTGGGCCTTGAGTGAACGGCAAGTATTATAGAGGACCTGTCGCTCCGCCTCAACACTAGCATCAGACACGTGGGCCCGGTGAACTTTGGAGATCTGCTGGATGTGCTGTTGCTTCAGAAATAGCTCAAAATTGAGCTCGTTTTTGGCCACAAGCAGTTCACGCTCGAGGTGTACAATTGTTTTGCGGTACTCTTGGTTCAACAGAGTAAGGTTGGCCATGGTGGCTGGGTGAAAGTATTCCTGAGTGGTACTGAATTCGCCGATGGGTATGTCTCCAAGGACCGCTGATGATGCAGTCGCGAATGGCGTGCCTTCTGAGGTGGATGGCAAACGCTCTCTCGGGCTCAAACCGGTGCCCAGCGGGCCATTGTTGCGAGCTTCTGACAGGTACTCGTCTTGATCCAGCCCTCGAAGTGTTGCAAAAGCTCTCAATATCTGACTCATCCTGACCTCCTTAGACCTCGTCCGCGTCCGTGGTGAAGATGACCCCCTGCTGGATCCAGATCCAGGGTAGACTCGTTGTGATGGTGGCGTTGCTGCAGATGTAAGCTGCTGTGACCGCAAATGACTGTCCCTTGCTACCTGTGGCCCGAAAAAGTCTTCCCGGGCCAGGATCTCGATCGGTGTCCCTTGAGATTCTTCCGATGCAAACGAATCCACAGAAGGGTATACCTGTGATTGCACCGAATGACTCTGTAATGTACCTGGCTCAAACTCTGTTGGATCAGCGGGATGGACAGTACGATGAGATGCTTCTGCGTTAGATGCTTCATCTACCTCATCGTCGTCCTCACTGTCCTGATAGGGTACGCCTCTCCGATCTTCTTCAATTGACCGCAAGACAGGTCCTGTTCCAAAAAGCCCTCCAGCGCTCCAAATATCCAGCCCAACACACATGGCAACAATCTCCATTGGTTCCAGCTTTTGCCATCTTGCTTTGTTGACAATCTCCTGCTCAGGAGTCAATGTCAGCAGTTCCGGATGTAAAGAGTGCCTCTTGAGAAGAGTCTGGACCCTCGATTTCAATAAATCCTCGTCAATGTAAATTGCATTCACATCTGAATCTCTAGGTGTTCTGATAACGCCGTCTGCGTTACCCTCTACAGATTCACCCTCGTCCGCATGTGATGCCGAGCCTTGCTTTGGAGATCCTGAGGGGGAAGTGGTTGAATCCATGTATTCTCGAGGCGAATGAAGAAACTTGAGGAGATTGCAAGGGAAGAGGCCATAAAGGAAAGAAAATATTGCCGTTGGATCCGGTGCTCCTTCCGTCGTTGAGCCAGGTATGGTAGGGCCTAGCGCGTGAGATAAAAATCGGTATCGTTCTGTGTTAAGGTAGTCCCATGAACTGCCGGTGGCAACTCGCGCTTTGAAATGATGACGAGCCCTCACCATATCGTCGCCATCGTATTCCGTAGCTGTATAGAGAAATGTCTTCAAACCCAATGGTATCCGGTGAAGAACTGGAGGGTTTTGTTGCATCTTCAGGATGTCTTTTAGCGTCGTTACGCGCTGCATCGTCTCTGGCTCCTTCGTCACCAAACTCATCGAACGACTTTATGGTGTGGCCAGGCAGACTCACTCCCTCCTGATTTGTCAATATCATGAGCTGTTGTTGAGATCTGGGCCAGCAAATAATCCTGCTCAGAATTGAAAACAAGTCGGGCAGCCTGTCGTTCAAGGCGGCTGGAATCCTGGGCATGAGCATGATCAGAGTCATCAGTCCGAGCGACACTATTAGAGGCGACGTGTCGTACTATAAAGTGGATTCACGGTGAGACTTCAGACCCAATGATAGGTACTCTATGTGTTGCGCACAGATGTAAATCATCCAGTGAATACCTTCAGTGAGAGCAACAGCGAGTCGAATAGTGGGGTCGCCAAGATTTGGTGCAAATGGACACGCTATCCACGTCGGATCAAATACATATTTAATTAAACCAAACAGAGCCAAGGTAAAACAAGTAACATCCTCATGTGTCGTTGAAGATCCACATACCTGCCGCCGAATGAACTGGCAAAGCAATCCCAAGATCTCTGGTCGGTATCGAGCGCCCACAAAATACGTATAGAGGCAGCTGAAAAAGTCCTTGACACGCCCAACACTTCCGCCATAAGCGAACAAGATGGTCTCCAGGTTCTTGGCCAATATATCCTTCTTCCGGCGCACCATGGCTCTTGCCTTTGTAAACAGCCGCTGTTGATTTTCCATATCCTGTAGTACTGCAGCATATTCGGACCTCTGATCTATTGCCGATAGGGGCGGTACTGGCGCCCCCAATGCAGCTGTTGAATGCATCGAGCCATGTCCAGCATGGCCTGAAGAGGATGTCACATTGATACTGCCTCGCAGCCCATGCCCCGTTACTCCATCAGCGTGTAGTCCCTGTTCCACGTCTGGAAGTCGATGGTTCAGATTGTGCGCTGCATTGATATACTGTCGAAGTACAAACTGCGCGATGGGCATCGCGGCTTTTGCTTGGCTTGGGCTTAGCTGACCCTCCTCATCACCAGCAACTAGCAAAGTTCCAGTTCCCGATCCATGACTGTCCAGAAGACCGTCTCTGACCATGCACTCGACAACAAGTTCCCTGCACGCCTTTAACGCGTCCTTGCTGAGTTTGATTTCTCCTTGCAACGACGGTTCAATCATTTGATTCCACCAGTCCTTCAAAATGAGGCGAGGGGTAAGGAAGGGCAAGAGGTGCATGAGATAGACTATCATTCGACTGGTGATATTCGCGATCGACACCGAGCCGGATGCATGTTGCGCGAATAGGGTGGTCAAATGAGCAGAGAATCTTTGAGCCGCTAAGGGGATGTTGGCGGGCGAGCTCGCATTGTTCAAGACGGTTGCGGTTCCTGTTGTAGTAGACGAGACTGGTGCATTCGCGTTAGACCCTGAAGCTGCTGTCGCTTGTCCTGAAGCGGTCGATTGTGCGCCTCCTGTACCTCCTCCACCGATGATTGGAGAGCCTGTGGCTGATGCATTCTGAGACGTTGATGTTGATGATGATGGTGAGCCAGAGCTTGATGATGCGTGGCCAATTCTGTGGAAGGCAAAGGGAAGGCCGCCAGGGTGCTGCAGGATGGTATTTTTGGTCAACGATTGATAGAGGAGCTCGTTGGCATGTCGCTGACCGGCAGCAGTTGATGTCGAAGGGATTCCTGTGGCGTGTGCGGGTATTGTTAAGTTCGCGGCGAACGAGGGCGTAGTTCCCGTTCCAGAGGATGCTGCATTTCCAAGCGCCTGTACGGCAGTGACAGGGTGAAGACCGGATGTACCAGAGGGTGTCGTAGGCGTCGAGGCATGGTGGGTACCCTGTTGACTGGAGGTGGTGTTGTTGTGCGCCTTGACAAAGCGGTCGAGATAGCTCTGAATCGTCTCGCGAGACGTGTCTGGCTTTTCATTAGAAAGGAAGGAACTCAAATCAGCAGCGACAACCCTGTAGAGGTCCTTGGCCGTCGGCACCGAGCTGGACATGGCGAACGTTGGCTAAGCTTCGTCTCGACGAGCAATTGTCAACGAGGGTTGGCCGTGAGCGGAGGGTGGCGAATGATTGCTTTCGACTCCAGGGAACAAAACCGACGAACGGCACGGCGTGACTGCAGGCCTGCTTTGTTGGGGCAAGGACGGAAGAGGGAGTCGCGGCGAATGGGGGAAGGAGGAACAGAGGAGCGGAGGAGAAGGATGGTGGAAGAAGGGAAAGAGGTCGATGCAGAAAGACAAAAGGCGCCCTTCCAGGATCGCATGGCTTATGCCAACGTGCAAGTCACGCCTGCCGATGTGTGGGTTTTCGCTCTTCTTTTTGTCTTTCCCCCACTCTCTACTTTTCTCAGCGATGCATCGTCTGTCTTGAGCAAGAACTACAAGTACCACTCCCCCCTCCCCCTCTCCAAACGCATCTTTGGACAAGCCGACCCAAACATCGAAAAAGTTCCCTTCGCCTCTGACTTTGCCACAATGAACTATCAACCCGTCACTTTCCCAGTAGAGTTGGTAAGCCTGAGCTTCGTGGCAAGTTACTGCGCCGGACATCGTCTTCCCCAGACACGAGGCTGTGGCTAACCGCTCTTCCCGGAACCCAGATTGTAGAGCGGGCCTTGCTCAAGGAGGCTTTGCGGGCGATCCTTCATACAATCCTCTTCCACCGAGTCTTTGCCACCATCAAACCCAAAGACATGGAAATTTTGGACCTGACCATTGTAAGCAAAGTGGAGAGAGAGGAGAACGGTCCGCTCACTGTCCCGACATATGACGTTTTACGGAAGCAGCAATTGAAAGACTTGGAAGACGTAATTGACCCGAACCGTACACTTCTCGCTCGAACGCAACTCATCAACCATCGTAGCCTATTATTGACGATCCAGAAGTCGACAGACTTGTTGAAGAAAAGATTGCAGCTTTCGTCAAGGCTGCCGACGCCAATCCACAGAGCAAAGGACAGGTAAGAATACCACAGTGGGTATTCTCATTTGAAAAGACATCATTTCCAGCGCACCTTCTAACTGCCATTGATCACCCTCGTAGATTGGTATAATGTTTTATGAAAAGCGGACAAAGAAGGGATTGTGGTTCGGATCATCGTCGTCAGAGGTCTGCTGGGAACAATGGGCGATCACCATCAATATTGTCACCAACGTCAACGAGAAAGGTATGCTACTCGCTACCCGATGTGAGCCAGAAGAACCGCATTATACCAGAATGGCTTTCCGAGTGGATAATCTGACCAGAGACTACAACACTTTGATGAATATAATGACTCCCAGACAAGCAGCGGTCAATTAAAAACATGGAAAAGGCGCTCGCACAGTTATTCATGAGCATCCTACGGACTGTCAACGAACGCAAGGACCATATACCACCCATCACCACCAGCGACGGAAATCCATTTCCATACCAGGTATGGAGTAACGCCCAACCTCCTCTCAGCTGTTGTCAACTGATCACACGTTCACAAGAAACTAACTTTGCGATGTGGGCATGAACAATTGGCCACACGAACACTCGTTTTAGATTGTGGTACCCACGGCAGCAGATACATGGGGGTCCATGTTCAAACGTATGCTCGATACATCAGCATCACCCGGCTCATGATTGGTATTATGGCAGGACCCAATGCCTACTTCAAGTCGGCACTTCATCGCTAAGATCACTATGTTGCGTGATTCCCTCAGGATTCTTTTACCGTCTCCTACAATTCGTCTTTTGGCCTGTGCACCGGATAGAAAGTAGCAGCAGCCCAGCATCGACATAAACGTTCGCGTTTATATTTTTGGTACGACTAAAATACAGGATCCAGTAGTTTACATGCCAGCAATGATCTCACGGCAGCCCAAATCGTTCGTGGGTGCAGCATCCCACTCGTCATCATCCACTGCTTTGGACTGTCCATTCTCATGGAACACATCCTGGGTCTCATGGTTCTCGTGCTCCATCAATTTGGAACTGAAAGCCAGGTTCTCCAAGGACTTTTCGGATGCTTCGCCACCCATATTTGTCTCCTTCATCGTGAAAATGCGCTCTTGCTTGTTGTCTTCCCTATCACGATCGTTGTCCCAACTATCTTGATCGTTTCCTGGCCGTGGACGTTCGACTGGCGTGGTCTCTGGTCCTGATATTCATAATCACTGCGGCGAACAGGAAGTGTTCTGAAAGAGTTATCATCTCTGGTTGTACCTTGGGATTCTTCAGCCTCTAATTGTGACACGGCCTCTGCATCGGATGCCATCGCTGAGACTGTAAAACGACCCTGGCGATACTTGGGCAGTGTTGATCCTGAGTGTGCCCGATTCGACGTGGATGTTGGCGTGGAGCAGTTGTCCTCTTTCCCGTCATCCTTTCCTTTATCGTGGTATTGAGATGCCCGAAGACTCTTCATGATTTCGGCATACGAGCCTTGGTTCAAAGATCTTGGTGATTCGGGTTTATCGTAGTGGTATCCAACCACAGGTTCGCCGTCCTTGATATCGGCCACTCGCTCGCCCACCACGGTTCGGAAGAGACCAGGGACGGACGGTTTTGGGGCATTGGCTGCGTGCTGAAGTGCGAGCGCAGTCAGAGAGTGCCTGGGCAATGGGACATGGTCCTTGCAGACCACGACTTTTCGAGGGGCGGGTCATTGGGTCCAAGACTTTCTTGTCAGAGCCGTATTACAGCCTGGGCCATGCACTAGAAAGCAAGTGACATGTCAGAGATAGGCGCCATGCCATCTTGAACAGAATGTTTGTCATCTGATGGTGCGAGGAGTACCTTGGAGCAGGCGCGATGATACCATCGTCTCTCGACATCGATCTTTTCATTGATGTAAACGGTCTTCTCGCAGTTTCCGCAGGGTTTGGTTGACATTTTGCTATTCCGTTCTTATCAGCTTTGCTTGGTTGAGGGCTAGAGGATTCTGTTATCAATGGGGAGGTCGATGGTAGGGGTCAATGGGCTGAGGAGTGAGGGTGCTAGGGGATCGTATCCAATCCCCGGTTCCCGTTCACACCGGCGTTGACTTGCAGCTCAGTGACAGTTTCACCTAACCGTCGATCGCGTCTGACACAAGGTAGCACAACGTTGTTCTCTATCACCCTGATCTTTAACGCGGCGAACACTGGGATTCAACTCTGGACCGGATTTCTCCCCCCCACCCCCTCCCCCTCCATGTGCACACGGACATTCATGCAAAATGAATGGTTTATGGATGAACAAAAAACAGTCGGACAGCGGTACAAGGCCTACTCTCCTGTCATCCTGTCTTCTAACCGATCCACTCGTTCAAAATATGGACCAGATCGACACACGCGTCAAATGTCAAGAGGACTTTCTCCAGGAATCCTTCGCTCACGACTTCTTCGTCTGTGAAATGTCGCCCGATCGCAAAGCACTTCCTCTTTAGGTACTCAATCATTGGGTGATTCCTCTCGAATCCAGAAGGCCCCGTCTTGAGTTGTGATGATCCAGGTTCAAGGGCATCCAGACCCGACTTTCCACCCGTGACCTGTTTGATAGCGTCCGTTTCCAAAATGGCTTTGAACCGGTCCGCATCGTTAGCAATCCCCTGTCGGATCCTGAAAAGTGCAGGGCCGGAAGGATCCCAGACGCCGCATCCTACAAATGTCTCGCCGCCCGAAGAGGCACCAAAATAGTACCCTGCTGCAATGGACTGTAAAAAGGTGTTAGTTGCATTATATCCTCTCCACTAAAGCAAAAGCAATGTAGGTATGGGAATCAGTTCAAATGTTACCTTCTTGCCTCCTTTTGAGAAGAAACATGCCAGTTGCTTCTTGTACGGACTCTTGTCGTTCGAAAACCTGACATCGCGACTATGATACCAATATCACATCATTGGACACAGCAACAAATACCATCAGCAATCCCTCATGATGAAATCATTTCATCGAAACAAGAGAGCATGGAAGATCGAGTCTCAAACATACTAGATCCGCATCATAGAATCCTTGGGCTCCTGATCCATGACATCGGGATCGCCTTCGAGAAGTCCCTCTTTGACCATGCGAATAAAGTCTTGAAAGTCGAGCTTTGCAGCGAGCCACCGTGCCTCGTTTAGCTGAAAGTATTCTCTGTCATTGTTGAGCTTCAGATCTCTCATGAACTCGAGCGTTTCAGGCTGGATCGCATCCGCAACAGGCTTCTTGGGTCGTGGGATCACAAGGGGTGAAATCAAGAACGTTTTGGATGGTGCTGGCAATAGGTCTGGGTTCGTGGATTTGACAGTCGACGATTTGATGGGACTCGAGGTCGAAGCAGGGGTTGAAGAAGACTTTTTCTTAGAACTGGTGGGTTTGCTGACAGACGACGATGACCGCGAAGCCTTGGTGCTTGCCCGATTAGGTTTGTTCTTTCCCTTCGCCCCATAGCTTGTATCCTCAAAATCATCCATGTCGCTTTCGTCGTCGTACTGATCCTCTTCTTCCCCTTCGTCCCCTTCGTCTTCTTCTTCCTGATCGTCCTCTGAATCGGCCACTTTCGTACGCTTCCGAATATCCGCCTTTCGAGTAGCCTGTCTTTTGGAAGGTGTTGCCGCTGGGGGTTCTGCCGTTGTATCAGCCGACGCCTGAGTGCTACTGGTGCTCGAGACGGGCTTCGCAGGCGTCCGTGCGGACGTCCTGGTGGGCCGGCCAGTGGCTGATGAGGTATTCGATGGTGCCATGGCGGGCAAGTAGAGAATGAGAAGGGAGGTGAGAGTGGGTTGGGGAGAACCGGTGATCACTGCGCACCGCTTTTTGTGTGTGTGTGACCCGTTCTGATTGATCAAATGAAAAACATACTTTAATGCATAAGTCAAAAGTAGTCTGCATGCTGTGTGTGTGGGGGCAACGTTCGCAGCAGCTTGCACATTATTTCGTCACTTATCACGGCTCCACCACTTGCCCAACTTCTCCATGCCGTATCTCCCTGTCTTCACCACTCCTGCAGTGGCGATACCTTTGACCGACTGATTGAATGTTGGGATCTGGACAATCGAATGGATGGCCTTGTCCAGATACGCTGGTAGACCGGGGGCCGTTGCTACAGATTGAATCTCCTGTCCCTCTTCCTTCACAATCTCAACACCAGCCTTCGACAGGGCCGAGTGGTATCGGTAAAGAACTCCTCGCTTCATCCCTGGAGGCAGCTTCTGGAATATCCGTGATCTGATCAAAGGGCTGTCATTCTGTTCATAGAGACCTTCGCCCAATGTGGTGACGTTGGTGAGGTTGGCGATCAATGGGTCATAGAGACGATGGAAATGTGCTAGCTGGGCCTTGACAATGTTCTGCACCTTGTGAGGATTCTCGCCAATGCTCATTCTAAAGTCGCCTGTGTATGAGAGTCCCGCAATCTTGGTGAACAATTCTTCAGATGTGAACTTTTTGGGCAGTGCGAGCAACGCCACCCGCGTAGCATTGAACAAGTTGACCTGGTTCGAAAGTCTTGTCCGTGGATCATCCAGCAAGATCTTCACCTGCAGTCGAACAAATGCACACACATGCACGTATGTATCAGTAATAAGATTTCGGTGACACTAAACAGGATGCAATTCCGGATCGTAAACAATTCCCATGACTTACAGGCTTGTGAAGACGACCCGACAGATACATCGTCTCCCAGTTCAGCAGATCGTGACAGAGGGTATCTATAGATACGACTCCATACTTGATGGTCTATGATCGGCAATATGATAAACAAATCAGCCATTGCCCTTTACCTTCAGCCGCACCTGTTGATAACGTCCTCCGCAGCTGGGCGTATAGAGTGATCACCCACCATGCCATTCACTTCCACATAAGGATTGAAGTATACGCCAGCCCCGAACCCCTCCTGGATCGTGGCCACCGCTTTGCTGCCCAACCTCCCTAAGAACGAGTAGTGATGCGGATTGGCTTGCAAGTTGAGCGAGTGCCAGTGCTGAGGATGTGAGACAGCAAAGATAAAGTCCACCATTGGTTTTTTCTAAAAGAACGGGAGACACGAATAGCGCAGATCGTTCCAATTAGTCCCTCACTTCCCACCAACGTAACACGCAACTAAAATAAACACTAGGGTCCAGATCCGAGGTCATCTCTGCCCCATGAAAACAGAACGGGAGTAATTGGGCACAGAGCCATTTTTTTTTTTTTTGCTTTCCAGCAGGAAAAGGAAATTCAGCATGCGTGGGGATCGGAAGAAAATCATCCTCTCACGGTGACTGGAAAGGGCTCTTGTTATGTGCACTTTGAAATGTGCAGCAGGAACCCATGTGGGAGTCTTCTCTCACCACATTCTTGGGTCGATCTGATCTTCCTATCGCCCTGCAGGCGTGGAACATGCCAAAGAAGATGGACCTGCAAATGATTAAGGTGTCCAGTGATGGAATTCCTACCTTGTCATCATAGCCCATCTGGGCAAAGACACCCGATCCATACGCAAAGGCGTAGCGGATCGGGGCTTTATGGTGGATAGTGTCCACAACGGCCTTTAGGCGCTCCCATGTCTCCTTGTCGATATCAATGTGCTGATTGTCTCCAAACTTTGGTGGCAATCTGGACATGTCGGGAGGCACTTCAAAGTCCCGGATGAAGTTGGGTCGACGATGTCTCATGAGCGGTACGTTTGGTGCAAGACCCGCGGTGGCTTCATGATTGCTGATATGACTCTTATTACTCATAGCATTGTTGGCGTTGCTGTTGTAGGGGTGTTGATGGTGGAGATTACTGCTGTTGTTGAGGTTGTTGTTGACTTTGTTGGGTGGTGGATGGTGCTGGTGGTGGTGCTGGTGGTGGTGATGATGATGGTCAGTATCGTCACTGACTTCAACAGCAGCAGCGGCGCTGCCACCCTGGATGTTGCTGTTGGTGTGGAATGACCGTCTCTTCTGAATCAGTCCTCTCTGTGATAGCGACGGAACAGCGCGGGCCTGCGTCGCTGAGCGGTCATCGGAGGGGTATGTCAGGTCTTTGGGGATCCATGCGACCATGTGTCGGAGACTCTGCTGCTGGCATCGAGCGACAGCACCCGGCTGTGGGCCATGAAAGACAGAATGGACGAGATCAGTCAGGACAGAGAATGGAAAGAGCGAAAGAGAGAGAGAGAAGACCGAAAGCGCTCCTGGCCACACCTACCGTTGACAAGAGCGTGATCAGCATCGTTGGGACAGGGAAAGGGGAGTGATTAGGGACTAAGGAATACAAGGA
>Ga0247824_10001587_pt1 | contig 12448 bp, 16 predicted proteins | sample 13C_PalmiticAcid_FD_194412 | JGI IMG/M metagenome (GOLD analysis project Ga0247824, IMG submission 194412) | Soil microbial communities from agricultural site in Penn Yan, New York, United States - 13C_PalmiticAcid_Day48 | ecosystem: Environmental > Terrestrial > Soil > Agricultural land...
ACCCCCCCCAGCGCCGTACTTCACCCCAGAAGTCGACATGCCACAGTCACAAGGTTGGAAGCCTCATCAGGCTGTTCAGTACGACTATCGTTACCCGTTGCAGGAGGCGAACGGCGCCGGTGGTCCCTATCCCCTGACCCAGACGTCAACGTATCCGGATCTTCATCAGCCCAAGGTCGAGGACATTGCCCGCAATTCTCGTGAAGTTTGGCGGCTTCTGAGCGACATTCGAGATCTCCCTGGGAGCATGAAGGTGCTCGCGACGATCCACCATCTGGTCAAGAGATTCCGATCCCGATTCTACGAGTCACCGCCGCTCTCCCTTTTCATTGATGGGTTGTCCAACAACAAGGAAATGCGCCCCGTCCGAAACATCAATGGGCTCATTTGCAAGGCATGCCGTCTTGGCCTCGGGAACGCGGCGTCAGTGGAGAAGGATAGGACAGAGTTTTCCCTGCCGCAGCTGGCGAACCACTTTCAGGCCAGGCACATTGAACCGATGATGGGTGCGCACGGGGGGCCTGCACCTCTCGATTGGGTACTTGACATGGTGTTTGTGTCTGATCTGGAGGTGTCCGCGAGCGCCGCCTTACCCGCAAGCGAACCCCAGAAGGCCCTCCTCACGGCCGCGCTCCCATCCGCCGTTGCGCAGCAGCCTGTGCCCGCTTCGAATCAACCTCCCAGCGAAGGACAACAGTTCTCTGCTGCGGATCCCCAAGGTGGATTTCAGGGGATTCCGGGTCACCGTTTTCCGGGTGAATCCAGCCACAGCCCCTTGGTGCCTTCGGAGGAAGAGGATCGTTCAGCACTTGGTGACGGGGCTCGGCACTCATCGCAGGGTTCGAATCCCACCCTCGTGCAGAACGGGTTTCGTGCCCACAAGAAGCCGGCTGGTCAGGGCAAACGTTCAAAGCTGCACAATGGCGGCGGCCATGGCACGCAGACTTTTGGAAAGAAGCCTAAGGGTGGCCATGGCAACCGGAAGCATGGCAAGGGAGGCATCAGTCGACCCGGGGCTGGGGTGGTGACTCCCTCCTCTGCCAACACCGAGGGCAGCACGAAGAAGCTGGCCACCAAGTCCCATGTGTCCGCGCAACCGAACTCTCAGCCGGTGCAAGGGCTTGGGAAGGAACGCCCCAGCGGATCGGTCAAACAAGAAGAGTTCAGCGTCATGGCCGCGTTGGATTCATATCTCCAACAGAAGGAAGCACCCCAGCCTCAAGGTCAGCCAGGTACCGCAGGGCCCCCATTGCGGGGAGGTACAGGGGGCTCTGCGGGGCATGCAGCCTCTCTGCCACCTCGCCCTGAGAGATATGCTCAATATGGCGAGACGGAGGACTCGAGTCAAGCTTCTCGCCGAGCGATCAACAACAGGGATCCTGTGAGACGGCAACCTTCCGGGTCAGCAACAGGCGGAAGGCCGGACGATACCCATGGCCATCGGCAGATCCAGCCCAACCTGGTCGAGCAGCCCCATCCCCGGCTGCTTGAAGGCGATCGTTTTGGCCCTCCAGCACCACGCATGGAGGGCCGAAACCACCTCCCAGTGCCTCCAGAAACGGGACACGGAGGGTACCACGATGACAGGCGCTTGCAGACCAGGCCGCCGGTCGAAACGTACGAAATTGTGCATGTCATTGATGAGAGTGGCGAGTACTACATCCGCCGGCCCGTGCGGCGTGGACCGGATGCGCGGCACAAGTACGAAGAGCGCGGGGCCCGCCACGAAGCCGCCCCCTATCCCGCTTTTGACCCCGCCCCCATGGGGCCCGTGGGGCCCTTGTCGCGGTCGAGTCGGGCCCGAGAGGGCGTCGCCGCCAGTATGGTGCCAGAGAATCGGCCGGCTGGCCCGTGGCCTGGCCCGCGACCCGGCCCGACCTTCTACGAGGAGTACGATCCGCGGTTTCCGGCAGCTTGAGATGGTGCCATGTTGGGGGGTGGGAAATGCAGCATTCTTTCGGTTGTTTGCTTGCAGGGGAGGACAGGGCGCAGCGTGTGACGGGACGCCGCGTCGTCACTTTGCCCTCCTTTTCGAGCACGAGATGGAGGCCGCAGTGGGGACGCTCTGGCATCGATCATTTGTATTTGTCGGTTTTCTTGTTGAACTCTCATGGCTGTCAACAAGGAAGAATTATTTCAGAATGTAGGCCGTGGCGAAAGACCCCAACACATGTGTCTAGATCCCGGGGCGAAGAATCATGCGACTCGAGGTCCTTCGACCTCACATGGGGCATTGTGTGGGGAGTTGGTGTCGGCACGCGCGGCCCAGAGAGTGCTGTGCCGCCCCCCGGCCCCCCCCAGACCGCGAGAATCCTGTCGTCCGAGCCAACCGGTGTTTGGGATTTGCATACGAGAGATCCCAACTGCATCGGCGAGTTGGACGGCGGCTGGGGGGCGACAGATTTTCTTTGGTTGGTCACCAAAGTGGGTTTCTCACAGGACCGCGACGATCATCCGATCTGCTGGGCGTTCGTCTTGTTTCTTCGCTAAGCTTTCTGGCGCCCCTGGGTTGGCGTTGCAACCCGGTCGCTTGCCGCAGACTGTGCCGGTGGGCCAGCATCGCGGCCCGCTGAGTGGCCGCCACCGAGGAGGCCCCTGAAAGGGGGCAGCCAAGTACGCGCGGTGTTTCGTTTGACACAAACGGCCGCCAGGGGCTCTCCCTGTGCTCTCCCTGCCCCCCGAGCCCCGGCATCCAATCCGGGCCTTGGCACGAGGTTGCCTCAAAACCGGCCGACTAGGTTTGACGTTGGGGGAGAAGGACCGAGAGGAAGGCCACGACGCCCTGGTCAGGGGCTCGCGGCATTGCCGGGCTTGCCCTTTGTCCTGTCTTTTCTTATATAGGTATCACATGGACGAGGGCTCTGGGCCAACACCAAAGCACTCTCTTCTTTCCCACGCCTTCTCTTTCTTTTGCCCTCCTCGTTGGTCTTTTATTCACCAGGTCGTATTTATACACCACTTCTGGTCTGTGTCTCCTGGTTGAGCCGGCCTGTTCTACTCATTCCCTTCCCACGGACGACGACGACTGTCACCACCAGAGTTTTTTTTACCACCAACTACCGATACCCTCAACATGCGTGCCCAGCATTTTTCGTTCCTCCTCCTCGGCGGCCTTGCTTCCGCCTGCCCCATGGCCGGCAGGCAAGCCCCTACCACAACCGTCGCGGCGGCCCCGACCCCCAGTGCAACCCCTGCCACGGGGAGCGGCGGCGGCGGCGGCGGCAGCAGCAGCGGCGGTGCCGCTGGCGTGGACCTCCCCGCGGCCATCAAGGCCATCATGCCCAGCTCCAACTCGTGCTCCGGCGCCTCGTTCCCCGATGAGTGCCGGACCGCTGAGCAAGCGGCGCCCTTCATCTCCAAGGCCTGTTCCGACCTGGCAAAGGCCGAATGTGCCGCTACCATTGCCCTCATGGGCCTGGAGAGCGGTGACATGAAGTACAAGCACAACCTCGTCCATGCCGGCCAGGGCACGGCGAATATGATGAGCCCCTCTGTACGTAACCCTCCTGACCCTGCTCCGCTTCCTTGGCGAATAGGTATTCCGAGTCACATGCTAACAGACGTTCCCTCCAACAACAGTTCATCTCCGAGTACGCCACCGAGCTGTTCGGCGCGGACAAGGTGACGGGCAAGTCGCCCGACGCGGTTCTCGCCCTGGTCATGCCCGACGAGCCCAACTTTGGCTCGGCCGCTTGGTTCCTCACCAGGAAGTGCACCGCCGACGTGCGGAGCTCCCTCGCGACGGGCACCGACGCCGGCTGGGTGGCCTACAACCAGTGCATCGGCGTCGATGGCATGCTTTCGGACCGGCTGGCTTACTGGACGAGGGCGAAGAAGGCGTTTGGGCTTTGAGGTTTTGGCGGATGTCGAACGGGGCCAGCCCCTGGTGTGGGGTGGCATCTGAGAGCATTTTACACGCTGCGATATCTTCCCTGCGTAGATCTTTGTATACATAGCATGATAGACAAGGGAAGCGGGCGAGTCAACGGGGATACCCTTCATCCATCAACATCAAACAAAACATCAAACAACCCTTTTCGTGCCCCAGAAGGCACAGAGCCCACGTGAAACCTCCCAACCACCCCCCTCATCTCCATGAGCTGCTCACCGTCGCCGCCGCGCAAGGCACGGCATACGAGCGGTTCGGATCCGCCTCCCAGCTCACAGCCCCAGACGCGCCGACTTTGACAAATTTGTAGAGAATCCCTGTGCCAGGCGCCAGCTGGACCGTCCCCGACCAGAGGGGGTTACTCTGCGTGTACTGCGAGGCCCCGAGCTTGATGCCGTTGCTGGGGTTCCAGTTGCCGAGGGCCGTCACGTTGCCGGTCCTGTCGCAGGTACAATTCATGATGAGTCTCTGTGTTGGGAACTCCCGGGAGAAGATGGGCCAGGCGACTTACACAACCACAGTGTCTCCATAAGCTGTGGTTACCAGCTCGTTGAATGTGATGCTGACAGCGGCCAAGGTACAGGTGGCGGAGCTCGCTGGACCGGTTTTGTCAGTGTTGCGAGGTTCGAGACCCCCATTGTAGGCGTTTTGTTCCGGGTACTCACCTGTCGAGGTTGTCGCAGTTGAGCCTGCCGTTGTGCTCGAAGTTGTCTTTGTTGTTGTGCCAGTTGTCGTTGTGCCAACCGTGATCGAGCATTCCGCCACAGTAGAACTTGATGCCGTAACCGAGCTGGATGCCGCAGTCGAGCTTGTAATTGGGGTGGAACTTGTAGTCGTGGTCGAGCTCGTCGTCCCAGCCGTTGAGCTTGTCGTGATAGTCGTCAAGGTGGTCAACGTCGCAGTGGTGGCGGTCGTTCCTGTCAGATCGGAGCATATTCCGCTGTTGGAAAGACGGGATCTGGGATACAGCACCTTCGGCAGGCCGCTGTTGAGGGTCAGGGTGAGGCCACCGCCCGCATCTGTCGTGTAGATGGTACAGCTCATCACATCAACCAACGGCTGGCTTGCTTCAAAGCCCGTAGCGGACGAGGAAAGAGAGACTGTGACTGAGGAAGAAGAGCCGCCATTCGTAAAGACAGCCACAACCTGAGATCCTGAGCTTCCTTTTCGTGTGGCGATGCTGCGGCTATCAGAGAAGATGACGGAACTGGTGGAGGTGACGTAGCCGCCGTCCTGGGCGACGGCCCAAGACCGGATCTGGTTGAGCTTGGCGATCCAAGTGTAGAACTCGGAGGTGGTCGAGTATCCCGAGAACCAAAGCGCCTCGCGGCTGGCGGGGGGTGCGCCGCCACCGTATTGTTGTTCTTGCCCTTGGTATATAATGGGGATTCCTATCATTGTTAGTTACCCAGCTCCAAACAAGTGAGATGATGCTGGTGATGAGGCATGCTTACCGTCTTTGAGCATCGTGAACGCGATGGCCTACACCACAGTGGCGGGTTCATCAGTCCTCTGGAAGAAACCTCGTGCTCCACGTGCTTAGTACACTTACATTCTTTGCCAGTGACTGTCCCAAAGGTACCTCGTTAGAGATTTTACCGATATCAGGCGAGTCTGGCGGGAAAACTTGCCTTGTCTTGCGTAAACGACGGGAACCGCGCGACATCATGGTTCTCAAGAAACGATCCATACAGGCTGAGGTCCGTGGCAGCACCTCGCAATGTGTTGAGGCCGGAAACAAGGTCGCTGATGCTACCGCTTGTCGACTGAAATGCTCGAAGAATCCAGTAGTAACTGTGTCACCGAGTTAGAGATTTGAACTTGGGAGACTGGATGCCATAGAGAGTCAGAGACGAGGAGAGGGGTCGCACCTGGGATAGTCTATCACACCCGCGATGTACTGTTGGTAGGGTGCCACGTACAACGGGTCACCGTTGAAGACTTCCCCGAGTACATAAACACCAGCGGCAGTCGAGAAGCCCGGCCAGAAGGACTTCTCAACGTGCTTTGCGCTGTCAACTCGCAGGCCGTCGCTGAGGTTGCGTTAGGTCCAACTCGAGTTTGAGTGTGAGAAAAACAGCGGGTCGGGGGAAACTCACATCGAGTACTTGGATACCATCTGGGCCACCCAGTTGTTCCAGATACTGCGAACGGAGTCGCTGCGGTAGGGGCGTAACTGTGATCAGTGGATCGTGGACTGGAGGCAATACAAAAATGACGCTCACTTACTCCTCTGTGCGCAGATCAGGCAGACTGTAACCCAGTTAGGAAGATGTCCACGACAGTAGGGGTGGTCGATGTTTGAGCTCCATTCCCCATACCTAACAGTGTTACTCCCCTGCCAACACCTAGTCCGCGTCAGCGATGTTTGCAAGTCAGCCTGATATCCGGCTGCTCAAACTTACACCTCGATAGACGTCTGACTGTTGTAGTTGATGGAGCAGTAGGAGTGGAAATATGAAGACTGAGGAGGCGGCTGATCAGCTGGCAAGTCCTCCGCGAGGAGCAAGCGTGGGTCAGGAAAAGGGGAAGCCATACCGAGGAGAAGGGGTTAAATTGCCCGTAGTCGACACAGGTGCCGCAGCCCAGGTATGCCATGTGGTTGGTGACCACATCGACCATGAGGTACTGGCGAGAAGAAACCCGTCAGTACCTTGCGGCGGACACCAAAGACTCCTGTACTCACCATGCCCCGGGCGTGCAGAGCGGCGGAGAGTTGGACCAGGTCCGCTTCAGTTCCAAAGGCCGGGTTTACCGCCCAGATATCCCGTGCCCAGTATCCGTGGTAAGCAGCCCTGTGACCCGTTCATCAGCAGAGCTTCCAGTGATCTGACATGGTGGGCGGCCACTCACCCATCTTGCGAGTAGCCATCGATCTGCTTGACAATGGGCGAGATCCACACAGCCGTAAACCCCATGCCCTTGATGTAGTCGAGCTTGGATATCAGTCCTCGCCATGTTCCACCGCAGTAGACCTGGTCGGCCGTGTTGCACTGTGCTGTAGTCGAGAGATCCGTCCGGGCGAACCTGTCCGTGACAACCTGATAGATGGACTGCTTCCGCCACTCAGCGGCCGAGAGCGCAGATACCCCTCGGGTACCCAGTGAGGATCCCGCCAGGAGCAGCAGGGCCGCTTGGGCGAAGGAATGCATCATGACTCCAGTGGGAGGTCTGCTCGGCCTGGGACGTGGTGACGCGCACGGGGGGTGATGGCCACAGCGGACGGAACACCAACTTCACGAGAACCGCAGCTTTTATGCTAGCAGAATGGCTACGATGTCCCACATGAACCTGGTCAAGTTTTGGCACCAGACGTCGTCACATCGCATGGGGTAATTCGACCATGTTTGGTGGTGTGAAGCCAGGCACCGGGTTAGCATTGCCTGCTGGAGGCTTTTTTTGTTGGAATCGGGCCGCCTGGCGCAAGCACGGCGGTGCTACCCTCACGGGCCACAATGCGTGGGAGGTGGTGAGGGTACCTGTCCTGGAGGTTGCAATCTTGGCACGGTGACTTCTAGAACGAGGGTTCCTCCGGCCATGCTGCCGGCGATCACCCCGGACCCCGCAATGGTTGGGGCTCCAGGCACTTGAGTGCCGGTGCGGGGCCCCGGACAGCCATGCTCGGTGGTACAGAAGGGCCGAATGGGCTTGGGAGCTCTCCTGGGCCACGCAGTCCGAGTCTCCGGTATGCCCCTTTTGATCATGAAAACGGACCGTCTGTGGAGCTTCAGGGGAAGAACCACAGTTGCGCAAAAGCATGCTGTCTCGGTCAAATGCGCTGCTTGCTTGGATTGAGCGGGGATAAAGGGGAGGGCTACCGAGGATGATACACACATCAAGAGCCAGCCAAAGGCACTGTCCACGCCAGCCTTCACTGCCAAAGTCCTGTCATCTACCTCATACACGGAGGGAACCTGCGAACGTCCAGCTGCCATCTCCACGACACACCATACCCGGGGCTTCAGCTTGGCCCCGACAGGTCCAGGCCATAGGGGAACAGTGCGCCGTCTGGCGCCGTCTGTTGCTGGGACTGCTCGGTATTGCCTGAAAAGAACTGCAAAGACTCCCCGCCCCAGTTTGCTGTTTGTGTGTAGTTGTCGAACGTTTCCTAGAAACAACAAAAGTTAGTAAGGCCCGTGGGAAGCAGAGTAGCGGGTAAAACGCTCCAGGAACACACTTACCCAGTCAAAGTTGCTTGAGAAATCCATGTTGCCGTTTGCCATGCTATCAAACATGGTCAACGGGGACGGGGCACCATCGAAACCCAAAACGGGACCCGCGAACTCCGGTGCTACAACGCCCCCAACCCCCACGCCGCCCATGTTCGGCCCATCCGGGCTGAGGCTGGGCGCACCGTAGCCTGTGGTAACTGGCGCCTGCACCCCGTCGAATGCCGCCGAAGGCCCCGGAATCGGGCCTCCCGAGAGCATGCCTAACGTCAGGGCTGCCGAATGCTCCGGTTGAAGCTCGGTTGAGCCCCGAGCCCCAAGCTGCCCAGAGTCCATGGGGTTCACCGCGGAACCTGTCGGTCCACCCGCACCCCCAAAGCTCTTGATTTTGACCAGCATCACCTCGAGAGTGTTGGAGGCCTTGACGGCCTCTATTGAGATGTCGGCAAGCCCCTTCCAGATGTCCCTTGTCACTTCCAGGCTCCGGATCATCTCCTGGCGCTGCGCCCAAGTCCAGAACTGAAGGCTCTGCGTGTCCTGCCGGCCTGTCGGGCACTGACCGACATTGTCGTAGTGCAGGTCAAGCGCAATGAGCATGGCGGGAAGCAGGAAGTCCTTGGTCGCCGCTGACGTGACGAACCATTTGATAGAATGCAGGCGGCCATTCGGCTGCGACGCTCTGTGCAGCGTAGCCAGATGCCTCAGCGTTTCTAGCGACGACTCGATGGCGCTGCGCCGCGAATGGCCATACCTCGGATTGTGTCTCGCCCGTGGTATGTATTTCCTGTGGAGGAGGCACATGATTTTGAGGTAGAGGACATCAGTATTGAAGCGAGCCATGACCAGTGGCAGGGGGGCCTCGGAAGTCTCAAGCGGCCGCATCTTCAAGTGAGGCGGGAGCTCAGCCCTGATCTCGCGCAACTTGGCATCGAGCCGAAGGATTTCGTCGTAATGCACCTGGTTCTTCACCCGGCCCGTGATCTGCAGAATGATACCGAGTTGTTGGCACAACCTGACTTTGATAATCAAGTAGCTGATCGGTGTCGGTTCCGTGATGGGTCTGGAAGGAGGCAGAACTTTCGTGTTTGGTTCGTAGTCTTCGTCATAGAGGTTGTGAGGTAGCTCGGTGTCGCAATCGTTCTCCGAGATCATGCTGGGTAGCGAGATTTGATGCGAGAAGAAGATGTCAAGCATCCTCACGAGGCACCAAGTTCTACGTCTCATCTCCTAAACCAGGGCGGCAGTCGCGGTCAGAACAAGTCCATGCGGTGGGGGCGCGAGACACGAGGGTGAACGGAAAGGAAAACTTACTGCCTCGAAGGGAGTGAGTGATGGGAACCACTTGCCATCCCGGTGGTAGCCCATCCGGAACGCAACCCTGACAACCATGCCCACAATCATCCATAGGCTCAGGTCGGCATCCCAGCGCGACGAATACTCGCTGGTGGCGTACAACAGCATGGCCTCGACAGTATGCTCTGTCGGTCTGGTATAATCGCCGGCAATCAAGCACTGGACAGTTCTCAGGCGGTACTCATTCGCCAACTCCAGCACCCGGCCCTTCCACTCCGGTGGCTCATCCCCAACCTTGTGGTAGCTCAACATAGCCAAACACAGTATGGAGTATAGCAAAGCCAACCACATGACGGGCGTCTTGGACGGGTCCTGCCAATGATCGCGGAGTTGTTGTTGGAATGTTGGGGCGTGAAGGAGGCTGGTCGCGTTATCCAACGAGTTGAAGTAACGCCCACACAACGCCAGGACTACCGACTTAGACGGCAACTCAGCGCGGAGCTCAACCTCGGTTGCGGGGGTCGCACCCATCAGCAAAGTCGGCGGTTGCTGAGCAGTGGAGGGCTTGGTGAGCTTGATCTTCTCGTAGCTGTTCTCCAGGTCCTTCTTGTGACTCGCGAAGTAGTTCTTGACCTCGGCGATGTCACTCAAGATGGAATGCCAGTGCTCCTCGCCCAAGTACACCGTCTTTGCGCGAACCGGATCCACCCTCAGGACGCCGAGTGACTTTGCAAGCCCTTCATCGATATCGCTTTCGTCCTCGTCATCCTGCATGATGCCCTCATCTTGTCCTTCGGTCTTGGCCGGCAAGGAACTGGTATCTGCGGCAGAGGGCGAGGGGTTGGATGCGGGCCCCCCGGAGGAGACGGAAGACGAGGCGACCTCAACGTTGGCCCCCCCCTGAATCAGCGACAAGACAAGCCCCTCTAGTCGATCTATGCGATTCTGCATATCATCTGGGCTGGGTTCCCCTTGTCCCTGACTCTTCTTGCGAGATACCGGGGTGGCGTAGGAGCAGGAAAGGGTATCCGCACCCTCACGCTTGGTGCAGTTGGTGCATGGGTGAGTCCGGTCGCACTTCCTAATAGCCTGTGTCAGTACATACATCAGGGGACGGCGGGAAGGGCTTGGCCTCGTGTGGCCCTGGAACGGCGGCTCACAATCTGAACGAGACGATGGGTTAGCGGGTTGTGCTGAAGCAGCATAGGTACCGAGCAAGATAAATGCAACTCACTTTCTCGACCGGCAGGGGTAACAGCTCAGGGGCACTCTGTTTCTCTTGCGGACAACCCGGTACTGTGGTTCGGGTGACAGGCCGGTGGACGAAGCCGTGGCCGAAGGGGGTGTGGGTGTCATCTCTGGCAGCAAGGAACAGGGTCAGGATCAGTTGATCGATCCAGTCTCGCCAACCACTCCCTCTGCGCTGTGCCACAGGCAAAAACCACACCAGAAAAATCCACACGTCGGCTTCACCCGCTTCACCTGCTGGAATGGCCTGGCGCTGGAACCTGCCGTGGAGCGCTGGAGATACTCGACAGGTATGGGAGAGCCGTGCGTGCGTGATGACGTTGGGTGCCACGCCTGGTTCTTCGCACCCCTATGAGAGTGCTTCGTCGTTTGGTAGAGCCTCGGTATTTGAGAAAAGGGTCCAGGACTCGGGTCGAATCGTTTTCCGAAGGCTGGTCGTAGGCTGCAAACACCACCCCACCACGACCTGGCGCAGGGAACACACACGGACGGCCGGGGGTTCAAGTACACTCTTGTCGACTGCGCAGGAATGGCAACGGCGAAGATATTTCCTGGTACAGACAAAGCGGTTGGGATTTGTGTATTCCGTACACGCGGGGACCGGCCGCTGATGAAACAGCAAAACAGGATTGAAAATTGTGATGAAGACAGGACAGTCGTCTGGCGAAGGGTGAACGTGAGTTGTGGATGATGGCGCCTCGCAGCGGAAGCCTGTGAGACAGAAAGCCAGGGCCCCTAGCAGGTGGGGCATTTTTCAGCACACAAGCATCAGGGCCGCTGCTTGGCTCCCTATCGCCTGCTGGGAACGGCCCAACCGCCGTTGCGGCACCCCCAAACGGACTCTCTCAGAGCTGCCCCTCATTGACGGGAGGAGGGGCGAGCAGCACACCATCCAAGTCTGATGGCCCAGAACCAGGCAGACAACCCCCCAGCTTCTCCGCGCTCATAGACTGCCTACATACATGTACACAGACACACAGGCCTATTACATCTTCCCGTGGCAAAACTGAGGGGGTCGGGAACACGGAACTGAGACTCCTTGATAGCCCAGAGAGTCGGAACACAGGTGCCAGCTGGCTGCGGGCAGGATACAGGTAGGTATTTGGAGTGTGCGGGTGGGAAGAACCGCCAGAAACGGAGGAAGGCCCCCATGAAATGACCCGAAATGATCGTGATGGGCGCCCAAGACTCGGAAGACAGAGAGGTACTGTAAAGGGGAGGTGCCCCTCTTTGTGCGCCTAGTATGCGCGTATACCCGGGTTTCTCTTGACTATCACGCAGCCACTGCTTCATTGATTGGGCTCACTCTTGTCCACCCTGCAACCGTGGGCGGAACCCAGCATGCTGCATCGACCACAAGCCACCCCATCACCGGAGCTGGAACAGGCCATTGGACCTTGAGCAGCTGCTGAATAAGCCCCGCCTGGGCGAATATGAGTGAGTCACACGGCGTGCCTCTCTGTCCCAAAAGCCGATGCCCCGGCCCGCGGCCGCGGGGTGAGTCGTCTTGCAGGTGCAGAAACATCACCCTCCTCCCCTCTTCATCCTTAGATATTTCATAGGTCCCGTAAAACAGCATTCATGTCAAGTCCAAGAGGGTATACGCGACGGGGCTGGTATCTCCACGCAATGGCGACGGTGATCGCAAGCAAAAATGCCCGGTCGAGCCTTTCACCAAGACGTCCGGCTGACTTCGAATATTTGATCTTGAGTGGCTGTGCGCCCTCAAGATGCCGCGGCCGAGGCGTCGCCATTCGCTTTGACGCTGTAAGGCTTCAGGAAATCGGCGTTGTTCTCCAGTTCTTCCTTGACCTGCCCAGTTGTCAGCACATCCGCATCTCTCAAGGGC
>Ga0247824_10001588_pt1 | contig 12447 bp, 14 predicted proteins | sample 13C_PalmiticAcid_FD_194412 | JGI IMG/M metagenome (GOLD analysis project Ga0247824, IMG submission 194412) | Soil microbial communities from agricultural site in Penn Yan, New York, United States - 13C_PalmiticAcid_Day48 | ecosystem: Environmental > Terrestrial > Soil > Agricultural land...
AAAGGCGCACAATTGATACAATCAGGAATGGATCTTCTGGCTCCTGAGGTCTCTCTCTCTCTCCAAGATGTGGTTACTATGCTGTTGGTGACAATTTTTCGTTCGCAAGGTCGTAAGAGTCTAACCGCGACCATTCCTTCTTTGTAGGGGAGTTCTTCAGCACAATCTGCAAGCAAGGAAGAGGAGTCGGATGAGTGCGAAAGCGACCACACAGTGTCACATTCAGGTAGGAACGGATCACCGTGAAATTTACACCCAAGTAGCAAATGGCGTCATGAAGTGCTGACAATTTATGAACTTGCCAGCCCAGAAGACACCACAGACTCCACATCCAAGCAGCAAGGCAGGCAAAAGGAAGCGTGAAGCGGAACCAGTTGCGGCCCAGGCTTTGACCCCAAATGAAGATATACAGAACGGTGACCTAGGTACAGCACAATCAATGGAAGGGCCACTCCATGCTCTCTACAAGGAAGTTGCTCATTGTCTATCCTTTTGCTTCGTAGATCCAACGCAGTACCCTGTACATTTCGCCAACCTAGGACAAACAATCGTTTGGAACGTGGATGGCACAGATATGGTCCAGGAGTTCCGTCAATTCAGACTTGGTCACCTCAGTCCTTTCTCTCTGGCCCGTGATGGGATCGCAGATCTGACGCTGAACTCGACATTTTCCAAAGCATTGGATCCGGCTGTACTTTCGATTGCCAGACGTGTGGATCCAGCTCCAGACATTTACAAGCGGTGGTCCACCCTTGAGGCCATTTGCAATCGTGTTTTCGCATCCGGCCATTATGATCAAGTAGCAACGGCCGTTCGCTCCGAAAGCATGCAAGATCCTATCGCGGCATACTTGTTCCTCATCATCATGGCCTAGTAAGTGTGTGTGTGTGTGTGTGTGCGTCTCTGCTATCTGTCATTACCATCAATATTACATTTGGATAATCATACCATTGGTCTGTGTTGTAGTTGGCAATACTTTCAGTTCCACGATGAGATACCGGAGAACATCAATGAACGGGAGGGCTTTGTAGGATTGACGTGGACATTTATGCAGACACCATTGACCATGTATGAAATCGAGTCGCGTTATATGGACATACTGATCACAGCCGTGGAAGAAAGGAGAAACCAGGACAAGGATCTTCTCTATGAGATGAAGGAAACAGGACAGTTTGCTGACGCTGTCGCTATCCGCGGCAATCAACAGCTACTGCTGGCAGAAGCTGCCCTCATCCACAATCCCAAACTGGAGAAGCGTCTGCAAGACGAGTTCAAGCTGGCAAGAGCCATGAGGGATTCGTGGATAAGTCATGTTCGATCGATTAGCAACCTATCGGTTCCTCCTCGCGGTCTGGCAGTGTTTGGATCAGTGTCGTTCAAGGATGAGACCAAGGTGATGATCATGGATTTTCAGGGCATGTTCAGGCTGAAGCAGTTTGATTTATTCACGATCCCTCTCAGGAAGCGGGACTTTGGTATCAAGATGAGGGCGGCGGTCATTAGTTGTCTTGAACTGGCCGCTCGGCTCCACGAAGAGATCGAGCGCCGTCACCGACCCAGACCTGCTCTTGGGTTTTATGAGCGGACTGTACTAGCGGATGCCATACATCTGATTGAGAAGACAACCTCCACTCCAACCAAGACCAGCAAAAGAAAGTAGCTTTAATAGAGCAGTTTGATCTTCATGTTAGGGACAACTACTGAACTCGTAATGGCGTAGGATAATGGGGATATCGTCTCCGTATGATACTCTTTGACTATTGCAGTTGTGCTGAGTACATCATTGTATCGTTTCAGCGTGTTCAAAGTCGACATGAACTGTATAACGACTGCAGAAGACCAGGCTGTGCATTCTGTGATGCTGGTTTTGACACTTCGTAAACATCGACAGATCCACGATATCCCTTGAATTTGAACATTGAGGATTTCGCGCTTTTGTCGTAGTCGAAAAGGATCTCTGTTGACTATTCTTCTCGATGCGGTTGAAGTTGTAGATCCGAACCCGATCTCGCCGGGCCGGTGAGTGTACTTGATTTGGAATCCTGTTCGTGTTGGAAAAGCAACAGCGATGATAAATGATTGAACTCCAGCATTCAGTCCGTCGTATTGCACACTCATATTCTTTTTGGTGATGTCTGTCACGACTTTGGTCAATCGGATTCATCCATCGTGCAGTGCGTCCTGTTGCACAATCAAGTGATTGCCCGATGGAACAGGTAGTCGGAATCTGCGTTCACCGCGTCCTGTAATTTGAAGTCGCTCCTCGCTCACTTTTTGTCGAACTCTAGAATCCATTCAAACGACCTTGTATCCGTTCTTCGAGAAAGCCCACTGCCGATTGAAGAAATGTTGTGGGATCGGATGACAAATGATGCTCTTGCTTGCTTGTGGCCGGACCGGTTTCGGCCATGTTCCTTCAGGTTGCCGTAGATTTCATTCATTGTCTTGGATGGTTTGAACTACCAGCGATCTCGCCTCGCTAATTCGCCAGGTCCTATGTCGAGTTCACTTCCTACGACGGTTGAGGGTGTTAAGTCCAAATTCGTTCCTTGTGAGTAGCCTCGTTTCTGTGCTTTAGATGCAAGCACTCTTCTAGAATAGACGAACACATGGGACAAATGGTTAGATTCAAGACTGGTCCTGTTATGATAAATCGAATCGAAGGTTGAGTTCAAACATGTGCACACTTACGGTACAACTCGAAGCCTGGTTCCCGTATGCAAGTTGTTCGACATCGATGTCCATGCTATGCTGAGATGTAGCTGAATATTGTAAAAGCGACATTCCCGACTGTCTTCTACTGGAGTTGACGCCTTCATACATAAGTAGATCAGACTCGTCTGAGATGATGATCTTTGTCTTGGGAAGCCTGGACTATCTGGGCTATGTACAAGTCCACACCGAGCCGTTTGACTCTAGTCACTCGCGAGTGAGTCGAGGCTGTGCTTCGGGATCCACAAGGATGTCACAGATCCACCGGTTTGGAGCCAGCTGTCTGTCTGTCCTGAATTCAAAAGCGATTTATTTTGATCAGGTATCCACTTTCATCCGGATAAAGTCGGTAACCGTGGTCCTAATCTCGGTCTCGGCGAGCTGTCGTGTATTTGCTGTCGACCTGGAATCCAGCCCTTTCACTAGAGTGACGAGGGCAGGGGATGAGCACGGTGAGTTGTATGCGAAGAACGAAGAAGAGAGTGTCAAAAAAAATTTCTCGCCGCTGTGACCCCTTCATCAACGACGCAGGAAGTGGAGATTAATTCGGTTTGGCACCTCGAACATTTGCGTGTAGTTTTCAACACCCAGGAGCCAGAACGGCGTCCACGAAGGACTACACCCATGTGGTCCTAGATGGACAAGGCTGGATACCGCCAGCAAGGGGAGCACAGCTGTTGAGGCTCATGCCTTGATCTCAAGTTCAAATCAGTGCTGTCAAGCATATCCAGCAGCCTGTGTGGTGGGAAGTGTCCACTTGGTAACGCGCAGGCCTTGTGCGACAATGCCATGTCCATCTGCCTGCGCAGTGTGGTGCGTGGCTACGTCACCATGGCACCAACAGCGGGTGTGAACTTTATTCTCCAGAAAGGACAAAACGACCTTCGATTCCGTTCGCTCGCTCGAATCACTTCTTTGCTTTTCTCCCTCACTTCTTTCACTTGCTCCCTCATTAGAAACGACTTTCTCTCTCGTCTCAAATGGCGGTTAAAAACGCCGTGCTCGTCATTACCAAGCGCGTCTCGCCCTCGGTCGACTTGCTCAAAGTCGCCTTGTCGCGGACGACTGTCAACCCTACACTAGCTCGCCACTCCACCGCACAAACTCCGCGAACATGGTCAGCTTTTGAAGGACACTTGCGTCCCTTTTCCACTTCGTCAGCGTCGGGACACTTGGATGGTCTGCGTCCTAGGAGTCTCCATAGTCTTGCCCAGACAACACACCCCACAGCCGTTTCAGTCGGATACGGATATCCCAACAATTTGGTTTCCAGCAAGAGCCTTACACTAAGCCGCCGATCCTTTTCAAGCACTGCACGTACTTTGAAGGACAAAAGTGATAACGACGGCGGTAAGGGTGACGATGGTAAAGGTGGATCAGATGGTAAAGGTGGATCAGATGGTAAAGGTGGATCAGACGGCAAAGACTCTGGATCTGGATATGAAGGTGGTGCCGGATCGGGATCGGGATCAGGATCAGGATCGGGTGGAAGAGGCAACAGACCCGCAAAGTTCACTTTTGATGTAGGCGCAAGCGGATCCTCGACCAACATTCTCGAGAATAGCCTCTCCAAACCAGCGATCCCCGAGGTGTACCCTCAAGTTCTGACATTGCCGATCGGTCGTCGACCACTCTTCCCAGGATTTTACAAGGCAGTGGTGATCAAGAACCCTGCAGTGGCAAGCGCGATCAAGGAGCTGATGAAGCGAGGCCAGCCCTATGTAGGCGCATTCCTGCTCAAGGACGAAGAACTGGACGTCGATACGGTCACTAGTTTGGATCAGATCTACCCAGTGGGTGTCTTTGCCCAAGTCACCACCGTCTTTCCTGCAAGTTCAGGAAACGACGAAGGATCCATCACAGCAGTGCTGTATCCACATAGGCGAATCAGGATTAACGAGCTACTGCCACCTCTTGTTTTGCCAGACGGATCGGAGGCTCCACGCGAGGGGATGATAGTTAAGGAGGCCGAAGAGGCAGGCGAAAATTCACAGGCTGTTACCAAGGTTAATGAAGAGTTGTCAACAGCAGGAGCAGAGACTCTTACATCAGAATCAGGCACTGCCGATGGCTCAGCTGGGTCAACGACGGAAGGTTCAAAGGAGATGCACTTGCCTACCGATTTCCTAGCCAAGGAGTACGCAGTGACTCTGTCCAACGTGGATAACATGGTTGATGAGCCCTACAACCGAAAGAGCCAGGTCATTCGTGCCATCACGTCTGAGATTGTTGCCGTATTTAAGGATATCGCCTCGTTGAACCCGCTCTTCCGAGATCAGATTGCCAACTTTTCCATGTCGCAGTCTGCGGGCAACGTTTTCGAGGAGCCCGCAAAGTTGGCAGATTTCGCAACAGCAGTCTCACAAGGCGATCCAGAGGAGCTGCAATCTGTTCTCGAGTCACTTTCTATTGAGGACAGAATGCAAAAGGCTCTGCTTGTACTGAAAAAGGAGTTGATGAATGCTCAGCTTCAGAGCAAGATCAGCAAGGATGTCGAGAACAAGATTGCGAAGCGCCAGCGTGAATATTACCTGATGGAGCAACTGAAAGGCATCAAGAAGGAGCTTGGCATTGAGTCGGATGGCAAGGACAAGCTGATTGAAAAATTCAAGGAGAAGAGTACCAAGTTGGCCATGCCTGAACAAGTCAAGAAAGTTTTTGACGAGGTAACACCCCCGATCATCGCTCCACCACCGTCCAGAGAAACCACCCTACAAATGATCTAAGGCTGACAGTGTTCGCATACGTTTTCATGGTCAACTAGGAACTCACCAAACTGGAGCATCTGGAGCCAGCTGCATCAGAGTTCAATGTGACAAGAAACTATCTGGACTGGCTAACAAACGTGCCTTGGGGTGTGCGTTCGATCGAAAACTATGACATCCGCCATGCCGCACATGTGTTGGACGAGGATCACTACGGTCTCAAGGACGTCAAAGACCGAATTCTCGAGTTTATTGCAGTAGGTCGCCTTCGTGGTACAGTCGAGGGCAAGATTATCTGTCTTGCTGGTCCACCAGGTAACGGAACCGGTTCTTTAGGGTTTGGTGGACATTGACAAGATTCCTTGAAGGGCACAGTTTCTCATTGCTTGCTTTTCATCGACTCCTAGGTGTGGGCAAAACCTCGATTGGTAAATCGATTGCTCGCGCGTTGGATCGTGAGTTTTACAGGTTTAGTGTGGGCGGTCTCACGGACGTGGCTGAGATCAAGGGTCATCGCCGAACATATGTTGGAGCCATGCCTGGAAAGGTTGTCCAAGCCTTGAAACGTGTTCAAACCGAGAATCCACTTATCCTGATCGACGAAGGTAACAATGCGTACATGTCATGGAATCGAATCCGTCTTGACCATATCGTGGCCCATTGAAGTGATATTCATCCATCCGAGGCGTTCTCTGGGTATTACAAAATAGTCGACAAGGTTGGACGAGGTCATCAAGGAGACCCTGCATCAGCCCTTTTGGAGCTCCTGGACCCTGAACAAAACGGTTCCTTCTTGGACCACTATATGGATGTCCCGATTGACCTTTCAAAGGTCCTTTTCGTGTGCACGGCAAACGTCCTCGATACGATCCCCGGCCCTCTTCTGGATCGTATGGAGGTCATTCAACTTTCAGGATACATTGCGGATGAAAAGGTTGCTATTGCGTCTCGATATCTAGCACCTGTGGCTAGGGAAGCAGCTGGATTGGAAGAGGCCAATGTCAAGTTGGGCGAAGATGCTATTGAAACTTTGATCAAGAACTATTGCAGAGAGTCGGGAGTGCGTAATTTGAAGAAGCACATCGACAAGGTCTTCCGAAAGGCAGCGTTTAAGATTGTGCAGAACCTCCCCGATGTTGAGCGTGTTGAGCCCAAGGACAAGAACGACAATGACGCAGCAGGTGAGAGTAACCCGATCAAGGAGACTCTCAACGTAGGATTGCCTGGCGAAGATGAAAGTTCGAACGATGAGAAGAATGAGAAGGCACCGAAGCTCAAGATTCCGGCCGATATCACAGTTGACATCACCTCTGACAATCTCAAGGATTATGTCGGTCCCGCTATCTTCCAGGCGGACCGACTCTACGATACTACGCCACCTGGTGTGGTGATGGGACTCGCCTGGACGTCCATGGGTGGATCCGCTCTTTATATCGAATCCAGTCTCGATGGCAGGCTCTCCGAGAAGTCGCGTCCCAACTTTTTGAAGACCGGTCAGATGGGCGATGTCATGAAAGAGTCCACGTCGATTGCCTACACATTTTCAAAGAACCTTTTGAGCCGCCGTTTCCCCGAGAACCGATTCTTTAACAAGGCAGCTATCCACTTACATGTACCAGAAGGAGCTACGCCAAAGGATGGACCCTCTGCAGGAATTACCATGACCACTTCCTTGCTCTCTTTGGCCCTTAACAAGCCCCTCGATCCAACAATTGCAATGACAGGAGAGTTGACATTGACGGGCAAAGTGCTCAGGATTGGAGGTTTGAAGGAGAAAACGATTGCAGCCAAGAGATCTGGTGTCAAGACGTTGATCTTCCCTCAGGCAAACTTGGCGGATTGGGAAGAGCTGCCAGAGAATGTCAAGGAGGGCGTGAACGGTGTTCCCGTTGCATGGTACGAGGATGTTTTCAAGGTTGTCTTTGGAGACTCTGTCACGGAGAATGACGGCAACTCTGTATGGGCCAAGGAACTACCAGGAGGCGAGGATGGTGACGATGATGTGGATAACCGAGAGCCTCGAAAGGACGAGACGCACAAGAGGAAATCCAAGAGCCAAGAACAAGTTGGCGTCAAGTGGCGTGAGATGTTGAAGTGGTGAGATGGTGCGTGGAACGTTTGTATAGAGTGGTGAAGGTCCTATTATCCAGAGTCTGAATAAATACACCGATAGATCGTCTCGTTCTTGGGATTATTCAAAGCTTCTCGGTGCAATAGCGTTTGGCCAAGCAACATGCCGATGGCCTTTGAAGGACTGCTTTATGACGGGATGTTTTCATCGTCAACTCAAACCTTTCTTTCCACTCCACAAGCTTCGACAAGGATACATGATAAGATGCGACCCAGTATCCGGACGCTCTCCGCCTTGCGATCCCCAAAGGCGATTGCTGCTACACAAGAGCCATTCTCGGTGTATATTCATTGGCCATACTGCCTAAGGTATTGCAACATTGGGATCTTCGTTCGATCTCTCTTCACAACTGCTTCGTCGTCTGCTCGGAGATCTGATTGAAGCCTTATAGCAAATGCACATACTGCAACTTCAACAAGTATGTTGATCCCCGTGTCAACCACGAGAGAATGGAGCAAGCCTTGATCACCGAGCTGGAGACGGAGCTGGTTCACTGGGGTCTCAATCAAAAGTCTCGACCAGTTCGATCCGTCTACTTTGGAGGTACGATGTATCCAGGAATGTCGGACGTTTCTCATGTGTGAAAGGAGAGTCTGGAACTGTTACTCATCGTTGGCATACATCAACACTCATATTGCAATAGGTGGGACTCCCAGCTTGGCAAGGGTAATAATATCTCCAGGAAACTTCTCAGTCAAATTTATTGGCTCTGATTGATAGCCAGAACTTCGTATTCATCCATGTTCCTGTCCCTGATCTGGTAGCCAAGTATGTTCAGTTCAATACTCAACGTTCTGGATCGCATGTGCTATCTTACCAAAGACACGGAGGTATCGATGGAGGTAAGGCTCAGTTCATCAAAGCCATGACATTCTAGAGGGAACGTGGCATTCTCGCGTATCCATCGTTCACCTTTAACAAAATGCACTCTACTTGACTGAATCAAGGGGAATCCATCGGTAAGGCCTCTGCTTGTATCCACGACCGTCATTTTGTTTCTCCATGTCGATCAATGCCATCTAACAGATGCGGAGAGAACCATTTCAATAGTCAAGTACGTCGATCGAGATGCTGCAATCGTTGCGTGACATTGGGATCAATCGGTACTCTTTAGGAGTGCAATCCTTTCAAGACCACATCTTGAAGGAGCTTGGGCGCGATCACACTTCTTCCTCAGCCTTACGATCCTTGTCAGACGCGCGGTCGGTTTGGCCCGGGAAAGTATCCATGGACTTGATCATGGGACATGCTGGTCAAACTTTAGAGGACTGGAGAAAGGAGCTGGACACTACGATGGATGTGGTGGACGACCATCTCAGTTTATACCATCTCACTGTGGAGCCAGGAACAGAGTACGATCTTTCATCTCCCTTGAAGAGTTGAAGAGGATCCGGTTCCTGTGTGTACTCAACTAAAAGCGAGCACTGGTATCTTCATCAATGGACTCTAGGCTACAAAGAGCAGTGACAAGGGGTGCAGTTACGTTGCCCGATAATGATTTGGCTACAGACATGTATGAGGCTATGATCGAGGTAAGAATACAAGGAGACCCCAGTGTTTTTTTGGGAACCAAGCCAATCGCTGATTGGATCACTGATGACGTAGTCTTGGGGACACTCCGCTGGCTATTTGGGTGCTAGTTGACAAGCAAGGCCGGGTTTGAACATTACGAGGTCTCCAACTTTGCAAGGAACGGTGCTTATAGCATCCATAATAGCGGTCACTGGTTGGGGATTGACTATCTCGGTAAGAGATGGAGACGTGCAAGGCAAAAAAACGATGATGATCAGCCTCCACCGTGGGAACTAATCTTATTCGACTTTTTTTTTTTTTTTTTTTTTGTTTCCTCCTGAAGGTATTGGACCTGGCGCACATGGACGGATACGTGATCCCAGGACAACACAACGATTCCGTACATTCAATGTAGGTTCGACAGACAGTTATGCCATTCGTGTCCTTTCTCTTCAATTGCTTCAATTGTGTGGCCAATTTGCCTATTGAACACTTCTCCACAGATACGTGACCCTGCAGGATGGATGAGTCAGTGCGCAGAGTCAGGAACTGGGTATAGAATATTCATTCTCGTGCTCCAAAAGTCTTTGTAGGACTGGGACAAAAAAACAACGATGTTGACAGATGACGTGTTTTGATGTTTGACAGACGACGGCGCACTCAAGCCATTGACGCCGAAGAATCAAGGCGGGAGTTCATTGTACTGGCAATGCGTACAAAGTTGGGGGTCGAGTTGGACAAGTTCCAAAGGAACACAGGGCAAGAGTTGCTGAAGGTGAGGATATCGTCGATCCATGGATGCAAAGACTGCGCTGGATGATGATGATAACGAAGCAAGGCACCACATGGCACTCAACCCGTTGAGTTTTGCTGAATTAGTTCCTTGATGCAGACGTGACGGAGGCCTGTATCGCGGCTGGCCTGATCACCCTTTCGGCGCAGTCTCTGTCGCCGACGGAGAAAGGGATGGCTGTGGCGGACGAGCTTGTGGCTCGACTTGTTCCATGAAGCGAAGCGTGAGGGCTGGCCATTGGCAAAAGGGAGAACGGAGGAAAGCAGTCCTCCCGCCCCCATCTCCATCATGATGCCCAAGTGCCCCAGTCTACACTAAAACGCAATATCGCATGAAAAAATTCCTTCCCCTACCTTCCTTGCCTTTGTGTACTGCCACGCTTAAAAAGAGCCTTTGTGCTCCGATCTTTCTTTTCTTTCCTCCCTTCTTCTTCACTCAACCCCAACCACTCTCCCCTTCACCATCACCCCCATCGCATTCACATGGTTTTCAAAGTTGGTACGTAAAAAAACCCCTCGTCTCTTTCCTCCTCCAGTATGACCCAGTCTCTCCGTCCGGACCCCACAACTGATCTGTTTCTTGTTTGCCACTTGCAGCTGACATCAGCCTCGCTGCCTTCGGTCGCAAGGAGATCGAGCTTGCCGAGAACGAGATGCCCGGTCTCATCGCTCTCCGCCAAAATTATGGTCCCAAGAAGGTCCTCGCTGGTGCTCGCGTTGCCGGTTCGCTCCACATGACCATCCAGACCGCCGTCTTGATCGAGACCTTGACCGCTCTCGGTGCTGAGGTTACCTGGACCTCCTGCAACATCTTCTCCACCCAGGATCACGCCGCCGCTGCCATTGCCGAGACTGGTGTCCCCGTAAGTCATTTTGGGAGATTGTCCCGGTTCGATTGCTGATTAGGCAAAAAGTTTCGAGATCGCGCTCTATACAAGCTAATCATCTTTTTGTCATTCTTGGCAACCTATCAACAATAACAGGTCTTTGCCTGGAAGGGTGAGACTGATGAGGAGTACATCTGGTGCCTCGAGCAGCAGCTCCGTGCCTTCAAGGATGGCAAGGGCCCCAACATGATCTTGGACGATGGTGGTGACTTGACCACTCTCATCCACGAGAAGTACCCAGAGTTGTTGACCGAGATCAAGGGTATCTCAGAGGAGACCACCACCGGTGTCCACCACTTGTACAAGATGCTCAAGGAGAACAAGCTCAAGGTTCCCGCCATCAACGTCAACGACTCTGTCACCAAGTCCAAGTTCGACAACCTTTACGGATGCCGCGAGTCTTTGATTGACGGAATCAAGCGCGCCACCGATGTTATGATTGCCGGAAAGGTTGCCGTTGTTGCTGGATACGGTGATGTCGGCAAGGGTTCCGCCGCTGCTCTCAGGGGTATGGGTGCCCGTGTCATCGTCACTGAGATCGATCCCATCAACGCTCTTCAGGCTGCCATGGAGGGTTACGAAGTCACCACCATGGAGGCTGCCGTCCCCGAGGGCAACATCTTCGTCACCACCACTGGCTGCCGTGACATCATCCGTGGTGAGCACTTCAGCGCCATGAAGGACGACTCGATTGTTTGCAACATTGGTCACTTTGACATTGAGTTGGACGTCGCTTGGTTGAAGAAGAACGCTGTCTCCCACGTCAACATCAAGCCCCAGGTCGACCGCTTCAGACTCGCCTCTGGCAACCACATCATTCTCTTGGCTGAGGGTCGCTTGGTCAACTTGGGATGCGCCACTGGCCACCCCTCGTTCGTCATGTCCAACTCCTTCTCCAACCAGGTCTTGGCCCAGATTGCTCTTTGGACCGACATTGAATCCTACCCATTGGGTGTTCACATGCTCCCCAAGAAGCTCGATGAGGAAGTCGCTGCCTCTCACTTGGCCAAGATTGGCGTCAAGCTCACCAAGCTCACCCCTGTCCAGGCAGAGTACCTCGGCCTCAACCCCGAGGGCCCCTTCAAGCCCGAGCACTACCGCTACTAAGTGCTGTATGCGTGCTTTTCTGCGCGCATAAAGACATGCTTCTTTTTCGTTCAAGTGTTTCTCTCTCGTGAGTTCGCAAGGATGAAGTTTAGCACACAACAGCACACGCAGTAACTCGTACGCCCATGGCCAATTCAACTTGTACCATAGTCTGCCTTCACATTGTATATTCAACAACAACAACACTCTAAACAACCATAAAAACCATTATGCTCAACCATAAACTCATTCTTCGCGTACTTTCATGGGGAAAAACTGGGGGTAGATCTGTTCCCACGTGTAAAAGCAGAAGATAATCAGTCCCCAGTCATAAGATTCTTGCCACCAACCTTCTCTGTCGTGTCGTCTTCTCTGACACGGACACGTTTAGACTGGCGCCTCTCTGGATGTTGTACGTATGCATGTGAGAGAGAGAAAGCGATAGATCTAGGTTGGGTACCACTTTGCACAGAACCAGGGTCCTGAGCTATCGTGAACTGAGTTTCATTTCAAAAGGATCATCGCTCTTTGTCTGCGAACTGGGGACAACGCCAGCGCCCTCCGTTTGTATGAAAAGGTGGGACCTGGTTCTAAAAGCCTTTGAGGCTATAGAAGGCAATGT
>Ga0247824_10001589_pt1 | contig 12443 bp, 12 predicted proteins | sample 13C_PalmiticAcid_FD_194412 | JGI IMG/M metagenome (GOLD analysis project Ga0247824, IMG submission 194412) | Soil microbial communities from agricultural site in Penn Yan, New York, United States - 13C_PalmiticAcid_Day48 | ecosystem: Environmental > Terrestrial > Soil > Agricultural land...
CTGGTAGTGCATCTGACATGTGTCGAAGCCCGTGTACTCATGGATGAGCTCGCGGACAGCGCAGCATCAGATACCAGTGGACCCCGACCTTTCATGACAGCGGATGAAGCCAAGCAAACAACAGTCCGGAAAGAGCAAGTGCTACCATTGGTGTACGAGATCTTGGAAGTAGTCATTGGATATTTGGTCCGCGTTTCCGACAGTGAGGATAGTCTGGAGAATGGGCTGTTTGATGCCACAGGTCTTTTGAAGATCCAGGAGTCATTACAAGGAGCTTTTGCTGCCGTCTTGGACTATTTGAAAGACTTGCAGGTATGAGATCCAATTTCTTCTAGCCCTGGGTTATTCGTTGCGTCGATAGATATCTCTCGCCGATGCTAATGTGCTCATTCCTTCTCTTGGATATGGCTAGTCAAGCGACGATGCTACCCCGGAAACCCTAGCTTCCAACATGATCTATCTTGCATCTCTGAGGATCTTGTCCGTGTGGCTCATGGAAGATGACTCTCTACATGCACAGGCAACTTCCTTGGTACCCCCACTGGAAGCCGTTGTTCGATACTGGTAGGGAGAATATTATACATGCATGCAACATTCCAGAATGCGTATTGTCCCTAAGGCTAACTCTTTCCCCCCGTTTTTTCTCCAACTGCAATAGCAAATCCAAACCATCGCAAAAGTCGCTGCTCAAACTACTTGAACCCATCCTCAGTAACTTTCACGAGCTATCACTAGGCGATGACTAATACATCTCATGGAGCCGCCGGCTCCACATTCATCCTACATCAAGCACCGCAGTACAACATTACATTGGCCAAAACGTCAGACCACTCAATTTTCAACGAACCCAGCCTGCACGATATCTATCGAACGGTCCATCACGCAACTCTTGTTATCAGCAGCGGCTATGTCAGTTGCAGTTGCAGTTGTTGCAGTCGCAGCTCTAGTCGCTGATACTGTTCTTGTTGCTGTAAAGACAGCGTCATCTGGCCAAGATTGCTCACAGTCTCCTGAACGGCTCGTAGCTCCTCTTGAAGTCGTTCATGTTGAAATGGTGCGCCACGATTACGATCGCCATCGGCAATGTGACAACCGGCTCCTTTGCTTTCAATACTGTTACTGCCACGTTGTGCAGCACCGCCAGCCGGTCCAGAACCATTTTCAAATACACTAAAACCCTGGTCATTGAATGAAAGAGAAGCACCAATCGCGAACGCCGCATCTTGCCCATGGACGTCGTCTTGTATCTGCCTGCCTAATGGCTCTTCTCCTGATCTCCTTTGCTGCGTATGAGGTTCACGTTCCTGCCATCTTGCGACAAGAACGAGTCTATCAGAGATCGGCAAGGCGAATCTCTTGCTGAGACAGTGAGCTCGAAATGTTCAGCGAATGGATAGACCGCTCTACTACACGAAATCCTCGTGCCTCTGGCAGCAGGTGGCTTCTCTACGCCCCGTTGCCCGTTTCGAGGCATTCCAGTGGAATGAATACCCTCAAGTGACCGATCCTGTTCCTGATGCTCCCTATGCTGCTCCCTATGCTGCTGCCACTTGATAACCTGCAAGAATGAGCTGTGATCGACATTGGGAGATACAATGCTCCATCATCTGTGGAACCTCCTTCGGCTGTCAGCGACAGGGTCTCATCTTTGCCAAATATCTTTTGGTGTTTCTTCTTGAACTCTTTCGTGCGAGATGGCGGGACCGCGTAGTACACGCACTACGGGAACAGATCAACTTGCTCACGGCTTTCTTGAGCAGTAACGGATAACGACTCGACCGATACGGCTGTCTGAAGGAGATTACTCAGCCAGGAAAGATGTTGCTTTTGCCATGGCATGGTTCATGATGGCTATCACAATATTCATGAGGATTAGGGTGGTGATGATGAAATAGAAAAGTATCGAATCTCCTTGCTCAGAGCGTCATATTGACCAGACTAGAAAATGGAAAGAAGAAGGACGTCAATGCGAGGCCCCTCATGAACGTGTATACAAACTACAAAAAGGTGTTTATAATCCACCTGTACTATATTTTGTTTTACCATCATGAAGAAGGGAACCATGATTGCATCCAGAAGGTCGGTTGGAAAAACGGTATCTCTTGTCGGACATGACCATGGACCCAGTATCGTGTTCCCGCTCTCATCGATCGTGATTCTTTGCTCGCAGCATGTGCATGACTGCTGATGCAAACCCAGTGAGACCGATGCCAAGTGCGAGAACCACAGTTTCAATCTCATATGCAATGTACCACACGAGGGTAGTGATATGACAGACCATTCAGCCTCACAAAAGCAGACCCTCATGGCTCCGTGGCGTTGCTCCTTTTCCGAGAGCTAGCTGTATCCCAAGTCTAACAAAGGGCTATTACGAAGACATGAGCAGTGCATCCTCAAGCCCTCTTGGCATTGTGACAATTCTCTTTTATTGGAGCTTTGTCCTTGGTGCTGCATTGTCCGATCTCACCATCTTCGGCTCTCACTCATCCTCACTCCCAGTCATTATCACTCGGACTCTCACTTTCACTCTCACTCTCAGTGTCGTAGGGTGCACTGATATCCGAGGATACCCTCATTTCCGTATCGTACTCATCATGCCTCAAACAACGCAACCCCTCGCGAATTCAATACTGACATGAGCAGCTGGTTTCGCACGTACTCGTTTCCAAGCGTCTTGGAAGGTTTGTTGGATAATCGGTCCCCATATATCGTACTGAGATACGGCCACTGTCGCAGCATCCACTCCACGTCTGCCTCTCGCATGTCCTGATAGTGATGGAAACCAATCACCTCGATATACTTCAACTTTGACAACAGTCCAAGTCCCAATCTCAGTTCGAGCGGCAGCGGAGAATATCTCGTCCCATGGTTCCAACCGAGATAGCGCATGTCAAGTGCTCGCAGTTGCTCCAGTCGGCCTAGTTGTTCAAAGACCGCACGACAAAGCCCCTGTTGGTTGTCTGTGAACTTGGGTCGCTTGGGTCCTCGTCCCGATGGTCTCCTAAATCCCATGTTGATCACCACTTTGAATTCCTTCAGTCCGAGACACACCCAAGGTTTGCCGTTGATAATGTCCTCTGCAGTAATGATCTTTGCTGTAATATGCTCCAGCGACGGACAGGACTCGAGCACTTCCTGAACCCATTGGGGGATTCCCTCTGTTTTGTGTCTGGGAAGTTCAGGTTCCACTGTGGCCTTGCACAGGTCCACCTTTGTCAAAGCCTTGAAATGACCCTGTCGTAATAGGTCAAACAGATCCAGTTCAAGGCGCTCGATACCGAGGTCCAGAACTCTGAATGGTCGCTGGCCAGCTTGCAGGATAGTGATGTAATCCTTGTGACTCACGTCGTTCAAGTCGCGCCTGATGGTGATTGAGTCGAGTTCCGGCCATGTCTTGTCCACAAAGTACTGCGTAAACTGTACGGGAAAACCCCCTGATACCTGTGTCCATTCGAGAGTCCGGAGCACTGGACAGATGCGGATGAGCCAGTCTAACTGTTGTTCCGATTCCGGGTAGTAAACGTCGGTGAGAATGAGTGTCCGCAGCTTCGGAAGCTGTGTGATCGGACGGGTGTTGCTGCTCTTGCTCCGATTCTCATCCGAAATGGAGAGTTGGGGGTGCAGTGGAGTTGACTCCAGTGTCAACGACTCGACATTCTCCAGGACCTGCCAGTAGGACGCCCATTGCTCCATGCCGATGTTACTGTCTTGGATGATCAACGAACGCAGGTTCTTGAATTGCACGGAGAGAGGAGTCCACTTTGGCAGCTCTAGTCGTCCGCACGTTTGGTTCCAGCATACCATTGTCAGTGATCGCAGATGTGCCGAATTCTGCTGCACCAATGCCTTGCAACTGTCCCAATAGGTCGTGTCAAATCGGTTGCCGAGAGGTGGACCTTTGATCAAGAGAGAGTTGATCATGGTGCAGCGCTCACCAAACTCCAGCTGACGTGTAGAATAGTGCCCATGGATGGAAAGCGATAGTATCCATGGTGCGGCTCTTTGAAGGACTTGCGATAGGCTGTCCTCATACAGCTGACGTTGCCCTTGACTTTTGCATATCTTCTTATTGATGGTAATGAAATTCGCCGATGGGTCCTGGCGGCGTAGAGTTGTATACTGAGAAGGGTGTAGACCCATGTGAAGGTTTCTCCAGACGTATGGTGCGAAAACAGAATAGAAGGTCCTGGAGGCGAGCGAGCAGGCGAGAACATCCTTCGCATCAAGATGGAATGCGACTTGTGAAAGAACCTCTGGGATGTCGAGCGGGTGTTGCTGTGCCACCATGTACATCGACATGGCCATTATGTGGAAGGTTGGGAGGGATCCCGAGCGAGGACAAGAGAGGAAATAAAGGGAAGGAGGAGACGGATGGAAGAGACGGATGAAAGAAAGACAAAAGAAAGAGAAGGAAGAGACGAAAGAAAGAAAGATAAAAGAAAGGGAAGAAGGGGACGGAAGGAAGAGACGGATGAAAGAAAGATAAAAGAAAGGGAAAGAAAGCATGTGAACAAAATGAGCCCAGTGATAAACTCATTTCTTCTCTTGCGCTCCGCGGACAGCTGCGAGCCCGACATACTCGTGCACCGAGTTCCTCTCCTCGAGAGCCGGCTGAAGACCATTCAGCCTCACAGAAGCAGACTCTGATGGCTCCGTGATGTTGCTTCTTTTCCGGGAGCCAGGTGGATCTCAAGCCCAAAGGGTTATTGCGAAGACATTTCCTCTTTCCCTGGAACCGGGACATGAGATCTCCTTTCTTCTTCCCGCTCCGACATGCAATGACATCACCATCAATACCTCGCGTTTGCTTCCTAGCAGACAGGAGTCCGGAAGAGGGGGGGGCAGGACATCTAAGACGACTAAGCCAGGAGCCTTTTGTTTGACTGACACCTGAGGAAACCAATAAACCCGCGACATCCATCATCTGTCCAAAGCCCTCAAAAGGGAAGCAACAGGGGATATACACTCTAAGGAGGGATCTTTGAACATTGTCTACCAACCTCGGGAAGTGTGGATGAACCAAGGTGAGGAAGATCGTCTTGGACATGTTGCCCTAACAGAAAGTCCACGCTCATGATACAACTTCGATGCGAGAACATGCGCAACAGCCTCCTGAAGGCATGTCAGTCGTTCCACTATCCAGCCGTGTGTCCTTCACTTGCTGGTCCAGTTCTTCCGACTTCCTCTTTCTCAATCGCTTCTTCCAGTCAGGGCTACAATAGGCTTCTGCCAAGGCGGTCCTAGGGATGCTAGTTGACAACTCTTTGGATATGAATTTGGTGCTCTCCCGATGGCCTCCCAATGGGCCAAACTGGCATCGCATTATCTTGATTTTAGCTTCTGGCTTCGGCAACCGTAGATTCATCCTGTAATAAAACGGACTAGTCTACAGCCATTGGTACGCCTGAAGGGGCAGGAACAGATACTCATCAAGTTCGTATTAGCATTTTGTCAGGAGCTGTTCTCGCTTGTTCTAAAGCACACCCACAGTAACAGATCCCTCAAGACAGACTCATGCGACCGAGTGACTTTGTATCCTAAGCGCAAATAGGCCATTTGAATCGACCGATTACTTGTTTTCGAGAGATTGCTGCTACATATCTCTCTTCATCAACATTTTCGCGGAGACTCCCATAGATTTATTATGTTGTTAATGAATCTATTCTGCACACAATCATCTGGATCTGGTGTCTCCACAGCTTATCAAACCTCTCTTGATAACAGTTGTTGTATCAATTGTTGCAGTTGCATTTGCTGCTGTTGTTGTTGTTCTTGCATTTGCTGTTGCTGTTGTAATTGTTGTTGTAACTGCTCTTGTTGCTGGAACAGCAGCGCTACCATCTGCTCAGATTTCACTTCCTGCTTCCTCGCCGTCTCTTGGACTGCCTGTAACTTCTCTTGTGGCTGTTGGCGCTGATATGATGTACCATGACCAACATTGGTGATGATGTTTGCAGAATCTTGTTCGTCGACCTTATCAAACAGTTTCCGGTGCTTCTTCTTGAATTCTTCAACACAACGTGCTGGGAGCGCGTAATACACGCAATGCGGGAACAGATCAACTTGCTCACGGTATTCTCGAGCAGTGATTGACAGTGACTCGGTTGCCACCGCTGCTCCAAGGAGGTTACTCAGCCAGGCCAGTGGTCCATAGTATGCTGCCCTTGTCACGCCATAGTTTGTGATAGCTATCAGGATACTCATGAACATCACCCCATTGACGGCAAAGAAAAACGTAACCACAAAACGTATGTCCGGATCTCCTGCTTCAAGCTCCTTGCCTATAGCATCGTATTGGCCAAACTACAAGGTGGGAAGAATGTACAAGGACATCAATATCACGCAGAATTCCATGATAGTAGGTACAAATAGCAACAGGCTCTCATGGTCAACCTCAGCTCTGTCGTTACTTACCATCATGAAAAAGGATGCCATTGATGCACTATAGGGATCTCTGGGGAAATCCGTGTCTCTTGTTGGACATGACCACGGACCCGATATCGTTTTCCCGTTCTCATCGATCGAAGAGCAGTCGTGGTTCACTCCCCACACCATGTGAAGAATGACAACTCCAAACGAGAAGATCATGAAAATCATAATGAAACCCACAATTACTGTCTCGTATATGATGTACCATGCGAAGGTGGTGATATTGCAGACACTCTTGAAAATACGCAACGCACAGAGCTGATATATGCAGTATACAGGACATCATAGATTGTTAGCTCGCAGTGAGTGAACAAGAAAGACAGAGAGCATGAACATCGAGAAGACTTACAATTTGACCGTAAATAGTCATAATTGAATGACTCAATAGTCTAGAGCTCCCTAGAACATCTGTGTTCTCATACATCGCAATACTGAAAAGCAACTGTATGCTTCCTGCAAGAGGCATTATTATCGCGGCTATATCTAAGGAGTTATACGGTGAACTGCAAGGAAACAAGGTCGAGGTCAGTGATTCCTGGAAAAATACCGATTGCGATGCTTCATATCTGGTACTCACGTCATGTATGCCCTGTAGTCAGCCATGAATTGCTTGAACTCGAGATTAATGAAGAGCAGACTCATAGCAATGATCGCGTAAAGAAACACTTGGAGATACGCGATCCTCATAATCGGGAATATTTGCAGTAGGATTACTGTCCCGACAAGAACGCAGTACGCAAGCTGGATTAGGCGACAGATGGACCATGTCCTCCACGCAATTGAGTCCCTACACAACAGACACAATAGACACAACAGACACAACAGAAAAGGATACGAGATGTTGGAAATATGATATGATGGATCCTCTTTGAAATATCAATTCGTTTACCACAACTTCCAACAATGTATGGTCCTCTTACCACTTGTACTTAATTAGGGCCTCCACCGCAGGATTGTCAAAGTAGCTCAGGTTCGAAAAGTTTGCCAGAGCACCTGGTTTGCTCCACGGACTCAACATGGTCCTTAACATGGTAACAATCGTCTCTACATGATTTGGTCGTGCCGATACATCCATGCTCGGTTGAACAATGGCTTCGTCATCCGTGTGGTGCCAGAGTAGTGAATATGGTGCCACATACAATGGCCGTTTGAATGACTTGTTCATCGGATCCACGACCAATTCCTTGGAAACCTCAATGTGTGTTGAAATATCTCTCGCCCTGATCTTCAGTAGTTGTGATCTGAGCTGGAATGCTGGATCAGGGTACTCATAGATGGCTCCACTTTGACGCATAATCATATCCCATATCGGCCGCCACATAGGTCGAGCAAGGATAGAATGGTTGACGAGAAACTCTGGATTCTTGACAGGGATGAACACTGTCCGCCGAGTGATATCGATCGCTATTTCCGGATGGTGGTCTGCCAGCTTCCGAAGACAACTCATAACAGGAACGATGAAACCTACTTCACACTGTGACTTCGCCTGCCGAATACAATAGTCCATTACTAGCTCAGCCATTGGTAGACTCTGAGGGACGCTCTTGGCATCCTTCACCAAGAGCGCGATCGGATTGACAGAAACTCTAGTCCTGGTGTGTCGCGGATTGATTGAGAGGCGTGGAATCCATTTGATATCCGTGGATCCTAGTATGGGACTGAGGATATCGGAGCAGCACTCCCATCTTGCCGATCGTGCAATCTTCGTCATCACACTGTCATCAATGGTGCCTTCCAGTGGATCGTGGTTGATGTGGCGGACAATATATCGAACAATTGCCTCCTTCGCTGCGGTACTTGAATCGGTGTAGCAAGAAGCAAGTACAGGGATACTGTTGATGCAATAGAGTGTTTCCGTCCGTGAGATCCAGTTGCTCTTTGGAATCTGAACGCACTCTGACTTTGTACAGTTTGTCCTGATATCAAACCACGTGGTCTCGACACACTCTCCATGCATGCAAACCCTTGTCTTGAGAATCTCCTGAGCGTAGCTGCACACTTCGTCATTGATTGAGGCATCTTCCGAACACGGCTTGACCCATGAGAGTGAGATCTCACACCGATTGTCAGGACTGAGGCATGGAAGATTCCACACCTGGAAACCGAGAGGGGTGGTGATGATGAACCGCGGCCAGAAGTCAACGAATGATGCATTGACTCTTGTATTCTCTCCTTTCGTATTGTACAATCTCCATGGCTCAGGTACGATGGTGATGACATTCTGCTTCTGATCAAGCTCATCCACGGAATACAATTGTACTCGAGTGACTTTGCATCGCCGATTGCCAATCTCCTTCTCTTCAAAGTCGACCACCAACTGATACTGCAAGTGCGATCCAGGGTGCCTGTACTTGTGCTTATTCAGCTCCTGATAGTCCGTCGCGACACAATCATCTTTGCAACCGATCATCTGACTTCTAGGAATGGGAACTCCAGGCTGAGGAATCGTGAATACCTCAAGGACGTCGTAATTGACCCCTATCATCACACACCCCATCTCTTGTGTCTCAGCAATTCCTGGACGCTGCACGATATGCTGGATAGAGTATGACGATGATGGGAATGTCACTGCGGTTGAGCTCCATGATGAAAGATTGATAGCATCCATGATAAGCGATATCTGTTCCATTGGTGGTTTGCCAATCGTTACCACGAGAGTCTTGTCGTGATCCAGAAACGCGATATTCAATATCTCGCCTTCATGGATGACCTTGCTGCTGATCTCGATACCAGAATCCATAAAGTATGTCCTGATCCAATTCTTCCCTCCAAGTGCCATGAGCTTGCCGCCTGGTGACACGGCAATATACTCGATCTCATCTTGGGATTGACTGTGAGGATTGTGAATCGAGATGTAAGTCATGTTTGCTCCCGACACAATATCCCAGATCGAGACATTCTGCAGATCCTCTAGCCACAGAAATGCCGATCCTTGTAGACACTGATAGAGAATCCGAAGCTGATTGTCTCGAGACTTCATCGAGTAGAGTCCTCCGATGGAGATACCATACAATGGCTTGAAGCCACTATCCACATCATACACGGCGATCCGTGATTCGGTGCATGTCACAAAGTATTCGCCTTTTGCTCCACGGATGTTCCCGCCTGATACTTGGCTGCTTGTCCCAAATGCATCTCTGGACATGAATTTTCCATAACCGACGAACTGATCCTTGGACAAGTGGGTGGAGGTGTCCTCAATCAACTCCAGCTCATGAATTGGAGAAGACTTTTCAAGGTCTTTTGCTATGTGATACGTCTCCTTGACTCGGAAATATCGGAACGGGAACCGAGATAACCCAGATCTTGCTTTGCCAGGTGCCACGTCGTCAGTATGAGACTGTTGATAAAGAACAACTCCCAATCCGTCGGATGATAATGCGATCCTAACGAGCCGCATGATGTCGTAGTCTCCATTCCGGAGAGGGATGCTTATGGTTGCCCTAGGATTCGATCTGAAGTGTGAATGCGACTCGCGATCCTCTGTAGCACCAGTTGCAGTTGGATGAAGAACGGCTTCCATGTCCCAGATATTGATATAGGCCATGTGTTGTTTTGCAGAGAGAATGGCAATGTATTCTCCAGAGGACGAGACATCAATGGTAATGATGTGTGCATCTGGAAAGAGCGTCCTGACATCGAGTCGTTGCAACAGTTGTCCAGGCGCCTTGATTTCATAGTCTAACAAAGAGTAACATGAAAGAAACAAGAACATTCGTCAGCAATCCAGCCCATGAAGACAAGTTATGTGCCCATGGTGGTGCTTCGTCTCAAAAAAAAACGCATCCATACCATGATCGACCTGCGATTCTCCTGGCCTTAATCGTGTCAGTTCCATGTATTGTACTTGAAAGCGAGATTCCTGTGGTGATTTTGCCTCCATGTCGGTTGGATGAGCGTGTAGCCTACTGGAGAGACGAGCAATGACTTCGCCGTCAACTCTGATGTGAAGGCTCTGCTGTAATCGCAATCGGAGCTGGCCCGATGTATCTAATGCAGCGAGTTGGAATCTTGTCGTTAGTGTGTGTATGAAGAAGGCTGTATGGGCGAACAGATTCACAATATCCCTCCTTACTCGTATATTGCATGGAGTGGATCTCGTCTTTGGATACTTTGGCCCAGATCTTGTGCTAGTGCATGAATAAATGCGTGCATGAATAAGCAACACTTCAGCTCACTCTGTATTTTTGTCAGGGCCATTCGTGTAATCAATGCTGAGCATACCTTCATGGAGACCATTTCGATCTCAAAGACTAACTCGTCGAACAGAATTTGGCGGCAAGGCTCTGGAGTCACACACCAGACGACGCAGTAGTGTCCCTCACTCAACGTTCCTTGAGGAATCCATGCTTCCAACTGAGGGTCGAGGAACAAACACAAACCATGGAGTGAAGACAGAGACGGGATGAGAACGATGGATGCCGTTCGTTACAGTAACAGGAGCATTTTCCATACACCTACACAGAAGCTTCCTTCATCGTCAAAGGCTGGTGAGGCACGGATACTACACCTAAAGAAGGGCAAAGTGGAGGTGAGTAACTTTGAGCGTCTGTCTCTTTGTCGCTTTCACGTTGATCCAGATTCCGATGTTGCCAACTCGTACTTTTCTGTCGAGGTACCATCAAATGGGATGCGTATTGCTAAGGCAGCATGGAACAGCAAAACAGCGTGAGGGAGTGAGAGTGTTGGTAAGATGATACCGGGAGCCATGCGAAGGGTGGATTTTCAGGTCAAGCAGTGGACATACAGTGCTGTGGTGTGTCAGTGTGAGGATCGTTGATGGGGGGCATGGTTGTGCTGTGCAAATGGGACAACGAGAAAGAGCTAAAGAAAGAGGGAATGTTGTCAGAAATTTGACCCCCCAGGGGTGCTCACATAATGCCTTGCAGTCTTTGACAAACACCTGTCCTTGATCGCCAGGGTGGGTCAAGGTGTGCTGAAATAAGTCAGATCTGTGTGAGCTAAGCTTGCAGGAAAGTGGGGCTGCGGCGACCATGCAACAGATGCGAGACCGGAGGAAAACTCGGAACCAAAACTTTTCCTGCCCCATCGTCGACACAATTGAACCAACTGTCCATAACAAGCGTTGGATTGGCAGACGTAGTGGACATACAACGCTGAGATATATCTGTGTGATCCTGGTCATCGGAAGAGCAGTACTGATTCTCAGGATCATCACCGTTGTGAAGGGGATCATGTTTGTGCTGTGCAAGAAGCTGTGGTGTCACAACGCTCATTGCTTCATCACTCACTCCACCGCCAATCTGACCTAATCACCAGCGTCCCATCCTGCCCCCCATCCCCTTGCCGCGCTTGCTAGCGAAGAGGAGTCCAACACTACAGCACCCGCCCTGGCGTCGAGAACATACAACTGCAGTAACAACGACAACTGCCTCCCACCCAGGAACTCTTACTTGACTCTGATGCAGCGGAGGAAGCCATCGCTGGTAAGCCCTCGGGAGCTTTACCAATTGTCCAAGGAGTGGCGCCTGGAGCAAAGCACTTATCATGAGGGAACAAAGTGCAGCACGGTACCCAGCACGGATACCATCCATGGGACCAGAGAAAGTATGAGCGAACTCTTCCGAGGGTAAGCTGCTTGTGAGGCAGGCTGAGACACCTTCGCAGTGGTAGCGGAAGGGTTGGCACGGTAACCTCCAGGCTTCATGGTTGGCGTGCCAGTCGGTCTGCAAGATGCCCCACGCCAGGCACTCAGGATTATCAGGGTTATCAGGGCTTTCAGGCTACACGATGGCGATAGGTGCAGGAGCTCTGCCTTGGAAAGCATTGCTCTCCTTTTACAACTGTCTTGGAACCTCGTAAACAGCATTTCATCGGGAACACATCCAAGGACTCTATGCGTACATGAGCTGGCTCCAGTAAAGAGCGAATGGGTTGTATGCTCTGAAGGATCAGGAAGGATTCAGTACTCAGGGATTCTATCCCCTACCACATCCTTGCATGTCCTGAAGGTCGTGGAGTCCAATAGGTTTACCAAGCTAACTCTTGATACT
>Ga0247824_10001591_pt1 | contig 12439 bp, 9 predicted proteins | sample 13C_PalmiticAcid_FD_194412 | JGI IMG/M metagenome (GOLD analysis project Ga0247824, IMG submission 194412) | Soil microbial communities from agricultural site in Penn Yan, New York, United States - 13C_PalmiticAcid_Day48 | ecosystem: Environmental > Terrestrial > Soil > Agricultural land...
ACTATCCTCTTGACGACATTGAAGCCGCGCAATGGACCCCTCATCCAATGGATCCCGGAAACACACCCTCCACCACGACTACTAACAAGAAAGTGCGATGGCCGATTTATCACATTCAGGTTTTGGGACCCAACCCAGGGAGAGAACCGAACAGTTCGGAAGAGACAAGTTTTACGAGCGACAGGGCTGTGCAAGAAGAGATATGGTATCAAGTTGGATCTGGCATCCCAGCACTATCGCCATTGCTGTAGCAGGCTCCATGTTCCCGAAGAAATAAAAGTTTGGGGGAAGCCTTCGAGGGAGACAGAGTTTGTGCACAAGAGACACGTGAAGTCTGACGGCACAATAAATGTCGTCGCGAGGGTACCGCTTCCCACGATCACCTTCATCGTTTTTCATCGTCGCCATGCCGCCCATCAAGGCTCACCCGCTCCTCTTGCCGGAGGTCAGCCTTCACGTCAGTCGCTTTGTCACTCTAGAGGACGCTATCGCTTGCGCACGGGTTTGCAAGGACTGGAACGACCTTTTCACTTCGGTCGTGTGGCGTACTATCGATTGCAATGCTCCAAATCGAACGTTCGAACTTGACCCAACAGCCATCAAGAAGCATGGCCACCACATCCGCGTTATCAAAGGCGTATGGGGAATCCATGATCTGAAGGTCCTTCAGGGCTCGAATCTCTGCATGCTGCAGAGCCTCAGCATGATATTGGATGGAACTCCAAACATTCAAGCATACAGCTTTGACCTTCTTCGCCAGAACATCGCCAGCCTTACATCTGTGGAGATATCCGTATCCGTGGAAGAGATGTGGTCCACCAAAGTCTTTTTCCCCATCGACGCAATATCCACTCGTTGTCCTTTGAAACTCACTCATCTTAAGATCGCGAGTCTAGCCTTCACCCGAGGTGGGTTCTCGTCTTTTCTACGGATCTGCCCTGCCCTCAAGGTATTGGATATAATGGAAACGAACTTGTATTCGGATCTATCGTTCTCCGAGCCATACCAGCATACAGGACTGGTCCAACTTCATACCTCGCCTCAGCAAATGCTCCGACCAGACTCGGACTCGCCCAACGCGCCCTCGCTCCTGGTCCACTTTCCAAAACTACGAAAGCTCAGGATATGGAACCCATCCGACCTTTCTCAGCCATCCCCTTGGATGATTAGAGATGAAGTCGCACAGCACTGTCCTCTTTTGAAGGAGGTCCTTATTGATGCACCAGCGACCATCACGGCAACGCTACTCATGAACGCATTCATGGCTCTGACACATATCATGGTAGATCATGACGCTCTTTCGATGGACGTGGTCATGGGGGTACTATCCCACAAACATACACTGGAATGTGTGGGCTCATTTGCACCATTCCGTGGATACTATGGGCAGGACAAAATACCCATTTTGGTGGAAAGTACTGGGTCAGCCCCAGGATGGGCGATGCAACTTGTGCCACAGGATTGTTTAAAGTTGACAACTATCCGTTTCCCTCTCTTTGAAATGGACATGGACGACATTGAAAAAGTAACATGGTCATGTAGCCACTTGGAAGAACTGTTTATTCGGATACGGGGACTTGACACCCAAGAACGGATCGATCGAGCCATAGCGTTATGGATAAGAGTAAGGACGATGAAGAGGAGAAGGGCATGTGTGGGTGAAACATCTGATCTAGACCAGCAGAATGACCAAGGTGAGGAGATAGCTGCATTAACAAATGGAACTTTGATTGAGGATCGCGTTGCACGACATTTTATGCGTTTCGAAAGACTGCAGCGAGTGTGGCTCGGTCACGGCGTCAGAAAGGTCCGGATCGAATAGTTGTCAGACGATCCAAGAAGTGGAATAAACCTTAGTCTGAGATTTCAGTTGCACAAAGCACGATGGGTATGCAAGAGGGGGGAGTCTAATCCAGGAGCCCCGAGGTGCGTGTGCCATCCAAAAAAAAACTCCTCTTGCTTCCTTCTTTGCATTCACCACCGTCTCTTTTGCTTCCTTTTCAACCACCGTCTCTATAGACAATAAACAAGGGCCATCGTCATCCACACATCGATGACGCGAGTGACAAAACGGGTATTTTAAAAAAAAAAAAAAAGCCCTCACCGTGTGCCTTGCATGCAACTGTGGTACAGGGTGCCAGAGTGCAGCAAAGACCACGGTGGGGTCCTCGTGTGTGGACCACATCTATGAAACAATGTCTAAACCGTCCAGCTCCTTTCCTATTGTTGTCATTGCCATTGCTCAAACCAGTGTGGTTACCACCATTCTTTCGCACCTCGCTGTGTGACCACCCCTCAAACGTTGTGGACCTTCTTTTCTCAACCGTTTATAAACCGCCCTCCCACGCCAGTAGCACAGCAACGCATTCAAACTTTGCTCACTTTCATTGCATCATACACATCGTTGCTCTCTCATTGTCCCACCTCACCGCCCCACCTCTCTGCCATTTGGTTTGCCCCAATGGGTCCTAAGGTATGTCCGGGTATCGCGTTGTTGTTGGGCACGGACGACGGATACTATGACTAACGGTTCACTTTTTTTGTACCTCGTTCTTTCTGTCCTTTCTTCCCTTTATTGCCCCTCGCCTGAACAGTCGACGAGAAGACTCTCTGCTGCCGGAGCCTCGGGAGGCGCACAACCCGTCCTCAGGCGATCCTTGCGCCTGCTCCAAAAGTCCAATCCTGTGCCGCCGCCGCCACCGCCACCGCCACCAGGAGGGTCTTCCGCATCATCTTCCGCACTCTCTTCGCCATCATCTTCTACGTCATCCGGTGCACCGCCATCACCACCATCTAGGTCAGCCAGTCCTTCAGCCTCAGCATCAGCAACGTCTTCTAGGGCGGCTAGTCCTATTAGTGTGGCACAGCCTTCCAGGTCGGTTAGTCCTGTTAGTGTGGCACAGCCTTCCAGGTCGGCCAGTCCTGTTAGTGTGGCACAGCCTTCTAGGTCGGTCAGTCCTGTTAATATGGCACAAGCTTCCAGGTCGGTCAGTCCCATTAATATGGCACAAGCTTCCAGGTCGGTCAGTCCCATTAATATGGCACAACCTTCCAGATCGGTCAGTCCCATTAATATGGCACAACCTTCCAGGTCAGCCAGTCCTGCCGGTACGCCGCCACGACAAGGAACGCCCTCCGGGTCTACCACTCCTGCCGGTACGCCGCCACAACAAGGAACGTCCTCAGGGTCTACCAGTTCTGCCGTTGTACCGCCGCTGCAAACGGGGTCTTCGTCATCGTCCAGTCTTGCCATTGGAGATGGGCACCAGCAGCAACAACAAGCGGCACAGCAGCAACAACAAGCGGCTCACCAATCGAACTTTTGGGGGCTAGGACTTTTTGATCCCAGACATGTCCGTGTGATGCTGCAGAATCCGGACCGCCACCGACTTCTGTGGGCCTACATTAACATTGGGCTGTCTGTTTGGTGGACCATCGCATTCTTGGGTCGTTGGTTCCTTAGCATTTACAGGGCCATCATCACCACGGCTGTACATATCTTCCGACTACACATCGCGGTTGTGATGTCTACCCTTTACTGGATCTGGAGGCAAGGTGCAAGGATCGTAATGTTCCTCAAGGCGGTGATTTTCTCAAGACGTACCACAGCGATCGTTCTCTTGGTGGCCTTGACTGCTGGATCCGCGTACTATGCCGACACCCTTCTTTCCGACATTTCCATGCCACAGTGGCAGGGTATCCCTCAAGCCATCGAGATGGTCAAGAACATCGATATTGCCAAAAACATCGAGATTGTCAAGAACATTGATATTGCCAAGAACATTGAGATTGTCAAGAACATCGAACTCCCTCGTATGGAAGACTGGCTACCGACCGAGGTCCCCCGCATTAAACGCTGGAACCCCCTTCAAAGGAAATGGAAACCCAATACGATTCTGGAGATCGAGGCCGAGATGGACCGGATCCAGGAGACTATTCATCAGCTGGAAAGCAGCGACAACAAGCTGCTCAAACGCATCACCCGAGCAGAGCGCCGAATGGAATCGATTTCAGGCGATCTTGCCACCGTCAAACGCTACGTTACCGAAGGCGAGTGGATCGACCGGATGCTAGCCGTCATTGGGGACGAGATTCCAAAATACATTGCCTTGACCAGGGACCCTGCCACCGGCGAGATCCGAATTCCTGCGTCCTTCTGGGACCAGGCGAAAGACATCTTCGCTACAATGAACTATGTCCATGATTCCATCGACAAGGTATTGAACGAAGGCTATGAACCCAAGAGTTCCAGTCGATGGACCCAATTCCTTGAGGAGAATGAGCAAGCTTTGAAGGACTTTGTCGGAACCCAGATCGAGAAGGTCACCAGTAACGTGTTCCTAAAGCTCGTTGCCACAGAGATGAACACCATCTGGTCCAGTCTCAAACAAAGAGTCGTTCGTCATCTTGAGGAGGAAGGATATCTGAAGACCAGCGGTGAGACATGGACAAGTCGCGGACCTACCCTCTTACCTATCAACTCCAAGAAATTGAGCGAGCTTGAGTATCAACTGATCTTGAGCGTGATCGAACAGGCGATCGAGCGACACTCTGCGGATGTGGTTGCCAAGCCTGACTTTGCTTTGTCGGGCGTTGGTGGGGAAATCATTCCCCACCTCACTTTCCCTGATTTTAAGGTCCAAGCGGAACCAAGGATCTTGGGACGCCTTGGGTTCATGTATCTCTTTCCAGCGAACATTCAAGTAGAGAAGCGTGCCGTCCAAGCGATCCAGCCAGAAGTCCATCCAGGAGCCTGTTGGGCGATGAAGGGCAGTGATGGACAAATTGGTATCCGACTTGCTCGACCGATCATCGTGACAGAGGTAACGATCGAGCATGTGGATCCCCGGACTGCGCTGCACCATGGGACCGCACCACGCGAGATGGAGATCTGGGGCCTGACTTCTTCCAGTGGAGAGAAACATCGCAAGGTCAAGGAAGGCGATGCACCGGAGCAAGGAGCATCGTTGCTAGCGTCGATCGAGTACAAGTACGTGGAGCCCCAGGGTAGGCGACCCAGGCTGGTGCAAACGTTCCCGATCCCATTGCCAAAGCAGAATGGACCATCCACCGGAGTCGTGGTGCGCATCCACTCGAACTGGGGCCATCCGGACTTTACATGCATGTACAGGATCCGTGTGCATGGGCATGATCCTTTGCCAGTGTCTTAGAGGCACACTCCATCCTATTCAGCCAACCAATCAGTTTTTCAGTTCAGTTCTTCAGTTCCGTTCTTCGGTCTTTCAGATAGAAATATGTGCAACAAAATAAAAAGGATGATCAAAAATGAAGATTCGCCTTTCTCTTTTTCCGCAAAAACGATATTCTCACACTACCGCATGGATCGGACAACGACAACGGTGAACAAAGGAGGAAAGAAGATATCGGATGGAGCGACCTGTTGGGTGACACTTGTATTCTTCGCCACTCGAAGCTGTGCTCAGCCGCTCAGGTCGCCTTGAAAAAAAGGAATGGGTCACAACCGATTCCTTCATTGCTTCCTCCTCATCGCCATGTCTTCCACCAAGGATCATCCTCTCTTCATACCCGAGTTAAGCCTTCACATCAGCCGCTTCGTCACTCTGAAGGACGCCACCGCCTGCGCACAAGTCTGCAAAGCCTGGAACGACGCTTTCACCTCGGCCATATGGCACACCATCGACTTCAAGGTCCAGTCAAAGTTCCTAGGTGTGGACGCGGCACTAGTCAAAAAACATGGGCATCATATCCGCATCGTCAAGGGGATCGAGAGCACCCCCCAATTGCTGGCACTTCACCATTCCAGTATTTGCAGGCTGCGGGGTCTTGCCATCACCATACCGCCTCATCCCCAGTTCCGGGCTTACTGCGGTGACATTCTTCGCCAGAATGCTACAAGCATCCTCAATTTGGAAATGAGGGGAAAGATAATCGTAAGTGACCCACCACTCTGTTTTCCCTTCGATGCGATATCCCCATCCACTGGAAGCCAGGCGACCTCAAGGCTCTCCGTTCTCAAGATTCGAGATCTTCCAATAACGAGGGATGGCTTTTCGTCGCTACTCAGGATGTGCCCTTCTCTCACAAGGTTGAACATACGAAGGATAGCCATTTACTCGGCCTCATGCTTCGCCGAGCCCTACCAACACACTGGAATAACGGAACTCGTTGCTCCTCTCAAACAAATCTTTCGGTCCGACCCTAATTCAGGGGACACTCCCTCAATCCTGGTTCACTTTCCTGGACTGGTGGCACTCCATACATGGTGCTCAGAAAGTTCGCCTCCGATGTCATTTGGAGAGATGAAGGATCAATTTGCGCAACATTGTCCTCTCATAAAGGCCGTCGGCATTGATACACCAGCAACTATCACCGCACCACTTCTGACCAAGACTTTTCAAACTATGACGCGTATCATCGTGGATGAAATGTCACCCGAAATCATCACGGCAATACTTACTCATCAAGAAACGCTGGCAGATGTGATCACCTTTCATGCATCCGATGACTTTTATGAGCAAGAGGGGATTCCTCCATTGGCTTCTAAACCTTTAGCGTCAGGACGTGAGCTTCAATTGATTCCGCAAACCTGCTCTCGATTGACCACACTTGAACTCCCTACCCTTCAACAGGACATGGATGACATCGAGAGCACCGCGTGGTCATGCACCCAATTGGAGGAGCTATACATTCGAATCCGTGGACTGGATACGAAAGACATGGTTGATCGAGCAATACACCTATGGGTTGACTATAGAGAGGAAAAGAGGAAGAACAGAAAGGAGAACCCGGAAAACTGTTCCGATCTGAACTCGTCAGGTACTCAAGGTGATATAGTAGCGGACACTCTGCACAATAGCGATTCGGTCGAGGAGCGTGTTGCACGCCACCTTGTTCGTTTTGAAAAGCTGAAAAAGGTCTGGCTCGGCCACACAATAAAGTGCGTCCAAGTGTGAATCCCCTTGCATGATAAGATCAAATCGATTCTTGATGCATGGTGCAGCTCGCCTCTTATTGGCTCACGTACGACTTGAGTCTTCGGCAACCGATTGATCTTCCCCCATTCCTTTCTCCCATCGCCATGCCCTTCGCCAAGAGTCATCCGCTTCTCGTACCAGAGATAATCCTTCTCCTCAGTCGCTTGGTCTCTTTGAAGGACGCTCTCTCGTGCGTGCGTGTCTGTCATGCCTGGAATGACGCCTTTGCCTCCGTCATTTGGCACACCGTCGACTTTAACGTCCAGGAACGGTTTATTAACATGGATTCTGCAACTGTCAAGAAGCATGGACATCGTATCCGCGTCGTCAATGGAGTTCAATCCAATGACCATCTACTGGCGCTTCATCACTCCAGTCTCTGCAAGCTCAAGAGCCTCACCATCGTCATGTTACGGGATTCGCGATTCCAAGCGTATTGTGGCGACCTGCTTCGCCAGAATGCTACAAGTATCACCAATTTGGATGTTTCGGCGCGGATACGATCAAGACACACGCCAATTTGTTTCCCTTTCGATGCGATATACCTGCCCACGGGAAGCCAGGCAACATCGAGGCTCTCATTCCTTAAGATCCAAAATCTTCCGCTGACGAGGGATGGGTTCTCATGGCTTCTGAGGCTTTGTCCTGCTCTCAAGACATTGCATGTGGAGGATATGACTATCTACGACGAGTCGTGCTCCGAGCCCTATCAACACACTGGATTGACGGAGCTTATTGCCCCTATAGAACAAGTCTTTCGTCCTGACATTGATTACTCGGCAAACACCCTGATTCTGGCGCATTTCCCACGACTCGAATCGTTTTACACATGGAGCCCAAAGACTTTGCTCACGATATCCTTGGACCAGATGAAGGGCCAATTTGAACAAAATTGCCCTCTCCTGAGACATATCGGGATTGACGCACCGACAAACGTTACAACGGCACTGTTGACTCAAGTGTTTGAGTCTTTGACAGCCATCACGATATCTGCCGAGGATATTTCAGTCAATGTGATCATGGCGATAACCAGCCATCTAAAAACACTGGAGAGTATATCCACATCTGGATTCAATGAGGGCTATGATCAGGACGAAGTCCCACAGTTGAGTGGAGACCCTTCAGCGTCTGTACACGACATTCAATTGATACCTCAGACTTGTTCTCGACTGACCAAAATTGAATTTCCAACGCGCGTGATGGAGATGAGTGACATCGAGGAGACAGATTGGTCATGCACACAATTGGAAGAGCTTTACATTCGCATTCGTAATTTGGAAACCAAGGATAAGATTGATCGGGCGATACAGCTTTGGATTGAACTTGGAAAGGTGGGCATGAAGAACGCAGAAGAAAAGGAACACCCTGTTACTGGTACTGATCTGTACCGTGAGTCTTGTCTTCAGGATGAGGTGGCCAATGCACCACACAATGGGGACTCGATTGAAGAACGTGTAGCGCAACATCTTGTTCGTTTTGAGAGACTGAGAAAGGTATGGCTAGGCCATAAGGTCAAGTGCATCCGAGTCTAGGGGGTGTTCAATCTGTTAGGACAATAAATTCTATTCATGATAACCTAGAATTGTATCGGAAGCAGTAGAGTGACTTGGCACACATGTGGGACATCAATCGAAGCTTCGTAGACAAGGTCTGATTTGAGTGTGGAGAAAAGAATTCATCTTTGTGTAATACTTGAGCAGCAAACAAAAAAAGCAGGGTCCATCGCGTGAGCAAGTCCAGCGACAAAAATCAAGGGCTCGTCCCACAATCGTATCTTTCAACCTCCAAGTCATCACCATGCCCCCACACAAAAGATCGCCCGCCCCCTCTGCAGGAGGTAGTCCTTCATGTCCGCCGTTTCGTCATGTCTGAGCAAGGTCCGTCAGTGCGGACCAGCAGTGGCCAAGAAACACGGGCTTTAGCGAATCACTCGTGGCAGTGGGGCTCTTTGCACTGTGGACCCTGTGCGCATGTGGGGCACGTGAAGTCGGTGTGATCAACCATTTTCTCGCACCTTCCTCGACTCATTCCTTTCTCCTCATCGCCATGATGTTTGCTAAAGTTCACCCGCTCTTGATACCGGAGATAGTCCTTCTCGTCAGCCGCCTCGTCGCTCGCAAGGACGCTGTAACCTGCGCACGAGTCTGCAAAACCTGGAACGACCACTTCACCTCGACTCTATGGCACACTATTGACTTTGGCGTCCAAACAAAGCTCGCCAGCTTTAATACGGCCATCAAGAAGCATGGGCATCGTATCCGCGCTGTCAATGGGATCGATCGATTTCGTTATCTTATTGCTCTACGGCAACGCACTGTTTGTAAGCTGTCAAGCTTGAACGTTCTCTTGCTATCGCGCCACGGATTCCAAGAGCACTGCGGAGACTTACTCTCACCATCTTGGATATAAGGGCAAAGGTACTTGATGGAGAGATATCTCAAGAGTCCTTTCCTTTCGATGCCATATCGCCACCTGTGGAGAACCGCGCAACATCGAGGCTCACAATTCTCAAGATTGGGCATCTATCACTTACAAGGAATGGGTTTTCTTCGCTTTTGAGAATGTGCCCTGCCTTGAAGAGGTTGAGCATGAACGATGTGGCGCTGCTGACCACCCCCTGTTTCGAGCCATATCAGCACATGGGATTGATGGAACTTGATGCTCCCATAGATCAAGTCTTTATACCTGACACTGGACTCTTCGGCGGACCTTCCATCCTGGCCCACTTCCCACGACTCCAGGTGTTCAACACACGGCTAACTGAGAGATTACCTCACGTACCATACGGAGACATGAGGGACCAGATTAAGCGGTTCTGCCCTTTCTTAGAGGGTGTCGGTATTGATGCACCAGAGATTGTCAGCACGTCACTGTTGAACGACACTTTTCAGACCCTGACGTGTATCACCGTAAAGAAGCTATCAAGCAACGTTATCTTGGCCATACTTGCCCATCAAAGAACGCTCGAGAGTTTAAGTACCGTGCGCTTGCAAGACTGCGATCAGGAACAGTTTCTGCAGCTGAGAGTGGAACAGCCATCAGTACCAGAACAGGAGCTTCAACTGATTCCACACAGATGTGCTCGACTGACCACACTGGCACTACCTCAATTTGAGATGGGCATAGAAGAAGTCGAGAAGGCGGGGTGGTCCTGTACCGATTTGAATGATCTCTACATTCGAATCCGTGAATTGAACACCCGGACGAAAATTGACCGAGCCATCAAGTTCTGGGTTTACTGGAGGGTATTCGAGCATCCGTCAAGTGCTCCAATTGGCGCCATATCCTATGGGAATTCGATTGAGGAGCGCGTTGCGCGATATCTAGCTCGTTTCCAGAGGCTGCAGAAAGTCTGGCTCGGTCATAAAATCGTGCAGACCCCTTCTTTACAATAAAACCGTTCTTCAATTGGCATACATGTATGTACCTTGACTTGGTCTCGGTGAGGTGTTGAGGCTGGCTGGGCGAAAGTGAAAAACGCGACCACGTGAAGGAGAAGCTTTGACCTTCACACAGAATCGATTCTCACGATCGCTTTCTTCATTGTCTCTGCTCATCGACATGCCGTTCGTCAAGGATCATCCTCTCCTGGTGCCAGAGGTGGCCCTTCATATCAGCCGCTTCATCACCCTCAAGGACGCTTTGTCTTGCGCGCGAGTCTGCAAAGCTTGGAGCGACCCCTTCTCTTCAGTCGTGTGGCACACTGTCGATTTCGAGGCTCATAAAAAGTTCGTGGACGTGGATCCAGCGGCCGTTAGGAAACATGGACATCGTATTCGCGCCGTCTTAGCAATTCGTCAAGCTCGCCATCTCCAAGCTCTTCACGGTTCTAGTGTTCACAGGCTTTCGAAATTGAGCATTCTCTTGTCACCTGAGGCCAGCTTCCAAGCGTTCTGTGGAGACTTACTCCGCCAAAACGCAGCCAGTATGACGGAATTGTATATTGGTGCCAGAAAGGAATCTTCGCTTGTCTTCCCATTCGATGCGGTATGCATACCTATTGGAAGCCAGGCGACCTCGAAACTCTCAATTCTCACGATTCGCGGTCTCCAAATGACGAGAGATGGATTATCGTCCCTGCTGAAGATGTGCCCTGTACTCAAGTTCCTACGTATGATAGAGGTAACCTTGTTCAATACCTCATGTCACGAACCCTATCAGCACACAAGAATGGTGGAAGTCGAAGCACCCCTTGAACAACTCTTTGGATTGAACGCTGACTCCACCTCGTCCACAGACCTTTCGATTCTGGTCCATTTTCCGCGACTCAAGATCATTCGGATCTGGTGTTCAGCGGCTTCACCCGTCTTGCCGTTTAGCGATATGAAGACCAAGGCCGCTCAGTTTTGCCCTCGTCTAAGCAATGTGGATTTACGTGGATCTTCAGTCATCACCACGTCGTTACTGGCTCAGGTATTCAGGTGTCTATCTCGGATCCATGTAGACAGAATGTCAAGTGGTGTCATCATGGCCATACTCGGTCATCAAGAGACGCTCAAGAGTTTAAGCATGGTGATTCCATTTTGCGACTACTATCAGCAAGACGAAGTTCCTGAGCTGGATCAGGGGGAGCCTACAGTGTTAGGATGGGAGCTTCAGCTGATTCCTCAGACATGCTCTCGACTCGTCTGTATGAATATCCCCTTCTACGAGATGGACATTGATGTGATCGAGACGACACGATGGACATGTACAGAGTTGGAAGAGCTCTTTATCCGAATTCGTGGTCTGGACACCAAGGAGAAGATTGGCCGAGTCATGCAGTTGTGGGTTGATTATAGGAAATCAATAGAGGAGGAAAGAGAGTGTTGTTCGGAAGAATGTACATCAAGTACATCGATGGATGTGGATATGGAGAGCCTTTTCCTTGGGAATTCAATTGAAGAGCGTGTTGCACGACTTCTCGTTCGTTTTCAGGAGCTGCGTAGGGTCTGGCTCGGCCATAAGACTTGTGAAATCCGGCGTGCCACGGCTTAGGCCCTTTCTACGAGGATTCCTTTGGGACACTGTTGATCTATATCTATAATACTAAAAGCAAAAAAATCCGTAACTCTGGTGGCTAACTTTGGTGGCTAACTCTGATGGCTAACTTTGCTGGCTAACTCTGAGGTCCCCGTCTCCAGGTGGACTGTATAGGGCCCATCATGAGGAGTGAGAAATGGATTTATCTCCTCAACCTTAAATTGAGCCACAAAAAAATCAGCTGGGTACCTGAATTTCCACGAGATGGAAAGCTTCAAATGATGAGGTGGAGAGCCCCCTGGGATGGCGCTACTATATATGAATAAACTCTTCCTCCTCAACCATATCACATCCATTTAAATCGTGGGTCTATCTGGCACCTTCTCAGAAGAATTCTACGTAGAAGCGACTCAGCAATACTTTAATGATACCCCATTGCTTCTCCGCTCTTTGTTCCTCATTTGAGCTGGACCTTTGCGACATTTGCGTGTGGATCCTAGCATCAGCAATTGAGAGAGATC
>Ga0247824_10001592_pt1 | contig 12436 bp, 9 predicted proteins | sample 13C_PalmiticAcid_FD_194412 | JGI IMG/M metagenome (GOLD analysis project Ga0247824, IMG submission 194412) | Soil microbial communities from agricultural site in Penn Yan, New York, United States - 13C_PalmiticAcid_Day48 | ecosystem: Environmental > Terrestrial > Soil > Agricultural land...
GTGCCTTGGGCCCCATTGGGCAACCTTGTCGAAGCCACCCTCTACTCAATTGCTTCTCCCATTCTAAAAAATATTTGGCCCGTCTTCAAGTGGCGAGGACTGTACTCTTGCAACTTTTGTACCAGACCTTCTCCATTTCTTCAGAGACGCCTCCTTGATCATTCGGTTCCCCAAATGTCTGTGGTACAGAGTTCTGGGTCGAGATAAGACAATGGATATGTCCCTTTCATCTCCGCTTTGTTCATGCAGATCGTTCGTTGGTGAGCCTAAAATTTTTTCCAGTCAGCCGTAGACGGTCAATTAGTCAGAACCGTAGTTGGTCAATTAGTCAGAACCGTAGTCGGTCAATTAGCCAGAACCGTAGTCGGTCAATTAGCCAGAACCGTAGTCGGTCAATTGGTCAGAACCGTGGCCGGTCAATTAGTCAGAACCGTGGTCGGTCAATCATCAACTTCGCTTTTGCTTACCCTCTCACCTTTTCCTTCCCTGACTCTCCCTGATTCCCACTTCAAAGCCTCACCCACCAGAGATAATCATTTTACAGAGGCGGAAACCTAGTTTCTCCGATGGACAAACAAGCCTTTTACAGACAGACACAGGTTGTATTCATTATACATATATACTGAAGCCAAGAAGTCTCCGCTTCCCGAGGTCCAAAAGGACGGAATGGATGTGTCAGATGTGGATGGACCGGGGTACTACCATGGAGAGCTATTGCTCTGGTAATCCTTATTGAAGTCATCCTGATCACTCCAGTCGCTCTGAACCCCCCTTTTGTTGCTCGGGTTCCCCTGGTTGCTTCTCAGGATGGTTGGTGCTTGAAGATGAACCCCAAGCAGTCTCGTTCGAAAGCGGCTTGAGTTTGGATACCACTGATGCCATGACTGCAATCTTCTTGCTTGCCCAGTGTAACAGGTTCTCCGGTTCACCAATCGCTCCGCGCTGCATCAATAACTCTTTGTTGAGTCGACTCAATCCTTGCACGTCTTCTATGGATGCATCCGTCACGGTGAGCATACCATTCGTGACACTCCAGCACAGTTCCATACGATACTCCTTTCCTTCATTCACAACCTCCCACTTCAGCACTGACCCATCCCCACAACCAGTGACCAAATAGATGGCATCAGGCGTTGTGCACCAGACACCCAGGAAAGTATCCTGAAAGTTCTGTTTGAATGAACATTGACCGGATGCAACATCCCATAGCCTTAATGTCTTGTCGTCACCGCCAGTGGCGATTAGGTTGCCTTTTGGTGAATACGCGACAACAGAGACTCCATCGCTATGGCCGATCAAGATATAACGGCACTCTCCCGAGTCCACGTCCCAAAGTCGGATTGTCGCGTCATTACTACCCGAAGCAAGCTGATTTCCTTGAGGGGAATATACGACACTTATCACAGAGTCTTCGTGGCTCTTGAGGATTTGATGACATTTTCCGTCCTCAGCGTTCCATAACCGTATTGTGCTGTCTCCTCCGCCAGTCGCTATTTGCTTGCCATCAGGTGAATAGGTAACGGTCTGGACTGCGCCTGTATGACCACAGAAGGTTCTTTGGCAAGTTCCAGAGGCTGAATCCCATAGTCGTACTGTGTTGTCTTCGCTGGCTGAGGCGATCGAGGTTCCATCCGGAGAGTACGCGACACTATTCATCCAGTCAGTGTGACCAGTGAGTGTATGCTGGCAAGTTCCTGTCGCCAAATCCCACAACCACACCGCGTTGTCAGAACCTCCAGAGGCGATTTGGTTTCCTCGAGGTGAATATGCGATGCATGAGCACACATGACTGTGATTCAAGGTTTGGCGGCACTCTCCTGTTTCCACACCCCATATCCGGACTGTTCGGTCTATACTTCCAGAGAGGACCAGATCTCTATCCGGAGAACAACAGATACAGATGACTCCTGCACTATGGCCACTCGGGGAGAAGAATGAAGAACTGGTTGAGACGTCCCACAACCGCACTGTCTCATCCAGACTGCCGGAGGCTATCTGATCGCCCTTCGGCGAATAAGCAACATTCAAAATACCATCGCTGTGTCCGGTTATGGTTTGTCGACAAGTTCCTGATTCAACATCCCAGAGCCGCACTGTTAGATCCACACCTCCGGAAGCAAGTTGATCGCCTTTCGGTGAAAATGCGACACAAAGAACGAAGAGGCTGTGTCCAGTTAATATGTGGCGGCAGTCTCCTGTCTCAACGTCCCAAAGTCGAATCGTACTATCCTGGCTTGCAGTTGCGAGTTGTTCTCCTTTGGGAGAATATGCAATATCCATAATTTCGTCGCTGTGGCCAAGTAGGATGCGGTTGCAGCTCATTGATTCAACATCCCAGAGTCGGGCCACGCAATCTACGCCCCCCGAGGCAATCTGGTCTCCCCGAGGCGAATAAGCAACGCATAGGATTCCTTCACTGTGACCTGATAGTGTCTGAAGACATCCACCAGTGACCACATCCCATATCCGTGCAGTCCCGTCACCGCTAACTGAGACAACTCGGTTTCCTTGTGGTGAGTACGCAATACAGCTGACCGAATTGGTGTGACCATCTAAGACGTGCAAGCAATCTCCAATCCTGACGTCCCAGAGCCTTGCAGTTTGATCCCCACCACATGATGCGAGCTGATCACCTCCTGGTGAATATACAATACACCAAACGGCTCCTCTATGACCACTCAGTCTCCGTGTGATCTCCCAGTTCGATGTCGTGTACATGCTGATATCGCCATTGTAAAGGCCAACTGCGAATGACTCTCCATCTGGCGAGTAAGCACATGATGCCACGCGATAGTCTTCGGTAAGAAACGGAAGTTCGCCAAACTGTACGCCCGCCATCTGAGTTCTGCTTAAGTTCGTTTGACGCATCCAAACACCTCGAAGGTTTACCATCCTCAAGTCGGCACCTTGAAGTAGCGCTGAATCGAACGCACCATAGCTGAGATCTGCACCTGGGATGCGAATGCCCTGGAGATCTGCACCATTGAACTGCACTCCTGCTCGGACCAGGATCGTGATCGCATTAGCGGCTGCTATTCCCCATCTCTTGTCCTTCTTCGAGTACTCAATATAGCCAAGCAATTGCTCCTTGAATACCGGCTCCTGTTGGGCTCGCTCTTCAAAGAACTGCAGAAGAGAGTGGTCGTTGACGAAACTTCTCCACATCAAAGGCGAACTGCCGTCTGGTGTCGGTACAACGTCGGATACCGATTCCTCCTCATCGAGGGCCTCAATAATCAAAGTAGGGCTCACAACTCCTAGAAGACCTGACCCTGGACCAGATGTCGTTCTGTTCCTCCTATCTTGAGGATCGAATATGGCGCGTGCCAACGCATACTCGAGAATTGATCGATGGATGAATCGGTGCTGACTGCCGTTTCGTGTTAAAGGTGAGGCTTCCAACAAGAGTTGTTTGTGTTCATCCTTGAAGAAGGCGTCTTTCCACGACCCTTCATCTACAAGTTGCAGATACTCTACAACAGGGTGACCGTCCTGTTCTTTGTAGATTGAAACGGCGAGCTTCTTCAGGTATCCAATACCATTCGCTGTGAATCCTTCAGCGCTGAGTCTCTCAAACATTGATTTGACCTGAGGTGGCAGATCCTTCTCTCCGAGTCGCCTCTTGCCTCGCTCCAACCACTGCTCGACGAAGTGGTCATATAATCCAACACGTGTAACACGGGCCGTCGAGAGTTGTCCTAGATCGATCATGCGTGGCAATACCTCCAACGATAGAGTCATCAAGAACGGATTCTTGACTAGATCCTTGAGACTTGGAATGAGTTCCAGAGCATTCTTGTAGTCGTCTGATTGCCACAGAGGCTGATGGATCAACACGTATTGGTGGATATAAGAATGGACCTGGCTGAGTGAGAATGGAGTGACCACTGCTTCTTGGAGCAACGAGTCATGCTGCTTATTACGATCTCCTGGTTGGAATCGATGACGATAGTCATCTCCAAGATACTCACTCCGGCAACTGATCACCATCTGAGCATCCCATCCTCCCGGCCGGTTCAGTTCGTTGCTCATGTACAGGTTGTGTGTTTGCTGGCTCTCATCGTATCCATCGCAGATCAAGGTGAATTTGCGATAGTGTTTCATCTCTCGGATCTGGGGCTCTGTAAACTCGGCTCTTCGTAACTGCTTGGCGATCATGTCATGTTCAGGCTTGTCAATGGTAGGCAAGTTGATATGGAGTGGGATGCGGTCGACCTTATTCTTGTAAGATTGCCACAGTTCATACTCGAGCTCGCGACTGAACGTGGATTTACCGGCACCGGAATCGCCAAGTAGGAGGAACACTTTTTGGTCGCTCTCCAGAAATTCCTTGACCTTTTCCATCAATGGGAACTGCAAATCATCAAGTGAATTGAAGCTTGGCTTTGCATGAGGAGGGATGTACACTGTGTTGCCTCGTTCTTTCAACCGCTGTTTTCTCAGTAGACGTAGGGCTCCATCGACATCGGGTCGATTCTGGACGCGATCGAGTAAGGATGGTGATGCGAGTTCCGATAGCGGGATCTTCAATGGAAAGGCTAATGTCCTATTCTCACGGCATGCTCGATAGAGAGCCTGCTTCTTGACATCCCCGCTTGTTGCCAGAACTTGTAAAAGCTCTTCAGCGAGAGTGTTGTGAGCTAGATATAAAACAAAACGGGATTCACCTGTTAGTCCATGAACACAATCCCAATTGGTATTAGACGATGGGTATATCTCAATCTGCCATACATTACACACCTGAAGATGAAGAAGTCAACTGCATGAGAATATTGATGATCCATTGCTTGACACTAGGCTGACGACCCCATACTGCATCGTTTCGATAAATCTCTCCAAGGAATGTAATGGCTCCTCGATGGACGTCTGCGTTCCACATTGGATTGGTCGCGATTTCTCCTAGTCGTTGACACACTCCCCACTGAAATGCTGGATCAAATCGGCAAGGTGCTTCACAAACGAGTTTCTTGAACGTGGCCAACTCTCCGTCTCGTATCATTGCATCTGCTCCTCGGAGTGCCGAGTACCAATCACGCTTATAATCAAAGCTGAATCCTTCTTGGAGGCATTCCATGAACTGTTGCCCGCTCTCCCTCAGTATCATCACATCATCGTATGCTGTCTTGACAACTTCGACAACTTTGGATAGTCCTTCCAGCCCCTTCTGAATATCACCTAATCCTTCCATGAACTTGACGAGATCCAAACCCTTCACAGCGCTCACCAACCCTGAGATTCCTTTGATCACTCTTCCTGTGCGTCGCATCGCTGCTTGCCATGCTGTTTCGCTATCTGGGACACAGAGTAGAGCTTGATATGCATACGCTGCTTGGTAGACCAAATACGGATCTGAACTACTCTTCAACTCCTTCAGATACAACGAGAGTGGTTCATGAAGGGTCTTCCGATCCAAGCCAGTGACATTGGTGTCAGCCATGGCATCCAGTACGTGCGACACAGCCAGCGTCAATTGGTGCATGTGTTGCGTCGATTGTTGGTGAGTATCTCTAAGACGGGTACTAAGAAGTCCGAGTATCTTGACAAGATCATCAGCGTCGAGGTAACCTGGACCACCCTGTATCAGTTGAGCGATTCCTTCCAGTTGATGAACATTCAGTAATCCAGAGTGATCAACTCCAGTGTAGAACTCTCGGAGAAGATCCTGGTGAGCATCTTTGGTGAGGACAGGTGCCAAGTACAGAACCTCAGTAACAATTTTGGCATCCTTGATCTCATCTCGTTTGTACGCTCTGATTACTTCCGTAGCCATCACACGAAGTCGTTCTTGTTCATCAGTATCGTTTTCGACGACTTGCAACCACTGTTGAGCCACCAGTTCCAGTGTGATATCAGACAAACGAGAAATCTGCAAGAGACCGAGGCAGCAAGCCAGCTGTGGTGTGCTGATGAGACGGTCGTCCGGCTCAGGTAGAGTTACATCGATGGGGGGAGGCCCTATATTCACTGGGAAGATGTGTGGATCGATGGCGACGATGTTGTGTCTTTGTCCCCGACTCGTGGAAGAAACAGTCGTCGATCCAGGAATATAAGAGTCTCCAAAATTCAATGTACCTCCCGTCAATCCTGCGGTATCGCCAGGCTGGATGATCTGCGCGAGTCGACCTGGATGGTGGGAGTTCCCTCTAATGCGCAATGAGCCATGGAAGAATGGACCGCATGTTAGACCTTTGGGGCTGCCGGAGGTCCTTATTGCCCGCTCCGAATATGGGTCGGACTGGGAGCGCTATCGGATAAATCGAGAGTCTATCACTTACCCCCATTTCTCCGCCTTCTTGTAGATGGTGTGCGCTGCACCTGCATACCCTTGTCGTTCCAGTAGTTTACCGAGATCGATAATAGCAACGGCTACACCATCGCGCAAGGCTTGATAGTTGATGTCTCCTGGCTGTGGATGGAGCTCTTTGTTGGCACTCTTGGCCTGAGATAAAGCAACTTCTGCATCGTGGCACAGTAAAAGCGCAATGTCATCGTCCACTGCCTTGTACGCATTCTCCAGGTACAGGTTGGTGAGTTCGAGCGCTTGTTGTAACGAGAGCGCATGCTTTGGCGCAGGGACAACACTGCGGAACAACATGGTGGGTTCTTCCCTGGCGATAACGCTGAATTTGGCCTGCGGCGAGAAAACAAGTGTTAGATCACCACTGTCGTAGCGGTTGGGGGAGCCTTACTGTTTTTGGTTTTTCAGAGTGGCTGTGAATGTAGGCTGCGCTGAACAGGAAATCTACGCGGGGCAAGGTGAGTTCTGGGTGAGCAGTTACCCCGTATTTCAGCTGTGCTACTGCGATCTTCTCTAAAGTCCTGACGACGGTGCAAGATGACTGTATCGTTCCGTACCTTGCAACTGATGCAATGATGGTATGGCGGTTTGGAAGAGAGAGAGAGAGAGAGAGAGAGAGAGAAAGAGAGAATGCAGTGGGGAGAAAAATTTGAACACCCTCAAAGTCACGAGCGGATTGGGTTTCCCCCTGAACCCTTTCTCTTGCTGTCATCGTCGTGGACCAATCGTTACTCTAGAGAGGAATGAACATCAGGGCGATGATCGACTTGACGAGCCGAATCGACTTTCGCGCAGTACTAAAGTCGAGCCCAACCCTCACTTTGTCCAGAGGCGCTCACAGTACTTTGCCGCTCAGCCCAATAAGAAAAGTCAATTGAGCTGCCACTTTGCATCCTCGCACCCTTTGTCTCAGCCTTCAGAGAACTGCTCCTAGGTACACCACCAATTAACCTTCTGTGACCATCGATTGAATCTTCTTCGTAGGCCTGCACAAGAGCAGTGGGCTGCGACAAAATGACACCGCCCTGAATGTTCACCAGATTTTAATTCAAACAGCGTCGCCTGCATCCTACCATCTCCTCCAGGAACCATAGGAGCCGTCCACCTCTTGGAATTGCTGTCCCAAATGCCATCAGCTCTGACTGTCCTAGTTGTTCTGGCTGCCTTGGTTGTCCTCATTTTGATTGTTCCTGAGCGCATTGGCTGATACGACCGTGATCTGGGTCCGCCCTCTAATTTTCCTCGGGGCTATTGGTGCTCGCAGATGTATCCGTTACCAATCCATTTGACGACTGTTTGAGCTCAGATACCACCGATGCCATGGTGCCCACCTTCTTGCTTGCTTCGCGCAACGGGTCCTCCGGCTCTCCAATGGCTCCACGCTGCTTCAATAACCGACTATTGAGCCGACTCAATCCTCGTGCGTCTTGTATGGAGATCCGTCACATTGAGTTTGCCATTGATCACACTCCAACCCAGATGCACACGACAATCTTCTTCTTTCACAACTTTTCAGTTGAGCACCGATCCATCCATGCAGCCAGTGATCAGATAGGTCGCATCATTTGCTGTGCTCCAAGCAATACTTTGGACGGTATCCTGAAAGCCCTGGATGACTGTCAAACATTGACGCGATGCAGTGTCCCATAGTCGGACCGTCTTGTCCTGGCTGTCAGAGGCAAGCATGTCCCCATCGGACGAATACGCGACGCACATGGCGCGATCACTATGGCCGGTCAAGACACATTGGCACTCCCCAGACTCCACGTCCCATAGCCGGACTGTCGTGTCATAACTCGCAGAAGCTACCTGACCCCCTTGAGGTGAATAAACGACACTCCTCAACCAGTCTTCATGACCCTTCAGGATTTTGTGACATGTCCCATTCTCAGCATCCCAAAGCCGTATTGTGTTTTCCACACTGCCAGTCGCTAGTTGGTTGCCATCAGGTGAATAGGCAACACAAAAGACTCCATCTGTATGGCCGATCAAGGTCCTGATCCAAGTTCCACCAGCTGTATCCCATAAACGCACCGTGTTGTCATTGCTGAGGCAACTGTGTTTCCATCTGGAGAGTACGCAAGACCAGCGATCCAATTGTTATGATCGGTTAAAGTATGTTGGCAAGTCCCCGACTCCACATCCCACAAACGAACCGTATTGTCGTAACTTCCAGTGGCGATTTGATTTCCTTGAGGTGAATAGGCGACGTAGTAAACCGTGTTTGTATGACCTTGTAGAGTTCGGCGATACTCTCCCGTTCCCATATCCCAGAGCCGTAGCGTCTTGTCGATGCTTCCAGAAACAATCTGGTCTCCGTCCGGAGAACAACTGACGCTCATGACTCCCGCACTGTGGCCACTTGCAACAAAAAGTGAAGCTCCGGTTGAAACATCCCAAATTCGTACAGTGCTATCAGCACTACCGGAGGCGATTCGATCGCCTTTCGGCGAATACACAACGGTATAAACGACATTGGTATGGCCCCTCAAGGTCTGAAGGCAAGTTCCTGATTCCAAATCCCAGAGCCGTAATATCTGGTCCTGGCCCCCTAAAACAAGTTGATCTCCTTTTGGAGAAAACGAGACGCTTACAATGGCACCGCTGTGTCCGGTTAAGATGTGGCGACATTCTCCTGTTCTCACATCCCATAGTCGAATCGTCGTATCATGGCTTGCTGTGGCGAGCTGGTCTCCTTTGGTACGGGCACAATGCTGCGGGACAGCATTGTTTCGTTTTTTTTCGCTGCTGCCGTGATATCGCTGGAACTGCCCGTGGTTAGAACAGCTATTCGTCCAGCACAACTGTTCAAGGGCACTTGTGTCCCGCAGTGTGCGGAATGTTGGCACATACCTTTCTGGGACAAACGTGAAAGAATTATAGCGATGAGAGTGGTGGCGACGATGTCTTTCATCGATAATAGATACATTGACGGAGGTGAACATCAATAACTTGAGAGGGGCATTTCAAGTGCAAGCACGCAAGTTGGCGGGGATGGACGCCATACTTTTTTGGATATGTTGTGGGCTGTGGATGTGGGCTGGGCTGGACAGGACACTCTTTGACAAGCGAACAAGCGAAATAGAGACCGAGTGATGTGTGAGTGGTGGCCCCATGTTTTAACTCCTCATAGTAAGACCGCAAGACCGCATGACAAGTGTACCTTGTTGTCTGTGTTGGTCGGTCGGCCAACCCTCAGAGCTGCACGGAGGGGAGGAGAGAGTGCGTGAGAGGCGGAAATTCAAGCCCCCAGCCCTTTCTTTGACTTTGACTTTTTTGCCCAACCTGCACTCGGCCATTCTCATCACTTTCTTCCACCCTCTTCCGATCACGCCAGCACTGCGCCCTCTCGAGGTACTTGAGGCTCTCTTCTCGCACCCAACCATGTTCCTGTCCACCACCCTCCTGCCAGTGCACGTGTTTCCACGCCCACTCTGCAACCTTGGACGCCATCCGGCAGGACAGTGGCAGGATGGATCTTGACCAGTCGTACTCGTACTCGCTTCGAAGCAGAGAACACGTCGCCGTGACATGTCCGAATCTCGGTGCACTGACTGTAAGTGATTCATACGCCTATGATCAATTCTCTCGTCTACCCCCTCATTCCTTGGAGCCCCTCTTCACGGACGGATACTGACACACTCTAGCAACCTTTGTGCTCGTTTAGGCCTACTCTCACACGACCGCGGAAACTGTCAACGTGTATTGTAGGCGGGTCTTGAGCGTTGGAACGTCCTTGAATCGTGATCGTGGAATAGTGGACGTGGTGCGGCCCAGGACCAGATAGAAACCCGTGGTGCAATTGAGCAGGTCCCGCTCCCGCCTAACCTGGCCCAGTCAACTCTCTTCTGCACGTGCTCAAAATCATGCCGCCAAAAACTGCAAGGATTTGTGCACCCACGCGTCCCCTCATTCGCAGACTCAACCCATCAACTTTGGTGAATGCCGTCGTCAAACCCCTTGGAGATCCCCGAGATCCTCTTGCAGTTGGCCCTATGGGTCTCTGCCCGCGACCATCCAGCCTGTGCGCGAGTTTCCAAGGCATGGTATCAAGTATTCGTTCCGCTCATCTGGAAGAGCATCAGTTGGAACATGAACTGCCAGCGTCCACCTGAGGCAGTCCAGCGCCATGCAGACCTTGTCAAGTCGCTTTCTATCAGCATCACAACAAAAAAACGCCCTGTCCCAAGATTCCCGAATCTCAAATCACTATTCTTATGTTATGACCAGGAGCACCCGAGACTCGTCCTCGATCAACCATCCATCGCTGCTCTAAGATTCCATTGCTTGCAGCCCGCTCTTGAACCAACGCTGTGGGATGGATTGCTTGGATTCCATCACTTGAAGGCGCTCTGGATGGCTAACTCAAAGATTCACGAGAAGAACATTGGTACTTTCTGGCAGCTCTGCACTCGTCTGGAAAAACTGTACCTGGCCAATCATATCGTAGGAGATAATGAGAGACTACCATCCATGGAGTTTCCGCACGTCAAAGAGCTGGAAATAACGAACTTGGGCACAGGAGAGTACGGGATCATCTCGCTGTCCGTGGATTTCATGCAGAGGTGTCCGAGCCTAACAATGTGCTGTTGGACCGCTTCAAAGTTCGAAGTAGGACATATTCCCAGGTTCACACAGCTTGTCGCTGAGAAAACTTGGCCGGAGCTCCGCATTGTGGGTATCAGGTTTTGCGACATCTCAGTGGACGACCTCTCCAACATCGTTCGGGGTATGCAACATGATATCTCCCTCAACATTTCGTATTCGCCGAACACTTTTACACCCAGCACGATGGATCTACTGCGATCGCGCTTTTCATGCCTCAAAGTTCTGGTATTGACATGGGGCGATCGAAGCGTAACGTGTCCGATGGTGCAAGAGGTCCTGTCGTCCTGTCCATCACTCCAATACTTCTCAGCGACTCGGATCGATGCCGCCCTCGTTGCAGAAGGAAAACCATGGGTGTGCTTGGGACTTCAAGTTCTGGATCTGGACTTTAGCTTCGACCCATCCACCACTCATTTCATCCAACCATTATTGTTCGACCAATTAGCCAGACTGACGCGGCTCCAAGAACTATACCTGCGACGTAAGCCATTGTATGGGTTGAGAGAAGGCGCTCCTGCATCACCTTTTCATGAGGCGTTAGATCTCACGCTTGAGAACGGACTCTATAAGCTGTCAACTCTTCGATCTCTTCGAGTCATTAATTACGGGCACTCGAAGCAACGAATGGATGATCAAGAGATCGACTGGATACTAGAGCACTGGAGGCGCCTGAAACTGATAAGTGGAAAGTTGAATGCACAGAAACCCGAGACCGACAAAAGGCTGGTGGAAAAACTGAAAAGGCATGGTATCGAGACTCTTGCAGTCGATGGTGTCACCAAATACCAACGATGGCGAACCAGTTTTTGGCAGTCGTGGGAACAATGGGTGGAGTGATGGGTCACATTACAAGGACAAGGAGCTTTGGCTAGTGGAATAACAAGATAGCGGATGTCTGCATACGAAATGAAGTCGCTTTGTTCCCCTGCACCCTTTTTCTTCCCATTCACAAAATTCATCATTCTCTCATTCGTTACTCTCATGCTTCCACTTCACCCCCTCGAGACGCCAGAGATCGTTCTACACATAGCCAGTTTTGTCCCCGAGCGCAGCCTCCTAGTCTGTGTGCGAGTCTCCAAATTCTGGTATCGAGCGTTCATCCCATTCGTTTGGAAGTGTATCGAGCTCGATAACTCAGACCAATTGCACCTGAGGCCATTTACAAGCACAGCCATTGTGTCAAGACTCTGAAGGTCTATGAGGCTCTCACGCACTACCATGTTGATGCAAGTTTCCCGAATCTCGCTTCTCTGACAGCAGACTTTGTCGTCAGATAAAGACCTTGGAGTTGGTCACCAGGCACCCATCTCTGACTCGATTAGAGATAAGGAGGCCATTCCTACCACTCTCGTCTCGGCTCTGTGACGGGCTCATTGCACACCACAACTTGAAGCACCTTGCAATCCTTGCAATACGCACCTCGGAAGTTGATGAGCGGAATGTTGACAAGGTCTGGCAGCTCTGTACGCGATTAGAGAGACTCGAGATGGACCCACCGATACTGACGACTCGCGGTAACTTATCATCCAT
>Ga0247824_10001593_pt1 | contig 12429 bp, 15 predicted proteins | sample 13C_PalmiticAcid_FD_194412 | JGI IMG/M metagenome (GOLD analysis project Ga0247824, IMG submission 194412) | Soil microbial communities from agricultural site in Penn Yan, New York, United States - 13C_PalmiticAcid_Day48 | ecosystem: Environmental > Terrestrial > Soil > Agricultural land...
TCCTCCTCCTCCTCCTCCTCCTCCACCACCACCACCACCGGGCCCACGGATATGCTATGCTTCACATTGTGGAATATTGCACAGTCATATTGGAGTTGAGCGCACCACCACCACCACCGAGCCCACGGATATACTATGCTTCACATTGTGGAATATTGCACAGTCGTATTGGAGTTGAGCGCTGTTTGACCACAAGCTATGTATTTCAGATGAGGCGCAACAATGAGCCTGGCGCCAGATGGTGGCAAATTGGATAACGAGGAAATGGTGAAATGGTTTAAAATCCCCTTCTTTCCCGCCAACGTCTTTTTTTTTTTTTTTTTGTTTCTTCCCTCAACCTTCGCTCTGCCTCTCCCCTCCCTCCAACCACCCTTCGATCTCTTTCCCACCTCTGACCCGTCAGCACTTCACTCACCATGGATTGGCTTGTCGTCAAGACCGGTGCTCTTCTGAACTCCTCTGCCGCCGTCCTCGACACTGTTGTCGAGTCGGGATCACGCTTCGAGGCTACTCTCTCCCCAGCCGCCATGCGTGTAGTCAAAGGAAGTAAGTCCTCTCGTTTTGCTCCTCCTCCTTCAACCTGTGCTGGATCGATTTGCCTTGACTCGTACCTGACCTCATCATGATCTGCTGTTCTCGCTCTAGTTATGGGGAATGACGTCCTTTCCGCCGGTTTCTTCTTGATGATCATCGGAAGCTTCTACTCCTTCTTTAGAGATATGATCGTCCAGTACTACTACCAGGTTCAATCCTGGTTTTACGTCTCGGTTGAAGTTCAGGAGGGTGATGATTGTTACAAATGGCTTTCTGGTAAGGGAAATCGGGAACTCAACACAAACTGCTGCTCTTTCAATGTTTTGGCTCTAGGCTGGGCGAGGAACAAAACGGGCGCAGCAACAAACTTGCATTTTTACTGATGGTCCAAAACATCGTCGTGCACATATATATTTGCTCTTCTAGATTGGGTTGCTGAACGCCCTCTCACCAAGTCCGTCCGCCACCTGACTGTCAAGGCTGTTTGGAGTGAAGAAGAAGATCGAGGCTATTACAACAATAATTCTCGTCAGGAGGAACGCCCAAAACTTCAGTTCCTTCCTGGCATGGGTTCCCATATTCTCTATCACAAGGGCCATAAGATCAGTGTGTCTCGCGAACGACCCGATCAGGCTGCAGGAGCAGACCAAGAACAATCCCGGATCTTGGCATCGATTCAAAAGAAGCAGTCGCTCACGATCTCGACTTTTGGTTGGGACATGCGCTTACTCAAAGCGATCGTCGAGGTTCGTACACTTGCTCCGATTTTTTCTCCTCTCACGTTCTCCTCCTTCCTCATTCCTTTTGTACTAACGGAACTTTATTATTGCGACATACCGTTATCAGGATGCCATGGAAGAATCGTTCAAGAAGAAGGATGGTAAAACCACCATCTATACCTCGCAGCCTTATGATAGTTACTGGTCCAACTCTTCTACCCGTGCACCCCGTGCTTTCCACTCTGTGATTTTGGCTGAGGGACTCAAGGAGGAGCTCTTGAAAGGTACGGGAAAGAAAATTTCATGTTTGGATATTGGTGCACATCAAGTGAACCTTATTGACCCCCGATCCAATCTGTCCACCCGCTAGATATCAACATGTTCCGAAACTCGTCTCAGTGGTACCATGATCGTGGTGTCCCATACCGCCGTGGTTACTTGCTTCATGGACCTCCAGGAACAGGAAAGACATCCTTTATCGTTGCTCTTGCCAGTCATCTTTCCATGTCCGTCTGCATTGTCAACTTGGGTATCAGTGGATTGAACGACCAGCAACTCGATCAGCTCTTGAACAATGCTCCTCGTAACAGTATCTTGCTCATGGAGGATGTGGATGCCGCTTTGATCAAGCGCAAGGCTGGAAAGTCGCAGGGTGGATCCAACAATGTCACCCTCTCTGGCATTTTGAACGCATTGGACGGTATTACGGCTCAGGAGGGAAGTGTTGTCTTTATGACCACGAACCATATCCGCAAGCTGGCCCCTGCATTGATTCGCCCTGGACGCTGCGACCGCCGCATGCTCTTTGACTATGCTGACAGACACCAGATTCATGGCATGTTCCTCAAGTTCTTCTTGAGCCGATCCCCTACTGCCTCGGCCAACAAGGATTCCAAGACTCTTCCCAAGTCTTTCTTTAATTCGGTCAAGGCTGAGGCAGAGGATGCCGCTGCCGCTGCTGCGGAGGCGGAGGCTGGTTTCAAGGAAAAGGCCCGCAGGGATGTCTATGACGCCATGATCCATGAACTTGCAGACAAGATTTGTGAAAAGATTACCAAGGAGGATGAAGTGACGCCTGCCCAATTGCAAGGTTTCTTCATGCTTCACCGCGACGATCCCGAAAACATCATTGAAAAGGTCCCAGAATTCTTGGCAGAACTTATTCGCGAACGCGAGGAGGCTCAAACCAAGAAGGAACAGCGCCGTCAACGTCGTGCCAAGAAGAAGGCCAAGAAGGCCGAGTCTGATAAGAAGGCCAAGGAAGCTCGTGTGGCTGCAGGAGAACCTAGCGAGGACGAGGACGATGAAGATGAAGACGAAGACGAGGGATCGGACACTGACTCGGATTCGGACGATGAGGACGTCAAGGGAGCTAATGGCTCTGCTCTTCCTAACGGCAGCGCTATCAAGGGCACTGTCGATGTTGAAGCGGATGGAGCTGCTGCCACTGCTGCCACTGCTGCCACTGCTGCCACTGCTGTCTAAGGGATTCGCATTCTAGACATAGATAAAAACCTGTACTATTACCACTCTTACAAAAAAAGAAAACACAATTCCACAAGCAAAAACAACAATGGAGGTTGCTGGATTGAATGTTTTGGGTACGAAGAAAGTTGTTTTATTACAAGTGTTGGTGGTAGGATTGTTACAGTGTTAGAGAGAGAGAGAGAGAGAGAGAGAGATCCTTCTCTCCTTTAGAGCTCATCGTGAACCTTGCTTGCCTCGGGAGCGTCAGAGTCCAGCTCTTCCTCGGCCTTGGCGACAATATCCTCGACATTGACTGCGGCAGCAGGCTTGCCGCCAGAATGGGGTGGGTTTGTGCTGTCCGTGTACTCCTTGAGCAACTTGTTGAGCTCCTCTGGAGTCATGTGGCCGGGCTTCAAGTCGTCAGCGGCCAACAGATCCTCACGCTGGTCAATCTCTGCCTGAATCTCTTCCTGGTCTCGGGTTTCGGCTTGAGGTGCATCAAAGATGGCCTCGGTGGCAGTGTCGATGTTGAGGTTGACACGCAACATGGTCTCCACACGTTGTGCGAATAGCTTGACGCTGTCCTTGAGCGAGTAACCACTGCGGATCAGAGTAATGTCGTAAAGAACCTTGGTCATCTCCTGGAAGTAAATGTCCGTCTCGAAACCGTCAGGGTCCTTGCTAGCACGCTCCAACAAACCGACGATCAATGGGTGACCAGGGTTGATCTCAAGAATCTTCTTTTGGTTCTTCATGAACTGGTGCATGGGGGCATCCTTGGCTCCCTTGGCCTGGTTCTCCATGATACGCTCCATGTTGGCAGTCCAGCCAAATTCATTCGCCACCAGGGCGGCAGGGGAGGTGGTCAAACGCTTGGAGATACGGACCTTTTCGATATCATTGAGAAGAGCGGCCTGCATCCAGTCCAACAAGGGCAAGAACTTCTTTTCAACTTCCTTGTCGTCCTCGGTACTGCTCTCGTCGCCCAGGTTCAGATCCGACTTGCCAACGTTTTGGAAAGTCTTGCCCTCAAAGTTGCCCAATTGAGAAAGGACAATCTCGTCCACGGCGTCATCCATGAAGAGGACTTCGTATCCACGGGCCAACAATGATTCCACAAAGGGCGATTGCTTGATCTCATCGATGGTGGATCCGGTAAAGTAAAATATGTTCTTCTGACCCTTCTTCATGCGAGCGACATAGTCCTCGAGCGAAGTGAGCTTGGTGTCCGAGTTGGAGGAGCTGTACCGCAAAAGACGAGAGATCTTCTTGACGTGGGACTTGTCCTCCAGAGCACCAATCTTGAGACTGGTGCCATACTCCTTGATGAAAGCGGGGTACTTTTCTTCATCCTGTGACAAAACCTTGAGCAAGTCAAAGAGTTTCTTGATCAAGTGCTTGCCGATCGCCTTGATGCTCTTGTTGGATTGAACAGTCTCACGAGACACGTTAAGGGGTGCATCCTCTGCATCGACAACGACCTTGAGGAAAGAAAGCCAGCGGGGCAAGAAGTCGGTGCTCTCGTCGGTGATAAAGACGCGCTTCACATAGAGTTTGACGTTGTTTGTCTGATGCTCCATGCGTTGGAGGAGATCCTTGGGTGCCTTGGTGGGGATGTACATGATCGCCTTGAACTCGACTTCACCCTCTGCCTTGAAGTGGTTATAGGCCATGGCCTTGGCGCCAGGTTCGCGTGTCAAAACGGCGTAAAAGTCGTCGTATTCCTTCTCGGTGACAGTCTTTGGATCACGGGTCCAGATGGGCTTGTTCGAGTTCATGAGTTCGTTGTCCTCGTACGAGACGGTGACTGTAGCGGGCTTTTCCTTGGTTTCCTCGTCCTTGGCTTCCTCAACCACGGCTTCATCATCCGACGAGGCGTCCTCCTTCTTGCTTTCCTTCTCTTCAGGCTTGGTTTCGACAGTCTTGGTCTTGGTTTGTCTGAGGTAGATGGGAAAGTTGATGAACTCGGAGTACTTTGTGACGAGCTCCTTGATGCGAGTATCCTCCAGGTACTGGTCTTGGTCCTCCTTGAGGTGGATGGCAATTTGGGTACCACGGCCAAGAGTGTTGCCAGCTGGATCCTTGGCGATCGTAAAGTCGTTGACGGCAGTTGACTCCCAAATGTACTGATCATCGTCGTTGCTCTTGCTTGTGACTCGGACCTTGTCAGCGACCAAGAAGACAGAGTAAAAGCCGACACCAAACTTGCCGATCAGGTCCATATCGGCCTTGTCGCCTGACATTGACTCGAGGAACTCGGATGTACCAGACTAGTTTGGACAAAGTAAGGGTTGATTCGATCAGCGAGGCTCTCAACCATCATTTTTTTTCCCTGACAAAAGGCGCGACTTTAGCTCTCTTTTTTTTGTTACCTTGGCAATGGTTCCGAGGTTCTTTTGAAGATCCTCCTTTGTCATACCGACACCGGTATCTGTGATGGTGATGATGCGCTGCTCCTTGTGTAATGCGATAGTGACGTTCAGATTGGGGTTGGACTCGAGCGCCATTGGGTCCGTCAAGGACCTGAAGCGGATCTTGTCCAAAGCGTCTGATCCGTTGGAGATAAGCTCGCGCAAGAAGATCTCGGGCGTCTTGTAGAGCGAGTTGATGACAATGTTCATCAATCGCGATACTTCAGTCTAAGCGTGACGCGAGGAAAAAAAAAAAAGAATAGAAGGAAGCCGATTAGCAAATAAATCGCGTCAAGTCTGTGTGTGTTGTGTGTGTGCAGGCAGAGAGGGGGAAGAGGATCAACGTACCTGGAATTCAAACTTTTCGCCCTGGATGATAGGCCTCTGTGTGTTGGAGTCGAATGCAAAGTTGTCTGGGATGGCGACCTTCTCTCCAGGCTGGTTGAAGGCAGCCTGGGCGCCAGGGGCCTCTGCGGCAACGACGGAGATGGCAGCAAGGATGCTGAGGAGGAAAAAGGTCTTTTTCATGGTAGAAAAGAGATATGGAGAGGGGACGTTAAGCGGGAGTGAGAGAGAGGAGAGGAAGACAAGGAGAGAAGGAGGGAAGAGATGAGAAGAGAAGTGGGGAGGAGGTGAGTGGCTGATGAAAAGAAGATGAGAAAGAAGAGGAAGGAACGATCACAGGCAGTAATTTAATGAAAAGGAAGCACACAGAAAACACTCCCGCAGATCGATCAAAAGGTGGGCCGTCCAGCGCTGGCATGCAGCCATTGGTGGACCTTGTTTCCCCACTCGCCCTGTGTTCAGATCGATAATGCATCTGGATGTCTGGATGTATCTTACATGTACCACGCTGCACGCCTGACAACCCACCCCGGTTCCCTGGTCTCATGGCACGCATCGAGGCATCGGCACTCACTTCTATCCATTCACTAGCACCATCGTGATAAGCAAGATCGGGTGGGTGTGTGCACTGATCAGTATTCCACGGGACAAACACCGTGTGTGTGTGTGAAAAGACGTTGAACAATCAATGTTCCGCACCTTCGGGGGTAAAGTGAAAAAAAAAAGGCGCTCAGCGCCCATGCTACGTAGAAAGTCATATCATGTATATCGCCAACGCTGAGACTCGGCCGACCACCGCAATCTCCCCTTGGCTACCTTGGAGCTTGAAAGCAACCTCAGCTCCCCTTTGAGGAGGCACAATCACGTGCCCACATCAGGCATTGAGGCATGGGCTGGGAGTGAAGGACCGTCCCCCTCTCGCTCTCATTCCCTCAACCCGCCCTCTCTGTCTACAATTCATCTCTTGACAGCAGCAGCCAGTATACCCGCCTTCCCAGCATCAGAACCAAGCAGGACCTGAAACAAGGGGGTCTCCCATGAGCTCATCTGCCTCTGCAGGACGATCCTCGCGGAGTACTCGTCGTAGCGCTAACGCGGCTGCAGGAACGACATCAAAGGACTCTACGCCACCCGTATCTCGGGGTCGCGCCGCTGCCGCAAAGAGCACCAAGGAATCAACCAGCGTAGTCGCCAAGAGCTCTAAAGGATCAACCGATGCAGCCGCCGCCGACTCGACCATATCCATTCAGGAGCTCAAGGATGAACTCGAGGAGCTGACCGAGACAAAAGTGCGCCTTGAGAACAAGGTCACTCAACTCGAGGAACGTGCCCAGTATCTCGAAGCTAACGCCCGTTTGAACGCAAGCATGTCCTCCAAGGAGATCGTGGACCTCAAGGAAAAGAGTCGGAAGCTCGAAATTCAACTATGTAATGCTCGCTGATGGGGCCATCCATGATTTTTTTTTTTCGTCCTACCTTCCCCCTCCCCTCATTGTTCACCCAGTAGAACAATGCAGTGTGCTGATACAAGCACTCTGTTCCGTTTCGTGTTCTGATAGCAACTGCCGTGGATGAGCGAGATACATTCGAGCAAGAGAAGGAACAGCTTGCGAAGCAAATCGAGGATACGCAAGACAAGGTATGTCATCATCATCACCACCACCACCACCCATCACCACCACCAACAACAACAGCTTATTTGCGAATTAGTGCGACCATGTTGGGACGTGATCAATTGATTCTCATTAAACGTAATTTTATCTGTCCTTGTACAGAAGGATGAGGCGAAACAGCTATCGGCCAATCTAAAGGACGCCTGGCTCAGACTGTCCACTATCACAGACTCGCAAAAAGAATATGTTCAAAAGCTGTTCGAATCCGAGGAAGCCAACGTCAAACTCAAGGCAGAACTGGAAAAGGTCGTCAGTCTCTCTGATACTTCCAAGAATTCGCATGCTGATGAGAAGAAACGATGGGAGTCTGAGAAACAGGAATACATGGCCGAGATTGAATCTCTCAAGGTGACTTGTCTTTGCCGGGGATGGAATATTCATAAGTTTCCATGTCGTTTTACATGGCCCGTTCCTTAACCTGTTCGTCGTTGTTTCATTATCAATAGGAAAAACTCACTCAATCGAGCAAAGATGGAGGAAAGCAGATCATCGATTGGGAAGAGGATAAAGTGCGGCTACGGAACAACCTCAAACACGAAAGGTCGGTCTGGGACAAGGAAAAGAAGGGCTTCCTAGATCAGATTGCATCCCTCAAAGTCAAGGTTACAGCCCTTAGTTTTCAGAAGACTGCACCACCGGAATGGATCCTGGAAAAGCATCAATTGGTCGAAAAGTGTACGAACCTGCAGCTTCGGGTCACCGCCCTGGAAGGAGAACGTGGATCTGGATTGGAGAAATCGAACCTCAAAAAGCTGGAAGCAGAGAAGCAAAAACTGGAAAAGAAGGTCGAAGCACTGAAAACCAAGCTCGTCGAAGTGCTGCACAGCGCAGCAACATTACAATCCAAAAAGGTAACAATATCTTCACGGTTCACATGTTTGCTTGTTAGGGGGGACCATCGAGGGATAGAAACCAATGCAGTTCCTGACAATCCGCTGCGCGATCTGCGCATTTTTACCTCCTATAGTCAGTCCAGGGTCAACGCGCTCGCCCTACCGCCCGGAGAAAGAGTCGCGCAATGGATTCAGATTCATCCTCTGGCTCGGAGGATGAAGGCTCAGCGATGGACGTACAGGAACAGGAGGAAGGTGCCCGGAAAACTCCACCTGTCAAAGCAAAACCACCTCCCCGGACCACTCGAGCCAAGCGGACGGCCTCTGTGAAAAGAGTCAATTATCGACTCTCATCCGATGAAAGCGAGGAGAGCGAGGCGGATGGCAGTGATGACGATGAGGACGACGATTCTGATGAAGGCGACGAAGGTGACGAAGCAGAACAACCGACTGGAGAACCATCTGACAGCAAGGGTGAGGATATGGAGGTGGATGAAGAAGAACCCAGCACTGCCAAAGACAAAGGAAGCTCATCCGCTTCGAAGAGAGCCCGTAGCAAGGATACACCAGATACAGGGGAGGACAGCACAGCCTCTCACTCTACAACCCGCCCAATGAAGAGCGTGTCAGGAAAGACTCGAAAACCAGCCGAGGATGATGCCTCGGACTCGGACTCTGAGTTTGAGCCTCCTGCAAAGCCAATCTTGAAGGGCAAGGGTCGAAGCAAAGGAGGTGACAAGAAGGCAGCAAGTCCAGCTGTTGAGCCAGCTCCAAAGAAATCAAAAGTTCCATTGCAGGGTAAGAAGCAGTTGGGCGAGACAGCAGTAGCCTCGGCAGAAAGTCCAGCAGCGACGTCTACGGCAGAGAGCACACCCGCAACGGACGGATCAACGGCAACAAACCCCAAGGTCAAGAAGAAGCGCAAGCTATTGACGGGCAAAGGTTTAGAGGAACTTGGCGATATCTTGAATGGTCCCGGCTCAAGTCTGTCGTCAAGTCCATCCACAGGACTCCTTTTCGGTAAAGGCAATATAAGATCAAGGACCAACAGCAACAACACCAACCCCAACAGTCAACCGGGCAGCGCCAGAATTGGAGAGTCGTCATTACTGAATGGAAACGGAGCAGCCACTGTCAAGCTAGACGCGTTGAACGCGATCAAGATGGCATTCACTCTTCCCAAGCCTAGGAACCCATCACCCGGCTAAAATGGGAAGCAACAGCGTGGACAAAGTGCTACATGGTCATTTTGTAGACATTGACAGCGACATTATCATCCTTAGACCTCTTCTGAAGCCTGTTCACTCGCAACACCTGTATTTCAAGCGTCCTAATGTAACACACCCTCTATGATGATCGCAAATTGGGCAGGTCCACGGTCGTTCACTTGGAGACACTTGTAGGGCGATCGGCGTTGCATTTCGCGATTGCGGTGGTGAATATGTTGGCGCACTCTGCTACTGTCAGAAAACAGGGTGCACGCGCCACCTCAGCTGTGCCAGCGCACTTTTGCCACTCGGTGTTTGTTGGTGATCAATCATGGTGGCCATAGTTTCCTCTCAGACGAGAAGAGATGTGTGACATGGTGTACGGGTGATGTTTACCTGGAGCTGCCAAAGACAGAGAAAGGGTAGCGATGACAGCGACGGCAGCAGCGAGTGCGTGGGCTTGACTTGTACTGATTTTTTATCCCCGCCCTGCAAATGGCTCCCCTCGTGGTCTCTCTCTTGCTCCTTGGGCCTTTGACTATGAATCTGTACGCCCACGACAACCTCTTCCCTCTTCTTGCAAGGGCACCTGGAAAGATCCCGCTTGCTGAAGAGTGGGCAGCCAAGGGGTGAAGACGCAGGATAGAGAAACATTATGATAGATAACTTTTTTTATTTCGGCAACCTAGCAACCTGTTTGCTCCTTGCTGTCTTCGCATAGGGGCTATGTACTTCCAGAGATCTAATGGCGACGAATGACGCGGATAGGCAGACCCTTCGCGACGGGCAATGTGAGACCAGCTCCATAACCAGGCTCGTTGTGGGGGTCGACCAACTCAAAGTCGAATCGCCTGAACATCAAAGACATGAAAGTGACAGCCTCAATGGTCGCAAACTGTTGGCCAAGGCCTACAAGTTGGGAAAAAATGAACACACGATGATCAGTTTGAGTGCGGCCACCAGTCAGCACAAAAAGGACAACACTCCAGCAAGAGTCTCGGGATGAACTTACAAGTGCGAGGGCCGGCGTGGAATGCAGGGAACTTGGAGGGGGATGCCTTGTCGCCCTCAAGCCAGCGCTCAGGCTTGTATTCTTTGGCATCAGGACCCCAGATGGTAGTGTCGCGTCTAAACATTTCATCCATAAGAGCAAACAGTCGCGATCAGAAAAAGGCCGATCCGGTGTAGCACTAAAATGAACACCCCTCCCCCCTGTGATATGAACTTACCCCATGGTCCAAGGAGACCATTGGAAGAATTCACCCTTTTTGATCTCGACACCATCTACAAGAAGAGTAAAGGGGGACGACGTTCATGGTATGGTTAGCACATTCTCTTCTCACCATGCGATCACAGGGAATACGGGATCCAATTGGAACATTGTTCACGTACTGGGCAAGACATCGTCCTCAACGCAGACCTTCATGTTGCGTGGCACACTTGGGTACAGGCGCAGTGCTATGTAAACAAAGGATTGTTGGTTAACATTCGATGAGCGATTTCGGTATGAAGCATTCGGCTTTGTTGACACAGCAGTGTTCTATACCTTCATAAAGGCTGAATAGCATAAGGTTGGAGCACAATGGTTGGACAAGACATGCATGGTTATTAGTACCCCGGTATATTGGTCCTCCAACAACGAACAGCAACAATGAGAGCTGAAATAAACAAGCCTGTCTTTGACTTACCATGCCTCGGCGTACTTCATCTTCTTGTAGGATTCGTATGTGGGGAGCTCGTTACCCAAGACATCATCGATCTCCTGCCGCAACTTGCGCACGATGTTCTTGTCGGCAGAGGACCGGTGCATCAGATAGAACATCCAGGAAAGTGCTTGTGCGGTTGTATCGCGTCCTGCGATGATAAAGTTGAGAATGCTATCCTTCAACATATCATCGGAAAGAGGCTCGCCATTGTCATCCTTGAGATCAATAAAGAGCTGCAAGAGATCCTTCTGAGGTTTGTCGTAACCATTCAGACGGCGCTTGCGGATGATATCAAGTGCAAACTCGACAACGATCTTCTTGTCTCTAGCAACCTGCTTGTTGACACCGGTGAACCATTCAATCAGCTTCCAGGGGCCTTGGAACAAACGTTCACTGACCACGGCATTGAGGCGATCGAAGGCGGCAGCAAACTCGACTTCTTGCTCCGGATCTTTCAAGCATCCAAAGGATTGACCGAATGAAACTCTATTTTTTTTTCGGAAATGGGGATTGCATGCATGTGAGAAGTTGTTTTGGAGATCACTGTGAGGCATAGATCAGAGCCACATGCCAGCAATCGAGAGGGATGCCGGTCTACTAGTGCATGTCCACACAAAGTCTCTCCACTAGCAACATAGTCCGTGGAATTGTAGAGCAAAATAAAAAAGGATGCAGCAGATCAATAAACTTACTCTCCAAAGCTATCGAGCGTGAACTTGAGGAGGATGTCATGGATGTCGACGACAGCGCCCCTTTCTGCAATGGTGTCCATGTAGTTCACAACAGCGTTGGACTCTTGCACAAACACGTTGTTTGTGTAGTCTAAGAAGAAAGCGATGCAACTCGGACGCCGATGAGTTGAGGGATCCTCATCAGCTCATCAGCTGTAGGGCAGGGTTGCCACGAGACGTTACCTCGGAAAGCCTTGACGTTGAAGATATGACTGGCCATCTTGCGTTGCCACTTCCAGTGCTATTGTCAACCCAATGTTACGATCCACAAAGGATGAGTGTCTATGGTATAACACTCGGTCAGAACGTGTGTGGTTGTTTGTGAGATGCCAAACAACAACTTACATCACCATCCGCGCTGAAGATGCCGTGTCCGAGCAGATCTTGCATGGACTCTCGCAGGATAGGGCCCTTCTCGAATGCCCAAAAGTTGGTCTTGAGGACGTGCTCGAGGACGGCAGGATCGTTGACCATGATGGTTCTTCCAAGACCCAAAATGGTGGAGGTCCAAACGGGACCGTATTGCTCATGAAAACGGTCGTGTAACTGTGAGATCTGGCTTATGGGGGTGGATGCCATGAGGATCAGATTGCCAATGAAAGGCAGACCCCTAGGGCCAGGCAGCTTGCTGCGACGGGTGCCGATGGCGTTGTCTCTGTACTTCATCAAGAGGTAGAAGAAGCAGAGGCCGATGAGGGTCTTTGGTGCATTCGACCGACTGAAGCTCCGGAGGATAAGGTTGGCGATGGATGACTTTTCAGCCATGGACTGGAGCTGAGCGATGGAACTCATGGTGATAGGG
>Ga0247824_10001594_pt1 | contig 12428 bp, 11 predicted proteins | sample 13C_PalmiticAcid_FD_194412 | JGI IMG/M metagenome (GOLD analysis project Ga0247824, IMG submission 194412) | Soil microbial communities from agricultural site in Penn Yan, New York, United States - 13C_PalmiticAcid_Day48 | ecosystem: Environmental > Terrestrial > Soil > Agricultural land...
CAGGTGGTTGGATACGGCATCTTCCCCGTGGCCATCATCTTGACCGCCGTCGTCCGTGAAGACAACGAGTACGGCACCCGTGTTCAGCGTGTCATCTCGCTCTGCGGTCTGCTCTTCTTCCTCCTTGTCCTCTACGCCACATCTCGCAACCGCAAACTCATCCACTGGCCAACTGTTGCCACTGGTATTGGCCTTCAGTTCCTGTTGGGACTCTTCGTCATCCGCACTTATATCGGTCAGACCATCTTCTCGTATCTTGGACAGGCCATGGCTAGCTTCTTGGGATTCTCTTCGAACGGTATCGGTTTCATTGTCGGCGACAAGTTCATGGCTGACTATGGTGCCACTTTCCTGATCGGAGTCTTGCCTGCCATCATCTTCTTCGGAGCTGTGATCCAGGTTCTGTACTACTACAACATCATCCAGACTGCCATTGGTGCCATGGGAAGGATCATTGTCTACGTCTTTGAGGTTTCCGGAGTGGAGGTTGTTGCTGCTTGTGCCGCCCCTTTTGTCGGTATGTCCGAGTCTGCCATGTTGGTCGGTCCCTACCTTGAGCATGCCACCAACGCTGAGATTCATCAAGTCATGGCCTCAGGATTCGCCACCATCTCAGGATCTGTCTTCTTGGGTCTTATTGGATTCGGAGCTTCGCCTACTCACTTGATCACTTGCTGTATCATGTCCGTTCCTTGCGCTATCGTCACATCCAAGATGCGCTATCCTGAGGAGGAGGTTCCTCTGACTCGTGGCAAGTCTGTCAACCTGGAACGTCCCGATGCGGAAGATTCATTTGTGCATGCATTGGCCAACGGATCGATTCTTGGAATGCAGCTCTGCATTGTCATCTCTGCTGTGTTGATCGGATTCCTCTCTCTCCTTGGATGTGCCAACTACATTGTCAACTGGCTGTTCGTATTCTTGGGAGTCGCAGATATCACCATCCAACGTATTCTTGGCTGGGGCTTCTTCCCTTTCGCCTGGCTCTTGGGTATCCCCAATGCTGACGTCTTGGCGTCTTCCAAGATGATGGGTGTCAAGTTCGTGTTGAACGAGTTTGTCGGATTCTTCGACGCTCAGAAGAATGGCTTCTTCACGTCTGCCGTCTCTCCTCGTGCTCAGTTGCTTGCCACTTTTGCATGCTGCTCGTTTGCCAACCCTTCGTCGCTGGGATCTCAGATTTCATTGTTGGGCAAGATGGCACCAACTCGTGCTGGCGACATTGCTCGTGTCTCGGTATCGGCTATCTTGGCCGGTGCTTTGAGCACAGTTTTGTCTGCATGCATTGCTGGTGTTGTTCTGTAAAAAAAGAATAGCAACTTGCCATCAATTTCTTCTCCTTTCATCTGCATACTGTCTTCTTGTATCCTTACTTACCTTCGGTTGACATAATGGGGAGGGTCGCCAATCGAGTCACTTGTAATAAAATACGCCCACAATTCCCGCCCCCTTTGTACTTGGGCAACATTACAAGACAAACCAGGTGTTCTTTTGGTTGCACGGTTGAGAGTACTTTTCTTGAAAGTGTAAAGCAATACGTCAACTCGGAGTACAGTCCTGATGCTTCTCATATTGGCAGTGGCAACAAATCCCATACATGTCCGCGAGGAGGTGGTTACGACCAACTTGCACGACAACCTCGAACTGGATCTCCGTCGATTCCTCACTGAAAGAAGCGAACGCGACCTTAAAAAAGTTGCTCGTCTGCGATGAAAATCTGGAGTTACGTCCAAACAAAGTTCCTGGCTCCACAACGGTCCAATTCAGCGTCTTTGACACGCCTGGACTTGACGACACGAACGGAGATGATATAAAGGACATTGCCAGGACTTTCTCGGCTCTCACCAAGACCAAGGAGTTTCATCTCATTCTCATCATGGACTCTCACGCCGTTCCGTTACTGCCTACTCAAGAGGATGCTTAGAAAGTGTACTTTGAGCTCCTTGAAGAGTTACGAGGCCTTGTCACGATTGTCCACACTAAGGTTGCTGACAAACATCAACATCCTGAGAATACGGATCTCGAGGAGAAGCTTTGGAGAGATCAGAATTCTTCGACAATGTGGTGGGTCGAGAGGTAGAAACAAAGATGATCGACTGCGATCTGAAGGAGACAGGACCTGTCCATCGGTGCCCGACATGGAACACGATCCGAGAAGTACTGGAGCTTGCGACCAACAGAACGCCGGTATTCATCCACAGAACATATGTGTGCAAGGCTCTGATAATGATTCCAGTCGACAGGAAGGTCCTTCGAAGGTATGACAACAAGCTTGCGTCGTTGGCACATTCCATTAATATCCAGAAGCTAATCGTTGATATGGTCAAGACACGGGTTAGGATCAAGGAAAAGAACCAACTCATCCGTAAGCATGACACCGATGAGCTGTTAACAATCTACGAGAAAAGGTTTGAAGAAGAGTGGAGTCTCGTCCACCGGCCTAAGGAGATCACGATGGAGCTGCAAGAACAGGAGTTGGATATCGATGAAATAGTCCTGAACGAACAGTCGACATACCTGACACATCAAGCGGGAGGAGTAGGCAACAAATCGTGGGAGGTACGATTCAAGAGAAGGTTCTTTCACAAGGGACACTTTGATGTTGCCTTGAAAGTCACCAGTCGTATATAAGAAGCACGGCAAAGATATCGAGTCTTGGAAGCGCGAACTCTCCACGCTGAGGGAGCTCCAAGAGAAGCAGATGAGCGAGTACAAATTAAAGCACGAGAGGCATGAAGTGAGACGGACTGGATATTCCTGGATGGTAGAAAGGCTATCGGCAGAGTCACTTCCTTTGGCAATGTTCATGGAGCTTGCAGAAACAGGGATCGTTGTGCTGACACTCTTGAGAGCTACCTGGCTGTGGTTTTCTTCAAACCTTGAATGATCGACAATAAAAGCCCCCTCCCTGTTACCCTTTCAAGTTTCTCTTCCTATTCCGAAGTCCACCTTTCATGGTGTCCTTCTGGCACACCGAAGAGTTCATGGCCAGCCTCTTAGTGTATCGGATTCTTACCGAGATCCATCGCGCCATGTCCTATTCGTCACCATTTCAAGATCTGCCTGCTTGAATAGCCTGGATCTTCGCCTACTCGCTTGATTGTATTGCTATGTCATGTCCGTTCCTCCGACTCGAGGCCTGGCAACCTGGAGCAGGGATGAGTCTTCTGTGTTCTGTGTCAGGCTCACGGGTTGACCAGGGGATTGATTCCTGAAATGAAGCTCTGGATCGTCACCGCTCTCAGGCATGCGGACACCGATGGCTATCAAGAGGCATTTTGATTTTTGCAATCAGTCCACAGGGGTTCTCTCAAGTCCATGTGAGCATTGATTGCCCCAATAGTGCCCCAATAGACAGGGCTGACACTGCGGACCAGTTTATCCGACGACCTCAATAAGGCGAAAAAAGTCCATCTCTCAACAACCTCCGCTCATTCTCATCTCTTGCCTCTCTTCATCACTTGTTCAACACTTTCTTCATCGCTGCCCTCCGTCTCTCAATCCACTGTGGAACACTCTTATCTGCCAAGAACTCCCCTACCAAGACCTTCTCTTTGGACCTCCAACCTCAATTCATTGCCGTTCAACTTGTCCAAGCGTGCGCACTATCACTATGGCTTCAATTCATGACCTATGCAACCCTGAGCCGGAGGAGGACCGACCTTATCGCTCTGGAATTAAGCCGGAACAACCTCCTTCCTCTGTTCCGTACCCCCCAGAAGGCCTGCAGCCACACCCTTCAAGGCACTACGCCGAGTACAGCGAGTACAGTGAGTACAACGAGTCGAGTTCTCAACCTGGAACGCACTTCAACCACCATTCTCACGACCGGCACCCTCGTCACCATCCTCCCCACTACCATCCATACCAATCTTCTCAGCACAAACACCACCACCAATCAAATCCAGATGAACAGCGCTACGGTCACTCATCACACAGCGAGCGTTGGGCGTATGAGAACAAGCATCCTTATGACTCCCGCCAACCGAATGGACCTTCACACTCGTACGACCATCCCATGTCGTACCAGGAGGAATCCACGAGCCATTTCAGAGAACACACCAGTAGTAGCGGTAGCAGTCGATCTATTGCACAAGATTCCGCCACCACTACCACCACTTCAATTGAGGGGAGCAGTGGAAATGCTCAGAGCCACTCGATCAAGTCAGATCATGCTCACCAGAATGCAGTCCGTAGCAGTGTCCCTCGTCCCGATGAGCGGTAAGACTGAACCATGACTTGTGAATGGCGTCCTGATTCGAAGAGGCATTTGGAGTCGTCAACTGATCGCTTTTTGCGCCTCTTACCACCTATCGCGACATGAGATAGGCTGGCGAAGATCAAGATTGTGCAACAACCGCTTCATGCGCGCATGTGTGGGTTTGGTGAGAAGGACCGTCGTCCCATCGATCCGCCACCAATTGTGCAATTGCTGCTTGACGAGGACCATGATCAACATCCCTCCAAGCAAGCGCAGCGTTCTGCAACATCAAAGTCTTCAAGCGTGAGCAGTTCCAGCAGGCCGAAGCGCAAGAATAGAGCCGATGATCATGGACATGAAGCAGATGACGATAACCATGCGGATAATGAGGATGCTGAGCTTGACGATGGTGAAGATGAAAGCACTGATACCCATACTACAGGAAGGCACGGCAGTAACCCCACTGGGTCCAAGCCATCCCCATCGCTGGGTAAACGTGGTCGACCATCGGTCTCTCAGAAAAGTAGTGGCGCCAAGGCCAAGCGGTCTGGTTCTGATGATGATGACAGTGACCATTCGAACAGCGAGAGCGATACCGAAGATCAGGATAATGAGCATCATCATGCTGAAGAGGGGCAGGATCCGCTGTTCGTGCTGCATGTCTCGTTATGGTCAGCAGACGGAAAGGAGGTGCGGAATATGATTGCCACACCTGGACAATCAGATCCTCCAAAGCTGACCAGGATCCTGATGGGCTCTTTGGTGGTGTCACCGGTCCTATTGAATAATGTGGAGGGAGTTCCAGGATGGTATTTCAGCTTCCCAGATCTGAGTATTCGCACCGAGGGTGTCTACACCCTAAGATTTTCGTTGATGCGATTCGGCAGGTGAGGCGCCAGGAAAAAAACACACGGAGATCTCGATCCTTGGATCTCTTCACGGTACTGACTGGATGAATGTTGTCCACCTGTTTGATAGTTTCGATTTCTCGGATAGCGAAGACGGACACGCATCAACGATTATTGCCGAGGAGGTCAGCGAATCTTTCACAGTGTTCTCTGCGAAGAAGTTCCCTGGCATGACTGGTAAGCACCCTCTCACTTTTCTCGGGATGCGACATCTATGGTTCAATATCGCTGACCTCGATCCCACATCTCATGCACGGACGCAGAATCGACGGAACTCTCCAAGACATTCGCAAAGCAAGGTCTCAAGATTCCGATCCGTAACGACCTCCGAGTTCGCAAAGTCGACCGGGAATAGCATCTTATGGTTCATGTAGGTTGGGCGATGTATTAAACTGTATAGATTCTTCGTCATCGACATTAAAGAAACATGTTGGTCTAGGATGAGGTAGATGTAGCACTTGGATGGGGGTCCGTTGCTGGAGCCCACTCATGCGGTTGCTGGTGCCGACGCTGCTCCACTCTCCTCGCCGTCGCCTTCCCTGTCAGATTTTGATTTTCTTCTTTTCCTCTTCTTCTTTGCCTGTGCTTCTTCAGATCCTTCTTCTGTCGGTGCCTCTTTCCTCTTGACTGGCTGAGCTGGTGCCACCTTCTTTTTCTTGACCGACAATGGGTTTGGTTCCTTGGGTCCTGCCCGTTTCTTCAATATCTTTGCCTTTTTGACCTCCAGCTTCTGCTGCTTGACTTCCTTCTTGGTATCGATCTTTTTGATCAGCTTTGCATCCATAGAGACTTTTCCTAATGCCGAGACCTTGACCGCTTTCAGTACTTGAAGCTCCGTATTGCTCGCATGAGTCTTCTGGTTCTCAATGTTCCTTCCAGCTTGTAAACTCGTCGCTGAGGGTGGTTCCAGAATCATATTGGCTCGTTTGATATACAACAATGGAACTCCGGGAACCATGGCGAACTTAAGTCGTAGTTTCTTGGATTGTGAACCGACAACATAGTTGTGGGGGTTACTGTCGGCAATGATTTCAGAGAGACAGATGGATTCATCAACGGGGTCCTGGTGTTTGCAGCGACGTTTCTCGAAACGTTTTGAGACAATGAATGCTCCTGAACCTTCGTCGCCGCGGGATTTGAGCGTGGCCATAGTGCATGGTGTAACCACTGTGAAGATATTGGGTTGGCGGTAGTGGCGGTAGTGTTAGCGAAACGATAGAATTTGCATCCTCAACAATATGTTCTTCTTGGTAGACGAACTGATTCGACGATACGTACTCTGCTTGGAGGCATCACACAATACGTTTGGGATCATGGTCCTGAGATCCATGCGCTGGTCCAGGGCGGCCTGAATGAAGTCCGCATCAACTAGGCAAAGATGAAAGGGTGTTTCCCAAAAGGATGTATCAGAGGTGCTGAACCGTACACTCTGTCTTGTTGTCGTTTCCTTCCTGCCGAACTCAAGAACCTACCAAGAACTTGGTATGGTTTGCGAAAGTTGAAGGTCTTGCAGTACATATTCATGTATCGCTTATAATCTTTGTGTCGCTTTAACCTCATGGTGAAGTCCTATTGATGTCGATAACGCCGAGACTTGGAAGAGTGAAGGAGGGTAAACAAGGTGATGCTACAAGTGAAAGACCGGTTTGTGTTTACATTCATGAACTTATGAACAGTCACAACCACAGCGGCAATTTATTCAGACATTCCCAGGGATGCACTCCTTCGCGTCCCCAGGTTCTTCTTCCAACTGCTCCCCAAACATCTCTAACAAATAATCCTCGAGAGCTTTCATACTGGTGTCAGATCCTTGGTAGATGCCTGAATTTGCCAGCTGAAAGAACAGTTCCATGGGAAGAGTCTTGGATGTAAGATGGTTCAACATCTTGCGGCACCTGTTCAATCTGCGCTGGAATTGCATCAACATCTTCTTTGGGTCAGTCCCGTCTGTGCTCTCTCCTGTCTTGTGCCTTACCACAGCGCGCCACTCTCTTATGGGCCCTAGAGTCTGGTTCAGACCGTCAATTTCTTTTTTCCACTGATCGATACGCCTTTTGTGTTTGTTGCGACTGGTCGTGCTCAGGACAACATGGTAGTATCCCGACTGAACCCACTTTCTGCTAAATTGTATGCGCCAAAATTTCTTGTCTTCGCCTCCATCTTCAGACAGTATTTTGATTGATTGTTGTGCCACCCTCATCCTGTTGATAGTGAACTCTTGAAGCGGGAATTCCATCGTGTGCTCTTCGACCCACTCCCAACCAGAGAATTTCCACTCTTCGTCGAACCGTGCGTCGAACAATTGTATTAAATCGTCGGTATCGAGTTCCTGGATGAGCGCATTTATGGCATAGATATCCTCTTCATACTTTTGGATCTGGATATCAAGTCGGCCAGTCTCATCCAAGTCACTGCTCGACTTGTTGACAGAATCCAGTTCTTGTTCGTACTTTTTACGGAGAGCATCATCGACTGTGATCATCGCCGGCGGCTTGCAAACATTCGTTCTGCGACTGAAGACTGGGGTCTTGACGGTGGCCATCTCCAAAATCTCGCGTATCGTGTTTCGTGTCAGGCAGACGTGAGTAAGCCCTGCTTCTTCATCCAAGTCGCAATCGATTGTCTTGGCTGGCACCTCGAAACCTGCGATTTCATTGAAGATGGTGGTTCGTTCTGAAAACTTCTCTCCGATCTTCGTGTCTTTAGGGTGTCGATGGATGTTTGGGACCTTGGTGTGGACGATTGTTAAGAGGCTCTTCAATTCCTCAAAGACCTGAAAGTAGGATTTGTACGCCGCCTCCTGTGAGAGTAACACTGGGGTTTCAAGGGAATTGATGATGAGGACCAGGTGGATCTCGTCAATGTCGGAGAGAGCCGAGAAAGTCTTGGCTATGTTCGGGAGGTCGTTGCTCTTGGTGTCGTCAAGCCCAGGGGTATCGATGATTCGAAACCGAGCCCACTTTGAATCAGGCAGCTCTTCTGGACACAACGTAAGTCCTTCGTCGCGCTCAAGCAGTTTCTTGAACGGCCGAACACTCTTCTCTAAAAACATCGAAAAGATATCGAGTTCCTCATTGGCGTCCGCTTCGTATAGTCTGTAGACAGGTAGGTTTGTTGTTACAATCTCAGTATGGACGTCTAGAGTGCAGGTTTTGTTTCCTTTGCCAATGCGGTCGTGATTGACTTTATACGACGGATCGGCGTACTGTTTAACACCCTCTAGAAAGGTGCTCTTCCCGGACTGGGTTGTCCCAAGCAAGAGGATGTTGTAGACAGGGAGCGATTCTAATGGAGGCATGGAGCTCATGGGAGATTTTGCCAGAGACTTGTATTGAGAGAGGGGCTTCTGGTGCTCGCCTGGAGTCGGGGTAGGAGGGTGCTTGGAGTGCCTGGAGGGGAGGTGATGGATTAGTAGCGGTACTGGAGGGCTCGTTCTTCGAAAATGAGGTGCGGGTTACATACATGCTGGATCAGTTGTGAACAAAGGATGGCAAGGGTATCTGCCAGGCAATCGCTCATGATGGCGTTTATGTAGCTCAGGTGAGCACTGCTGTGTTCGTTGGGAGCGCACTGTCCTCTCCTTTTTGCAGTAGTCGCCTCAAGCAAGGGGGTTGTTGAGTCTTGGCAAACAAATAAGAAACTGGATAATTGTTACAGTTCAGTGGGTTCGAGGATCTTTCGCGGTGGGTGGCGGGTCGAGCCTGGATGCATGAAAAGTTCAATCAGGTACATTTGGGAGAACAAGGCGAGGGCCATGACAGACTAGTCTACCCTATTGAAACATCTCGCCGCTAGATACCGTCGATACCAAACTTCTTCGCCAAAAAGCCCTCGAGAGCATCCGCACTGGAACCAGTATCGCCTTGATAGACACCAGCGTTGGCAAGTTCCAGAAACACGTCCAACGTGAGCTCGTCCGCCTCGGTGTGGGCCACCACCATCCCGTACTTGACAATCTTGTCCATCAGCCGCTGCTTATTCTCGTTCGAAGAGGTATCCCCGTCCGTGTTTCGCTGTACGATGCCACTCAAGCTGATGTATTTGCGGGTATCTTCACCCAGAGTCTTGTTCAGCTCATCGAGCTTTTGCCTCAAGTTCTGGAGATCCCCCTGATACTTGGTACGCCTGGTCATGCTCAGGATAGCATGATAATACCCTGTTTGAAAGGCATTCCTCTTGAACTCCACATACCAATTCTTGTGGCCCTCGCCTCCTGACTCGTTCAACGTCTCGATCGCTTCATGATCCACGCGGACCTTGTCGATAGTGTGATCCTCATTTGAGTACTCCATTGTATGGGCCTCGTTGGCCCTACCAAAGAGATCCTGGATCCAGCCCATGAAGCCAACCTCTTCATCAAATCGTTTCTCGAATAGAGCCACCAAGTCGTCGGTGTCCTTATCGCGGATGTTCTCCTCTACTATCTTGATCTCATCCTTGCTGGTCTGGACCTTGATTTCAACCTGATCCACCTGGCTCAGGGCGTCACAGGATGTGTGGACAGATTTCAGCATGGCCTTGTACTTTCCCTCGACAAGCTTGTCTGCCGATTTCATTGCCAGAGTCTTTTGGATATGTGCCCTTCTCCTAACAACGGGAGTCTTGATCGTAGCAATCTTCAGGATTTCTCGAATCGTTTTTCGCATCAAGCACAAGTGTGCCGGGCCTGTCTCGTCTATGTCACAGTCAATCCTCTTGGTTGGCACAGGTCGACCCATGACCTCGTTGAAGAACTGCGATCGACCCGCAAGCCTTTTATCGAGCTTGGTGTTGGCAGGGTGTCGGTGAATGTTTGGAACCTTGGTATGGACAATCACAATCAGAGCTTTCAAGTCCTCAAAGAGATCAAAGTAGGACTTGAAGGCTGCTTTCTGTGACATCGTCAATGGCACCTCGTGAGAGTCCATGATGAGGACCATGTGGAATTCATGGACGTCTGAGAGGCCGGTGAAGGTCCTGGCAATGTTTTGAATGTCATTGCCCTTGGTATCATCGAGACCGGGTGTGTCAAAGAGCCTGAACTGAACAAAGGTCGACCCTTTAGCCTCGCCTGGCAATAGCTCCAAGTCGTCATTTCCGAGAAGTTTCTTGAAGGCACTTTCGCTCTTTTCGGCGATAAAACGGGAGATATCGATCTCGCAGCTGTTCTCAAGATCGTACAGCTTGTAACTGGGTATTTTGGTGGTGATGGTCTCCACACGAAGGTCCTGCGTATGAGACTCGTTGCCATCACCAATATGCGCCTTGTTGGGGATGTACGAAGGGTCAGCGTACTTCTTGACACATTCGATAAAGCTGCTTTTGCCAGCCTGAGTTGGCCCAAGGAGCAGGATGTTGTAGACGGGAAGTGCATTCAAGGCAGATGACGGGCTTTGATTGGCAGTGGATTGCTGAGCTACGCTTGGCGCCGAAGCCGCCGGAAGTTGCTGGTTATCAACGTGCCTGAGAGAAGCAGAGAGTTAGTTGCTTTTTCAGTCTCGCTTGATACGGGTTTAGCAAGTCGCAAAGGCTTACATGGTGAATAGGATGGCGAGAGAGATGTGAAGGGTAGTCAGAGCATTGTCCGGAACTGCTGGCTTATATACGTGTCATTCAGGCTTACGCTCTTCGTCAGTTTATCACTCTCAGGAATCATGTTGATTTGGCGATAGCCAATGTGGCATGAATCCTTGACTACTTCAACTGATGGGACTAAGTTTTGCTTGATGGGTTGGCGAGGGCACAGCTTCGTCATGCCGTGCTGTTGGTCGGTTACACAAGGCTTGGCTTCGCCTCGACTTGTCAACGCGCTGAGCTTGGATAAGGGGATGTCGACCATTCAAGGTCCCCCTCATTGGACAACAATTGCCGTCTGAGCGCGAGAACAGAAGGAGCGATGCCAAGGCAAGACATGACAAGTGGTTGACTATTATCCCTGATTCTTGGCCTCGACAAGATCAATTGCATACTTCCTATTCCGGTCTTGACGGTACCAGACTTCCTCGAGTGCTCCCTCTCCACTGAACTCATGTAGTTGTGGTCCAAAAATTCTTCTAACCCGAAGCAACCGCACCACCATACAGTTTGGCACACGGAACCAACCCTTGAAGACAATTGTATTCTTGATCGCGCTACCTTACTCGAGGCAAGATATCTAGTCTCAATCCGAGGTCCTTGCCACCTTCCCGTCAACGGCCGAATCACACAATACCAAACTTCCTTGCCAAGTGGTTCTCAAGAGCATCAGCATTGCGATTGAAGTCAGTCCCTTGGTAGACTTCCGCATTCGCAAGTTCTTGGAACAGTTCCATGGAGAGATCCTTGGTTGCCAAATGTTTAAGTACTATTCGGTACTTGTCGGCCTTGATCGTCAGTTGCTCGAGACTCTCAGAGGTGTTCCCTGCGTTCTGAGAAGCAATCGTGAGCAAAGTAATGTGCTCTCTGTTCTGGTTCTCCAGAGTCCTGTTCAAACCCTCTATCTCTGACTTCCATCGAGCAATATCATGTCGGTGCTTCGTGCGCTTCATCGTGTACAAGGTGGTCCACCAATATGCCGTCTGGAAAGGGTGTCTCTTGAACTGCACTTTCCAAAACTTGTGACCATGGCCTCCTTCCTGGTGCTGCCATCTAATCGCATGTAGCCCCACTTCCACATGATCGATAGTATGTTCTTGATGATGAAACTCCATCCTATGAACCTGTTCAGCTTGTCCAAAGGCGTCTGCCCACCAATTTTCATAGCGCACATTGTGTCGTTGATGGAAAAGCTGTATACGTTCGCCGGTGTCGTGCTGACGGATATGGTCGTTCCTCCAACCAATCTCCCGTTTGGTCTCTTCGATCCTAGTCGCCAATTGAGCTGCCTCATTGGTCTTGCGTCGAGAATCGCATGCCTTGAGAACAGCATCCAGCTTGCCTTCGCACCTTCGATGGACAAGCTTGTCCACTTCAATCATCGGCGGTAACTTGTGAATATGAGATCGCCTCATCGGAACTGGGGTCTTGGTCAAGACCGACTCAAGGATCTCTCTGATAATACTGCGTGTCATGTAGACGTGCACGGGTCCAGTCTCATCCAGATCACAGTCGATTCTCTTGGTTGGAATCTCGCGGCCCACCACTTCATTGAAGAAGTTGGATCTCTCCGAGAGCTTGGCATCGAACTTGGGGTTGATTCCAGGGTAACGGTGATGGTTGGGTGCTTTGGTGTGGACAATCGTAATGAGTCCTTTAAGCTCTTCGAAAAGACCAAAATAGGCTTTGAAGGCATTCTTCTGCGAAGCGTTCAACGGAACGTAGTGGGAGTCCATCAGGATGACAAAGTGGAACTCGTGTACCAC
>Ga0247824_10001596_pt1 | contig 12422 bp, 9 predicted proteins | sample 13C_PalmiticAcid_FD_194412 | JGI IMG/M metagenome (GOLD analysis project Ga0247824, IMG submission 194412) | Soil microbial communities from agricultural site in Penn Yan, New York, United States - 13C_PalmiticAcid_Day48 | ecosystem: Environmental > Terrestrial > Soil > Agricultural land...
GTGTTGGGAGGGGTGATGGGTTGAAGGCGGGTGGGGTGGAAGGGGTGCAGAGGGACGGACGAGTTGGGTGTAGAATTTGGTGAGGCGTGGTTGGCCTTGGCCGTTGAAGACTAGGAAGGCGTTGATCATGGCGGTGTATTTTGGACGGTGGCGGTGCTATGGTCGCGTGGTCGTCGTTTGTGAGAGGTTGCTTCGAGCGTGTCGCGTGTTGGATGGCAGAATGGCGACCTGGAATCGGTTCCTGGCAGCATGACAGCGGGGAGCCATGACGTGCCGTAACCCACGCTAACGGTGATCAGAACCATATGGCCCGTGCATAACCTTCGACCTTCCGTCTGATTGGTTGATCTGGGCTGGGGTTGCACTTGCCTGCCGGCAACCGCAGATGAGTGGGGCGATTGAGCTTCATCCAAGCTCCAAGCTCGGTTCATCCAACCTCACCTCTCCTTCCCCGCCAAACTCGCAACTTTCGGGTATACGATCGCGTTGGACGTTTCAAGTTGTTGCCGTTGGCGTGTTTTGAGTCTTCACTCCCTCTTCCATTGATCCAACAATCCGATTCCATTCCCAACCCGAACGCCCACAATGACTCGCTCAAGTGCCTCCAAGCTTGCCCGGGTCGCCTGCCGCAGCCTACAGACTTCCCGTGTCGCTCGCGTATCACTCCCCAGCCTTTCTGCGGCGCCCGTCAACCTGCAATCCGCGCCGCAATTTTCGACCCGCTTCACAGCTCGCCGCTTCATCTCCAACAGCTCCACCCGCAGGGGCATCACCCCAGACGACAAGGCGCCCAAGGACGCCGAGACCCCCGCGGTCATCAAGACGCCCGCCGACCTCACCGAGGGCGACTACCACACGATTGCCGACGAATACCTCGACAACCTCCTCTCTCGCCTGGAAGAGCTGCAGGACGAGCGCGAGGACGTCGACGTCGAGTACTCTGTATGCCCTTCCCACCCCACCTTTAGTAGCACCATCTCACTAACACCTACCCCCCCTCTCCCAACGCAGGCGGGCGTCCTCACCCTGGCCCTCGGCTCCGACGTGGGCACGTACGTGATCAACAAGCAACCTCCCAACAAGCAGATCTGGCTGTCGTCGCCCAAGACGGGGCCCAAGCGGTACGACTACGTGGTGCTCGGCGAGGGCCAGCACGAGAAGCAGGACACGGCCACGGGCGACTGGGTCTACCTTAGGGACGGCTCGACCCTCGGCGACCTGCTGGCCGAGGAGATTGGGATCGACCTCCGCCCGACGGGCACCGAGCTTGGGAGTTAGCGGGTCTAGGTTGGGTGTTTTGTTGGGGTTGGGGATGGGTTCTGGAGCCGTGTTTTATTAGTGGGATTATGTTTTGCGAGGAGCCGGAGTGTTTTGTGGGGAAATCTGCTGGGGTATGAGGGATGGAGGCTGCTGAGCTGGCATGGGCCCTTTCCGTGTCGTATGTGTATGATATTGCGCTTTTAACTTTGTGCTTCAGGAATCGATGGCACAGTCATGGGCTTGTGGCATGTCCAACAGCTGTGTACTAAGCAGCGCTTCTTAAACGCAGCCCATTGTGGCCCTCGAGACGTGAGTCTTCCCATTCAGCCGGCCTCTCTAATATGTGTACATGAACAGAACCTACGGTGCCGCAGACTCAGTCCAGGGAGACGGCGCTTGGTGTTCTAACTTTCTATCACTACGAGACCGTCCGCCCAGAGGCAATACTGATTGTCTTCATATGAGTCGGCCAGAAAGTTGACGGCTGACTCGACGTTGGAGACTAGCAGGTCCTCAGACGGATATTCGTCACGCAACCTCTCGAGATCGTGTGCCATGATCCTGTCCCCGGTAAATTGGAAGTTGTCTAGTTTGATGTCGTCTTACTGGATTCTGAATTGAGAGAGCGCATCGAAGGCTTGGAACAGCATGCGCCGGAATCCGGGTACTTCGAGCAGAGAGCCCTGGGGCGTGGCGAGGCAGACGCCGCCGATGTCTGAGAGCAGCAGCGCGCTAGTCCTCTCGTACCTTAGTTTGCCAGAGCACTTAGGGATGACAACACCCTGCAGGGGCTGTAGCTTTGTGTAAGTTGCCTTCTCCGGCTCGAATTCTTCATCCCAGTCTTCACCCTTGTGCTTCTTAAGGACGAGTCCGGGGGGGAGGTCCCATTCGGGAAAGGACGACTCAAACCAGGTTTGTATTGAGAGCGGGAGGCGATTGACCACCACTCGTAACAATTGCTGGACGATAGAAGGCTGGAGACGCAGGCGGATGATCTGGTGGAAGTCGTCGACCGAGGCAGTCGCGTGGAGGATGCGTGTTCGGAAGCGAAACCACTTTGCGCCGTCAGCAACAGGGCGGGCAATTCGGATCACCGTGCGGTCCCATCAGAAGATTGGAAACCTAGGCAAAGCAGAAACAGCATACGATGGGTTTTGATATCTCCTCTGGGACGGGGGCATTTGGGCCCAGCTTCAAAGGGGCCAGGGGGCCGCCGGAGTGGAGGCGGCGGAGGAGCGAAGAAGTCCGGTGGTCCACGCTGTTTCGGTGGGGACCGTTTGGTGATCGACTCGTTCATGTTGGGGTCAACCGTTGAATTTGTCGATGTGTTTCATAGGCTACCTATTATCCGTCGCCCTAGGGTAGATGGCATCGGGAGTTGCAGGGTGGCTCGCGCAGCCAAGGAAAAAGGTAGAAAGGGGGAGGGTGGTACTGGAGGGTTTTCTCTTGTGCTAGGAGATGAATGAGAACAGGGGCCGCGCTGCAACAGTCCTCCATTAAGTATGGGTCCCTAAGGGACGGGCCAAGTAGCAGGCTAGAAAATTACACATTCTGTTTAATATTCGGTACTCAAATACATGTGAAAGCAGCCCCGAGGATGCCTCGGTGTGCGCAACTTCAATAGGTGCTGGGCCCGGCTGAGGACTCGATAGTACTGATAATGGCCAGCAGCGCCAGTATTGCTGGAGTTAGGCAGCCATATTAGCCAAGAATTGTTCTGTCGGGCCTCATTCAGCGAGGGCACTTACTCGAAGAAGACGTCAAGATAAACGAGGCAACGGTAAAGGCAGTCTGCGTATCCCCTCCCGTCACCGCCCATATGATGCCCACCAAACTGGAGGCTAGCCAGGGGATCGTCCCCGAGATGGCGATGCGCGTCGTGTTCCACCCCTCGACAAACTCGAGCGCGTGCCGTCGGTCCTGGCGCCGCAGCCTGAACACCCACTGCACCCAGTCGTCGGTGCTCGACAATCTGTCGGGGTTGCGGTACGCGTACATCATCTCCTGGAGGACAAAGTCATCGAGCGGCACCATCGTGGGCCGCGTGGTCGGCGTGAACTGTTCAACCCTGCAATTAGCGCAGTGCTTCAGTAAGAGGGGCATGAGACCCGTACCGCAAGTAGACGAAAGCTGCGCAGAGTCTTGAGAGAAAAGTACCGGCGGAAGAAGCCGCACATCTTGGTCGTGTATAGCCGACGCATCTCGTCGAAGAACTGGTCGTCGGTCTGGACAAGGTGCGGGTTGGCGTCGACGAAGCTGTCGAAACTCCCGTCGCTGGGAAACCCGGCCCGCACGACGCACTGGAGCTGCTGCAGGTCGCAGCCCCTAGCCCCCGACCTGTAGCACACTAGGTTCAGCGAGCACGTCGGCTTGGTTGTGTTGTAAAATCCGGGGCTTTCCGGTCCCGGTACCGCGGTTATTGACGACGTCCCGGGCCGTTTCATGTTTCCGGGTACCGGCGTCTTCTCCGCCAGAGGCGAGCCCATGGGGAGGTTTGAAACGGGCGGTACTAGGCTCCTCATAACCGCCGCCGGGGTCGTTAGGCGATTGTCATTCTGGGCGGCAATATTCTTCTCGGCTTCGGCCTGAGCTTGAACAGGAGCACCGCTTGGACCCCACAAATCGTCCAGGTGCAGGGAAAAACGCATGGGAAGTGTCTGTTGCGGGACGTGGGGAGGAGTTGCGTCGACTTGCTCCGATTGCTCTGATCGAGGGCCAGTGTTCGAGGGAGCATCCACGTCACCGCCCCGGACAGCTTCGGCGTGCTGAGCGGGGCCTGCTATTTGAGCTTGCGACTGTGATGTTGGGGCCTGAAGCGGGAGTGTTTGTTGCGGGACGTGGGGAGGAGTTGCGTCGACTTGCTCCGATTCCTCTGATCGAGGGCCAGTGTTCGGGGGAACATTCATGTCACCGTCCTGGACGGCTTCGGCGTGCTGAGCGGGGCCTGATGTCTGAGCTTGCGACTCTGACGTTGGGGGCCGAGGTTGAGTTCGGACTGGAAGTGGCCTTGAATCCATACCGAATAATCCTAGAGGCTCGGACGGCGCCTGTCCCCCCGCACCACCCATCATATCTGGGGTCCTCTCCAGTCCGCCTCGTGACCTTGTAGGCGGCAAAAAAGCGGATGGAGCAGTTTGGGAGAACAGACTGGTCGGGAATGGTGGGTCAACCCGGGATGGTGGATGAGCCGGGGATGGTGGATCAGCCGGGGATGGTGGATCAGTCGGAGATGGTGGAAAACCCGGGGATTGTCGTCGCTCTGATGAGTGTCGCCGTTCTGATGAGTGTCGTCGTAGTGAAAGGTGTCGTTCTAATATCTCTTGTCGTTCTCGTTCTCTAGAGTGTCGTCGTTCTGGTGAGGGACGTCGTGATGAAGGGTGTCGTGATGACCTGTGTTGCGGTTGTGGTCGGGGCGGTGGTTGTTGCGATGGCTGTTGGAGATGTGGGGGCCGAGAGCCACCTGGAATCATGGAGGTATATTCCGGAGAAGGGACGTCAACCTTGAAGGCACGTAGCATTGGCGGCAGCGGCACTGTTGATTCGGGGGGGTACATGCCGCTCCGTGGTGCTTGGTTTCTGGACGCGTTGTGCGTGATGTTATCAGATGTTGAAGGCCCTCTAGCCTTCGATCCGGAAGGCTGATCACTCGCGGCGGAATGCATCGTGGGCGTGTCGAGATTCCGTGGAACTCAGCTAGATGTCGAGTTTAGAGAATGAAACCCTTTCCTCATTACTTGCTGAGGTGAGCCGTCTTTGTGCTGGTTTGCAAGGCTTCAGGTTTCGGACTTCGATGCATGCACTGCCACTGGGCGGTCAATAGACGCAACTGCGCCTCATCCAACTGACCAGTGAGATCAACCCACATGATACACACATACCACAGGATATGCTCCGTGTTTCTGAGAATCGGAAAACACTGAACTGATAACTGGAGGTTTCGGACAAATGCACTGAGGTCTGGAAATGAATCTTCTTGGGCCACAGAAGACTTTGCCAGGCATTTTCCAACCCCTGACTCCATAACCTGGTCGCTAAAGAACGTAGATGAGGAGTCAATGCCACGAATGAGGCTGATTCCCACGCTTCCGCTTGACATACGCACGGTTCTCCTCCCAGCTGCACAGGCTGTTGTCGTCGTCAAGCACGCGGTACTCTTCCGGGTTCTTGCGGTCCTCTGGCCATACATGGCGCGGCCTCGGTGCTGTGTCACCATGGTCGTCCGGTCTGGTGATGAGCCGATCCTGGCATGTCTCGACCCACTGCTCTTGATTGCCCCCGGCCGCGGTGCCCCGGTACTCGACGAAGGTCTGCGCCGTGAACGCCAGCCCGCTGAAGGACCTGTCTCTCGTGCTCCACGCCGTGCCCTCAGGCCCGCGCATGCGGTCGTGATGTCTGCGCACATGATCGTTCATCTCCCCCAGCCGTTTGTCGAGGTACTTCCGGAAGGGCATCGGCTGCCTCTCACCGGGCTTCAAGCAATTTACCTCAGCCATTGCATACGCGTCCAAGGCTTCGTCGGACATGTTGCGTAATCTACAACGGCGCGCGGGCGGAAGGAATGCTTGGGGGTATCTAGGCACGTCTGCCGTCGCAGGAAAGACGATTGATAGGGTACGTAAGTCCACAGCCTTTTCCCGGATGAACTCCGCAAGTTTATCTGATGGGTACGAGGCCCTCAGCTCGACAGAGAGATGACGCAGATCTCGAGCGAGACTAGCATTCTCGGGTTGGTTGAGAAAGAGTCGCATAGCGCTAGCCTGGAAGTCGCCCCAGTAGAGTGTGTCGATAGCCGGGATGAAGTGTCGGTACGGCACAGCGAAGCCCGCAAGAGGGGAGTATCGGAGCTGGACAGCTCCCGACTTGAGGGCAGCCTCCCGGGCGGCTCGGCAGACATGGATGACGGCAGGCCAAACCGTGTCGACAATGTAGGGCAGGACCGGCTGATCGGGAGGTGTGTCATACCGGTCCAAGTGCAACGGCCAGACCAGGCAAACCTCGGGCTGGGGATCCAGCACGGCGGCAAACGCCCAGACGGCAAGCTGAATCTCGACAGGAAAGGAGGAGAAGAGCGGGAAGGATGCCATGGCGGGCATGCGAAACGCCGCAGAAATGCTCCTGAAGCAGGGGAGAAAGGGGCGAGTGAGAGGTCGGGGTCTAAGTCGAGCGCTGCGGTTCAAGCAATGCCAGGTTGAATCGCCTCAAGCGGGCAGAATATGATGGGTGTTGGTTTTCTCAAGTGAGGGGTTCCAAGGTTTGTCCCCAGGGAACCAAGAAGAAGCACCTTGGCCTGCTGCATGCCGCCTCACCTGACACCCTATCACTGTGCAGGGCGCTCCACAAACTTCCGAGTTACCTAGATACCTGAACCAGAATTCAATCTGAAACTCTGAATTCCAATGCGTTCGCTAACTATCTCTCTCTGGAACAGAGAGACGATCGCTTCAACGTGCGCAGTTACCATTTGTTCTGAGCCCGAACAGGCATGAAATTGGATCCCAACTGCATAGCTATATCCTCTTTACTGTTTGTTTTTTTGCGATATCCACGAGGATTTGGGATTGTGGCTTTCTCCATGGCTGCATGCCGCCGGATTAATATTCTTGTCTTTCTTTTCCGCCGTTTCTACTGTCTTCGCCCCTGGATGGGAAGATGCATGGGTCGACTCCAGCTTGCATCTCCCTTCTCAGTTCTGTTTAGTCATGGAGGGCGAGTGCATCCACTGCATCACACCCTGTTTGGCCGCAACGCCGAGCAGTCCGCGGCCACGTCGCCCCCGTCAGCGCTACTGAAGGTTCGGTTGACGGCGTGTTACCCCATCGCGCTGCGTGTGGGTGGTGTTCCTCCTGATACTTTGCATGGGGATGTGGAGGTCCAGGGGGGCGTGAGTAAGCGAACCCCCTTCCCTTGACTGGACAGGGTATTACAGATCACTAATCGCGCGGCTTCTTGCCGTACCGATCAGCTCTTGTTGTATTGTGGACTTGCTGAAGCTGTTGCCTGGTATCACCGTTACCTTGGGCGGCTTTTTGACTCGGGGATGCAGAAAGCCTGCCTGGCAGGAAGGCGGAGATGCACACTCAGCGCGACTGACGCAGACACGCATCGCTACCTGCGGTCAGCTTGGTGGACCCGGATGGGATGGCAAAGTACAGAACATCGAGGACCTTTACTTCCATACAAGTTGGCCGAACGTGAGGCTCCAGAGCGGTATATATAGCCCTCGAGAGGCCCCATCACCGACTTCATTCCTCCAGGATATCGACACCTTCATCCGTCTCACCTCCCAACAGCAGACACAATGGTTGCCTTCAAGACTCTTGCCGCCGCGGCCCTCGTCGCCCAAGGCGCCCTTGCCTCCCCCGCTCAGGACCCCCAGCTGGCCAAGCGGGGAGAGGGAATCCACCTCTTCAACTGCCGTCCCTTTGGCGGTGCCGGTGTAACCCAGACCTGGCTCTCTCTTGTTGTGGTGCGTATCTGTTCAGGTTCTTTCCGGACGAATCGTGTGGACATGTTCTCATACTGCGCTTCTAGTACTGCGCCAACGACTCGGACTGCAGCAGCCTGAGCTACAGCCCCCCGTCCAACAACGTTTGCGTCAAGTCGACCTCCACCACGTCCGAGAGCTACCACCACTGGGAGGGCGGCAGCCAGTCGTGCACCTTCCCGAGCGGCGTGACGTTTACCTGGAACATCCCGTCCAACGCCCAGTCGCAGGCCAACTACTCCCCTGTCGGGTGCGTCTTTCTCTTCGTGGCTTCGATTTTGTGTGGTGCTGACTGTTTTGGACGGCCACAGCTCCGGATCCAACGGCTACAGGAGTTTCGCCGGGTTCAAGGACGACCACGGCGCTGCTCCTGCTTACAACTACCACAGCTGTGAGAAGATCTACTATTACATCTAGAGCCTGGGGGTGATTGAGTTTTGGGAATATTCATGTGAGATGATGGAGTAACCTCTACATACCTGAGATAGACTTGACAACTCCATTCTTTCCATGCCTTCTCTTTTAATGATGGTAGTGACTTGATAATTGTGATGAACCCCCCAGAACAACAGAAGCTGCAGGTCTCGCGAGGTATAACCCTGGTGCTGTACCTGTACTGCTGATTTGAGCTGTCACTTCATCTTTCAAATCATCCAGTGTTGACAGAATACCGGTACTGGCAACATGACAGATCCAATCTAGAATGTTAGTTACCATACTGGCCTTCTTCCTTCCATCTCAATCAGTCCGACATCTCATCCCTTCCAGGAGTAAAAGGCAGGTCAAACGACGGCCCAAAGCTGCACGGCACACCCACCTCCTCCAGCTCCCGTCGCTGTCTCGTGCTGACCCGCGACATGACAGTCGCCAACTGTTCCCGGAACGCCTCGGCGTCACGCTCATTCTCCCGCGAGCGCCGGGCGACAAGACCATGACCACCACCACCTCGACTCTCCGCCTGCGACCCCCCTTCTTCTTCCTCTTCCTCCATCTTCGCCTCGTCCTCCAGCTCCAGACGCGCCGCGTCCCTCGCCATCTGCATTTTGCCCATTTCCACCGCCACCGCGTCCTCCACCCGCTCCGCAAGCTCCCTCGCCTGCCGCTCGTCCGCGATCGTCGCGTAGTGGCACCGCCGAAACACCCCCAACCCACTCAACACCAACCCCACCCCCTCCCACGCAAACAGCACCGGCAGCGCATACCCCAGCTGCGGGTTGCACCCGCCCGACCAGATATCCGTCAGCACCTGGTAGATGGCGTGCGCCGGCAGGGCGTAGCCGACACGATAAAACGCCGGGCTGAGCGGCAGCGGCAGCAGGATGGACGTGATGTTGGTCGTGATCCAGGCGACCAGCGCCATGGGTACGTAGCCCGCGGGCAGCCAGACGGTGAAGACGTCGAGGACGACAAAGTTGGCGTGGGCAAACAGCCACAGCGCGGCCCAGCAGAGGGCGAACTGGTTCGCGTTGACGTGCCACCCGGACCGGAACGCCCAGACGGCGCCGGTCACGCACAGCGAGCCGATGAACGTGTAGGCGAGCGAGTTGAGGGTGCGCACCGCCGCGATGCGGTAGGGGTGCACGCGCGAGAAGAGCTTGAATTGCGCGGACAGGCCGTTGATGGTGCCGAGGTAGAAGAATTCTTGGATCAGGACGAGGAGGATGGCGATGGTGTTGTAGATGGCCCGCGAGCCCTGGGAGGTGGGTTGGATGTTGATGGATTGCAGCTGCCAGGGCTGGGCGAAGACGGAGATGGCCAGGGGCCCGGACACGGAGCGGACGTCGCCCGTCCCGTTGCCCGTGCTGTACGCCACGCGCGCGGCGTTGGACAGGAGCTGGATGTTATTGGAGATGGACGCGTCCATGACTTGGGGATACAGCGCCTCGTTCCAGATGTACCCCATGACGTCCCTGGCGTCGTAGGGGGTTGATGCTGCCGCACGTGCTTGGACCGCCAGCGCCGCCTCCAGTCTGGCCGATGCGCCCTGGGTCACGTACAGAGCGGCTTCATACTGCGTCTGACAGACAGCCCCCCACAAGTCCGGTATCGATGGAAAGTCTGACGGAGCGCGTTCGATCAAGGACGGGAAGTTCGGCCCCTGGAGAGAGGTATACGCGACGCGGACAGCGCGGCCGATTGCGCCGCCATCGTAGTCGACAAAGAGGATGTGAAGGTTGTGCGTGTGGGTTGTCTGCTGGTACAAGGAGCCAAACGCGTAGCTGAAGACGCCGAGAAACAGGAGCTGGAGGAGAACAAAGTTGGTCCCGGCGGCTTTAAGGAAGGACATGCGCGCCTTGACGACCCACGGGTGGCTCGCTGGGAGCCGATTGTCACGCGCCCGGGGATAGAGCGACCGTGTGATTGACGGCATAGCGGTTGAGTGGCTTTTGGGAACTCAAACATTGGGAGCTAAAGCACATCATGAAAAGCTACGAAAACACTCGATACGTAATCTGGAATCGGGATGGGGAAGAGGTGGGTGCTGAATAAGCCCCGTGTCGAGCTACTACCCCTGAATATCTTGCTCTCTTCTTATTCGCGCAGTCGTCATAACCCCGATGGTCCCGTGTGGCGAGGGTTTAAACCGAACGATTCAGTCTGCGGACTGTACCCGTCAGTTCATCTCAACCCACGGAGCTGTGCGGAGTGCCTGCGTCTGAATCGCAAAAATTGGCTTTGTCAGTCGGACCAGCCGCTCCCCGAACTCTGCCAACAGATTATCCACGGATTCATCCGTGATGGCGCCTTCGCCAGAGACCTCTTCAGCGCACCCTTCCATCTCCGCGACACCATCACCCCGCAACGTCGCCTCCCTCCACTGCCCCTTCCACTTCTCCACAGCCTCGACTGCTTCCCTCGCTTGTGACTGCACGTTCCGCGCAACCGCATAAAACGAAGACTTCCTCGCGTGGGCCCTAGCCGGCTTGAAGAGCTGAATCTCGGCAAACTTGCCCAGCAGGTGTAGCAACCGCACCGAATCCCACGCATCCGCCCTGTGCATCACGACGACGAGCGTTCCGCCGGGGCAGATGCGGTTAAACGCCAGCACCAGCTGGCTGGTCAGCAGCCGGATCCCCTCGCGGCCCTCGCGGTACGCGGCGCGCGCGTGGTTGCGGACGACGGTGCCGCCGCAGAAGACGAGGTTGAACTGTTCGCCCTCGAACGGGCGCTCGGCCGAGAAGCGGCCCGCGTCGGGGTGCGATGCGGGGATCGCGGTGGCGATGTCGTCGACGCCCATCTCTCCGGCCAGCATGGTGATGTCGAGGAAGCGGATGGCTACGATGCGTGGGTCTGTTCGCCATCTTGGGATGCGGATCTCGTAGCCGCCCATGTGCACGGGGAGAGTGATGCCGTGGACAGAGGCACGGGGGTTGTGGGCTAGGGCCGCGGTCGTGAAGCCGCCCGGCGCCATGCAGAGGTCCAGGACTGCCACCGTCTTTGTGGCGGGGAAGTTGAAGGACAGGGCGCTGCCTGTGGCCGAGTTGAGCTCGTTGCCGATGCCGCACGTCATCCGGTAGAAGTTGTCTTTGGCTTTGTCGTTAGGGTGATCGGCGTGCTGGCGCTCCTTGTTGAAGTGCTCGTCCGCTGCTGGGTTGCTCCAGCCCTGGGATAGAAGTGTCAGTGTGGTGGTTGCGACGGCGACTGAAGTGGACTACGTAGTTCGTACCTGTTTTCTCAGTTCGATAAGTTCTCTGTACTCGGGAATGTGCTTCGCCAAATACATTGAGACGACGGCGTTTGGATTCCTGGCCAGAGTACCATGCTCAGAGTCGCCACACACAGAAGACATGGTAATGTTTGAGGAGGGTAGCTCTCGTTGAACCATGTGGCGCACTTTGGAGTTGGGAGGTTTGTTCAAGTACTTTGATCTGGCAAGCAAGCAGATGTGGTAAATGTGTGTCTATGAACAAGGCAGAATCGCTCGGTCCGTTGGTGGCTGTGTCATTGCTCTGTTGTTTATCCGTTTGCCTCTCGGTCATCTGTTTGGTCAGCGCCTGTTTGTTGTTGGTCTACATGTATGCACTGAGGCCCACAGTCGGATAGTTACCTCCAGTAAAGAACGCGAGTGTCTGCCCTACTTGGATACGGCAGCGACTGGAACCACGAGACGATCGCCACTGCCGTCTGCTTAGTAACTGCGGCGGGCTTCATCGGTGGCGCCAGGGCGTCAAAGTCGGCGTACGCCGAGTCTTTCCCAGCACATCTGGGTAACCCTCACGGCCTTTTTCATCGTCTCCACCGCCGGATGCAGGCTCTTTACCTCGACGACGGAGTACTTTATGGAGGGAATCGCTGCGCTGGCTGTGGAGCGCGGCAAGCGAGAGGCTCGAGAGCGAGACGACGGAGGCAAAGTAACGTAGCGGGAGCGGGGGCTCAAAATGGAGGTTTTGGGATTGGGTTTGGTCTCGGACGTTACAGCCGTTTTATACCGGTCTGAGATTCCTCCGCTTGTTTGATAGCAAGCGGTTTCACTCTCTTGTGTTATGCCCGCCGCAGAGTTGGAAGGCCCCGATGTCACGGCAGAAACGGCACACGAGAAGGCTAGGTAACTAGCGTACAAGCTTCGGCACCACTTCTGAAGCCCTTGGATGCTCGTCATCGGTCTACGGAGTAGCTCGGGAGGGTATTGCTCCGCGACCGAAGCGTGGAAACGAATAAGGTTTGTCCTGGTGAAAGC
>Ga0247824_10001597_pt1 | contig 12422 bp, 8 predicted proteins | sample 13C_PalmiticAcid_FD_194412 | JGI IMG/M metagenome (GOLD analysis project Ga0247824, IMG submission 194412) | Soil microbial communities from agricultural site in Penn Yan, New York, United States - 13C_PalmiticAcid_Day48 | ecosystem: Environmental > Terrestrial > Soil > Agricultural land...
GTGGGCAAGAACCTGGGTACCAGCGACGGCGCCGTGGTATACCGCAACGATGTGCTCGAGCTGATCCAGTACAGTCCCATCACCGAGCAGGTACATGCCCGCCCACTGCTGGTGGTGCCGCCGCAGATCAACAAGTTCTACGTATTCGATCTGAGCCCGGAAAAGAGCCTGGCGCGCTACTGCCTGCGCTCGCAGCAACAGACCTTCATCATCAGCTGGCGCAACCCGACCAAAGCCCAGCGCGAATGGGGCCTGTCCACCTACATCGATGCGCTCAAGGAGGCGGTCGACGCGGTGCTGGCGATTACCGGCAGCAAGGACCTGAACATGCTCGGTGCCTGCTCCGGCGGCATCACCTGCACGGCGTTGGTCGGCCACTATGCCGCCCTCGGCGAGAACAAGGTCAATGCCCTGACCCTGCTGGTGAGCGTGCTGGACACCACCCTGGACAACCAGGTCGCGCTGTTCGTCGACGAGCAGACCCTGGAAGCCGCCAAGCGCCATTCCTACCAGGCTGGCGTGCTGGAAGGCAGCGAGATGGCCAAGGTGTTCGCCTGGATGCGCCCCAACGACCTGATCTGGAACTACTGGGTCAACAACTACCTGCTCGGCAACGAGCCGCCGGTGTTCGACATCCTGTTCTGGAACAACGACACCACGCGCTTGCCGGCGGCCTTCCACGGCGACCTGATCGAGATGTTCAAGAGCAACCCACTGACACGCCCGGACGCCATGGAAGTGTGCGGCACCCCGATCGACCTGAAACAGGTCAAATGCGATATCTACAGCCTCGCCGGCACCAACGACCACATCACCCCATGGCAGTCGTGCTACCGCTCGGCGCACCTGTTCGGCGGCAAGATCGAGTTCGTGTTGTCCAACAGCGGCCACATCCAGAGCATCCTCAACCCACCAGGCAACCCCAAGGCGCGCTTCATGACCGGTGCAGATCGCCCGGGTGACCCGGTGGCCTGGCAGGAAAACGCCACCAAGCATGCCGACTCCTGGTGGCTGCACTGGCAGAGCTGGCTGGCCGAGCGTGCCGGCGAGCTGAAGAAGGCGCCGACCCGCCTGGGCAACCGTGCCTACGCCGCTGGCGAAGCCGCCCCGGGCACCTACGTTCACGAACGTTGAGCTGCAGCGCCGTGGCCCCTGCGGGGAGCCACGGTGTTCATTTCACCCCATGAGTCACGTGCATGCCGCAACCCTATATCTTCAGGACCGTCGAGCTGGACAACCAGTCCATCCGCACCGCCGTCCGCCCGGGCAAACCGCACCTGACGCCCTTGCTGATCTTCAACGGCATCGGCGCCAACCTGGAGCTGGTGTTCCCGTTCATCGAAGCACTGGACCCGGACCTGGAAGTCATTGCCTTCGATGTGCCCGGGGTCGGCGGCTCGTCCACGCCGCGCCACCCGTACCGCTTCCCCGGCTTGGCCAAGCTGACGGCGCGCATGCTCGACTACCTCGATTACGGCCAGGTCAATGTCATCGGCGTGTCCTGGGGCGGCGCCCTGGCCCAGCAGTTCGCCCATGACTACCCCGAGCGCTGCAAGAAGCTGGTGCTGGCCGCCACTGCCGCCGGTGCGGTGATGGTACCGGGCAAACCCAAGGTGCTGTGGATGATGGCCAGCCCACGGCGCTACGTACAGCCGTCGCATGTCATCCGCATCGCACCGATGATCTACGGCGGCGGCTTCCGACGGGACCCGGAGCTGGCCATGCAGCACGCCGCCAAGGTGCGCTCCGGCGGCAAGATGGGCTACTACTGGCAGCTGTTCGCCGGGCTTGGCTGGACCAGCATCCACTGGCTGCACAAGATCCAGCAGCCGACCCTGGTGCTGGCAGGCGACGACGACCCACTGATCCCATTGATCAACATGCGTCTGCTGGCCTGGCGAATTCCCAATGCCCAGCTACACATTATCGACGACGGTCATCTGTTCCTGATCACCCGGGCCGAGGCCGTCGCCCCGATCATCATGAAGTTCCTTCAGCAAGAACGTCAGCGCGCTGTCATGCATCCCCGCCCGGCTTCGGGTGTGTGAGGGCGATTTGGGGCCCTGTGGGAGCGGGTTCACCCGCGAAGAATCCAACTCGGTGCATGGCACCGGCTTCGCCGGTGTTCGCGGGTGAACCCGCTCCCACAGAGCCCCTGCTAAATCAGTGAATATGTTTAGTCATGAAGCACCAGGTCAGGACGAGGGAGTGTTGCCATGAAAGACAAACCGGCCAAAGGAACGCCAACGCTTCCCGCCACCAGCATGAACGTGCAGAACGCCATCCTCGGCCTGCGTGGCCGTGACCTGATTTCCACGCTGCGCAATGTCAGCCGTCAAAGCTTGCGCCACCCGCTGCATACCGCGCATCACCTGTTGGCTCTGGGTGGCCAGCTGGGTCGGGTGATGCTGGGTGACACACCGTTTCAGCCGAACCCGCGCGATGCGCGCTTCAACGATCCGACATGGAGCCAGAACCCGTTCTACCGGCGCGGCCTGCAGGCCTACCTGGCCTGGCAGAAGCAGACCCGCCTGTGGATCGAGGAAAGCCACCTGGACGACGATGACCGGGCCCGTGCGCACTTCCTGTTCAACCTGATCAACGATGCACTGGCACCAAGCAATTCGCTGCTCAACCCGCTGGCGGTCAAGGAACTGTTCAACAGCGGTGGCCTGAGCCTTGTACGCGGCGTGGCCCATCTGCTCGATGACCTGCGCCACAACGACGGCCTGCCACGCCAGGTCGACGAGCGCGCCTTCGAAGTGGGCGGCAACCTGGCCGCGACCGCCGGTGCCGTGGTGTTTCGCAACGAACTGCTGGAGCTGATCCAGTACAAGCCGATGAGCGAAAAGCAACACTCCAGGCCGCTGCTGGTGGTGCCCCCGCAGATCAACAAGTTCTACATATTCGACCTGAGCTCGACCAACAGCTTCGTCCAGTACATGCTCAAGAATGGCCTGCAGGTGTTCATGGTCAGCTGGCGCAACCCCGACCCGCGCCACCGCGAATGGGGCCTGTCCAGCTACGTGCAGGCCCTGGAAGAAGCGCTCAACGCCTGCCGCAGCATCAGCGGCAACCGCGACCCCAACCTGATGGGCGCCTGCGCCGGGGGCCTGACCATGGCCGCGCTGCAGGGCCACCTGCAGGCCAAGCACCAGCTGCGCCGGGTACGCAGTGCCACCTACCTGGTCAGCCTGCTGGACAGCAAGTTCGAAAGCCCCGCAAGCCTGTTCGCCGACGAGCAGACCATCGAGGCCGCCAAGCGTCGCTCCTACCAGCGCGGGGTGCTGGATGGCGCCGAAGTGGCGCGGATCTTCGCCTGGATGCGGCCCAACGACCTGATATGGAACTACTGGGTCAACAACTACCTGCTCGGCAAGACACCACCAGCCTTCGACATCCTGTACTGGAACGCCGACAGCACGCGCCTGCCCGCCGCACTGCATGGCGACCTGCTGGACTTCTTCAAGCTCAACCCGCTTACCCACCCCGCCGGGCTGGAGGTATGCGGTACACCCATCGACCTGAAGAAGGTCGAGCTGGACAGCTTCACCGTTGCCGGCAGCAACGACCACATCACCCCGTGGGATGCAGTGTACCGCTCGACATTGCTGCTGGGTGGCGACCGGCGCTTCGTGCTGGCCAACAGCGGGCACATCCAGAGCATCATCAACCCGCCCGGCAACCCCAAGGCCTATTACCTGGCCAACCCCAAGCTGTCCAGCGACCCGCGTGCCTGGTTCCACGATGCCAAGCGCAGCGAAGGCAGCTGGTGGCCGTTGTGGCTGGAGTGGATCACCCCGCGCTCCGGCCCGCTCAAGGCACCGCGCAACGAGCTGGGTAATGCCACCTACCCACCGCTGGGCCCGGCGCCGGGCACCTATGTGCTGACCCGATGAGCATGCCGACTGGATGAAGACTCGCGATCGTATCCTCGAATGTGCCCTGCAGCTGTTCAACCAGCAGGGCGAACCGAACGTGTCCACCCTGGAAATTGCCAACGAACTGGGCATCAGCCCCGGCAACCTCTACTACCACTTCCATGGCAAGGAGCCGTTGGTGCTGGGGCTGTTCGAGCGCTTTGAAGAAGCGCTGATGCCCCTGCTCGACCCGCCGCTGGAGGTACGCCTGGATGCCGAGGATTACTGGCTGTTCCTGCACCTGATCGTCGAACGCATGGCGCAGTACCGTTTCCTGTTCCAGGACCTGTCGAACCTGACTGGGCGCCTGCCCAAACTGGCGCGCGGCATGCGCAGCCTGATCAACGCGCTCAAGCGCACGCTGGCGGCGTTGCTGGCCAGCCTCAAGGGCCAAGGGCTGATAGAGAGCGAGACCCAGGCGCTGGGGCAACTGGTGGAGCAGATCACTTTGACACTGATGTTCTCGCTGGATTATCAGCGGGTACTGGGGCGCGAGGGGGATGTGGGGATAGTGGTGTACCAGGTGATGATGCTGGTGGCGCCGCATCTGCAGGCCCAGGCAAGGGGGGCGGCTGAGCAGTTGGCGGTGCGGTATCTGGAGGGGTAAGACTGACAGGAATGTATTGCAGCAACCGACGCATTCGCGGGTGAACCCGCTCCCACAAGGTCTGTAGTGTGCCTGTGGGAGCGGGTTCACCCGCGAATAAGGCGACGCGGTGTCAGATCAGAGTGCCGGTGCCTGTCGGTGCCGAAGGCGGGTTGCTGGCCGGAGCCGCGGTTGGTGCCGGAGCTGCGCTAGCGGCCGGAGTGGCGCTGGCCGCTGGAGCTGCCGGCTTGGCGGCCGCCGGCTTGGCCGGGGCTTTCTTCACTGCAGGCTTTTTCGCCACGGCCGGCTTGGCCGCTGCCGGTTTCGCCGCGGGTTTGGCCGCCGCAGTCTTGGCAGCTGCTGGCTTGGCTGCGGGCTTGGCTGCCGCGGTTTTCGCCGCAGGCTTGGCCGCTGCCGTCTTGGCCAGTGGCTTGGCCGCCTTGCTCGCAGCCGGTTTGGCCGCAGCGCGCGACGAAATCGGCGTAACCGAAGCGCCGGTGAGCTTTTCGATCTGCTTGGTCAGGCTGTCCACCTGCTGGTGCAGGGCCTTGATCTCATTGCGGCTAGGCACGCCAAGGCGCGAAATGGCGCTGTTCAGGCGCTTGTCGAAAGCCTCCTCGAGTTCGCTCCACTTGCCCAGTGCACGGTCCTTCACGCCCGACACACGCGAAGTGGTCGACGACTTGGCAGTTTCAGCAACATCTTCGGCAGTCTTCTTCGCCTGCTTCTCGGCCTTCTCGCCATCCTTCACCAGCGAGTCGAACAGCTTGGGGCCGTCCTGGTCGATCTTCGAATAGATACCAAGCCCTGCCAGCCAGATCTTGCGGGAGTACTTCTCGATCCCGCCGACCCAGGAGCTGCCTTCTTTCTCGGAATTCTTCTTGCCAGCCATCCTGCTCTCCTTATGGTTTGTGCGCGACGCGCTCGAGCAGCTCATGCAGCTGTTCAAGCTTGATGGACAACGCCTCAACGTCATGTTTAGACGGAATGCCGAGGCGATTCAAGGCGCGCCCTACCCGCGCGTCGAAAGCTTTTTCAATCTTGTCGAGTTGAATTTCTACCCGGCCTGGCACACGGCTGACAGCCTGGGTGGCTTCATCGATCTGGTTATTGGCTGCCTCCAGCTCCTGATCGATGCGCTTCTTGCCACGTTTCTCGACGCCTTCGCCAGCCTTGACCAGCTCATTGAAGTAGTCCGAGCCCTCCTGCCCCACGCGTGCGTACGCGCCAATCCCGGCCAGCCAGATCTTGCGTGCGTAGCCGCGCACCTCGCCCAGGGTGCCCGGGGCGTCGTCCTTTTTCTTCACGTTCACTTTGGCCATGCTGTGTACCTCATGCTCATGAGTGGGAACAACCGCCCATGAAGGTTGGGCTTGAGCATACGGTAGGCAGGAAAATTAGAATCCTCACCCTAAGGTGCCACCGGCTTTAACCATCTACCGCATGTGCAGGGCAACCCCACGCTAGCGTCACGTCACTCACCTGTTCGGAGCTGACGCCATGACTGACACCCCTGACGCAACCAGGGAAACCTTCAAACAAAAAGTCGCAGACTGTTTCGCTGGACGCCCCACGGTACGTGAGGTGCTGTCCCATGAAGGGTTCCAGGTTCTCGTTGATCATTACCCGTGGGTGCGCAACAACCATCCACAGCTCACCTCGCTCGATGAATTCGTCATCCTGCCCACTGCAGGTGGTGCCGACCCGCACCGCTCGCTGCTGGATAAACTGCTTGAGCATTTTCTGACGGGTAAACATCTGCAGCTGAGCCCTGGCGATCGGCCAAGCATCGCGCCGCCGCAGCCGTTTCAGGTACAGGTTGAGGGGACGGGCAGCAGCAAAAAGCCTGCGATTGCCCTGGACCTGAGCAGGCTCAACGAGGACCTGGACCACGTGCTGGGGGCCCTGCTGGAGAAGTTTCAGCAGGCGCAGGTCGGTTTCTGGAATGGCATCGACCAAACCAGCCAGGTCTGCCGCATGCGCTGGCTCGAGCACACGATCAAGGCCGCGCTGATCAGCAACATGCACGATCAGGGCCTGGACAACGATGAAAAGGCTGCCCTGTACGCTCTGCTCGCCGAGGCCCATGAAGACCTGGTCATCAGCGCAGTGAGCGTAAGCCTGAAAACAGCAGGCGGGACGCTGCCGGTAACACTGGCGGGCCTGCTGCTGAGCATGACGCACGGCTCGCGGCGCCTGCTTCTGCATTGCAAGCCTGATGGCAGGGTGCGCAGGTTCACCGACCTTGCAGCCTTCGCCAGCGCACTGCAGGACGAGTTGGCCCGGGGCTATCGCTTTGAGCGACTGTCATGGGCGCACACCCCCGTGATTGGCAGTCCATTCGCCTTTCAGGCCAGGCAAATGCTCAATGCCATGCTTGAAGACATCGAGCGCTTGCGCCTCGGCTCGTTGACCTCGGTGAGTGACCTGCAGAACCAGTTGCACCGGCTGACCGACCCAAGTGCGCACTTTCTGAACCAGGCCTGTCGGCTGCACGACTCGCCTGCTGTCAGCCTGCCGGCATGGCTGGCCGACGCCGAGGGCAGCGACCGTTACGCCTATCATGCGGCGCTGCTCGACCTGGCGGCTCAGCAAGGGCAGGCCAAAGGTTCCACCTCACTCAGCGATATCGACGACCTTCAGCGCTACGCCAAACGCCGCCTGCGCGAACAACTGCAAAGCAGCTACCCGCAGGTGGCACAGCACGACCCTGACGAGGTCATGATCGAGGTTTCACAAAGCATCGTCGGCAACACGATACAAGGCGGGCAATCGCTGCCCCTGCGCAGGGTAAGCTTGACTGAGCTGGCGATCGCTCGCCTGCGCCTGGGCGCTGGCGAGGTAATGACTGGCGTGACGGTGCCCACTGGCGGCAAGCCCGGCGGTTGGCTGAGCATCGAGCAGATCAACGCGCTGATACACGAAGTGGATATTGGTGGCCAGTACCCTCGCTATCTGGACACTACAGTGGCCGAACAACCACGCAGGGCCGAGCGGATCCGGCAATACGCCCGGGAATGGCGTAGCCACTTGCTGTTCAGCACCCTCCAGGCCAGCATCCAGCAACAGCTGAGCGAATCCGCGCGCGATGCGCTACTGGCTTGTTGCCAAGGTAACGGCGATGGCCAGCCACTGCGCATTGCCCCCTTGGCGTTTCTTTGCGCGCCAGGCGCTGCGACCACGGACATCGCCCACGGCATGTTCCTGATCAAGCTACCCGCCACGCACGGCTGGGTCCTGTACCGACCGTTCTATGCCAGCCAGGCCCTGCTGGAGTTCGCTGAGCTGGATCAGCTGATGGCCGCAATCCGCACTGAAGGTGAATTGCAACAAAGTGTCCTCGACTGGCTGCATGAAGACGTACGCGCGGTATATGCAAACGACGGCTTCACGCGCCCTCACCTCCATCCCAGGCTGGAGCAACTGGCACATTTGCTGGGTGGGGACAGCCTGGTGGCGGATGAACTCGTGCAGCTGCTTCGACAACCGGTCGATTGCGTTTTCAGCCCCTGGCTCACCGATCTGGACACGCACCTGTTCGACGCCAGGATCAGCGCCATGCGTCTGGCCGCATCCACCAGCAGCATGTCCAACGCGCAGGAAAAATGGCAACTGGTGCAACAAGCGGCCTGGTCGTTGTTCAACAACCTGACCGTATTCTGGCGCGGCCCCTTGGCCGTCCTGACCTGGCTGGTGCAAGCGCTGTCGGCCACCCGGAATGATATATCGGTGTTGGCCAACGGTAGCGATGACGCGCGGATCGTGGCGACAGTCGACCTGCTGACCAACCTGGCCATGCTTCTGGCACACCGAGATGCGCCCCTCCCCGCCAGCGGCTTGCCGGCTGAGAGGTTGCGATTCGCCGAGCCCGTCGAGCCGGACGGTGCCATGACAGCGGTCGCAGACAAACCGCATGAGCGCACCTGGGAAACACTGACCACCGAACAGAAGGCCGTGCCAATGCGGCTCTCCAGCTGGCACAACAACCAACGCATGGGCAACCTGACGCCGCCCGAGCGCCAGGCGCTGGTCAAGCTTCGGGCCACCTTGTCGCTGGAGGGTCATGCACCGTTGGTAGAGGGCCGCCTGCGCGGGTTGTATAAAATCGCCGACCGCCACTATGTGGCACTGCAGGGGGTAGCGTACGAAGTACAGGAGACATGGGGCGGCATACAGATCGTCGGCCCGGACCCGAGCAGCAGTGAATGGCAATCACGATGGCAGGGCGCACCCGACGGTTACCACATCGTAGGCCGTGAACGTAGCAGAGGCCCTTGGCTGACGCGCTGGAACGGAGAATGGGCGCTCAACCTTAAATTGGCAGGTGGCATGCCCAGGACCAGCAGGTCCATCAACGCCGACAACCAGCAGCGCTACTCACAACTGCACGATGCGGCAATGCGCAATGGCGACGCGCTGAACAAGCTGCGCCCTCTCATGGAACGCAACAGCCAGCGCCTTGCCGATCATGACGAGCTCGCCGCAGCCTACCGCCGCGCGTCGCAAGCGTTGCCCGCGCATGAGCGCGCCAATCCACCAGAAGCACTGCAGGCGCAAAAACAACAGCTGCTGGCCCAGCGTCGGCTACATGCCACCGAGCTCAAGGCTTCTGCGCTGTTCCTGGAGAATCAGGGCGAGATTCTGCAAGCGAACGTCAACACCTTCAGGGAGCTGAGTGAACCGCGCTTTCTAAGGCTCGACACCACCGAAAACAACGCACGCAAATTCAGCAACTGGTTCGGGGCGGCCATCGAAAACGACATGCTGTTATGCCAACGTCTGCTGGAACAAGTCGATCGTGAACTGCTGGTGGAGCAGGGCAAGCGCATGGTGCGGCTGCCGCAGACCGACGAGCAGATTCAGAGCTATCTCAGCTACCGTGACAGCGTTCGCGACTCGCTGCAGGCCAGCCGCCGTCTGCTGGTGGTCAGCCGACGCCTGGATCGGGCCATACCCGAAGCATTGGAAAACAGCAAAATCGACTTCGCCGACAAGGCCACCAAGATCGAAAACGCCATCAAACGGCGCACCTATTCAACGCTAGTGGTGCGCGCGCAATTAATCGGCGACCTGGCCTACCTGACACTGGACAAGACCAAGCTAACCGCCGAAGCAGCCGACAACCTGCTGCCGTTACGGGAGGTGCTCAGCAACAATGAACTGAGCCGTACGATCTGGAGCCATGACGGCCTCGCCACGGCCGACGGCTCTGCCGAAGACAAGGCCGACGTGCTGGAGGATGTGCTACGCCGGTATCGCGCGATACTCGACAAGGCCCACTACATGAGGTCGCTCAGCGACCCGGCCCTGGACGAGGTCATCCTCGATGAATATATCCAGGAAATGCAAGCGCTGGTACACACGACCGAAGCCCAGCTGGCCACGGCGTTGGCCAGCCTCGACAAAGGCATCGCCACGCCGCCGCAGCGCACAATCCAGCACCCGATGCCGGCCAGGCGCACGGTGATCCGCGTCGCACGCGGGCGCCCGGCGCTGGTCGAAGCGCAAGGCGACCGCGCGGTTCAACGCAACCCGCTGAATCAGCAACCCGCTGGCAACTACGAGCGACGCGGCAATGAGTGGCATGAGCAAGTCGCCCAGCCGCGCGCCGCAGAGCCCGACCTGTCCCAGCTGCGCACGGAAGCCAGGCACCTGCTGGCAAGAATTGACGAAAAACTCGACTTCGCAGCCCGCTACGCAAACCAGCCCAATAGCCTGGCTGACTTTCTGGACTGGCCTATCGATGACATGAGCGCGCTGGCGCGACAACTGGAGCGGACCGACGGCAGCCTGGTCGATCAGCTGCGCCAGGCGATCGCCAGGGTCAGCGAGCGCAAGCAGCTGCTGCTCACCAATGCCTACCTGAACTCCCGCCACCCAGACAGCGCCGCCTTGCGCTACCTGGTAGGGCAGCAGCGCGTCTCGATCAGGCCAGGCATAGTGCGCAAGGCGCTTCGCCACGCCGATGACTACCTCGACACCTACCTGATCAGCGACGTCCAAGCGCCGCAAACGGTACTGTGGGAGGCCCACTTTCATTACCGTACTGCGGATGCCCAGCCCCATGATTTCGTCAAAGGCCACCTGAAATTCCGCGAGCCCCGCGCTGTCGGCCGGGACGCCGAACTGGAGCTGGCCAGTAACCCGCGGGAGCGAATAGCGATTTACCGTGGCGACCTGCGCCTGGCACAGATTGCCGATCTCATCCCGTTTCCGCCCGCGTTACCATAGCAGGCCGCGCGCGCTGGGCCTCAGGCCAGGGCCTTGTCCAGTGCGCGCTCGATTTCGCCCTTGATGGTACCGCTCATCATCGACAGCATCATGCCCAGCTTCAGCTCCACGCGGATGCTGTCCTCACCGATATGCACGCTACCGTTGGCGCCGCTGCGCGCCACGTCGACCCGGTCACCGTTCCAGGTGGCCTTGAGGTCGTATTCGCGGGTCAGCCTGTCGACCAGCGCTTCGGCCTTGGCACGGGCGGCATCGCGGCCGAGGGAATGTTTGCGTTCGACGCTGATCTGAGTCATGCAGGTGTTCCTGAAGATGAAGACATAATGGGCATTATGCCCGCCCCTGCCCACTGGCACACCCCGCCAAGACAAATCCGCCCGTTCGCCCTAGAATGGCGGTAATTTTTTCCGGTGAAGCGATATGAACGACCAGCGCAAAGGCGACCACGCCGAACCCACCACCCATTTCGGTTACCAGGATGTCCCTGAAAGCCAGAAGGCGAAGAAAGTCGCCGAGGTGTTCCACTCGGTAGCGGCCAAGTACGACCTGATGAACGACGTGCTTTCCGGCGGCATGCACCGCCTGTGGAAGCGCTTCACCATCGAGTTGTCGGGCGTACGCGCCGGCAACCGTGTGCTGGACATCGCCGGCGGTACCGGCGACCTGGCCGCCAAGTTCTCGCGGCTGGTCGGCCCTACCGGCCAGGTAGTGCTGGCCGACATCAACGAGTCGATGCTCAAGGTCGGCCGTGACCGCCTGCTCGACCGTGGCGTGGCCGGCAACATCGAGTTCGTCCAGGCCGACGCCGAAAAGCTGCCATTCCCCGACAACCACTTCGACTGCGTGACCATTGCCTTCGGCCTGCGCAACGTTACCCACAAGGACGAAGCCATCCGCTCGATGCTGCGCGTGCTCAAGCCGGGCGGTCGCCTGCTGGTGCTGGAGTTCTCCAAGCCGACCAACAAGCTCATGTCCAAGGCCTACGACGCCTACTCGTTCGCCTTCATGCCGCTGGCCGGCAAGCTGATCACCAACGACTCGGAGAGCTACCGTTACCTCGCTGAGTCGATCCGCATGCACCCGGATCAGGAAACGTTGAAGGCCATGATGGTCGAGGCCGGTTTCGACCGCGTCACCTACCACAACATGACCAGCGGCATCGTCGCCGTGCACCGGGGAATCAAACCCTGATGCTGCTGGCCGGGCTGCTCGCCAGCGTCGAACATGGCCTGAACCGCGTGCTGCGCATGGACAGCACGGCCCTGCCGCGGCTGGCCGCGCTGGAAGGCAAGGTCATCGAGATCGACTGCCGCCAACCGGCCCTGCAGGTGTTCATCCTGCCCGATGAAGAGGGCCTGATGCTCGCCGCCCACTGGCAAGGCGAGGTCGACTGCAGCCTGCGCGCCCCGGCCGGCAGCCTGGCACAACTGGCCGTGGCCAGGGACAAGACTGCCGTGCTGCACAGCCCGCAAGTCGAACTGCATGGCGACAGTGCCGTGCTGCTCGACCTGTTCGGCGTGCTGCAGGACCTGGAGCTGGACTGGGAGCACGAGCTGCAACGCTGGCTCGGCCCGGTCGCCACCGCGCTGCTGGCCGGCCACATCCGCCTGCGCGCACGCTGGACCCGCCAGGGCCTGGCGCGCTTCAGCCAGAACCTTTCCGAGTACCTGGCCGAAGAGTCCCGC
>Ga0247824_10001598_pt1 | contig 12421 bp, 19 predicted proteins | sample 13C_PalmiticAcid_FD_194412 | JGI IMG/M metagenome (GOLD analysis project Ga0247824, IMG submission 194412) | Soil microbial communities from agricultural site in Penn Yan, New York, United States - 13C_PalmiticAcid_Day48 | ecosystem: Environmental > Terrestrial > Soil > Agricultural land...
TCTGCCAGGAGGCAGCGTATTTGTAAGTGTCCATCAACAATTAGCATGACGCAAATCACATGATGAGCCATCAAATTTTGACATCTCCTTTTGTCTTGTCGGGACTAGGTGTTCTGCACTATACATCATGTATTGTAATGAAAAACTTCTAATGAAGGGTCAATGGTTCTTCCTGGCTTGCTTTCTTTCTTCAATGTCAAGCTGGGCAAGGCTCTTGCTTGCATTGGCAAACTGAATGCAGTTGATAATCTGCTTTCCGGCGCAGATGGGTCCTGTCAAAACGGCCAGCGTATAAAGAACAGTCTTGCCAACGGGCGATGTCTGGTAGCCGAACGAGAGAAGGTACAAGATCACAAAGAAGAGCTCGTTGGCAAAGCAGAACGCAAACAGGACGTTCTATTTGTGGAGAACAGGCAAAGAGTTGATAGCCCGACGGTTAATATGCAAGGTCCTCTTCGATCTCCATTGTTACGAATGTTGTTATCAACGCTTCCAGTACAGTAGTTGGTATCCCTGGTGTCTTACATTGTTGCTGTAGTAGGCTTTAAGGATGGGGTTGCTCGTCTCCGATATCTTCTTATGACTGGTGGCTCCAGAGGTAAGAGAGCTATACCCAGGTCAAGAGCACAGGGGAGAGACAGTCTACGGTCAATAGAGTTCACGATGATACAATTGAGAGCATGGAGGTATTTCATGTGAATGACACCCAGCTGGGGATGCAGGGTGCAAAAGTAGTCGGGGCCTTTACCTGTACATGTGCATGTAATGGCTGCTGACATCGAGGGCGATCAGAAGCTGGAAGACGAGTGCATAAGTTGGATAGGCCGAGGCGAGAAAGCAGAGAAGACAAGCGGTGGTACACCTATCCAGAGTGTGAGCATTGCAGATGAATGATTAGCCGATGATCGTCAACGTGTTCACGGAACACTGCGGAGCACGCGACAAGTAAGGTTGGTGGGTGAGGTCAATTGATAAAACTGTGAGCGTTGCTGAAAACCGAGAATGGGGAGCCAATGGCCAAGTCAAGTAACCATAGCGACCCGAAGGCAAGGAGGGATAAAGAAAGACAAAGAGATCAAGGGCATGGTGCGATCGTGTGCCCTCTATTCCATGGAAGCATCCAGTCCACCTGTGCCTGAAGGTATCCCCTTTGTTATTCACTGTACCTGTCTGTCACCATGTCCAAAACTGCTCCAAACTTGCTGCCTAAAGTGAAAATGAACACAGAAGCCATTGATGCATCGGGCGAATCAGTACACAGTGGGGGTACAATACAACAGCCGTCAGCAGCTGATATTAAAGGAGGCCAGTTGGCTTACATTGATCATAGTATCTGGCAGCTTGACCATCGACGGCGTCCAACAAACAGGAGATCGAATACATCACCATGCATATCTTTGGGTGCTCAGGCATGTAATATAGGGAACCGGCGGCGAGAATGATGCGGGTGTAGCCTAGTTGCCAATTAAGCAGGAGTGTTAGGTCTGGGTCCGACAAAGGGCTGTCCTGACCCGTTGGATGAGAGAAGCACGATCAGGTTGCAAGAGCAAACCAGGGCAGTGCCTACCAATCAGGTTGGGGATGAAGAGAAAGACATTCTCATCAGCAGTGGAAGGTTTTGATGGCATAGTGGAGGTTGTCTGCACGTCTTTGGCGGTGGGCATATCAAGGGTGAGGAGAAGAGACAAGGGCAGGAGAGACGAGGGAAACAGAAGATCTCAACTTTTTTCTCCTCGTCTTTGACGAGCCAATCACGTGCGACCAGTTCAAAGACCACCACCAACGTGCCTTCCTTCACCCTTCGCCTTCGCGAAACAGCAGCGGTCCTCTTGAACATGGAATCCTATCCACCAGAGTTCGTCCTTCATCTCCAACCGACTCTGATCATCACTGGCCTAGCACCTGCCAGCACAGGTCATCAGGATGCCAGCAATCAGGCACAAACCCCCAGCGACAACCCGCCACCTCCACCACCGCGGCCCGCGAATCAAGACAAAGAGCAACAGGCCAACTCTGACCTCGAGGCGCAAAAGGCTGCTTTACTTCAGGCAATGCTATCAAGGAACAATGTTTCGTACTGGGATAATACGAAGGGCTTGGCCGGATCTTTATACTATGTTGTCTCAGAGCGCCGAGGCTACATACTCCCACCAACACGAAAGTTCCTGCAGCAAACAGGCCAACAGAACCCGATGGACCCCTCGTTCTCTCCTTCATCCCCTTCATCGCCCCTATATCCGGATGGACTTATGACACCTCTGTGGATAAAAAGACATCGCAAGCAAATCCCGTCAGTCTTCATCGCCGTTGTAAACCTTTGGGATCGAGAGTCGGTGAAAGACAGCGGGATTGGCAGCAATGGACAGCGTACGTTCTCAGACAAAGGTCCGCTGGGAGTCGTGGATCCCATGGAACGCGAGAACGACACTGTCCTCGCTCAGGAACTCTTGGAGCGTCGGTGAGTGCAAAATGGTCCATGGTGGAATATTATGTATGCACTGGGTACATCGGCATTCACTAAATCTCCACTATGGCTATCTTCGCGTCGCAGGAAAGCCGCGCAGGAGAGATATGTCAAGTTTGCTGCTGTCATAATATTACAACGATCCCACATGCGTAAGACAGTGAACCTGACGGTTTGGTACGACGACAACATTTGGTATCGAGGACATCCATATTGAATCGACGTTGTTGAACATTGTAGAGGATCCGTCGATTGAAGATCGCCTGAATTTTGTACGCAAATCTGCAGGACTGGACATCAAGAATTCGTTCTATGTTCTGCCTCCAAGCAACAACCAGGAGATCTCAGACTTTGCAGTCAAGTAAGGCTTTGACAAGCGTTGACATCTGACATATCAAAACTATTGACCGCACCGTGTTAATAAGGGCCTTGCACATCTAGTCTGCAGAGGTCCCAGTATGAAGGCTCCATGAACTACTACAAGGAGCAGGTCAAAAGGCACAAGAAGAAGAAATACAATTTACCAGCAACAACCGCAAGTATCCGACCTGCCCAACAGCAATCTCAACAACAGCCACAACAGCAAGGTCTCTCCGTTCAGGGATGGATGTTGCGGTACGAATTCAAAATGGGCGTGTTCTCAGAGTGCAAACAGGATATTGACAATACCATCAAACATTACGAGTCTGCTTATGGACTGCTCATTGACATGTTTGCGGTCACTTCAACCATCACACCTGGAGCATCTGGACTACAATCCCGCACGAAGCGTTGGGCAGAGGCCAAGGTGTTGGCTGATTGCTTGTGCCTCAAGGTAGGGATAAACGGTCCCTAGGGCGTCCCTCTGTCTCTCTCTGTCTCTCCTCGAGCACTTGATGCTGGCTCAACTAACCCTTACCTTTCAATGATACAGATTTGCAAATTTCATTTATATCTAGATGCACCTTCAACAGCACTCTTTTGCTTCCGCCGTCACTTGACCGTATTCAAGGCATTCTCAGAGACCTGGAGGATGGGGGATGACTCTTTTGAATACTGGGCATGGCTAGCGAAACAGTACAGGATGCTGGGCGATCTAGTTGATGTTGGTACAAAGGCAGGATTCAAGTTACCACCTTGTACACCTGGAAGTATCGTATATGGGTCATTCGCTGGATTGCTGGATGGATCGAAAGATCTCAACAAGTTCTCTGGTATCAGTTTGGGCAGTGGTTCAATAGGCTTTGGTATAGGCCAAGGAGGGGAAGCCTTTACATATGTTGGTAGTGTTGGAGGAGGCCGCGGTGGTGGGACACATGGTCCAGGTGCGGGAATCAATCCCATGTTGGTGTTGCAGCATGCCGGATTCTTTTACCACCAAGCGGCCAATTGTAACGTGCAACGGCGTCTCCGCTTCGAGATTGCTGAGGAGGCAGGTGCCCTATCAACTTTTTATCTCATTCTATTGCGTTTCTACTTTGGGGTGGAATGCTTGTAGCGCCAGACAACTGACAAAGCCATTGTTACATGTCACGCATAGGCCTATCCGGATAGCAGCGTGGCGCCTGTAGCAACAGCCAGCAGACCCTATCCTCCTACGCTCCAATCAATGAATGCTGAGCGGGCCATCGATCACCACTCACTGACCATTGAGCTATTGACGAAGAGCTACGAACAATTTAAACGATACAAAGCAGGACGCATGACCTTGTTCTTAGCCTCGGAAATCGCAGGAACCTATTATGCAGCCGGAAAGTTCGAGATGGCACTGAAGTACGCGATTACCTTCAACAGAGTCCAGCTTTCTCATCACTAGCTTTGGGTGTTCACATGTATTCTTCTCGTCTCGTCTTTAGGTTCTTCGAGAGGATCGGCAAAACGTATCGAAAAGAAGGCTGGAATCTCATATTGACATCCATTTTGAAGTGGTCCGTTCAATGCGCAAAGCAGCTCGAGTTTTGGGAAACAGTTGTGGAATGTTTAGTTGAGATGATGAGCCCAGGTACATTGATCATGCCTGTCCCGAGTAGAGTGTCCTGTGTGAGATATCGTGTTATTTACTCATATTTTTTTGTTCCCCTTTACACAGATATGCCGTCAAGGACGGAGAAGCGACAGAGCTCCCTTGATGAACTCGTCAGCATCCTATACAATGATGCCCACCCTGCCAACAATGTCGTACATAAGCCGCTGGTGCTCTCTATGCCTCAAATCAACTCCTTTGGTAAGAGACCACGACCTATTGTTAGAACCATTGTGCTGTGCTTGCCGTGCCTCTTTTGAATTGGACATTGTCGCCTAATCACGGAATCTCGGTGGTCGAATGGAACTCTAGCCACTTGCGCTGTTCAGTTCCAAAAGCGGCAGGCTTCCGTATCATCCCAATGCAGATTCCAAGTCCAGCTTTCGACCCCAGGTGGGGAAGAGGCGTTGCCCAAACCGTTCAGGATATCATATATCCATGTAGAGTTTTCAGATACCACTCTGAACCACTATTTTGAGGATCCAAGACCCTATACCAACGATGAATCGACTCGAGTTGATGCCGGAACAATGAGGACAACCGACCGGACGGGAAGAAGTCTTGAATGGACCGACTGTACACAGTGCACATTCGGGGAACTTTATAACACTGTAGTAGACAAGTCGCAGAGTGCATGGAAAAAGGATGTGAACCTGGATATTCGCCCATTTGAGACCAAGGTATTTGAAGGCATCATTGTACCAGCTACCGAGCAAGTCGTGAAGGTGAGTTATCATACCCATGTAATGTCCTTCAAAGTTGAATATCGATGACAAGGCGACCAACTATAAGTGTCTTTGCCGCATTCTAGGTGCTAAAAGTCACATTGGGGATCGTGTCCAGTCATTGGAAGATCGCTCTGGAGTTCCCATCGCAGGATCTTGCTCAGGATCAAGACCAAACCCAACAGCACCATCATATGCCCTCTGAAGGAGAACCACCTAGACGACAATGGCTGGAAACCCAGAATTCCACAGCAGATTCTGCTCCTAAACTGCGCCTAAAAAACCTCGACCAGGGTGTGAGACGCACGACAGAACTTTGGTAAGTAGAACCAAAACATCGTACGTTTCTCCTCCCACTGCCAACATGTTCGGACTCTTACTTACAGTACCATTTCTCTATCAAGTATCGTCCCACGAGAATCCAAGGTTGAGATCAAGGCACTCTTCAAATCGCCAGCCTATCTTGACGAATTCTTCCCTGTCAAGATCAAAGTACGGAACGGTGAGACTTGTCCAGTGGCAATGGAGTTGGATGTGGACCTTCAGCCCATGGATTCTAGTATTGAATCTCAAGACAGCATCGTGTTGGACCCACAAGCTGCCGCAGACTCGATCATAGCCGGAACAGCTGAAATGACCCAAACGCTCAAGGGTATTTCCCTTGCACCTTCATCGACGACCAAAGGCACAGGGGAAAACGGGAACGAAATACCAGTGGGTCAGTGGGCGGAGCAGACTGTCTATGTCAAAGCGCTTGAAATCCCGTCACCGAGGACAATTGTTTGCAAGGTTCGATATCCGCTATCGCTGGACAAGGATCAGACCAAAACATGGACAGAAAAGCAATACTCGTTTAGAGTGCTGTTCATCCCGCCATTTGATGCAGGAGTAGACTACATACTCCAGCCAAAGACTCACAAGGAGAGCAATTCAGGGGACGTAAGGAATGGGCTACCATTGATCATGGAGCCCAATCAGGTGGATGAGAGACATGGAACGGTTATGATCCCGGCTTTAATGCAGAAGGAGGACTATCTGATGTCCACGCGGGTGAATAACGAGGGCCCTTGGCCCATTGAGGTGAAGGAGGTCAGTCTAGTCACAAGCTCTACTGCTGATGCCATAGGTCAGCGAGCCACCACGCGCAGAGAGGCTTCCTCTGGTGGACTATCGCGGAGTCATAGTCTCAAAAGGCCTGGAGAACGAAAGACCCTGCAGGAAGCAGGTGTCCGCGTAGAGCTGATTGAGGATGGGAACTTTGCCTCGAGTGACCAAGCCGGAGATGAAGGCATCTGTGTACGGCAATGGCGGTCAGGCAACTTGCAGACCTTTAACCATCTTGTACGGGTTGTTGCCGCGGACTTGGAGCTCGCACCGGAGCAGATCGATGTTGGTTTTCTGCGCATCCGGTGGCGAAGGTGAGTGTCTCGGTTTTGCCAACCAGCGCAAGGACCCTACAACGACGCAGATTGAACTGAACTTTAACTGCCTTTCACTCGCAACCTCGCAACCTCGCAATAGGGCTGAGGAAGATGACACCCAGAAATGCCCATACACCACCACGGATGTACAACTTCAGCCATTGACTTTGCCCAAGGCAGAGGTGTATATGACAGTTGGTAAGTGTCGCGCGAAGAATGGCTTGGGTTGTTTCCTAGAGGACCTTGATGGCCCAATCCAAGTTACTCACTTTTGCTTTCGGTGTCGCACTTAGATCTACCGAAATTCGCAAAGGTCAACAAGCCCTTTACAGCCAAGTACGAGGTGCATAACCCCACCAGCAAACTCCATGAGCTTTCAATGACAGTTGAGCAGTCAGAGGGGATGGTTTTCGCGGGTACCATGCAGACGATCATCAGGCTACTGCCATACGCAAGTCACCCGATTCAGATGACCTGCTATCCCATCAATGCTGGATTGATCAGACTGCCTAAAGTCAAGCTGGTGATCAACAAGCGACAAGGGGGTGTCAAGAGAGGGAACCCTGCACCTGTCACCCTGCAACAAGGCGTGGCAGCGCATGAGGAGATGCTGGTCAAGGTGAGGGGCGCAACTAGCTTGAGTAGTAGCTCTCCAACAGCATCTGCTGTCAGTGGCACTGTTGGCGTTGAGGCTGTCGCGATTTTTGTCAAGCCCGAGGCAGGACTCATCGAATAAACGCGGCTCTGCCGCAGTGATCACATCGATCGGTGTGCATGACATCATTACAACGCGTGTTGTACCCAGCAAAAAAAGCACGGGGCATCAACTTGACATCATGCATGAGCATGACGGACAGTGGGGGAAGGCAATGCTGTCAGTGCTGCGGATGAAAGGTCATGGAGCACCGCCTCGCGATCAAGGCACAACCATAAAACGGAGTGTGCCCTCTTCCTTTCCCTCTCACTTTCTCGACCCTGCATCATCATCTTCATCGACACCCACACTCTGCCTCACGACTCTCTCTTCTTCGTTGCACTCCAACCGTCCCTCCGATCCCACGCGATAACCAGCTCCTTTAACATCACAAGAAATGGATCTCTCGTTCGATACCAAGCGCTCAACACCGTTCTTCTCCGACGCATCCAGTCCGAGCAGGCCCATGAAGGCTCCAAAGGTCTCATCAGAGAGGCGGCCTTTCTCGTCCTTCAAGAGCAAGACCCTCGGACATCGCCATTCCGCTCTACCTCCACTGGACGAAGACGCTCTGGTTGAGGTTATCAGTCCCCCAAAACTTCGATTGGATTTGCCGGCCAGATTCACATCGCACAATGTGCATTTCCTACCATGTAAGTGTTTCTTCCCCCTCTCCTTGCTCTTTCTCAGTGTAATGAGAGTCGTCCCAAATCACTTCAGATAACCAACCTGGCCTTTATTTCCTTGCTTTTGCTCCAACCTCATCTTGTAGTCGACCAAGAAAAGATCAACAAATCTTCCACTTTGCCTCGGACGCCGTACCCGATGAATCGTGAAGATGAGGAGAGGATCCTAGGTCAATTCTCAAAGGCGTAAGGGACTCGAGTGAACCCGATGCTTGTATCATACACCTCTTGTAGTCAATAAACCCCGTGTACATACCACCAAAGAGTGTCAAAGAATGCCAAAGAATGTAGAGACATCCACTGGATACCATGTACATACGATCTATCTGCGAGCGAGCTCATGGAGTTGATGAGACGTCGAGAAGCATTTCAGTGTGCAGGATTTCTCAGCCACTTTTAACCTGCTGGGTGTGGTGACTCAAAACACTGTCAGTTTGAGTGGATCAGATCTGCGCTTGAATAAGTAGCCTCGAATCTTGCTCTTCTTCCCTTTCCTCTCAACCCACCCCGCCTCCTTCGATCTCCCTGCACAGCATCTTCTTCAGCAATGGCTTCTCATCTGACACAGGTCTTCCAGAAGTGCCAAAAGCAGCGTAAGCACTTTTGGCTTCAGTCTCTGCTCGCGCTGCTATCTCCACAGGAATCGACGCTCAAGAGTTAACGCATGGACGTGCATCCTTTTTCTTCCCTTCTCCTGTATTAAGAGCGCCCGGCATTTGTGGCATTCATCACTGCTGGATACCCCCACCCTAGCGAAACAGTAGACATCATGCTCGCCCTTCAGAAAGGTGGTGTTGACATTATCGAACTCGGAGTACCATTCACCGATCCTTTGGCCGACGGTCCCACCATCCAGGAATCCAGCCAGGTACGTGTCCCGATGTGACGCGAGTCGCGCCCCGTGAAGAATCGACATGCATGATTTGTATTGTTATCAAGCTAATCAGAGTTGAATCGCTCTCCAATCTGGTCCTGGTCCGTTTCTTAGGTTGCACTGGAACACAAGGTCGATATCCCAATGTGCTTGAATATGGTCAAGGAAGCAAGATCCAGGGGACTCGAGGTGCCTATTGTCTTCATGGGATACTACAACCCTTTCCGTTGCTATGGCGAGGAGAAGATCGTCAAAGACTGCAAAACAGCAGGCGTCGATGGATTCATTGTCGTAGAACTCCCTCCTGAGGAGAGTGATGTCTTCCGTGGCCACTGCAAAGAACATGGGTAAAGATCAGCGATCTATCACAATGATAGAGTAGTCTCTGAAGAATTGTCGACTCACCAGCCTTTTTTTATTATTATTGATCTTTGTAGTCTCTCATACATCCCACTGATTGCTCCCTCTACATCAGATGCCCGTATTGGCCATTTGGCGCAGGTCGCAGACAGCTTCATCTACGTCCTTTCCAAGCTTGGTGTCACTGGCGCCTCATCCACCGTCAATGTTGAGCTTCCCAATCTCGTTTCTCGCATTCGCCGTCACACCAATCTCCCCTTGGCTGTTGGTTTTGGCGTCTCGACCCGTGAGCAGTTCCAGTCTGTTGGCGCCTATGCCGACGGTGTCGTTATTGGAAGCAAGATCGTAACTGTTCTTCGCGACGCTGGTGAGTGCAAAACAAGTTTTTCCATCTTCTCCTTGATAGGAAGAGACATTCGTTTACTTAACCTTTTTAAACTGGTTCGTGATAGCTCCTGGAACTCGAGCTGAGGCTGCCTACAAGTATGCTAGGGATGTCAGTGATCGCACTGGAGCTCCTGGTAAGGACAATGCCTCTGTGAATGTGCCTTCAGAGTCTTGTTTTACGATCTAACCATTTAATCCCGCTTCTTTCTGGCACACTAGCCCGCAATATTATCCACAACAAGTCCCTCGTTGCAAGCACTCCCAAGGTATGTCTCGTGGTGCGGGGTTTCCTTGGTAGGGCGATCATCGCCTTTTGAATTCTTGCTAATATCTACTACCTTTTGTGGTTCGGACTGATTGCAGCAAACCCACTTGTTGGACCCACGTTTCGGAGAATTCGGAGGACAATATGTACCAGAGGCTCTAGTCGACTGCTTGAGCGAACTGGAGGCAGCCTACGTTAAGGCTAAGGATGATCCTGCGTTCTGGGCAGAGTTCAAGTCGCTCTATCCATACATGGGTAGACCCTCTAACCTGACTCTGGCGGAGCGCTTGACAGAGAGAGTTGGCGGAGCAAGGATCTGGTTGAAGCGTGAGGATCTTAACCACACGGGATCACACAAGATCAACAATGCCATCGGACAAATCTTACTTGCCAAGAGACTTGGAAAGAAGAGAATCATTGCCGAAACTGGAGCTGGTCAGCACGGAGTGGCCACTGCGACGGTGTGCGCCAAGTTTGGATTGGAGTGTATTGTGTACATGGGGCAGGATGATGTCCAGCGCCAGGCTTTGAACGTTTTCAGGATGCGTATCTTGGGTGCCAAGGTTGTCACAGTCAGATCAGGAGCCAGAACACTCAAAGATGCCATCAACGAGGCGATGAGAGACTGGGTCACCAACGTTACCACAACTCATTATCTAGTCGGATCCGCCATTGGGCCTCATCCTTTCCCCACCATTGTCCGCGACTTTCAGTCAGTCATCGGCAAGGAAGCAAGAGAGCAGATGTTAGAGCAGGCTGGACGCCTACCCGACTCGATTGTTGCTTGTGTCGGAGGAGGAAGCAACGCCATCGGCCTGTTCTTTCCGTTTGTCGACGATAAGAGCGTCCAGATGGTTGGAGCTGAAGCTGGTGGATCTGGCACACACACTGAGGAACACTCTGCCACGCTTGCTGCGGGAACTGTCGGTGTCTTCCACGGCACAAGAACTTATTTGCTTCAGGACAACACTACTGGCCAAATCAAGGAGACACACTCCATCTCTGCTGGCTTGGACTATCCTGGTGTTGGCCCTGAGCACGCTTGGTTGAAGGATACCGGCAGGGCCAAGTATATCCCTGTGGACGACGCGCAATGCTTGATTGGATTCCGCGCGCTCTGCGAAACAGAGGGTATCATCCCTGCCCTCGAGTCTTCACACGCACTCTATGCCGCCATTCAGACAGCCAAGGAGCTGGGTCCTGACAAGGATGTCCTCGTCACTGTTTCCGGACGTGGAGACAAGGATGTGGAGTCTGTTGCGAAGGCTCTTCCCACGTTGGGACCTAAAATCGGCTGGGAACTCGAACTGCCTCCCATCGTCGATCATGCTCCCAAACCAGCTCCCCCAGCCAATGGCTACTTTTCCTGGATTGCTCTGGCAGCTGCACTGGTTGCAATCCGCCTCTCCAAGTCTTAGACAGCATTGCTTTTAGTCCCAACAACATTAATCAATGAAGCAAGCAATAGTATTCACCTTGTCAGGACCACGTCGACTCGCGAACGCATGTTGAACGAGAATCGCAAAAGGCAAAATTATCCGCGTCGCGTCGTGTGAAACAGTGGTTGAAGATTTGTGGTTTGTTTATGTAGGACAATGGGGCAATTCTACACAATCGCAGAGCCGCTAGTCAGGGTAACGAGTGCGACAATGGCAACAATTTAAGGTCTCTCTCTCTCATCGCGCTTGCGAAGGAGTGAGGGGGCGTGGGGTCTGAGGAGGAAAACGGGAAGGACAAAGGAACAAATAAGAGTGAGGGGAGATCCCGATCCAACCGATCCTGCCTTGGTATGTGGTTCAATTGCCCTCGACACACGGCAAGGGCGTCTAGACCAATCCCCTCGACACCATCCTTTGATCCTTTGGCATGGAAGCACGGGAGAGCATGAGAACCAACTCACTTCTACAGGCGCGAAAAGAACGAAACGTGGGCACAGACAGAGGTTTGTGCACCACGGAGGAACTTCGTCTTTGGGAAACAGGATTTGGTTCACGGTCAACAATACTACCGCGCGCACACACGTTGTCCCTTTTTTTTTTTGGACATCGTGTCGAGCAAAAAGGTGTGACCCGATGGTAAGGCATTGGGCTTTACATAATGCCGACTCATGCGCGAAATGCGAGACCACTTTTTTTTGCCTGCGGGGCGGGATGACTTTGCTTCATCCTTCTTTCCCTCCGAAAAAAATACCGCACCCCTCGTTAAGAGAGAGGGAGAGTCCTGACATCAGGACACTCAAGTGTACACCAGTGTCACAGTGTCACATCCAAATAGCCCATTGACGTCAAGGTTGGCACGCATTACGAGAGCCTTCCTCCCTCCCCTCTTCACCATCTAGCGCTCCTAGTGTTGGGCCTTTCAAGTTTCATGATCTTACGTCAAGCAAGGTCACGAACCATGGACGAAGCATTGTCCTTGCTTTATCTGTGAAGCCAACGTGGGTCATACGTTGCCATCTTATCGAGCGATTCATCTTTATCGAGCAATTGCTTGCTGAATTCTCGAGTATTGAGATCCTGCTACACGGCGATTCGATGATCTTC
>Ga0247824_10001599_pt1 | contig 12420 bp, 24 predicted proteins | sample 13C_PalmiticAcid_FD_194412 | JGI IMG/M metagenome (GOLD analysis project Ga0247824, IMG submission 194412) | Soil microbial communities from agricultural site in Penn Yan, New York, United States - 13C_PalmiticAcid_Day48 | ecosystem: Environmental > Terrestrial > Soil > Agricultural land...
GTCGACTTCTGGGCCCACCCGGACGGCCCGCCCGGATCCCCGTCGGACCCGAGCAGCCCCGTACCCGACCAGCCGGGCCCGCGCCCCTAAGACGTACGCCGCGCCGCCATTGATGCCCCCCGGGCGAGTAGCGGCGTACCAAGCGGGGCCCGGTGCCGACGCCTTCACCGGGCCCCGCCCCAGCAAAGAACGAAGCCCCGCCGTGCAGGGCGAGGCTTCCGAGATCACGAAGGAGATAGCTCCGTGACTGAGTCACAGGATACGACAACCCCCGCGCCGCCGCACGTCTCGTCAGTCGAGGTGCTCTGGCGCTACCTCGCGATGCGGATCACCGACGGCATGCCGGGCCCGTCCTCGGTCGTGTTCGTCGACCACCGCGACCGGCCCAACGGCCGGGCCACCGTGTCGCTGAACTTCGCCGACCAGGCCGAGGCCGAGAAGTGGCTGGCCGAGCTCGACGACGCGGCGGTGCGCCCCAGCATCCGCCACGCGTCGGCCAGCCGCTACGGCTGGTCGTGGATCTTCGGGTGGCCGGCATGAAGCTTTCCACCGACGCGCAGTCCTTCGCCCGCGCCGCCTTCTCTTGGACGCTGGCCGGCAGCAGGGAAGACCTAGAGCGCGCGCTGTTGACCCTCACCGACGACGAACTAACCGAGGTCTACCTGGCCGCGCACGACCTCGCTACGGCGGTCAACGCGCACCAGATCGACCGTTTCGGGTTCAAGCCCATGGCGGTGCCGTCATGAGCCCCGCCCCGTACCCGCCCGTCCCGCTGCCGCCCGGCGTCGTCGGCGTGCCAATCGGCATCCGCCACCCGCAGCCGCCCGAGCCGAAGCGGCCGTGGCGTTACAAGGGCCGGCGCCGGATGACTGAGTCCCGCCGCTGGTCGATCTGGAGGTCGAGATGAAGCGCTACAAGCTGCCCGATGAGCTCGGCGGTCACGAGGTCGAGGTGCTACACGGCATGGCCCGCGACGACGGCCGTAGCGACATTGTGATCCAGTTGCCGACCGGCAGGTGGTACATGACGGTGCTGCCGCACATGCTCGTCGAGGTCAAGCCGCCGCTGCCGGAGGAGCCGACCGAGCCTCGGACGGTCGTGTGGTCCGGCCTTCCGGACGGTCGCGGCGGCGCGTGGGAGAAGTCCAACAGTGGCCACTGGTACGGCATGGGCACCGACGGCAAGTTCTCGTGGGCAGACGTGTGCTCGTACGGCACGCCCGTCGTGATCTACCCGCCACCGAAGCCCGAGCGCGTCGCACTGCCGTGGCGCATGTCGGACCCGGACGTCGAGGTGGACCACACGATCGGCTGCGGCTGCCACAGCGAGAACGACGGCGAGCGGCTCGTGAGTATCGAGATCGAGGGCGGAACCGTCCACCTTGAACCGCACGAGGCGCGTGCCATGGCCGCTGCAATGGTGTCTGCTGCGGGCGCTGAGCGATGAAGACACGTCTGCTCGCGTGGTGGGCCGCGGTCTGGTTGGCGGCATGCGACCTGCAGGGCTACGGCGTGGTGAACGCCGTGCGTCGCGAGATCGGCCTACCGCGCCGGCCGCGTCGCGCCAAGCCGGTCGAGCCCGGGCTGAACACCGAGGCCGACGCCGAGGCGTTCGTCAAGGCCATGCACGAGCCCGGCCAGCTCACCGCCGACGAGCCTGCGCCCGTCGTGGTCGAGTCGACGCCGATCTTCGACGCACTGACGGCCGAGTGGTCGACGCTGCTGGCCCGCCGCGAGCAGGCGCTACGCGCGCCCACTGTGGAGATCCGGCAGCGGTTCGACTCGCTGGTGGCGCTGCTGGCCGCCGACTGGGTCTGCTCGCATTGCCTCGACGACGATCACCGATCCTGCCCGGGGTGCTCGTGCATGTCGTGCTCGGCGCTGGCGGTGGCGGCGTGAAGCTGTCCGACAACCACCAGACCATCGCGCACCGCACAGCGTCGCAGATGATCGACGCCGCAGTCTTCGCGCTCGATGAGGGGACAACGGTTGACGCCCTGACCGAGAAGGTCTGGCAGACGATGATGACGCAGATCGGGCAGCCCGGCGACCCGGATGCCTACTCGTACGCCTGCGCTCTCGCGGCCGCCATCACCGCGCAGGCCGCCGTTGAGCGGCGCGCGACGCGGGAAGCCCAGTCATGACCGCGCTCTTCACCCCGACCGAGGGCATTCTGGCCGTGCTCGCCTTGCTCGCCGCCGGCGTCGTGGTCGCGCTCTCACTCCTCGCCGCCGGCAGCCGCCACGTGCGCGAGGACCGCGAACGCGCCGAGCAGGACCCGCAGCCGCCGGCACCGTTCGACCCGTATGGGCTGGTGTACGTCGATGGCGTCTCCGACCTGGTGCACGGGCCCTGCGCGTCGATGCACAACCCGTGCCGGCACTGCGCGCCGATCCTCGCCGGGCGGCAGCGATGACCCCTACGCGGATCCAGCGGAAGCGCTCGAAAGGCTGGCGAATGTCCGAAGGGGCCGTCTACGTCGGACGGCCGAGCCGGTGGGGTAACCCGTTCCTACTCAGTCCGGTCCTTCGCTCGTTCCCGAGCCTGACGGTCGAGCAGGCCGCGCAGTTCGTGGTGAACGACTTCCGGTTCCTGGCCGAGCGCGGCCGCGCCTCGGTGCCCAGCCCGACACTCTCGTCGCCGGCCGTGATGGTCACGTACCCATCGCCCGCTGAGCTCCGCCACGAGCTCGCCGGCAAGGACCTCGTCTGCTGGTGTCCGCTCGACGAGCCCTGCCACGCCGACGTTCTACTCCAGATCGCCAACGGGGCTAGCTCGTGACCCGCCCACTCGACCGGACCGAGCAGCTCGGCCACGCCGACGAGTTCCGCTGCGACGACTGCGGCCGGCCGCTCAACCAATGCGGCTCGCGGTGCATCGACTGCGCAGCTGACCGACGCGCTGACCGCGCCTACCAGAGAGCGAGCGACAGGTGAGCATCCACTACTGCGCCGGCTGCGGCACCTTTATCGAGCCGGAGCGGGCCGACGACGCGGCTGGCTGCGTCGACTGCGGGCGCGCGTTCTGCGGCACGCCACATCTTGAGGAGCACCAGTCGCTCGGGGCCTGTCCGGACCAAGCCGACGGCGGGCTGGACTTGGGGCCGACGCCATGACCGCGCTGCTGACTGCTGACACCGACCGCGAGGCATGGCTCGCCGCGCGGCGCAAGGGCATCGGCGCGAGCGAGATCGCGGCCGTGCTCGGCATCAGCCCGTGGGAGTCGCCCTTCTCGCTGTACTGGCGGAAGGTCAACGGCTGGGACTACGAGCCGTCCGCCGAGATGGAGTGGGGCACCCGGCTCGAAGACGCCATCGCTCGCAAGTACGAGGACGCCCACCCCGACCTCTACGTGCAGAAGTCCGGGCTGTGTGTCGGCCACGAGCCGTGGATGCTCGCCACCCCGGATCGGCTCATCGGCATCGCCTGTCGGCACCCGGCCGGCGCGTCAACGGCCAGCATGGGCTACAGCTCGGGCTGCTCCGACTGCATGAACACCGGTATGGGCGAGCCACCGCACGGCGTGCTTGAGCTCAAGACCGCGCACTCTGCCGACGGCTGGGGCGAGCCCGGCACCGATGACATCCCGGTCTATTACCGAGCTCAGGTCCTGTGGCAGATGCTCATAGCCGACGTCCCGTCCGGCGAGGTGGCCGTCCTCATCGGTGGATCGCAGTACCGCGAGTACCTCGTGCGGTACGACGCCCGCGACCTCGACGTGATGTTCGAGGCCGGCCGGCGCTTTATGGCCCGCATTGAGGCCGGCGACCCGCCACCGATCGACGACCACCACGCCACCATCTCGACGCTCAAGCGCTTGCACCCCGACCTTGAGGACACCGACGCCGAGGTGCCCGAGAGCGTCGCCGCCGGCTACGCCCGGGCGTGCGAGATGGAGCGCAAGGCCAAGGCCGTCAAGAAGCGCTACGAGGCCCGCCTGCTCGCCGCCATGGGCGCAGCCAAACGCGCCACCGTCGGCGGCCGCAAGGTCGCCACCCGCGTCATCGCGGACGTCGCCGGCTACACAGTCGACGCCCACCGCAAGGACTACCTACTCGCAGCGAAGGGCAAGAAATCATGAGCGCACAGACCGTGAGCGACGCGGTGGCCAAGCGGGACAACAGCCCGAGCGGCCTCATCAAGACCTACACAGCCGACTTCGCCTCGGTCCTGCCGTCGCACATCAAGGCCGAGACGTGGGTCCGGCTCGCGCAGGGCGCCCTGCGTAAGGGCAAGCGGGTCGAGAACGACAAGGACCCGAACTTCGGCCGCTTCGAGCTGGAGATCGCGGCCGCCAACAACCCGGGCGTGTTCCTCGCGTCGCTGCTCGACGCCGCCCGGCTCGGCCTCGAGCCCGGCACCGAGCACTACTACCTCACCCCGCGCAAGGTGAAGGGCCGCCTGGAGATCCTCGGCATCGTCGGCTACCAGGGCCACATCGAGCTCATCTACCGGGCCGGCGCGGTCGCCTCGGTCATCGCTGAGGTGGTGCGGCAGAACGACCACTACCGCTACCGCCGCGGCGTGGACGAGGTGCCCGTGCACGAGTACCCGCCCTTCCAGCGTGAGTCCGAGCGCGGCCCGCTGGTCGGCGTCTACGCCTACGCGCGGATGAAGGACGGCGCCGTGTCGCGGGTGGTCGAGCTCAACGCCGACGACATCGCCCGCATCAAGGCTTCGTCGCAGGGATCCGACTCGGACTACTCGCCGTGGAAGCTGCACGAGCCGGCCATGTGGCTCAAGTCCAGCGTGCGGCAGCTACAGAAGTGGGTACCCACCTCGGCCGAGTACCGGCGTGAGGTGCTGCGGGCCAGCGCCGAGGCGCAGCGTGTCGCGCAGGATCTGCCCGGCGGGCCGGCACCGCTGCCGGCCGACGCCGCCGACGACGGCGGGATCATCGACGGCGAAGAGGTCGGCTGGCCGGACGCGGCCAAGCCGGCCGATGCGGCGGTCGAGTCGTGAGCATCCCAGTGCGGGTCGACCCGGCGCACCGCCCGCACGCCGCTTTGCGCGGGCGCACGATCGAGCTCAGTCACCCGCTGGCCAGCTGGGATTGCCCGGTGTGCGACGAGCCACTGCGCACCGGTCCGATCACCCTCGTGCTCGTCGGTCGCGACCCGGGCATGGGTCGGCGCGGATGGACCGCCGCGTCGGTGGCCGTGCACGACGACTGCGCCGATCAGGAGGAATCGTGAAGGTCATCGGCCTCGACCTCAGCCTCTCCTCGACCGGCGTGGCGTGCAACCTCGGGTGGACGGCCCGGATCCGTGTCGCCCCCGCCGCGGGCGCTGGCCCGTTCTACCGCCTTCGGGTCATCCGCAACGAGGTCATGGGCTACGTGCGCGGCGCCGACCTCGTGGTGGTCGAGGGCCTGGCCGTCGCCAGCACGACCGGACAGCACCTCACCCGGGCCGGCCTTTGGCACCTCGTGATGGAGTGGATCGACCGCGAGCTCCCGTGGGCCGAGGTGCCGCCCGCCACGCTGAAGAAGTACGCCACCGGCAAGGGCAACGCAGGCAAAGACGAGGTGCTCGCCGCCGTCATCAAGCGCTTCCCCGGCATCGAGGTGCGCGGCAACGACGAGGCCGACGCGCTGGTGCTCGCCGCCATGGGCGCCGACCACCTCGGCAACCCGATGGTCGACATGCCGGCCGTGAACCGGTCGTCGCTGGAGAAGGTGGTATGGCCGTGCTGACCGCGCAGCAGTACGAGATCCTCGAGCGCTACAGCGAGGGCGAGGTGCCGCCGGCCATCGCCGACGCCATGGGCATGCGCACGGTCGACGTGAGCCGCATCATCGAGGACCACACCAAGCGCAGCCGCACCACCGCGCGGAAGCTCATCGACCAGCAGCCCCGCCCCGCGCTCGCCGCAGCCAAGAAGGCGCAGAGCCCGCTCACCGCGCCCATCGTGAAGCCGGCCAAGGCGCCGGGCTTCACCGTCGAGTGCAGCCTGTGCGACTGGACGCCCGCTCAGGAGTACGTCACCCAGCCCACCGCCGACGCGGCGCTGCGGATGCACCACTTCAGCGCACACGGCAAGCGCGCGAAGTCTGAGCCGGAACCGCAGGAGGCCAAGCCCGCGACGTATCACGCCGAGTGCGGCCGGGCTGACTGCGACTGGCGCATGGAAGGCCTGCCGTCCGATCGCGCCGCGCGGGTCGCGCTCAGCAACCACGTGAGCTTCCACGGCCGGGCAGAAGCGGCGGCCGCGGCCAAGGTCACCACCTACGGCAACAGCACACAGAGCGTGGACACGGCCGCCATGGCCGAGGGCGCAATCGTGGTGCCCCCGCTCGGCGCCACCGGCAGCGACCTCGACTCGATGGACGCACTGCACCTGGCAGCCCTCGACATCCCGGAGCTGCGCGGGCGTGCCATGGATCTCGGCAACCTGGCCGCCGACCTGCGCTCCAAGGTGCTCGAGCACCGACGCACCGCCGCGGTCCGGGAGGAGATCGCGCAGCTCGAGGCGCGGCTGGCCGAGTTGCGAGCGGCGGTGGCCGCGTGATGCGACTCGCAAGCGCCTCGGCAGCCAAGAGCGACCGCGTCACGTCGGCCGTGCTCGTCGAGAGCGTCCACGGCCTGACCTACCGCAAGCTCGACTTCTGGGCCCGCTGCGGCTATATCCGACCCAACGAAACCGTGCTCGGCAGCGGCTACGCCCGCACGTTCGCGCCCGAAGAGGTCGCTGTCGTGTGGCGCATGGCCCGCCTGGTCGATGTCGGCTTCACCGCGGCCGCCGCGGCTGTCGACGCGCGCCTCGGCCCTGGCGCCCACCAGCTCGGCGAGGGCCTGTTTCTGGAGGTCGAGGAGTGATGGACACAGCCACCACAATCGACGACCTCGACTGGCGCCAGCACGCCGCGTGCCGACCCACGCCCGAGCTCTTCTTCACCGGCTCCAAGGAGCGCAACGCCCGCGCCGTGCACATCTGCACCAACCACTGCCCGGTGCTCAGACAGTGCCGCGACGACGCGATCGCCGCCAAGCCGGCGCACTGCGTGCAGGCCGGCATCGTGTGGATCGGCCCGAAGTCTGGCACCGAGGGTCGGGTGGGCGCGTACCAGCCGCAGGCGCGCGGGTGCGGGTCGGAGTGTGGACGGTGACCGCGCCCCGCAACCGCTGGCTCATCGCCGGCACGCCCACCAACAAGCCGTACCCGTGCCGCTGCTCAGTGAAGCGGCGCTGCCAGGCCGCGCCGACAGCGTTCTGCTGCCCGTGCACAGACCGGGTCGACACCGACCACCTTCCATCCCACTGCTGCGCCAAGCGCGCGGCCGACACCAAGGAGAGAACAGATGGCCAATCTGGCCGGACGGCTGCCTGAGGGCGACCGAAACGGGCTCGCGGCAATCGCCGGCGAGCTGGTCGAAAACCCGGAGAAGGTGCACGTCGCGATCGTGCTCCTCGACACCCTGAAGATCACGAGCAACGTGGACACGGGGGATGTCGTGCCCACCGCGCGCCTTCGTCGCATCGAGATCATTAAGGACGCGAAGGACGGCCACGCCATGCGGCGGCTGCTCCAGCGCGAATGGGAGCGGCGCACCGGCAAGACCGTGCTGCCATTCGAGCTCGAAGAAGAGATGCGCCTGGCCTTCGGCGACGACGAGGCGTGAGACACCGGGCGGGCCCGGAAGTGCACCGAAAGGCAGGCCACCGGGCCCGCCCACGACGACCACGAGGGGAGCACCAGAGCCGCATGGCCAGAATGCGATACGTCAAACCGGAGTACTGGACAGACGGCGCCATCGTCGCCATGTCGCCATGGGCCCGGCTGTTCTACATCGGCACGTGGAACTTCGCCCTGTGCGACGCCGGGCACCTGCCCGACGACGCGCTCGGGCTGAAGCTGAAGATCCTGCCGGCCGACCCCGTGGACGGTGTCGCACTGCTCGACGAGCTGATCGGCAACGGCCGCATCGCGCGGAAGTCCATGCCGGACGGACGCACCTACCTGCACATTCTCCGACTCGCCGACCACCAGAAGGTCGACGCGAGGTGGACACCCAGGTGCCCCTACTGCGTCCACGAAGCATCGTCCACAGACTCCTCCACAACCGCCGAACCTCAGCCGACCCCGCCAAGCCTCTCCGAAACTCTGGAGAGCCCTCCGAAACTCGTTACAGGAGGGGATAGGAGGGGATGGGATAGGAGAGGAGAGGAAGTACATCCTTCGGATGTACAAACCTTCGCGCAAAAACCGCGCGAACGACCGACCAGCCGCGCCGACGCCGAGTTCGATCGGTTCTGGGACGCCTACCCCAGACGCCAAGCCAAGGCCGCAGCCCGCAAAGCGTGGGACAAAGCGATCAAGACCGTCGACCCTGATCGCATCCTCGACGCCGCTCGGCGATATCGGGCTGACCCCAACCGCGAGGAACACTTCACCGCGCACGCCGCGACGTGGCTCAACCAAGGCCGATGGGACGACGACGCACTACCGGCCCGCGCCTCGCCCGGCACGGCCCTCGCTCGCGTCGCACCCAGATCCACAACCGACGACCGCGTTCAAGCCGCCCTCGACCTCGGCGCCCAACTGCGAACGGAGACCCGCCCGTGACGCCCGAAGACACCGCCCGCGTCCTCGCGAAGTGCGCCGCGTTTGACCGCCGCACCGTGGGTCGGGCCGACATCCTCGCTTGGCACGAGGTGCTGCACGCCATCCCCGTCGAGGACGGCTTGGCCGCCGTAACGGCTTGGTACGACGAGCACCGCGACTGGGTGATGCCGAGCGACATCAAGTCACTAGCCCTCGGCCTGGCCGACCAGCGCCGCCGCGCCGAGCTACGGGCGCGCATCGACCAGCAGCAGGCCGCACTCGCCGCCGGCCCTGCGGTGCCCACCACCGACCGGAAGGCGGAGGTTCAGGCGCTCCTGGCTGAGCTCCGCGACCGGCTGCCCGCCGTGGACGAAACGAAGGTTCGCCGGCGCGAGGTGGTCCAGTGGGAGCGGGCGCGCAACGCTGAGCCAAACCCGCACTACGACCCGGCCGCGCTGGTCGGACTGATGGCCGACGCTACCCAGGAACGCACCCCATGAGCGCGGACAAGATCAGCGACGAAGACGTGGAACTGGTGGCGCGGGCCGTGGCTGTTGCGCGCTGCACCCGGTGGGGCTACGACAAGACCCTTGGCTCTGATGCCGAGGCGTGGCGGATCGACCAAGAGGTCGATCCCAACCTGCGCGCCGACGTCGCCGTTGCCCTCGCAGCTCTCGCCGGCCGCCTCCTTCCGGCAGGTGGGCAGGCTCAGACGATCTGGCGTGCTCGGAACCTCGTCAGCGACGGGGCGGTCATCGGCCACACCCGCGAGTACGCCGAACGGTTCATGCACGAAGAGCGCGCACCGTACGAGCCAGCCTCGGACCCACACGTCTTGGAGACCGCAACTCAGACCACTTATCCCGACGGCTCTGTCCTGACCGGTCCGTGGGTGAACGTTGAGGAGGGATCGTGAGCGAGCGCTGGTTCACAGTTCGCGACCTCGGCCCATGGCGGCGTCTCATCGTCGACATGCACACCCGCCAGCCTGACGGGAGCGTCCTGGCCGAACCCGTCGGCCGTTACTGGTCGGCGCGCCGGGCGGCCGGCTTGGCGAACGTCCTGAACGTCATGCAACGAAACGGCGGCAAGCTATGACTGACCTCACCTCCCGTATCACCGCAGCACTCGACGAGCAGCAGCGACTAGCGGAAGCGGCGACACCAGGACCGTGGACGACTCAGGACGAATACCGGCCCGTTCAAGGTCGCCGCTGCCTCTCGTGCTTCGAGGACAAGCCGATCGGCAAGTCTGTGCCGGAGATCGACGGGCCGCCGGGTGCCGACGTGTCGCCGACCATGTACGAGCCGGACGCCGCCTTTATCGCTGCCAACGACCCTTCCTCGGTCCTGCGCAGGGTGGCCGCACAGCGGCGAACACTGGAGAGGCACGCACCGGTCGAGGCGACGATGCTCAAGATGTTGGGTCCGTGGTGCCGACGCTGCGTCGGGGACTGGCCATGCAGCGAGATCGACGACCTCGCCGACGCCGTGGGTGTCGACGTGACGGGAGTGGAGCCGTGACCCACACCCTCGCCGCGTGTGCGTTCTGTCGCATCGTGGCCAAGGCCGACCCCGCCGAGCAGGTATGGCAGGACGAGCGCGCGATCGTGATTGTGCCGCTCAACCCGGTCGTGCCCGGCCACGTCATCGCCATCCCCCGCCGCCACGCTGACGACTTCACCGAGGACTGGCTGACGACCTCCGACGCGATGCACGCAGCCTTCCAGTACGCCCGAGCGATGGGCGGGCCGTTCAATCTGATCACCAGCAGGGGACGGGAAGCCACGCAATCGGTCTTCCACCTGCACGTCCACCTCGTGCCAAGGGCGGCCGGTGATGGCCTGGCGCTTCCGTGGACTTCCGCCGCCGCTGAGCTTCGTGGGGCTCAACGACAACGCGAAGCCGACGTAAAGGCGCTACGGGACGAGGCGGCTAGGAACGTCTCTCGCGACGACGTGTTCTACAAGCTCGCGTTGGGGTACGCGGCCGATCACCTCGCCTTGGTGCCCCTCGCGGCCAGTCCAGAGGAGACGCAGACCGGATGACAGACCTGCCCACCTGCCCACTGTGCGGCCGGCCCATCCACGACCAGGCCTACATCGACCGCGACTGCGCCCGCAGGGTCGACGAGGCCCTGGCACTCGTCATCGTCGTAGCAGGCGAAGTCACCAACACCGTCGCCAAACTCGACCGCGTCAACCGCATCGGCGGCCACGAAGACGAAGCAACCGAACCAGCCCCAGCAGACTCACGCCCCGGCCCCGCCTGGCTACGGTCAACGGAACACGACTCAGCGCTCAACCCAACACCCATGCCCGTCAACCTCAGCGCCGGCCGGCGCCACAACCAGGCCGCCATGGAACTGCTCAACGCCGCCCGTCGCATCGAAAACGAACGCGGCCGCACCATGCCAACCACACCCCACTGCGCACACAACACCTGCCGCGCCGTCGTACAACGCCTCATCGTCGGGCCGCCCTGCGCATGGGCCGGCGCACACCCACTAGTCGACGTCGCCGCGTTCCTCCGCACACAACTCGACTGGCTCCGCCACCGCCAAAACGCCGCAGACGAACTCGGCGCCATCCAAGACGCCGCACAAACCATCGTTGCGATCGTCGACCGCCCAGCAGACCAGTGGTTCGCCGGCCTGTGCAGCTGCGGCGAGAAGCTGTGGCCCAACGCAGGCGCCAAAACGATCCGCTGCCACTGCGGAGCCGAACACGACGCCAACGAACGCCGCGCCGCAATGCTGGAGCAGCTTGAAGAGGTGTGGCTCGGCCCAGACCAGTGCGCACACGCCCTGACCATGCTGGGCGTGCCCACAAACGCGTCCACCATCCGCACATGGGGCGCGCAGCGGCACCTGCTCGCACCACACCCCGAGTCGCTGCCAGGCCGGCCCCGCTACCGCGTCGGCTCGGTCAGGGAACTCGCAGAACAAGCCCACCAGGCACAGAAGGAGCGGTCGCTGAAGGCCGCGGTCAAAGCCGCCGAGGCGGCAGAACGCAAGGCGAAGAAGGAGAGAGTGAACGCATGAGCAAGGTGCGGAGCGTCGAGGTCCGGCTGCGAGAGGACGGCTTCGGCTGGGAGGTCCTGCTCGACGGCAAGGACATCGCCGACGGCATCAGCCACATGGTTATCCACCTCGACGGCGGAGGCGGTTCGCTCGACGCCAACGGCATGTGCGAACACGGCAGGTTCACGCGGACCGTCCGGTTCGCCTGCGAGCAACTGAAGCCGCTACTGCTCGGGCAGGCCGACACTGACCTCACAGAGGAGACCAAGGCCGCCCTACGCGTTCTCGGCTGGCAGCCAATACCCGACACCGGCCAGCGCGTCGCTTGACGAAGATCGCAACTGAGACGCAAGATAACACCAGCACCACTATGCCCGGACCTCCAAAGTCCGGGCTTACGTGCGTTTGGGGCAACTGATGGCACGTGCAATGCGGGTCTGCTCGGTCCCCGGATGCGCCAACCTCACCACCTCAGGACGCTGCAGCCAATGCAAGTCCGAGGCCGACAAGGCGCGAGGAACCTCAGCGCAACGAGGCTACGACCAGCACCACGAGAGGCGCTTCCGTCGAGGCGTACTACGCAAAGACCCGATGTGCGTCTGCGAGGTAGCAACCCACGGGCACGGCCCCAAATGCCTACGACCAAGCGCGCACGCAGACCACCACCCCCGCAGCAGAGCAGAGCTGATCCGCCTAGGGCTCGACCCGAACGACCCTAGGTATGGGCGAGGCCTGTGCATGAGCTGTCACAGCAAGGAGACAGCAGTGCACCAGCCAGGGGGATGGAACAGCAGAAGCTAACAACGGCGAATTGTTACTCGCTGTCACCACCCTGGGGGGGTTGCCCTCCCCGGCCC